>ERZ869925.1369-NODE-1369-length-11196-cov-7.095593_pt1 | contig 11196 bp, 11 predicted proteins | sample MGYA00579311_ERZ869925 | MGnify/ENA primary metagenome ERZ869925 (study PRJEB32216, sample SAMN09231817) | wastewater metagenome | place: USA: Maryland | collected 2016-07-30 | study: EMG produced TPA metagenomics assembly of the PRJNA472060 data set (Reclaimed...
GAACCCGACCGAAACCGTCAGGGTTTCGCTGGAAAGCGAGCCGCTGTCCCACTGGAAATTGATGGTCGTGTTCGTAGAAAAGCTGGAACTCGACACCCGGCCGTAGATCGTGCCGGTCGTAGACCCTACAGCCCGAACCCGCCTTCCCTGGGGGTAGTGGGCCGTGACATCGGTCCCTGCCACCGTGACCGAAGTCGCCGAAGCGTAGGTGTGGGTATACCCGAGATTGGTCCAGCCACCCCCCTGATACCAGGCCCTGACATGGGCCATCAGCGCGCGGGCGCTGTCGTTCAGCGTCGAGGGGGCCTGTCCCTCGGCAAACCCGATGTTGCCGTAGGTCGAGTCCGTGATCGTGGCATTGCTGCCGGCGGTCGTGGACCAGTCCTTGATCTCGGCCCAGGCCGGCGAGGACAGCGCAAAGAGCGCAGCCAGAAGGGCCGCGCGGAGGCGGGTGAGCGTCATTTGCGGGTTTCCCGTGGTTGGGGTAGGCTTAGGGAATGCAGACCAACGATGGCGAATTGCCGCCACCCGAGCGTCGGCCCTTCTTTGGGCCAGGCGCTCCTAACTTCATCACCTGGTTCCTGTTGGCGATGATCGTTTCGCTGCTAGGAACGAATGTTAAGGGCTACTACTCCGCCCGCGACGCCTGCCAGGTCACTCCCGCGCCCCGTATAGACCAGCCCCCGAAGTAAGCAGGCCCTGCCGGGCGCGCGCGCCAATGGCGGAAAGCGCCGGGTTGTTCGGCTGGTAGGTCATCAACCCGGTCAGAACCTGACGCTGCACCGCAGGATCGGCGCTCATCAGGTTCTGGATCACCCGATCCGACACTTCCGGGGTGTAGCCGCCCAGCCTGCTCGCCGCCCGGCCTGTCAGGGTGCCTAGCATCGCGCGCGCCGGAGACTGTCCCTGCATCATGTTGGAGATACCTTCCATGATCGGGTTCGGATCGGCGTCGGCCGCGTCCATCTGGCGAAGGAAAGTCTGGCTGTTCGTGTTGGGTGAGACAAAGCGGGCGTTGCGGAGCATCGCCGCTTCACGCTCCATCGCCCCGCGGAACGCCTCAAACTCCTGCCGAGAAGGAAACACGGTTTCAATCTGGGCGCGCATCTTGGGCGTACCGAAAATCCGGCGAACCACGTCCCCGCCATCGGGCGTGCTTTCAATCTTGTCCCTGATCGCCTTTGCCGCTCCCGCACGGAAGAAATCCCGGTCGCCGGGTGACATTGCCTGAAGGCGGCGGGTGGTCTGTTCCGGGTCACGCATGAACAGCGTCCGTCCGGCTTCCAAGGCGTCGCGGGATTGACTCGGGCCGGACCATGCCTGCCTGGCCTGGCGGTAAACCTCAGGAGCTGCGCGATCGACCTCATCAACATAAGACCGGCGAACCGCCTGCAAGGCCCGGCCAGCTTCGTCCAGCACCAGTCGGCCAGAAGTGCGGTCTCTATACTGCTCCAGCATGTCATCCATGCCGCGCTTTATCGCGTCCAGCGTCCGCAGATTTGGCGTGCCGGTGATGATCGGGTCGCCCGCTTCGTTGAAGCTCGTCACACCATACGAGCGCGGGTTGAACGCCTGGTTGTTCGCCAGGGCTTCCCGGCGCTGGATCATCAATCCCCGGCGAAGACCCTGCTGCGCTTCTGGGCTGTCGATGAACTGCTGAATGCGCTCATTCCAGACCGGGGCCGGATTGCTGAAAGCCTCCTCGTAAAGCGGGGCGGCCTGCTGAGAGCGCATCCGGCCCAGGCCCTCCATGGTTCCATGGAAGTCCCGCACACCACTCAGACGGGCTAGATCTTCACCGACACGCTCCGATTGCCCGGCCTGGCGCTCCGTGAGTTGCTGCACACCACGGCTCGATCCCTCTCCCGGCCGGCTCATGGCAGTACGAACCCCACGGCGCGTCGCTTCGCCGCTCATATCCATCAGGGCTTCCGGCTTTGCTCCAGCCGCAGCGCGAGCGTCAATATCGGCCATCAGTGACTGAGGCGTCCGCCCATCGCGGGCCAGCATTCCGATCATCTTTTCGCTGGCGACATTGTCTGCCGGCCGTGCGCCGAAACTGTTGGCCGCATGACGGACGCCCGTAGCGATGCCCTGTGAGACGGCAGGAAGCGCGGCGCCGACACCCGCCCCCAGAACAGCGCCCGTACCAGCGCCCAGCGCCACGTCAGCGGCATCGCCTTCCGCCGCTCCAGCGCCCGCCACAGCCCCCATGGGAGCCCCGATCTGCACCCCCTGCCGGACCCTGCCCCCCAGCGTCGGCGCGACCTGGAAGCCCGCAGAAGGGCTCGCGGAGGCAAGCCCGCCCAGCACCTGCAATCCCGTGGACGTAACGGGGTTGTCCTCGGAATAGTTCTCCAGGTTCTGCTTGGCTCCCTGCTTGCCCTCCAAGTATGCCTCGTAAGGCGTCTTGCGCTTCTTGCCCGTGACGAGGTCTGAAAGCTTCGGGCCGTTACCCATCAGGTCATCGGTCAAGTTGCGCAGGTAGCGGCCAACATAGCGGCCCGCGCCCGCGACTTCATCGGACCAACCGAAGCTAGCACCCGACATAAGTGCCTCAAGGGGGCCAGAGATCGGCGTATCGACGGCCTTTCGTTCCTTCGTCTCCGCCTTGGACGCATACCGCTCCCACGGCTTCGCCTCGGTAGGGGCCTCAAAACGCTCCCAGGGCTTCATGGTAGCTTCCACCAGTTCTTGGGATCGGACGGGTCGCCACCGACGAACTGATAGCCGTCCACCTTATCTCCCTTCTTCGGCGGGGCAGCCGGCGCAGCAGGTTGTGCGCCAGCACGAGCCCGCCCAGCGTTCTCGCGCATTGCGTCGTTCGCGCGAAGTCGAGCGTCCACCTTCTGCTTTACAACAGCGTCGCTGTCGCCGGGCTGCGGGAAATACCGAGAGGCTTCCTGCGCGATTTCGCCATCCGTGACCGTCGCGCCAGACTCGAACCGCAGCTTTGCCCCTGCCCAATCGAGCTGGGCCTGTCGCACCTGCTGGTTTTCCTTGCCGCGCGCCACATTGCCGATCACACCCCCCGTGAAGGGGATGGCACTGAGGGCATTCGCTGTTGCTGCGCCATACCCGCGTCCGTCGTAGCCCTTTTCGGCCATGTCGGACAGAACCTTGTCGGCTGCCGCCATGCGGTCATAGTAGCCAGCGGCCTTGCGCTCGCCCTCGGTGGGGTCTTTCTTCTCCTGGCTCATCAGCGCTTTTTCGCGCTCCAAAGTGCGCTTTTGGTCCAGCTCCTCTGGCGTCATCACCCGCGTCTTTTGCGCCTGATCGATAGCAACAGCGGCCTTGCGCTTCTCTGCCTCGATATCCTGGTCGATCACGGCCTGCGGCTTCACCTGAGGCTGCTGCATCCGAAGGCGCTGAGCCTCTGCTTCTGGCGACAGAACCTGCAAGGCGCGGCCCTGCGTTACAGCGAGATTGGACGCGCGACGGGCCGCGTCATCCTCCTGCTTGAGTTCCTCGGGCGTCTTGATACGCCCCTGCTGCGCGCCGCGAATGGCAAGATTAGACTTCCAGGTCGCGTCGTCGCGCTCCTGGTCGATCTGGCCCTGCGGTTTCTGCCAGCCATACTGCGACTGGTACGCAGCCTCCGGGTTCGCTGCCGCGCGGGCAGCGGCTACACGGGCCGGATCATTCGACGGAATGGCCGCCGCAAGTTCCTTCTCCGCGTTTGCCTTCCGCAACTGCTCCCCGTACTGAAAATCGCTCTGGCGGCCGGCGCGCATGTCCGCATTCTTGGCGATGTCCAGGCGCTCCTTCTCCAAGGCCATGCGCTGCTGCTGTGCGCGCTGGTTGGCCTGGTAGGTCATCAGCCCCATCGCGTTGCGCATCCCGCTATCGTCGGGAGACGAAGCCTCGGCAAGCGAGGTCGTGTAGCGGGGCTTGCGGTTGAACGCCTGGTTCATCGCCATCAGGCCCATCATCGCGCCCATGGGATCGACCGCGCCGAAGCCCTGCTGGCGCTGCGGATCGGCGACCAGGCTGGGATTGTAGTTGAAGAGGCCGACCATGCTCAGGCTCCCCAATGCTTGCCGTGTTCAAGGCGCTTGACCCGCTGGGCCAGCTCCTGGTTGGACTTCATCATCACGCCGAACATATCGACCGGGTTGAGCGTCACGCCGTCGCCGACGCCGAACTTCTCTCGGAAGTCCTCCGCCATCGGCCCCATGTGCTTCGTGCCGTCGCCCTTGTAGTTCCAGGTAGGAACCTCCATCCCGGCGACCTTCTCGGAAACCATGTCGAGTTCCGGCCCCTTGTCCTTCAACTTCTTGGACGAGAACATCGGGGCGAAGGCGCTGCCGAGCATCCCGACGCCCATCAGGCCAGAGAGCCAGTCCGACCCACCCCCGCCCTGCCGGTAGATCGGCTGCGCGGTCTGCTCGGTGCGGCCGTAGTTGCCCTGGACCATCGCGGCGTAGTTTCCGAGGCGAGACGCTTCCTCGTTCTGGTCGAAGTCCCAGCGGTTGATCTGGTCCTGCAGCTCCCGCCCGGCCTGGCCCTCTCGCTGTGCGCCAACCTGGTACAGCCGATCAGCATCCGCATAGTCGGCCTGGGCGTAGTCGGGTGCCATTCCCGCAGCGGTCATCTGCCGGCCGCGTTCGGCCTGGTAGTTGCCGCCGTAGATCTGTGTCCCGAGGTCGCCCAGCCCGCGCGTCAGATTGTCTTCCTGGCGCGAATGCTCGTTGTTCCACGCGCCCGAACCGTACCGCCCAGCACGGGTCGCCCCTGCATCCACCCCAGGAGCCACGGCGGCCCGGTAGTTCTCGACCATCGGGCGAGCAGCCGCGTCGTAGGTGGACTTCAGGTACGGGTTGCTCTCCGGATCGAGGAAGTCGCCCCGTGCCGTTGCGGTCATCGTGTCGCGGCCGGTGTTCATCAGGCCAGAACCCTGCCGAGCCCGCTGTTCCATCGATGCAAGGGCATCCTGGCTCTGCCCGGAGAACGGAACGACGGTCGAGCCCGGGTAGTATTCGAGCGGCTTGTTCGCTACCTGCTCGGCGCGGATGAACGTATCCCTGAGATAGGGCTTCTGTTCTTCCCACGGCTCCGACTTCTGGACCGTCGTCTGCGTTCCCACAGGCTGGACGGAACCCGATCCGCTCGACCCGCCAAGCTTCAGGACAGCCGGATTGCGCCAGCCGTGGACAAAGGGGTTCATAGCGCCCGCTCCATGATGTGGCCGACCAACTTGTGGTCAGGAAGTTTGCGCGCCCAGCCTTTGCGGCCCTCGACGCGCGACTTGATGCAGCCGAACCGTTCCTTGGCCCACTGCTCTATGGCAGGGAGGTGGTCTATCCACCGATCGCTCGCGCCCTTGCCTGCAGACGCACAACCCCAGATCACCAGGCACCGCGCTTTCGGAGCCTGGATCACCTCGACAACCGCGATGGCCTCGATGCCCTGCCGGGTGCCGGCAATCCACAGCTTGTAGACGCCACGAAGGAGCAAGTCCTTGATATGCACCGGGTCGAACAGGTCAGTGTCGATGCACGGGCCAATCAGTGGCTCAAGGGCCGGCCAGGCGGCTTCGATCTTGTCGGGCGTGACTTCGTGCAGCGCAGTCGGGATGATGCGCGGCACTACTTCGTTCATCGCGGCAACCATCAGCCCACCACGTCGTACATGAAGGTTCGCGTCGTCCCTGCCCTGCTCGGATGGTTGACCACGAACTGCCCGTTCCCAGGTTCAATCCAGAAGCCCGCAGAGCAGAAATCCTCGGATGCGGTCTGCGTCTTGGGTGTCACATGGATGCGCGAATTGGCGCTGCACAGCGGCTCGGTAACGGTCGTCGTCGTCGCGTTTTCGGTCAGCGCGAAGGTGCCCAGGCTCGACGAATTAAGCTTTCCCCGCTGGATGGCCTTCAGCTTCTCGACCCGGACAAGCTCGCTCTCCCCCTGGGCGGGAGGCTGGAACCCAAGCGCCGTCATCGGCCCATCAAGCCCTTTGCCTGCCTACGCGGGCGATCCATGAGGCCCTTCTGAAAGCGGTCCATCGCGTCCAGAAAGCCAGGAGCCTTCTGGTCCATCAGGCTCGTCATCGGGCGGTTCAGCACGAACTCATGCTCATGCGCCTTGCCCCGGACCTCATCCTTCTTGCCGTCCTTGTCCCCGCCGGTACGGCCACCGCGCTTCCACGAACCGCCTGCATCCGCCGCCGCCGTGCCGGACGTGTCGTTGCCGGGGCCGGGGTTGCCTGTAGCGCCGATGCCGCCTTGCGTGCCGCCGTTGTTCTCGCCGCCGCTCGCAGCGGCCAAGCCGGCATTGACCGCAGCCACTTCGGCCGGGGACAGCCCGGCTTTCGACGTCAGGCCGCCGACCGCGTTGGGGGAGTTCTGGTTTGACCCGGGCACACCCGCCGGCCCGGTGTTTTCCGCCGCGACGGCCGCCCGGCTGCCCATGTCGCTGGCGTCTTGCGCGCTGATCGCCGGAGTGCTTTTGGCAAGGCCGGCGATGGCGTCGGTAAAGGCGGTTTGCGCCTTGCCGATCGCGGCTGCGGCCTGGTCTTCGGCGAGGCCCTTGTTAACCGCGGAACGGGCCGCGAGGCCCTGCTCGTTGTGCGCCGGGTTCGCGGCCTGCGCCGTGCCCTTGGCCGCGCCAGGAGCCCCCTGCGGATCGACCTCGGAAACAGCCAACCCTTGATTGGCCGGCGCGGTCTGGGACGCGGGCGTGGCCGTATCGACGAAATCTGGCAGGCTCGGGATACCAACGGCGGGTTGGCTCATCATGCCCGCGACGTTCGCGTTCAGGCCCTGGTTGGTATGCCCGGCCTCGCTCATGTCGGGTGAGGTGTTCGGTCCCGGCGCGTCCCTTCCCCCGCTGAAACCCTCCCCCTGAGCACCATCACCCCACATGCTGGGGATCTGCGCGGCGGTCTGCTGGGCCTGCTTGGCGCTGTCGTCCAGCATCTGCACGGCCGCCGCAATGTCGGGGCTCATCAAGGAAGGGGGCGGCTTGGGCTTGTACTTCGGGGCGATGTAGCGATCCCCCTGCCAGTAGCCCTGGTTTGGACCTCCGTCCGTGCGCTGGTTTCGCAGTGCCGTGGGAGACATCAGGCCGACCGGAATCTGCATCAACGCCTCCCCGCTGCGCGCGCATCGACCTCGATGCCGTGGATGTGTTCCCAATCCCCGCCAGCGGCGACGATCAGCCTGGCCCTTTGGTATCGGGCGTTCGACCGCATGGGGGCATAGCCGAGGTCGTTCACTGCAACAGCGGACCCGACCGTCACTTCATCTTGTTGACGGTTTCGCGTGATCGCCTTGACGCTGATCGAGCAATCCGACCCATCGACGAGGGGGCGGAGCTTCGACACGAACGCCCTTCTGCCCGCAACAAGTTGTGCTTCGCCGGTATCGACCGTCGCTTCCAGGGTCGATCCAGTGAAAAACGCCAGCTTGTGGGCTGTCGTGATGGCAGAGAGGATCGGAGAGCCCTGGGCGGTCCAGATCCGGCTATCCAGGCTGAACGCCCCGAGGTCCACGTTCGGCATCGGCGTGTCGAGCTGTTCGAGCGTGAAGCCGAACGTCTGGCCCCCTTGTGCCAGGTACTCCAGTTGCACTTCCGCATAGGCCCAGCGTCCAGTGGGCCAGTGGAAGAACAGCAGCATGTTCGGATCGCCGGTCACATGCCCGGGACCAGGAAAGGCCCAGACGATGCACTGCGCGATGGGGTCTACGGCCGCGTTAATCCGGTCTGGATAGCCCTGGTCGAAGCGGTCGAAGAACCACTTGTTGACCTTGCCCTGAGCAATCGGTTTCGCTCCAACCCCGTCGAAGACATAGAACCCATCGGCGCAAAGCCCGAAGCTCAGCGTGCCGAAGCCGACAACAGACTTGGGAAAGAGCGTTCCGCGCTCAAGCTCGACCTGGTTGAAGTTCCAGAAATACGGAGGCCCGGCGAAGATCGCGGTGTAGATCGAGGTCTGGCACCAGATATGCGGGTCTAACCTTCCCACAAGGGCCATGATCGGCCCGCCGCCGGGAAGCTCCTGGCTGTCCGACTGAAGCGACGCATCGTAGCCCCAGGTGGTGAGGCTGTTCGTGCCGCACCACGCCACGGTCTGGTTTGCGCTAGCGACATGCCCGACCATCACTTGGTCGCGGGCGTTGCAGGCATAGCGCGCCATCGGGGGAGAGCCGGCGAGAGCGGCGAACTTGGTGGACACCCCAAGCTGGAACACCTGGATCGCATCGACCCCGTTCCAGGCCGTCACGTAGTCGCCGAACTGGTTGAACGTCCAGTGCTCGTCCGCCGCGTAGTCACCCCCCGAGGCTCGGGTGACATCGGTCCATGAGGTGGAGGAGCCCGTCAGCGAGTAGAGTTTCGTGGGGGTGCCGGCAAATACCGTCGTGACCCCCGCCAGCGAGCGGGCCGTGAAGAAGCCGATGCACCGGCCCCCCAGGGCGGCGGAGTAGTCCTGCAGGGACCGGAAGGGCGCGTAGGAACTCTCGCGAGGCTGGACGTTCTTGGCCTCCATCGCCCCTGGATTTCCCAGCGCCGGCAAGTCCGGTCGCCACTCCCCGATGGGAACCAGCATCAGAAGACCGGGACGCTCGCGGCAGGACGAACAGCCATCTTCGCGGCCGACCACCGATCCTTCTGATCGGCGAACATCAGCGAGTTGACCGCTCCGGCAAGACGCTTGGAATAGGCTGAGGCCGTCGCTTCGTCGCCGTCGAACATGGCGAACTCAGCCAGAGCCCCGAACAGGTACACGTTGGGCGCGTTCTCTGTCAGCCAGTCGGCGTCGTCATCGTCCTCCAAGGCATCGGGGATCTTGTAGTAGAGGAGCTTGGCCTCGTACTCCGCGTCGGGCGTAGTGAAGACCAGCTTGTCGCCCTCGACCGTGAAGAACTTGGGCGCCCCCGATTGGCTGGTGAACGGGAACCGCTCGCGGAAGTCCGAAGGGGCCAGGAAGTCGGGGCAGATGACCGGATTGGAGTTGATGTAGAGCCGGCGCTGCTGAAGGTAGCCCTCGGGAAGATCGACCTCCGTTCCGTCGATCGTCAGATCAGCATCCTCTTCCATGAACCTGATCCGCAGCGGCTCGCTCTCGTATCCCGGTTCTGCACAGCCGTAGAAGATTCGCGTCCGGGCGAGCGCGAAGAACTCCGGCACCCGATCCGCGATGTCCGAGGTTCCCCGTTCCAAGAGCCAGGAGCCGAGGGCTTCCTTCAAACCTGAATAGGTCGCGAGGCTCATGCGATCACCAGGGGCTGGGGCTTCTTCTCGACGACCTTGTACGTGCTGGGCGTGACGAACAGCCGCGAGGACTTCCCATCCGTGCGGAGATAGGCGTACTCATTCGAGTTGAGCAGCCGCCAGAGCAGCTTCTCGTTGCCCTTCGCGCAGGGGTCGACGCCGTATTTCTCGATCCACTGGAACCGGATGATGTCGGGGATCGAAGCGACCCTTCGCATATCCCGGGACTTGGAATAGCCGTCGCTGTTCAGCCTAGCCCTGGCGTTTTCCGCCAAGGCACCCGAGACATCGGCAGTGCGCTTGATGGCGAAGCGGTGTTCGTTCTTGGCCGTGGCGGGGTCGTACAGGAACTCCTCCACGATCCCGTCATGGGCGCCGTCGTCGATGACCGCGCGCATCAGCGTTCCACGGGCGACACGTTGACCTTCGCGCCCGCGGTAACCTGGATCACCCGGTAATGCGTCCAGCCAGCCACGTCGAACACGTTTGGCTCATTGGTGACCATCGTGTCGTCCGCCGTCGCAGCCCCCATGCCGGTGAGGCCGAAGGCGATGGCCGCAACCGTGTCGGCCGCGACGTAGACGAACCTTGCGCGGGTTCCTGCAGCATCGTTCGGGATCGCGATGGCGGCCGAGCTGGTGCCCGAGGTCGTGGTCGTCGTCCCACGCCCCGAAATCTTGATGCCCTTGTTCTTCATGGAGTCTCCTATCTGACCATCTCGGCCAGGGCTTTCACGCCCGGTCGAAGGGAATGGCGCTCGACCAGCGCCCGGAAGGTTTCGTGCCCCTCGTCCATCCGCCCCGCGTGAGCCAGGTAGGCGAGGCGGGCCAACAGGACGGCAGGGTCGTTTCCCGCAGCGGACACGCTGATCCGATGCCAGCGGTCGGCTTCGCGGGGATCGATCTTGAATCCCGGCTGCTCGATCGCTCCCGACAGCAGGAGCGAGAGCTGATGTCTCGGACCTCTCAGGTACGGCCAGGCTTCGATTGCCTTCAGGTCTGCTATGAGCGCGAAGGACGGATGGGCGTTACCCGTCCTGACCGCCGCGCCGTAGTGGATGCTGGCCAGGAGTTGTTTGGGCATCGCCCACAGGAGCCAGAGCGAGGCGGCTCCGGTTGCCAGGAGCCTTGCCCTTGGAAGCGTCCAGCAAGTCAGGCCACGCGCCAGGATGGCGACCGAAAGCGCCGTTACCAGAGCCGTAGCTGCGTTCTGCAACGGGAAGCTGAAGAGGCTGAGCAGGGCTGTGACCATGAGCGACGCACCGGCCGCAAGGTCCAGCCTGTCCCGCTTCTTCCTCATGGCGTGGCGTGCCAAGACGGCGATGCACGCCAGGAACAAAACCCACCCCACAAGCCCCAGCTCCGCGTGAAGCTGCAGGAACTCGTTGTGACTGGCCCCCGCGAACCTCGCCGCGCTTTCCAGGACGGTCCAGTCCCCCAGGACCGCCCGATGCCTTTCGGAATAGTCGGGATAGACCGCGTTGAACGAACCCAACCCCCAGCCGAAGAACGGACGGTCGGCGATCATCGCCATGGTGTTCCACGCCAGCTCTCCCCTAGCCTTTAGGCTCGTCAACAGCTTCTCGGGCCATGCGACCATCAGCATGATCGCCAGAAGGCCCGCCACAGCGCCCAGGGCTGGCACCGGATCGCGCCTGCGCCACGCCGGCATGACAACCAGCGCCCCCAGCCCGAGCGCAAGGGCGAGCCATTTGAGCGCCCCGTGGTTGTCGAGCACGATCCATCCGCCGGCGAGCAAGGCCCACCAGCGCAGAGGGGAAAACCACGCGAACGGCGCGGCGATCAGCACGAACTCGGCCGCGAAATTCCGGTTGCCGAAGCCCCCAAAGAGCCAATCGGGACCGAACACCCAGATCAGGCAGGCCCCGATCATCGAGGAGGCAAGCGCCAGCGGCGCTACGTGCGCCGCCCGGACAGCCAGGAGGGAGCATCCCAGCAGGGCGCAGGCGTGGGTCATCACCACGATC
>ERZ869925.1370-NODE-1370-length-11196-cov-4.353649_pt1 | contig 11196 bp, 21 predicted proteins | sample MGYA00579311_ERZ869925 | MGnify/ENA primary metagenome ERZ869925 (study PRJEB32216, sample SAMN09231817) | wastewater metagenome | place: USA: Maryland | collected 2016-07-30 | study: EMG produced TPA metagenomics assembly of the PRJNA472060 data set (Reclaimed...
AACACGGCCTTGCGGCCAACGAGTTCGGTCGCGGGGTGCGGCGCGGGGGGTGCGTCGCTCATGGTCAGAACCCACCGCCCTCTTCGTCGTCCTCGTCCTCGTCGCCGTCGTCGTGGGCGGGCGCTCCGAGCTCGAATCGTTCGGGTGGGCGCAGGTGGGAGAGGATGCGCTCCTCGGTGGTCGGGTTGATCGCGTAGATCGATGCCGGTGCAACGATCCTGACCTTGGCCTCGGCAGTCGCGGATGCTGGCGTTTCGATCTGCAGGAAGCTGGCGCCGGCGATCGTGACTTCGGTGACGTACCCGATGGCGCGCTGGTGGCCCATGAGCTCGACGACAGCCCAGGCGTTCATTCGTCACCGCCGAGCTCGCCGTCGATCGAGAGCTGCTCGCCGAACTCGTCGTCGTCCTCGTCCGGGTCGTCGAGGTCGGTCTGGTCGTACTCGGCACGGTGGGGGGGTCGGGGGTGGGGGTCGGTCCAGCCGTGGGTGGTGGCCCAGGCGTAGGCGACGGGGTCGGTGCGGTATTCCTCGGCGACGGCGGATGCGAGGTGCACGACCAGCGCGACGAACGTGGGAGTGGATTTCGTCTTGGCGTGGGTGCGGAGGGTTTCGTCCTTCTCGGTGGCGGTCATCTTGCGCCCGGGGATGCCGAGCAGCTGCAGTGCAAGCTCGGCGACGGCGGACGACCGGTAGTGCGGCTCGAGGAGCGCGGTCATGAGCATGTCGACGTCCGCGGGTGTGGGCTTGTACGACGGCAGGTAGCCGGTGCCCCACTCGACAAACGACTTGATGCGGGCGCGTCGTTGTTCGGCGCCGGCGTCAGCGGATCCGCGTGTGCGGGTGCGTTTCAGGTCGGATGCGCCGGCGGGGGCGTGCCGGGCCGGTTCGGTGCAGACGGCGTGTTCATCGACTCCGCCCCAGTCCGTGAGGCCGATGTACACGGCGTGGCACGGCTCGGTCTCGTGGGCCTCGGTCTTGTCCCACCCGACGGCGTCGCTGACCCGGCGCGCTTTGGTGTCGCCGGTTACGGTCACGCCCTTTTTCTCGAGTGCTTTGATGCGGGCGTTGGCCTTCTTGCGGGCCTTCTCGCGCTCCGCGGCCCGGACGATCCAGCCGCTGGTGACGTGACCGTGGCTGACGAGACCGTCGAGCACGTCGTGTGGGAGGCCGGCGGCGGTGATCACGGTGTCCCAGCTGAGGTGGCCGGTGTCGAGCAGCTCGAGGAACACGGGCGGGAGGGTCATGGCCTGGGTGCGGGCCCGGACCCATGCGGCCGTGGCGCCGAGACGTTCGGCGATGTCCGCGGCGGTGAGGCCGAGGGTGGTGCACCGGGCGATCGCCCGGCATTCCTCGGACGGTGTGAGGTCGCGCCGGCGGAGGTTCTCGACGATCTGGGCGACGGCGGCCTGTTCCGGTGTCATGGCCCGTACGACGGCGGGAATGGTGGGGCGGCCGGCGGCCAGCGCGGCGCGCCAGCGGCGTTCGCCGGCGATGAGCAGGTTTCGTTTGAGCGTGGATCCGAGGGTGTGTCGGCCGCCGGGGCGGACGAGGATGGGTTGGAGTACTCCGAGCTGGCGGACGGATTCGATGAGTTCGTCGTCGATGGGTGCGGCCCGGTTGTCCGGATCCGGGTCGATCAGGGTGAGGTCGAGCTCGGCGAGTACTCCGTGATCGGTCATCGCTGACCCGGGGTGCATCGACCAGGTCTCCAGATCGGCTGCAGCGGCGCGATCCTCCGGGGTGGGTGCTGGCTTGGGCTTGCGCTTGGAGGGGCGGAGTTGGGTGACGGCGGCGGTCATGGGGTTGCTCCGAGGTGGTGGAGGTTGGCGAGGATCTGGCGGAGGCGGTGCACCCAGGTCGTGTCTCGGGTGTCGAGGTCGGGGTGGAGGGGGAGTTGTTCCCAGGCGATGGTGGCGGTGCCGTGGTCGACGAGCACGGCGATGGTGTTGCGGGTGTCGATGACGAGGAGCGGGCCGGTGGTGGTGGCCACGCCGATCAGCCCGACGTTGGTGCGGGCGTGGTGGTCGGTGGTGGTCCGCACAGGGCGGCCTCGATCCGGGTGGTGATGGCGTCGATGCCGGCGGCGATCGCCGTGATGGCTTGGGGTTCGGTGAGGTCGTTTGTGCGGACGACGGCGAAGAGCAGCATCAGGGCTGCGTCCATCGGTGACGCGGTGTCGGGCGCGCCGGGGGTGGTGCGGCGGTCGATGAACCGGACGGCGCAGGTGGGGCAGTCGACGGTGTGTGCGAGGTGGCGGGCGAGGCCGGCGGCCATGGGCCCGTGGTGTGCGAACACGTGGTTCCAGGCCTGCGGGGTGACGGTGTTCATTCCGGCCGCCGCTCCTGCAGGACGGTCCGCATGGTGGCGAGTTCGTCGGCGGCTAGGCGCGCAGTGGCCCGTTCCCGGGTGCAGGCGGCGCATTCGTCCGTGGCCGGCGGCGCCGTGGTCGTCACCTTTGCGTCGGTGGGTAGGAACCGGCCGCAGCGGGTGACGGGCCCGAACCCGGTGGGCCGGGCGAGGCGGAGCGTGTGCCAGCGGCCGGCGTCGTCGCAGCCCCAGTAGGAGGACGACGCCCTGGTCGTGATCACCGCGAGCGGGGTGGTGACGTCGCGGACGTGGTCGGCGGGGGTCTTCGTCGCACCGGTGCGGTACATGTGGCCGGTGCTCATGCCCGTTCCTGCCCTGGGAGGTGGAGGCCGAGCTGGAGGCCGGTGCGGGCCTGTAGGGCGGCGTTGCGGAGTTGCGGGATGAGTTGTTCGTCGATCGTGTCGGGTGGGAGCAGGTAGCAGTTCACGCCCTGGGGGGTGTGGGCCTGGACGAGGACCATGGGGCCGTCCGGGGTGTGCACGATCGCTGTGCCGATCACGACGGGGAGCGCGCCGACCGGGACGACCTGTTGGAACTGTGCTTGGGGTTGGTGGTTCAGCATGCTGTGGCCTTTCGTCGGTCGTCGTGGGTGCGGAGCGCGTTGCGGACTGCGGCGAGCGCCTCGAGGGATCGGTGTTGCGGTTCCGGGGCCGGAAGGTCGACGGGGATGTGCGGGATGGCCCGCCGCGCCGCAGCCGGGCTCACCGTGGTGGTAGCGGCGAGCAGCTCGGCGACGTGCGTCGGGGTCGGTTCCGGCCACCGCGCCAGGGCGGTCTCAACCGCCCTGGTGATGTCCGCTGCCCGGTCCATGGCGATCGACGCGGACACGGTCCGCAGCCACCCGCCCGGGTTGCTGATGTGTTGGCCGGCGGTTTGCTGGCGGGTCAGTTCGGCCCTGGCGAGGATGTCGGCGACACCGGCCCGCAGGCGGCGGCGGCGTAGGTCGTCACGGCCTGCTGGTTCCGGTTCGGGGGCCGGGCCGGTGTGCTCGAGGCCGGGGATCCGGACCGGTGCGGACACCCGGGTGTCCGCGGACAGCGCGGACACCCGGTCCTGCTGTTGTTGTTGTTCTTTTGTATCTACAACAACAACAGTGCGGACGTCGCGGACACTGTCCGCGGACACTCCGGTGGCCTCGGCGCGTTTGCGCGCCCGCCACGCCGCCTTTGACCTGCGCCAATACTCACGCCTGTCCTGCCCCGGTCCCGAGTGGACAGGGTCCGGCGCGGACACGGTCGCGGACACGTCCCCGACGGTGTGTCCGCGCTGATGTCCGCGGACACGCCGGCCCAGCTCGGCCAGCAGGGCGTCGGTAGGGACGAGTTCCAACGTCAGCTGCGTGTGGGCCATCACAGCCGCCCCTCTCGGACTGCCCGGGCGAAGTACATGTCCCACGTGACCTGGCCGACGCCGAGCATCTTCCGGGCGAGGCGGGCGTCCTTCGAGCAGCGCAAGTACGCAGCAGCGACGATCCCGGCAAGCTCCGACGGGTCCCAGTCGTTGATCGACTCCGGCCACCGGATCGGTTCCATCCCCGTCGCAATGTCACGGGCCGCCGGCGCCTTCTTCGGCTTCGCCAGCTCGGCGGCCTTTGGTGGCGCTGCTGGGGGCGGGCCGGCGGGTGGTGACGACGTCGGCGCCGGCGCAGCCTGCTTCGGTCGGCCTGGCCGCTTCTGTGGCACGTACGGTTCCGTCCGGGCCCGCACGTACACGGCCGCCCCATCGGTGCGAACCTCGAACCTCGCCCGGATCGCGGCAGCGTTCAACCGCTTGTACGTGACGCGGACGTCACCGCGTGCGACGACAGCCCACTTCCCGGGCGCGACGTCGGCCATCAGATCAGCGAGGCGTTCAGCGATGCCACTGCCCCGGCCACCGGTCGGCGGTGGTTGATCGACGACCTGGAGCAGCTGCAGATCGATCGGGCCCGGGGTGCGGGCCATCAGCCCCACCCGTCCCGCACGTTGTCCGCGACCCACCGGTCACGGGCGCGCCGCTGCGCGTCCACGGTGAACCCGGCCAGCAACCGCGCCCGGCGGCGCCCGTTCACCGCCTTCGCCAACCTTCTCAGGTAACCCATCTCTCTCATCTCTCCCGTGTGTGTGAGCTACAGCTCGTCGAGTACTTCGTGGCCGGCGATCGCCCGCTCAACCCATGCGAGGGCGGCGGCGACGTCGGCATCAGCGAGCCCGCCCGGTGCGCACTTGTGCACCCGGGCGAACGTCTTCTTGACCCGGTGCCGGGTCGGTACATCGCCGATCTCGTTCAACTTCTGGACGATCGACGCCCGCGTCATCGCCGGCGCCGTGGCCGGCAGGGCGCCCGCGCCAGGAGCCGATTTCGTCACGGCCAGTGCCCACCGCTTGAACGTGTTGCCACGCGACGACTTCTGCTCGGCAACGAACAGCACCGCGACCCGGTCACCGAGCTCCGGGGCGTGCTCAGCGAGCTGCTCCGCAGCGATCTCACCAGCGGCGTGCCACGCCACCCGGCGGCCGTCCTCGCAATCGATCACGAGCACCGGGTACGGATCACCACGGCGCCCCTCGTTCGAACGCTCATGCCGCGCCACGAGCACACCCTCGATCCCCTCACCCTCGGCCGGCGCCCACGCCGGAGCATGCGACGTCGCCTGGGCCCGCAACCGCTCGAGCAGCTCACCCACGGCACGCCTCGGGCGGCTCGGGCGGCTCGGGCACCGGCATCCACATCTCGGGCGGGCTGAATGGCCACGCGCCCACGTCCACAAGCGCCCTGCCACGGCCCGGCCCGAACCAGACCAGCACGATCTGGCCCGACGGCGGCTCCACGGTGACGTCGCGCCAGCGGGTGGCCTCGGCCAGTCGGTCTCGATCGCCGATCAACGACTCGATGGTGTCGAGCATCTCGTTCACCTCGCGCTGCACCGTTCCGCCGATCACGTCCGGATGCCAAAGCGCTCGCAGTTCGGCGATGCGTTCGGGCGTCATGACGCGACCAGGTGAAGCGGGGGCCGGGCGGTGGGGTGCGCTGCTTTGGAGGCGAGGTATCGGCGGGAGTGCCAGGCGACGTCCTCGACCCAGCACGCGAGATCGTGGTGTGCGTCCTCGGTCGCGTTCTCGCGAAGGCGTTCGGCGATGTCGTCCATCTGCTCGGGGGTCCAGCGGGCAAGGACGGCGGCGATGTCGGCGTCGGTGATGAGTGGCGGGTTGGCCCGGGTCACGGGTTCCACGTCCTCGGGATCGGTCCGGCACCCGCGCTGCGGCGCAGTTTCGTGGTGGCGGACACGGCCAGGCCGACACCGTTCCGGACGAGCGTCGCGAACGACTGCAGCAGCCGTTCGTCACCGACAAGCACGGCCTCGCACCGGTGCCCGCCCGTGTTCTGGAACACGAACTTCAGGGCCGGCATCTCGCCGAACACGTTCACGTTCAGGTGGGCGGCCATGACCGACACGGACGTGTACAGGGTGCCCGGGCCGAGGTCGGCGCGCTGCTGCCCGCCGGGAATCTCTTCCATCGGCAGGTCCCAGTCGGAGCCTCCACCAAGGCACGTTGTGGCCAATCCGGTCGCGGCCTGGATCGCCGCGGTGATCTGCTCCCGGGCGAGCGGGCCGGTGGCGTCGTCGGGTGCGTCGACAACGAACGCGAGGCGCTCTCTCACCGGTGCCGCCCGTCGAGCGCGCACGCCGTCGCGATGCCGTGCCGGCACTGTGTGTCGAGGTGGCCCTGGACGCGTCGCCCACCGAGGTGCGCGGCTGCGGCCATGCCGGCGATCAACGCGGCGTACAGCACGACCGCCTTGGCCCGGTCGGCCCACCCGACCATCGAGTACCTCATCGTTCCTCCCGTGATGTGTGTTCTGTGGTCTGCTGGCCGGCGCCCCTCCCGTCCTCCCGACTTCCCGGGCAGGGGACGGGTTTGCAACCGGTAGGCCTGCGCCCTGGTTGCTCGTGGAAGGCGCGCCGGCCAGCAGGCGGCAGAACGTCAGGTGCTGGTGAGCCCGGCTGCGGTCAGGCAGTCCGCCAACGTCGATCCGGCGTACGTGACACCGTCCAGGACCAGGACCCGGGCGCCGTCCGACCCGACCGAGGTCGACACGGTGTGACCGGCGTGCCGTAAGGCGTCGAGCTGCTCGTCGATCGAGCCGGGTGCACCTTGTCAGTCATCGGTGTTTTCCTCTCCCCACGTCTCGAGGTGGGTGGCGATGCCGAGCCCGTCGAGCCGCTGCAACAGGCGGCGCACCTTTTCCAGCAGTTCGTTCACCTCGCGGAAGCGGTGTTCCCGCTCGACGGCACGGATCGCCTCATCTGGCGACGCGTAGTCGACGGCGCCAGGATCGAAGCTGCCGAGGCCACTGCCGGAACGGCGGGCCATCCACCGGCCGGCCTGGAACCGCAGCGTGTAGTCAACGTGTGGGCTGTCGGAAACCGCCCGGTCGTACGGTTCCAGCGGCTGCTCGGGCTTCGGTGGCGGCGGGGCCAGCAGCTTCGCCTCGTCGCTCAGGTCGTTCGCCTCACTCACATCGCGCACCTGACGTGCGTGTCACGGCCGTTTACCGTGATCGCCCGGTCGCCGACGAACAGCGGCAGGTTGCAGCGCGGGCAGTTGAGCCGCGGCCGCACCTCCAGCGTGTGACCCGGCCGATGTGTGACCGGGCGAAGGCCTTCTCCGCCCGGGTGTGGCCCCCGTGGTTCATGCGGCCAGCCCCCACCGCGCTGCGAGCTGCCGGCGGGACACGAGCACGGTGCGCCCGAGGCGGCACACCCCGGGCACCCAGCCACGGTCGACACCGGAACGCATCTGCTTCTCGTTCAGGCCGAGGAGCCGGGCGGCCTCGTCGAGCCGCCACACGAGCGGGTGGCCGAGGACCGGGATCGGGGCGTCCGGGCCGTCAACGAGGCGGGCGAGGGTGACGGTGCCGATCATCACGACCTTCCGCCGCCCGAACCGTTCGACGTACACGCCCCGGGCTTCGAGGTCGGTCAGCTGCTCGTACATGAGCGACGGCGACACTGCGAGCAGCTCGGCTGCTTCCCGGACCGATACGGCCAGGCGCTCGATGTCCTTCGGGAGCCGGCGGGGGGCGCGCCGTGGCCGGTGTTCGAGCGTCTCGAACAGGAGCGGCACGGTCGGTACCCGCTTCGGGAAGCTCACGACGACGCCCCCTGCTGCAGGGCTGCACGGCGCGCCAGGCGCCGCTCCAGGACCGGGACGATCCGGCGCTGCCACAGCAGCTGCTCGTGGACACGTCCGGACGGCAACTCGACAGGGCGGACCACGGCGTACGGGCGGCCCTCGTGCGTCGGCGACCAGACCTGATCCTGGAACCACTGGAACCCGCAGTCCTGCAGCATCCGGTTCGCGACGATCCCCGACACCGGCGGGACCAGGGAACGCCCGATCGACGTCGGTGTGATCGGCTCGAGCTGCTCGTCGTCCGGGTGGCGGCGGTCCACCTTCGCGTGGAGCTGCTCGACCCGGGCCGCTGTCTCGGCCTGCGCGTGCTCGACGTGCGCCAACCGGACCCGGTCCCGTTCAGCCTGCTCGGCCAACTCCAGCACCGCGCCGGTCGTCTGATGCAACGCCCGCAACGCATCCAACCCCACGGGAGCAGCCGCCGCCGGCGGAACGTCGGACGGTTCCTGTTCGTGCGTGAACGTCTCGTGCTCGGCCAGGATCAGGTCCTCGGCCCAGTCCCGGAACCTCTTCGCCCGAGCGGTCCGGATGAACATCCCGAGACGGATCACACCACGGCGCGTCCACAGCGTCATGGGCTGCGGCACGAGATTCCCCAGGTCAGCCCGAGCGCGTCGATCTGACGCGCAGCGGATCCAGTGGATGCCCTCCGTCAGCTCATCGTCGTGGCGGTGCAACGTCGACCGGAGCGCGCCGGGCGACACGCCGTACCCGGCCGCCACGTCCACGCTCGACGCCAACCACACGTGGTGCGGATCCGACTCGACGACCAAGTCGGCGTCCTCAAACTCCAACGGCACGAGCGCGCTCACGACGCGACCCGCTCACGGCGCGCCGGGACCGGCCCCGGGAACTCCGGCCGATGCGCCGGATACGGGAACAGATCCGTGATCAGGCACCCCAGCGCACCCGCCAACCGCCACTTCAGCTCGTCGGACGGGACGTGGTGGCCGCGCTCCAGCGAGGAGATAGTTGCCTGCCGGACCCCGAGGGTGTCGGCGAGCTGGTCTTGCGAGAACCGCAGCTTCAGTCGGCGCTCTCGGACCCGTTGGGCCCAGTCTGCATGCGTTTCTGCTGGTGTCATACAAACTGAAACGTATACCAACAGAACCGTTTAAGTCAAGCGTTACAACCGTGTACTTACAAGGATTTCCGAAATCTATATAGGCTGGTTGACGTGGCCATCGCTGATCCGACACGCTCCGGCTTGTGGAAATGACCGCGACGGGAGTCGGCAAGGCGATTCGGCGGGCACGACGGGCCAAAGACGTCAGCCAGGTGCAACTGGCCGAGCGGATGGGGGTTCGGCAGGCCACCGTGTCGGCGTGGGAGGTCGAGACGAGCGACCCGTCGCTCGACACCATCGCCAGGATCGAGGAGCTGCTCGAGCTTCCGAAGGGTCAGCTCCTCGTCGACGCCGGCCTGGTCGACGTGACGTTGATCGCGGAGGAGTGGGAGGTGACGCCGTTGCTCGCCGGCCTGGCGCTCGAGGACGCGCTCGTCCGAGCCCGGCTCGCCGCCGACGCAGAGCGGCGTGACAGCCTCCAGGGGTGCGTCCCGGTCCACGAACTCGGCCCCGAGCACCAGGCCCAGATCCTCGACCTCCTCGAACGAGCCCTCGGCGACCGCGCCACCACCGGCCCCGTCATCGTCCACTTCGGCTGACCCACGGACGCGGGAGCGCCCGCCCTCCCGGTGGGAAGAGGACGGGCGCTCAACCGTTGCGGGGGAGGTTACTGGTGTCGCTGCAGGAACGCGTCTTCGACCGGGCGCAGCGTCTTGAGGTACTGCTCGACGGCGCGGACGACGAGGCGGTTGACCGAGATGTCTCGGGCGCCTGCGGCTTCGTGGAGGTCGCGGTGGGTGCTGGCTGGGAGTCGCACCGCGGTGTTGATGAGTTTCTCGGGTGGGGCTGGCCTCGGCATGGCCGGAGGGTAGCGATCTGTGGACAACAGGTGGGGGATGATGTGGATAACTGTTGTCACGTTTGGACAGTGTCCGGCAATTGCCCTCTTCACAAATCGTCAACCTGGGTATAACATCCCCGGTTGCGAACCACCGGTCTCGGAGAGATGGGGAACAACTTCCCCGCACCTCGAGCACGCGAAGAGGGGGACCCTTGCAGGGGTCCCCCTCTTCTTTGTTCGGACCGTGCCTCCGGCGGGGATCGAACCCGCACCTCTGGGGTGCGAACCACCAGCCTCTATCCATTGAGATTACGGAGGCGCTGTCACGAGTGGTCACTGTACCTGGCGAAACCCCCAAATGTGGGGATAGGTACTATTAGGTATCGACAACGCTGAAGGGCGGGAGCGCCCGCCCCCGGCGGGAGGGACGGGCGCTCGACCGGGCGCCAGCGCGTACGCTGGGCTGAGCGGCCACCGGTGGGCGGTGGGCCGCTGAACGGAGCATACGCGTGGGCTCATGGCTCGTAGAGCGGAAGCGGAAGGACGGTGCACCGTCCACGTGGCAGGTCCGGTACCGGACCCCGGACGGTGGCTCACGGGCGGAGTCGTGGCCGACCAAGAAGGCGGCGCGGGCACGTCAGCGTGAGATCGATGCGGCGTTCGTGCGCCGGGATTGGGTGGATCCGCGCCATGGGCGGATCACGGTGGCGGAGTGGTGCGACCAGTGGTTGGCCACGGCGACGGGTCTGAGGGACACGACGAGGCGGACGTATCGGCGGTGCGTGGACCTGCACATCGTCCCGCACCTCGGTCACATCGAACTCGGTTCCCTTCGCCCGGTCGATGTGCAGGGCTGGTTGGCGGCGCTCGAGGAGTCGGAGCTGTCGCCGGCGTCGGTGCATCAGGTGTGGCGCACGATGCGCCGGGCGGTGTCGGTCGCGGTGCGGCTCGATGTGGTGCCGTTCGATGTGCTCGACAAGGTCGACGCGCCACCGGCCGGTGAGGGCGGGAAACGGGCCCTGAACGCGACGGAGCTGGCCACGCTCGCTGAGGTGATCGATGAACGGTACCGGGCGATGGTGCTCGTGGCCGGCTGGTGCGGGTTGCGGCTCGGCGAGCTTGTCGGGTTGCGGTGGCGTCACGTCGACCTGCTCCGGCGCACGGTCACGGTGGAGGTGCAGGTGCAGCACCCGCCGGGTGGTGGCGCGGTCGAGTCGGCCCCGAAGACGAAGAAGGGCCGCCGGGTCGTGAACCTCCCGAAGGTCGTCGCCGACGCGCTGCAGGTGCACCTGGCCGCCGGGTGGGCCGAACCGGGCGCGGACGGGTTCGTGTTCCCCGCACCAGGGGGCGGGCCGCTGCGGGCAGGGAACTGGCGGCGGCGGTCGTGGCAGCCGGCGGTCGAGGCGGCCGGCCTGGCCGGGTTACGTCCGCACGATCTGCGCCACACCGCAGCGACGCTCGGCCTGATCGCGGCGAAGGGCAACGCGAAGGTCGTCCAGGAGCGGCTCGGCTGGTCCACGATCCGCCTGCTCGACACGTACGCGCACGTGCTCGCCGGCGCCCAGGAGCAGCTCGCCGACGCGCTCGACGACATGGCCGCAGCCGCCCCAAGGCCGGCGCCACGCGCCCCGGTTTCGGAGTTCGCGCCCCGTTCGCGCCCGAAAACGGGTGTTGCCGGGTAGAAAAGCAGGGGTCACGGCAAGTTCCCGCAGGCCACAGATCGGAAGAGCGGTTCAGCAGGAAT
>ERZ869925.1372-NODE-1372-length-11189-cov-12.938207_pt1 | contig 11189 bp, 9 predicted proteins | sample MGYA00579311_ERZ869925 | MGnify/ENA primary metagenome ERZ869925 (study PRJEB32216, sample SAMN09231817) | wastewater metagenome | place: USA: Maryland | collected 2016-07-30 | study: EMG produced TPA metagenomics assembly of the PRJNA472060 data set (Reclaimed...
AGTACTATAGTGATTTGTTTTGTGTTGTAGATAGTCCTGAATGGGCTAACTTAAAACCAGAAACTGGACACGGTGGACCTATGAAACATACAATAGAAACTAAAAATAAAATTAGAAAAAAATTATTAGGTATAAATTCAGGTTCTAAAAACCCCATGTTTGGTACAATTTCACCATCAGCAAAATCTATAACTATTAATGGTAAAACATTTACATCAATTAAGGCTGCATGTAAATACTTTAATATATGTTCTAAGACACTTAAAAAATATTATAATTTAAAATGACTATAATACAATTTGAAGATGGCCAATATCTTGATATAAGTGAAGATATTTATATTCCAATTAATAAATCCATAAGTGATATTCAGGATATATCTAAGAGAAAAGGAGGCTTTACTAAAACAGTTAATATCCCAGGTACAAAAAATAATCATCAGGTAATGGGTTATTATTATGATGTTAATTTATTGGAAAGTGACTTTAATCACAAAATTAAAAGGTATGTTACAATTTTACAAGATAGTATACCGGTATTATCTGGTACGTGTCAACTTCTTGCTATTAAACGTATATCAAAAAATTCATCAACATTAAATCAAGACATTAATTATGAAATAACTATAAGTGATGAAATAACAAGTCTTTTTCAAGACATTGGTGATAAGTTATTAACCGGTAATCAAGATAGTGCAGATGATATCGATTTAAGTTATATGGATCATTTTTACACATCAGATAATGTAATTTTAGCTATTAATAATAGTGTAGATGTCGGCATAGCACCATTATCAGGTGGATTTAAGTACATATTCCCGTGGACTACTGATAACGGTTATGTGCTTACAGAGTTTAAACCTGCAGTTTACGCTAAAATATATTGGGATCAAATATTTCAACTTGCCGGTTATACGTATGAATGGGATGAAGCAGATGACCCTGAATATAATTTCTCAAAACTTTTAATTCCGTATAATGGCGATGTTGTCAAACCAACTGAAGCTCAATTAGACGAGTTTCGTGCATCAGCCGATGATTCAGGTATAGTTTATTCTTTTACACCAACAGGTGGTACTCAAACTTCAATGATCCCAACATTGTTACCTGTTGAAAATGAAATCTATGATCCTGCTGGACTTTACGATGATACGACTTCAACTTATACTTTAAATCAATATCAAACATTAGGTCAATTTAATGTTGATTTCATTATTACATATCGTATTGCTTTAGTTAATAATTCAGGTAATACTGCATACTTAAGGCGAGATGTAAACAGTGGTGCAACGATTCAAGGGTTTAAATATAATTTAGATTTACGTTTACATAAGAATGGATCAACGACTTCATTTGCTATTCTAAATCAACCTGACATTAATATTGTATCATCAACTATTAACATTTATGATTTAGCACCCGGTGAGACCATTATAACGAATAGTGGTCAATCAATCACGGTGAATAGTCAATTTGGTACTGTACCTTCAAATTCAATTCCAGGTGACGACTTTAATGTCGTTGCTGGTACACGAGTTACTAAATATTTTGCAAACTCTAATCCTAAATGGGCTGATTCAGATACAGATCCTTATGGTTCAATAACACCAGTTGATATTGAAATTAAACTTTATATTGATTCAATTCAAGTCAATTACCGTCCAACTATTGCAACTGTTGATTATAATAGCCGTATTATCATGAATCAATATATTCCACAAAAGATTAAACAGCGTGACTTTATTAAAGCCATCTTGACTCATTTTAATCTTTATTGTGAAGTCGATCCAAATAATCAACGTAACATTATTATTAAAGGTCGTGATGAATATTATGATTCAGGTTCAAGTCGTGATTGGACTAAAAAGATTTGTGCAGATTTAGAAAATACAATTACTTTTGCGTCAACTGAAGCTGGTAAAAAAATACTTTTAACATATAACCCAGGTGAAGATTTAGCGAATAAAGGTTATGTTGATAATGTCTATGAAAACTATGGTCAAGTTGAATATACATTTACTAGTGAATTTAATAAAGGTACTCAAGAAATTCAAGTACTTTGGGAACCAGCGCCACATGCGAAAAGTGTAGTCGATGCTTTCGTACAACAGGTTTCAGGAAGTGCACCTAAAACAGGTTTAAGATTATTATATGATGGTGGTCAAAAAACGTGTTTACCATATACAATTCAAAATTATAATTCACCTTCAGGTATTTCAACATATAATGTTTATAATTATGCCGGTCACTTTGATGACCCAATTAACCCAACATGGGATTTAAATTTTGGTGTATGTAGTTATTATTTTTATAATGATTGGCTTTCATTAACTAACAATAATATGTATACTTTACATTATGCTCGTACATTAGCTCAATTAGAAGATGGTCGAATCTTAGAAGCCTATTTCGATTTAGATGCGAATGATATTGAAAGTATTCGTTTAAATGATAAAATTTGGATTCAAGATAGCTGGTGGAATATTTTAGAGATAACGGATTATAATGGAAATCAATATCAACCAACGAAAGTTAAATTGATTACAGTAGACACTGGACTTAAGTTAGGCCCATTCAGAACTCGACCTAATTTTAAACCAGCTAAAGGCGATCACTTATTAGACCCAATTCGTAACTTAAGTTTTCAAAGATATCAAGATTTAAATATTAGTGAATCCATTGATTTCAATATAGCTTTTGGTAAAGGTAACTTATTTGGGCCTAATTCAAGTAAGTCAATGATTCTTGGTGACAATAATGTAGTTAATGGTAAGAACAATCTTGTAATCGGAGATTTTAATACAGTTGACGGTGATAATACTTTTAAAGCAGGTATCATAATCGAAGGTTATAATCATATTGATGCTGGACGAGATATCGTATTAGATAAGTATAGTAATAGTGTCATTAACTTTATTACATCTAGTCGTGATACAGACCGTGAATATGGTAGTCATTCTTTAATTCAAATATTCAGTGCAGGTAGAGATAGTTTACTTTAAAGACGCTTTATAATTGAAGATACATATAATAACATAAATTAATTTTACAATGTCGATAATTAAATCTAGCGCACGACTTTCGCATCATACTTTGACAACTGACTGGACTACAGATATGCCAAGTTTCAGTGTACCTGATAGTGAAGATTTTACTGATGGGTCCTGGTCTATTAGCGATTTAGCTTTATCAGAAATTGGTGTTAATGAATTTGAAGGTACAGCATTCATTCGTATTGGTCAAGATATTAAACAATTTAATTTAATTAATGTTAATGACCCAGACTTATGGATTAGAACTATTAATGGTGATATTCAGGCAGTTGCTGAGCCTTTACTTACTTCACAAAATCCGGCAGTACTGCCATTTAGTGATGATGTATGCGATTTAGGTAGTTCAAGTCTTAGATGGCGAGATATTTATATTGGTAGTAAAATTGATTATTCATCAGTAATTGATTTAGTAAAATCTGGTCAAACATATGTAATGTTTAATGGTCATGTAACCCGTTTTTATGATTCAAATCAAAATACATTATTAGATTTTAATTTAGATGGGACTACACCATATATAACATATGGCTCTAGAACAGGCGCAGCAGGATATCGTTCAATTGTATTAGGTGGTAATACAGGAAATGAAAATACAGCAAGCGGTTTATATGCTTTTGCATCTGGATTTGGTACTATAGCAAGTGGTGAATCATCAACTGCAATTGGTGTACTTACAACGGCTTCAGCTAAAAGAGCTTTTGCATCTGGTAATTTAACAATTGCTAGCGGCCAAGATTCTGCAGCATTCGGTAATACAACGACTGCTGCAGCGCCTGGTGCTTTCGTAACGGGTACCAATACAGAGGCTAAATTTCCATATTCAGTTGCAGGTGGTACGTACGCTAAAACTAATAATAGTAATGAATGGGCGAGAGGTAGTGCAAATAATACTCAATATGGTATAGTAAGTTTTGTTAGATTAACAACTAATGCAACAACTTCTGAAATATTTGCAAATGGTACATTAAGTGCAGCAGGTTCTGAAGTTTATTCTATCGCCAGTGGAAGTGTACATAGAGTAAAACTAACAGCTATAGCAACAAATGTTTCTACATTAGCTTCTATAGAATTTGAAGGTTATGGTATCATTAAAAATGTAGCAGGTACTACATCTTTAGTTTCTGCAATTACGATGACACCTACTGTATTTGATGCGGCCATGTCCACGTGTACAATGACTGTTACTGCAGATGACACTAATGATAAATTAAAAATTGAAGTTACAGGTATCGCTGCAACAAATATCGGATGGCTTGTAAAATTAGATTATCTTAAATTCTATCCTTAATTAAATATTTAATATGGAAATTAACTTTACATTACCAGAAAACTGGACTGAGATAACACTTAAGCAATATCAACAACTTAACTTTAATGATACTGCTAGTGTAATTGCATGTTTAAGTCAGGTTGAAGTCGAATACATTTTAAATTTTACAGATGAGCAATTAAATGTTGTTTTATCTGATTTAAAATATCTTCAAGATTTACCGCATCCCGTTTTAGTTGATGAAATTAAAAGCTTTAAAAGACGTGATAATCTTTTAGGCTTAACAGCTGAAGAACTTTTGATGATTGAAGAACTTTGTCAAGATTTTCAAAACAATGCCGATTTAATTTTAGGGTTTGTTTATCCATTTAAAGAAGAGATGTCAATTGAAGAATTAAAATCTCATGCTATCAACTTTCATGATATTGATTGTCAGACGATGTTTGGTAGTGTACTTTATTATTTAAGTACAGCAGGATTCTTAACTATGAAAACGATGGTCGAAGCCAAAAAGATTGAATTAAAGAATGAAAATAAAATCGAATTAAATGGCTAAAACATACGAATTTACTATCATAGCTAATACAAGTGATGTTAAAAACAAATTAGCTGATTTAGATAAGTCACTTACTAAAATGAAAGCCGATTTAGCTAATACATCAGGTGAGGGCTTTGAAAAACTTACACAAGAAATAGCTGAAACTGAAGCAGCAATTAAAAAATTAACTGATGCTGAAAAGAAATTCTCAGATCAGGTTGAAAAAGATACGCCAAAAAATTCAGGTAGATTTGAAAAATTTAATGAAGGTTTAATTAAAGTTGGCGATACAATTGGTAAAATCGGAGGTGGTGTCGCAGCAGCCTTTAGTATTGCGACTGGTGCTATAGGCGCCTTTGGTGATAGTCTAGGATTTTCTCAAGAAGAAATGGCTGAAGCTCAACAAAAAGCTACAAGTTATATAGCAATCTTAACTGGAATCAAACCATTATTTGAAGGTATTGTCTCTGGTATTGGTTTAATTAAGACAGCATTTACAACATTGAGTGCAGTTATTTTAGCTAATCCAATTGGAGCAATCATTACTGCAATTGGTCTTGCTATAGCTGCCGTAGTCTATTGGTTTGATGAGATTAAAGAAGCCGGTGTTGCAGCTGCAGAATTTATAGCTGATAACTGGGAAATTGTCGCAACAGTTATCTTTCCAATTCCCGGATTAATTGCCAGTGCAGTATCATATTTTACGGATGCTGGGGATGCTTCTGAAAACATTACAAGTATAGCTTTAGAAACTGTCAACGCTATTAAAGAACAATCAATACAAAGTGCTAAAACTGCTGGCTCGATGATAGGCGACTTTAATGAAATATATGATGCTCGTAGAAAATCATTAGATAAAGAGCGTGAAGCCTTAGATAAAAAATATTTATTTGAGCGTAGCAAAGCAATTGCTAATGGTGAAGATTATAAGAAACTTGATAAAGAATATTTAGAAAGTAAACTTAAAACAATTCAACAGGAATTAGATTTACAACTTTTAAGATTTAAACAAGTTCAAAAATTAAGAGTTGAAGAAGAGGGTTTATTTGATATCGAAGCAATCGCCAATCAAAAAAGAAAAGAAAGTGCAGAAAAAAAATTACAAGAATTACAGGATGAATTCCTACAAGTACAAGATGCTTTAGCTAATATTACAGAAAGTGAAGTACAGGCTCAAGAAGATGCATATAATGCCTTCGTTGAAAGAAAAGAAAAAGAACGTGAAACTGCTGAATATTTTAGAGACCTAGAAGAAGAAGAACGTAAGAAGGATTTAGATTTTATTAAAGCTTTAAATTCACAACTTACTGCCGAATTAGATGCGGAAACTAAAAGACAAGAAGAGCGTGATGCTGCTTTAAAAGCTAAACAAGAGGCTGATGCAGCTGAACAGGAAGCTCAACGTGAAAAAGAACGTCAATCGAGTTTAGAGTTTGCTCAATTTTTAGTTGATACAGAAATTAGATCTGTTGATGAACGTAAAGCCGCTTTAAAAGATTTATTAGATACAGGTAAAATTTATCAGGATGAATATGCTAAATATAGTGCAGAGATAGATCATGCTGAAGCTGTTAGACAACAGGCTGTAACTGAAGCTCAAATCGATTTAGGCGGTCAAGCCCTTGCGGCCCTTCAAGCTAATTTAGAACAGGGTAGCCGAGCAAGTAAAGGCATTGCTGCTGCACAAGTTTTATTTGATACTTATAAAGCAATTCAATCTACATTTGCTAATGCAGCTTTAAATCCTTCATCAATATTATTTCCAGCCCAACCTTATATTCAAGCTGCTATAGCAGGAGCATTCGGTTTTGCAAATTTAAGAAAGATTCTTGCAGTTGAGCCCGCTAAAGCAAGCGGTGGAAGTACAAGTAGTGCTTCAGCTTCAAGTGGCGCATCAAGTACACCTGCTGTACCAAGTTTTAATTTATTTGGTCAAGCAAATCAAGGTAGTCAACAAACTCAAGCAACAAGTATTGAATCAGGTAATCAACAACCTCAAGTTTTACGTGCATATGTTAGTGAGACAGACTTAAGTCAAACTAATAATCGTTTATCACATATTAGAAATAATGCAGAGTTATAATGAATATATCTTTATCACAATATATTGAAATCATTAATTTAGTACCAGAAAGTTTTAAAACAGTTACAGCTTATCAGGTTGAATTAGTATCGATTGCCTTAGATCAAGATCCTGAAGAAGTTAAAAAGTTTAAGGTTGCTGATTTAGTTAATTATGTGAAACAGATTAATTTGATATTAAAACAAACTTTAAAGCCTGTTACAAAAATTAATATACATGAACATATTTTACATGCTGTCCCATTTTTTAATTTAACTTTCGGTCAATATATTGATTTAGAAAGTTATTTAAAGGATAAAAAGTTTGCTCATGTTGCTGCAGCTTTATATAATAAACAATTAACCCATCAACTTGGCTATAAAGATACATATGAAAGTTATGATTTAATTGATATAGACTATCGAGCTAAGTTAATCAGTCAATTGACTTTTACAGATATAATAGGTACAATTCATGAATATATTAAGTTTCGTCAAAATTTAGTTAAGTCATATACAAACTTATTTGTGGAACCTGAAGCTCAAGAAGATGATTTAAGTGATATTGAACGTAAACAACTTGAACATCAAAAAGAAGTACATTCTCAATTTGCATGGGAAAGTATGCTTGATTTTTTAGGTAATGGTGATATCACAAAGTATCATGATATTTTAAATTTACCAGTATTATTTGTCTTTAATATTGCTAGTTATAAAAAGAATCAACTTGTCCAACAGAATCGCCGCAGCCAAGAATTAGCCAATAAATATAAAAAATATTAAAAAATAATGTGTAATACACTTTCAGGACTTATTAAAGATTGTTTAACTAATTTAGGTAGTATTAAACGTCTATGGTTTTTAAAGCCGGATGAACTTAATACTATTACTATAACTAATCTTGAAATTACTTCAATGTCATTAGTTACTGGCACAACTTTAATTGAATATCAAGTTAAACCTAATAGTTCTAACTATGATGTTAATCAAGCTATAGATGATTTAGGTGTAAATGAATATACAACATCTGTTTCGATTTCAATTAATAGGCGTTCAGCTGAAAAGAATCTTGAATTTGAAAATTTAAGTCAAGGTAATCCTGATTGGTACTTAATAGTTGAAGACGGTAATGGTCTTTACTGGTTTTTAGGTTATGAATATGGTTTGAATGTCAAATCAATTTCAGGAGGTAGTGGCCAAAATAAAGCACAAGGTTCAACATATAATATATCTTTAACAGGTCTTAATAAGTACCCAGATTTAGAAATAGAATCAAGTGTGATACTATCTTTAATATAAAACTTTCCAATTTAATTTAAATAATACTCATAACAATGAATCTCAATACGTACTTAATTACAATTGACCCTAAAGTATTTGATAGTGGCATTGATAAAATCGCTATAGTTGAATCTCCGGCTATTGAAGAATATTCGATTCGTTTAGCTGATCATTTAGAAAATGTTAAATCATTACAGGTTTTAACATTTGATAGTGAAAAACAAATTATCGCAGGTCCAGTATTAATACCTGATAAACAAATTTACCGTAAAGAAGGTAAACATGAGTTCTTTGTAGTCTTTGATAAACAAATAATTGAGCGAATGGCAGAAAAGTTTGCCAAAGAAAATCGTTCAATTAAATTTAATTTAAATCATAACAATGCTTTACCTGTTGAAGGCTTTATAAAGGGTAGCTGGATTATTCAAGATAAAGAAAATGATAAATCTAAATTTTACGGCTTTAACGATTTGCCTGTCGGTACATTCTTCATTGAAGCTAAAATTGAAGATAAAGAAGTTTGGGATAATGTAATTAAGAAAATGTCAAAGGTCGGTTTCTCAATCGAAGGCCTTTTAGGTTTAACTAATTACAATCAAATCATAAATCAAAACTTTGGGCAACAGTCCGAATATATAAATCAAAATAAACAAACACACGTGAAAAAATTAAATTTCTTAGCTAAGAAAACTCAAGCTAAAAAGAAGTTTAACATTGAACTTAAACAATTCGAAGAAGTCATGACATCAGATAATATGATCTTGATGATTCCGGAATTAGTTGAAGGTGCAACAGTTGAAACTCTTGATGCTGAGAACAACGTAGTAAAAGCCGAAGATGGCACTTACGTTATCCCTGAAGCTGGTATTGAAATCGTTGTCAAAGATGGTGTCGTTGCTACTATTAATAAGGTAGAAGAAACTCCAGCAGAAATGGCCGAAGACAAACCAGAAGATAAAGTTGAAGATAAACCTGTTGAAGAACCTGTTAAAATGGAAATGGATCCAGAAGTCCTAAATAAATTCGTTGAATTAGAAAATCGCATTTCAGCCCTTGAAGCACGTTTTGCTGAACAGGAAATGAAATCAAATAAATTCTCTAATCAAAAGGAAATCGTTAAACACGAAAGAATCGGAAAATTAATCGATATATTAAATAAAAAATAAAAACAAAAATGAAAAAATTTCAATTTGCTATTACTGATAATACTACTTATACTGGTAAAGATGCTTTAGAATTTTATTCTTCAGCTCTTTTAGAAGGTGCTTCTAAAGGTACTTTCAGAGTTATTCCTGGTGTTAAATCAGAAATCAAGTTACCTAAATATGATGTTGGTAATTTAATCAAAGCTGCTGGCTGTACATGGTCGGCTTCAGGTGAAGGTACTTTAGATCAAAAATCTTTCTCTGTATGTTCTAAAGATATTCAATTAGAACTTTGTACAACTACATTTGAGAATAACTTCTTAGGTGAGCTTTTACGTCCTGGTCACAATACAGGTGAAGTAGCTCCTACAGAATTTATCGATTATATGTTAGCTGAAGTTAAAAAGAAAATTCAAAATGACTTAGAAATTGCTGTATGGCAAGGTGATTCAGAATCGATGTCTTATCCTTATAACATCTGTGATGGTCTTTTAATGAAATTAGCTGATTCAGATTCAGGTGCAATTACAGTTACAGAAGCTGCTACAATTAACGCTTCTAACGTAATAGCTGAGATTAAGAAAGTTTATGATGTAATCCCTAAAGAAGTTATCAAGAATCCAAATCTTAAGATTTATGTTTCTGATGCTATTTATAAATTCTATCAAGAGGCAGTAGCTAATGCAAGTGCAGAAGCATATTATGTAGGTGCTAAAGAACCTAACTTCTTAGGTATACCAATTCATTGGGCTCCAGGTATGGCAGACGGTTCTATGGTCGCTGCAGTAAGTACTAATTTAGTTCTTTTAACAGATTTACTTTCTGATGAAGAAGAATTAAATGTTATTCCTCAAGCTCAAATCTCAGGTGTACGTTCAGTACGTATTGCCGGTGGTTTTAAATTTGGTGTTGACTTCTTAGTAGGTGAAGAAATCGTTCTTTACGCTGGTGCAATAGCTTAATCATAACTAATCTTTGAGGGTTATCAATCAAGGTGACCCTCATTTATATAAATAAAAAATAATACAATAAACATGGCATGTAATACGCTTATAGAAATTTTAAAGTCTTGTAATGCTAATTTAGGTGGTATTGTTAAGTTTTATATTGGAAACGGTGATGCTATAGATAGAGATGCTGCAACAATCACAAATGGTGTAATTACAGCGGCTGATTTAGTTTCAGGCGCTGGTCCATTCGTTGAATTTGAATTTAATCCAAATACATCTAACTATACAGAAACTTCTAATATTGATTTAGCAACAGGTAGTACATTCTACACTGGTGTAATCACACTTCAATTAACTCGTAGAGAAGCAACAAAAAGACAAAATCTTTTATTGATATCATCAGGTCAACCTGAACTTACTATATTTGTTAAAGATTCAAATGGCCTTTATTGGGCATTTGGTATCGATGATGATAAAGTATACTTAACAGGTAATGAAGGTGGAAGTGGTCAAGCTAAAAGTGACTTAAATGGTTATACATTAACTTTTACAACAGAATCTGCAACACCTGCTTACGTAATTAACGAGGCTGTAGTTGAAGGTTTACTTTAATCATTAAATGATTTTAAAATACTTTAAAGGCTAGACCATTGGTCTAGCCTTTTTTTATTTGACGAAAATAAAATGAAGATACATATATTATGAAGTACATTTTGTATATCAAAGAAAGCCCCCTAGGTTTAAAGTATTTAGGTAAATTCGATACAGGACGTAAAGGTTTAACCGTTGAAACTTATCTTGGTTCTGGAACAAGATGGGAAAACCATATTGACTTTTATGGCTTTAAAGCCCAAGATATTAAAACGGATGTAATCGCTGAATGTGAAACTCT
>ERZ869925.1373-NODE-1373-length-11186-cov-6.104752_pt1 | contig 11186 bp, 31 predicted proteins | sample MGYA00579311_ERZ869925 | MGnify/ENA primary metagenome ERZ869925 (study PRJEB32216, sample SAMN09231817) | wastewater metagenome | place: USA: Maryland | collected 2016-07-30 | study: EMG produced TPA metagenomics assembly of the PRJNA472060 data set (Reclaimed...
ACCCCTTGTTCAGCGAAAGGACCACGGACCATGGACATCACCAACGAAGACCGCGCCGACATGGCACATGCCGCCCTGATCCGCTTCATGGTGGACACAGGCATGCCAGAGACTGAGGAGGCCATCCAAGACCTCATCACGGATCTCCTGCATTTGGCTAATCGTGAGAAGCTTAACGTCCTAGACATCCTGCAACGCGCCACGCTCGTCTTCTGCGACGAGGCTTCCGAAGAGGAGACTGCCTGATGCCTGTCATCCTTGGCCATGCCGAAGACACCGGCTTTTACCTGATGGACCGCTGGGGCACGCCTTTGTCTGCGTGCTGGTTTGCGACCATCGAGGACGTGATCGAATACTGCAACGAACAAGGGTTCGACCTGTTCGAACGTGAGGAGGACTGACCAATGACCGAGATCGAAAAAAAGTGGACCCGTTTTGCCTACGACATCCTTGTTGGCCGCAAAATCGTAAACGTCCAGTACCTAAGCAAGCAGGACTGCGAGAACATGGGGTGGGATGAATCAGGCATCGCCTTAATCCTTGACAACGGCGACACCGTGATTGTGCAGCAGGATGACGAGGGCAATGGTCCGGGGTCATTGTTCCTTCTGCGGGGTTTCGAAGAGGAAATCATCCCAACCATAAGTGTGGAGCATGTATCATGAAACCCGGCGACCGCGTCTGCTTTGCCCGACACTTCCTCCGCAACACCATGCAACATACGGGCGATGTCCCGTTCGCCGTGGGCACTGTCGAGGAGATCGATGACTATGGCGACTATTCCATCGTTCAGGTCAACTGGGACAATCTGGAAGGCCACAAGTCAGTCAATATGAACAACCTGATCCTCGCGGATCGTAAACATTTGGAGAAAGTCTGATGCCCTCACCTTTGATGATCCACCGAACCGTCCACAGCATCGTGGACAACTGGCTAGGCCTACCCCGGCACGAAGTCGATCTTGTTGTCGAGATCGTCGGGGAGCTGGCCGACCAGCAAAAGATCGACCTCGATGAGGCATCTGTCGATCAGATCCGCAAGCTTGCAGACGAGGCCTTTCAGGTCTGTGAGGATGAGCATTGGTTCAAGGACTTTTAACTGTCAGCCAAGAAAGCTTGGCTTTGGGAGACAACAGCAATGAGCAAACACAGAACGGTTCTGACGGGCATACAAACCGATGAGCACGGGATCTTCGTTGTGATTTCGGTATCTAACGAACATGGAGAAGACAGCATCGTGATCAGCGGGTCTGAGGCTTGCGAGCTGATTCCAAAGATCCGCATCCACATTGAGGAGATCATGACTAAATCGAGGGGCTGGGCTGCGGAGGATTGGAAGTGACCGAAAAGACCCTAGCCGAACGTCACCAAGAGCTGCGCGATGAGATCGTGGCGCATCTATCGAGGCCCTACCGTCTGTTGCCTGACAGTCCGGACAAGGCTCGCGCTCTGCACATGGTCCGTGTTTATGTGGCCTCTATCCCCCATAAGGATCTGGCGATCAGGTGGGTGGAGATCGTTGGAAGGAATGGAAAATAATGGACCGTGAGAAGCACGCCTTCTTCACCGCTGTTCAGCGCATGGAGAGGGAATCCAAGGAGCGCAGGAAGGCGGACATCGAGCAGCACAAAAGGCACATGCTGAAGAGCATGACCGGGGGCTTCGGCCGCAACCAAGCAGCCCGACCAAAGAAGGTCACGCTGCCGAGGGTTTCGATACAGGAGGACAAGTAATGGTCATGGTCAAAGGACTGGAAGACGAGGACGGTGCTGGACTGTACTGGGAGAACGGCACACGGCTCACGGATAAAGAAGGTGAGGCTTGGTGGGCGGGCTACAAAGAAGGCCATGAGGATGGCGAAGAGGATGCCGAGGAGGACATGCTCGGTGAAATAGAGCGGCTGCGCGAGGCGCTGCGTGACTGCCATCATGTTCTGCATAAACTGATGGCTATCGTCCCCGGAAACGATGCGGCTGTTGATGAAATGGCAAAGGTAATGAAAAAGGCCCGCGCCGCGCTTGGGGAGGACAAAGAATGAAACCCGTAGATAGAGACAGCCCGAACGACGGAGAAGGTCTAACGTGGGACGATGGAAAACCACTTACGAAAAGAGAAGGACAGGCGTGGTGGGCCGGATGGGAAGAGGGACACAGTGATGGCTGCGCGGGTATGCACGACGAGATGCGCTTCGAAATAGAGCAACTGCGCGATGCGCTACGTTACATGGTCGAAAACCCGGAAGACTGTGAAAGCTTTCACAGGATCGCCAGTGTCGCGCTTAGGGGAGGGTGGGATGACTGACTACGAAACATTGAAGAGCCTCGTTGATACCGACGATGGCACCTATTGGTGGGCGCTCATGGAAATAGAGCGGCTGCGTGAGGCGCTGCGTCCGTTTGCAGAAAAAAGCACGGATTGCAATTCTGATTATGAATGGCTCGTCGTTAAACGAGACGATTGCGACAAAGCCCGCGCCGCGCTGGAGGGGGAGGATAAAGAATGAGTGATATATTTGCACAATACGCAAGAAAGGCAATCGAACAATATAGAAAGGATGCAGAAGAAGGAAGGTGGGTTAATGGCGATGTGGCGATTGTCGTTCGTGAGATAGATCGGCTGCGTGAGGCGCTGCGTGATGCCATGCAATACCTGTATGACATGGGCGACTTTGACAAAGCGGATGAAGTTCGCGCCGCGCTTGAGGAGGGGAAGGAATGAGCGACATTCTTGAACAATGGCGGTCTGCAAAAGAGCGTTGGATTATTTCCGGCGAGGCAAACGAAATGATAGTCGGCCTTGAAACGGAAATAGAGCGGCTGCGTGAGGCGCTGCGGTATTACGCCAAGAACCACTATCCAAACGTGGACGATGGGCCGTGGGGTGTGAATAGCAATGATTGGGGCGATGTTGCCCGCGCCGCGCTAGAGGAGAAAGAGTGATGACGGACATCGTTGAACGCATACGCTTTCTGGCGTCTGGGCAGAACGATCCGCACAGCGTTGAGCTTACCGCTGCCGCCGACGAAATAGAGCGGCTGCGTGAGGCGCTGCGGGTTATTGCAGACGGTGATGCGCCAAGAGACCACGCAATCATCTATCGCTCTGACGGCGTTCATTCAAAGCATGACAGGTGCAGACACGGCGCATGGATGTATGACGGATGCGAAGATTGCGTGACTGAATACGCCCGCGCCGCGCTTGGGGAGGGAGAAGAATGAAACACTTCATATTCTGCATCGGAATCCGCATGGCGCGGTGGGCCTGTGTGTTGGGCATTACCGACGATTATTTGGGAAAGGCAGAAGAACTTGAAAAAAAATATCATCGTTTGGGATTGTGGCAATGACCGACTACGAAACATTGAAGAGCCGTGTGGACACCGACGATGGCACTTATTGGTGGGCGCTCATGGAAATAGAGCGGCTGCGTGAGGCGCTGCGTGAGATCACCTCGGCAGACATTCAATGCTGGGCGATGGTCGCACTCACAAACCCAGATCCAAAGGCATGGCGGGGCATGCTCGAACAAATAGCGCAATACGACATGCAGAAGATCGCCATCGATGCACTGATTGAGAGGAAAGAATGAGCTGTCTATTCACCGTGGTCGCACTGACCGGACTCCTTTGCGGGCCAGCCACTGCCGTCGATGGCGACACGCTCCGCATGGGGTCGGAGAGGATCCGTCTCTGGGGCGTGGACGCTGAAGAGATGGGCGAACGCAATGGTCCATGGGCCAAGGAGATCCTATCCAGCATCGTGGCCGGCAAGACCGTGGAGTGCCAGGTTTTAACCCGCGACAATTACGGACGCGCCGTGGCCCGATGTCATGCCGGCTCGACCTATATCAATAAAGAGATAATTGCCCGTGGCGCTGCGCTCGATTGCCGGCGCTACTCGGGCGGGGCATTCGCATCTGTCGAACCTGTCGGTGCTCGCACCAAATTGAGCCAGAAGCCGTACTGCCGGGGTTGACGAACCGGTTTACACTCGTCACCATGATCACAGAAAGGATCACACCATGTACTCACGAGTTTCTGAACGCGCATTCGATGCCTTGTTGACGAAGTTCTTTGAGGCCATCGAGGAGAAAGCTGCAAGCACGGGATGCCGTGACGAACACATAGACGATTACAAGAGCGGTTATCTTCTGTCGTTCCTATCGATGGAGCTGGCTGCGCTAGACGAAGACGCGCAGTTTCATATGTATCATGTGGTCGCAGAAAGGATCACAAAGCTCCGCAGAGATGTGATGGACAAACAGATCGAGCTGACCGCGCGAGAGGTAAACATCGCATGAAGCTACAGATCTTGTTCGACATCATCTTCGCAACGATCATGATCGCATTCATCCACTTGCTGATCATCATCTTAACGCCCGGTCCAATCCATCCGGACGTTCTCGAATTACTGAAATGGTTCTCAAACTAAGGAGAAAGATTATGAGAAACCTCGACGCTATCATCAACCAACTGTCCTCAGAACAAATGCGCTGCGAGCATCTTCTGCTCGATGACATGGAGAACATTAAGAAAGTTTGCACCCTGTTCTTCGACAAGCAGCAACGCGAAGCCGATGCCTTCATGGCTCTCCTCGCGCAGACCTTCGATGACATCACCGCCAAGGTGAAGAACGGTTATCCACGGGACCAGAAGCCCGTCGATGAATCAGATCCGCTGCCGGCCATTGTCACTGGTCGGAGGTTAACGGACGAAGAGCGCAGTGAGATTCTGAAGAATGTCGGAGACGCAGCATGATGGATGACGTTTTGAAATTACGTGAGGCTCTGTATGCAGCAGAGCCTTTCCTAACCTACCTGCTCAAGGAAGGTGAGACGCCTCGCAACAACGAGCCGCTTCGCAAAGCCTTGTCCATGGTCCGTGAAGCGTTGGACATGCCCCCTCCTCAGAAGCCCGTGACCCTACCGGATCACATGACAGGCGGCAGCATTGTGTTGACCCACATGAAAGAGAACGAGGACGGGTCGGCTGATGTGTCCTTCGAGGTCGATCAGACGGCAGCAAAGCTGATCCTCCAGATCGGCATGACGCGTCTCTTGGAAGTGGCGGCGGGACTCCATGAAAAAAATAAGTGAGTGGGCGAAGAAGATGATTCGCACGGTGGTCGATAACACAGCCGGGCCTCACCCCCATGTCCGAATCTTCACAGCCTTTGTCGATGACTATGGCGGATGGCTTTACATACCCTTCGAGGATTTAGATGATGTCGGTCTGTCGCCGTATTCGTTTACGGCATTCAGTCGCATCGATGAGAAGGGCATGTATCTTGAGCAAGAGATGGACGCCGAGATCTTTATCCAGACTTATGAAAGAAAGACAGGTTTCCGTGTGGTCCTCAACGAGGTTTACGAAGAATCTTCTCCGATTCGTCAGAAACAAGCGAACAGGGTCGGGGCCGCTCAAGAGCTCTGGGAAAAAAGAGAAACGCCCTCTCTCAGACTCCGACTTGTACGTTGACCATGAAATACCTTGGATGTTCTTAAAGAAAGAGGAAGATGATGCCCAGTGAAATAGCCTCTACTATCGAAGGACTTGTCGATGCTGCAGAGTATGCCCTCGAAGTCTTGGAGGATTACTCAGACGTTGATGACGGGGACGAGGGGTTGCCCATCCCGAACCGGGCCATGCTTGCCAAGACAGAGCTGGAGCGGGCGCTGAAGATCTTCCGCCTCCGCCGGATCGAGCGGGACATGGCCTCCAAAAACGGGGTCATCCTATGAAGAAGTGGAACTACCGGGTCATGCGGCACACGGACGCAGTTGGTCGGACGCATTACGCCATCCACGAGGCCTACTACAACGACGTTGGGGAGGTCACAGCGTGGACAGACGAGCCCTCTGCTCCCTTTGGGGAGAGCCTAGAGGAGTTACGGTCGGATCTGGAGCGAATGCTCCGGGCCTTGGACTATCCTGTCATTGAGGTTCCTCACGGTTCGGGTAATGATGGGTGCGGTAATGACTAGTCAGGAGCCCCACCCCATGTCTGACGATGACTTCGACATCCTTGATGAGCCGGCCAAGTGCCGGGAGGCCCAATTCGCAGAGGCCCTTGTGGATCTGGCAAGGGCCGTGGACCTTGCTCGGAGCGAAGAAGCCCGTGCTCTGTTGATCAAGGCTATGGACTCTCTCGTTTACCAACTCAACCCGCCCCGTGGCGAACTGAAACACGTCAAAAAATAAGAGTGGTACCATGTCTGAGACGCATTGGACGGAGGAAGAAAGAGCCGTCCTGATAGAGCTGGCCAAGAGCGGGGTGCCTGCATCCCAAGCGGCGAGGCAGCTCAACAGAAGCCGGAACTCCATTCTTGGCTTCGCCTTTCGCCAGTTTGGAGGGTACACCAAGATGATACCGGAAGAGCTCAAGGCCCTTCACCTATCACGGGTGAAGGTTAACAAGGAAAGGCGGGAGGCCAAGCAGAAAGCCCGCAAGGATGGCCTCTCTGCTTCTGGTCGGTCTACCAAGACGCTGCCGCCGGAGGTTGTTGCTGAGGTTATCAAGGCCCCTGTGCCGGCGCCGGAAACGGATCCTGTTCGGATGTCCAATATCGGCAGATTCCAGTGCCGCTATATCGTCAGCGATGAAAGGAAAGACCCGAATCCTTTAATGTGCGGAGCGCCTGTTAAAGGATCGACAAGCTGGTGCCCCCATCACTACCAGATTGTGTTCAGTCCTGTGCCGCCACGCAAATCACCACGACCGTCTTGATATTGAGGACACCCCGATGAACCAGGAAGACTTAGAAGAGAAGATGCGCGAGTGGGCTGACGGGTTCGACACCGAGCAGGAGTTCGTCGCTGAGATTCCTCCCACCCTGCAAGGCGTCCTCGATATTCTGTTCGAGACAGCAAGTGACAGAGGCTTCCTGACCGCTGATTTGTTTCGTCAGGTCGTGATGTTCTTGGCCTACACCAACTGCAACCTAGCCACCGAAGTGCTCAACCTAAACAAGGAAGAGTATATGCGGTTGTGCGAAATCAGCTACGACGCCTTCGTGAATCTAACAGCAACGCATGAAACAAGTGATAGGAGAGATCACTGATGTTTAACAACGTGGTTGAAGTAGAGGATCTTATCCACGACCTGCGGGATCGCATTCAGTATTACGAGCCGCTGCTCAAGAGAAAGATGAATCGGCTCAATGAAGAGGCTTTGATCAGGCGGGCGTACACCGTCCTGACAACTGTCGAGATGTTGGCCCGTGATTACGAAGAAGAGATCCGTGACTATGAGCGCCGGGTAGAGAAGCTCGAAGACGAGGTGGAGGATCTTCGCTGGCGCTTATCTGAACAAGGACGGAAGACCTATGCCTGAGATCGATGACATCCTAAAGGACCGTGGTTCAAGGTACGGGGACTTTGGAGTGCAAGCCCGCACGGCGCAGCACATCCGCGACGCCTTCGAATCCTCACCCAACTGGCCATCGCTGCCTCACTACATGAAGGAAGCGTTAAGCCTGATGTCTACGAAGTTCTCCCGAATGCTGACGGGGGATCCAATGTATATGGATAACGTGGTCGATCTGATCGGGTACATGACCCTGATGCAGAAGGAGATGGAGAAGTGGCATGAATCTGAAGAAGCTGCTTTTGCGCGTCTGCGGGAGGAAGCAAAGACGAACCCGTATATCCGTGGACTACGCGAGTCCCGCGGTCACGACTCGGATAATGCTCCCGGTCTTGGCAGTCCTCTCTTCGGGGTACGCGATTTCGATTTGCTACAACCCGACGATTGACAAGCATCAATAAGTTTACCAATGTCTCGGAGAAAGTGAGACCTGAAATGAAAGACCCTGTTGAAATTCTGCGCGACAACCTTGGCTTGTCCAAGGCTTTAGCCAACCACCTTTATCAGATGCTGATGGACGAATACGTCCCGCTGCCCCGCATGGAAGCGTATCGTTTGCGCCGTGCGCTTCGTGCGACGAACACGCCTGTGCTCTGCACCTATGGTGTCGGATACCATATACTCCCGGAGGATCGGGAGTATTACATTCGGCAGTTTAATCTTCCCCGAACATCTCGCCGATAGACTTCTTGGCCTCTCCCCATGAGGGGCCAAGCTCGGCATCAACGACTGACGGAATCTCAAGCTCGACGCAGGTCTCCATAATCTGGACGATGCGTTGGGCTTGTTCCTTATTAGCGACAGACACAGCCAGTTCATCGTGGATCTGGATCATGGGCGGAATGCCGGCGGCATGCAGCTCTACCATCGCCTTCTTTGTTTGATCGGCAGCTGATCCTTGGATCAGCTTGTTGAGGGCCTTGTAGGTGAAGGCTCGCTTGAGGGGCTGGCCATACTCGCGGACAGCATCATCAAACGGCAGAGGCTTGTGGACTCCAAAAGCCTTTGGCTCCCACTTATCGAAGCGACCCTTGCGTCCAAGAAGGGTTCGAATGTGGCCGTTCTTTTCTGCCCGCTCCATGACGTAGTTCGACATCTCCCGAACAAAGGGGACAGCAGAATGATACTGGTTGAAGAGTTCTTTTCCAGACGCCAGATCAAGACCAAGTTGTTCGCTAAGCTTATTAACTCCCATCCCGTAAAACAATCCGAGGTTGATGGTCTTTGCTTGCTTGCGGGATACGCCCACGATGTCGGCTGCGAGTTGATGGAAATCTGTTCTAGGGTCTTCACGGTATTTCTCCACGAACGTGTTAGCCCCCTGCATTGGGTAGCGGGCTTTGCCCTCCAGGAAGTTGCGGTGGACGACAGATGCGTAGTGGACCACGATGCGTGGCTCTTGCGATGAGTAGTCGAAGCTGCCCCACACCTGCCCCTCCTCGGGCAGGAACAGCCCGCGAATCAGGGGCGAGATGAAATCGTCACGCGCCGGAAGCTGCTGAAGGTTGGGGTTTGAATAGCTGAAGCGACCCGTCACCGTCCCGCCATCATCGCTCCGAAGCTGGTGGATGTCCGCGTGGATCCGGCCGTTGTGTGCATGGCGGGTGATCGAATCGATGAACGTGGTCCGTGCTTTGTTGAGCTCACGCGCCCGGACGATCTGCTTTGGCAAGTCGTGCTGGTGGTTGGCGAGGAAGTTCTTGGTGAAGGACGGTTGTCCGGTGGCCGTGCGCGGATACTCAAGACCCGCTGCATCGAAGGCCTTGGCGACAGAAGCCGCGGCCCAGATGTTAACCTCTGCCCCGTAGCTCTTCTGCACCGCTGAAAGAATCTGCTCTTCCTCTTTCATAAGAAAGCCTTTGACGTGCTCGGCCTTCTCAAGATCGACACGAACACCACGGGTCCGCATGTCCAAGATGACGCGAAACACACCGAGCTCCAGCTCAAAGGCCGAGGTCAGTTGATCTTCATGGATGATCCCACGCAGGTGATGCCAAAGGCGGAGCGTCAGGGCTGCATCCTGCTCGGCATAGGCGCCGACGAAATGCGCGGGCAGCTTGTACATCTCGCTCTTTGGATCAAGGCCCATGCTCTTTGCGGCCTCAGTCAGAACGCGCTCGCTCTTGGTTTCTTTCAGATAGTCGCGACCCAGCGCATTCAACGCATAGCTGTAGCGGTTCTCGTCAATCAGAGGGGCGGCGATCATCGTATCAACGATGGTGCCTTTGACCTCGATGCCTTCGCAGCGCAACCAACCAACGTCGTACATCGCATTGTGGAATACGTAAGTCGTATTCTCCTGCGAGCAGACATCCTTCATCCACCGCAGCGTGGCCTTGGGATCGAAGTTGCCACCGTTCTCGTGGCGGATTGGGAAGTACCAAGCCATGCCGGGGATCGCGACAGCAATCCCAATGATGTGCCCTTCCTTCGTGGCCCAGCCACTACCCTTCGTCTTTAGGTGCGGGTCGTATGTTTCCAAGTCGATGGCTATCTCCGGAACTCCCGTCAGATCCGGGAACTCCTCCGGCATCACCCATTCCGTCTCGTGTACGAACTGAAACGACATCGGCACTAATCCTCATAGGCTGATTGCAATCGCAGAAAGGCCAGCGATTCTTAACCTTCTGCAGTGTTGTTATTTCTTCCAGCTTCCCGCACAGGCAGTACGCCAGAACCTCACGATTCTTCTTCATGGAATCGGGTATCCTTTGCCCTTCATCGGATGGATTAGATGCAACTCTTTCTTAGCCCGCGTCAGCCCGACGTAAAAAACGCGAGCCTCATCGTCCTCTGAATGTACACCTTTCCGCACTGAATTAACAGCCTTTGAAGGATAGTCTGTCAGCATCATGACGTTCGTTGCTTCAGCACCTTTTGCAGTGTGAATTGTCGAGATGCGAATGCGTGGCTTCTGATCGAGCCTTTCTCCGCGACGCAGACACGCACGGAAATAACGAGAGTCTTCTTCTGATATTGCACCGAGTGCTTCGTCCCATGGCGCCGTGGTCAGTAGGCCATGGTCGGTGGTCAGATCAGCAAGGCTCAACATCTGATCGCCTTCGACATTGGGCAATGTCTTGTGGCCACGCGCAACCTGTTCACCCAAACGCATGTGACGATAGATGTGCCGGATCTCCGCAGCAGAAAGCCGTTCGCCTTTGCGCAACTCTTCCCACATACGGATTGCGTTCATTGCTCCACTGTCTACATCGTTGCTCAAATTGAATGAGTACAACAGACCGCGCTGCCTAACCTCTTCTTCAATTTGTTTTGCGCCCTTCCTGGTGCGCGAGAGCAATAGCCAATCGCCGTTGTCTAGGTTAACTTCCTCACTGTGGCGATGCCACTGAACAATTCCTTCTTCATCGCGTGGCCTAAATTCTTTTTGCCGGCGATGGTGGATCTGATGGATGAGGCGCTGGCTGATAGCATGATGACTGGCAGGAATACGAAAGCTCTGTCCCAATACCTCTTGTGTCCCGGCGAGACGGATGAAGTAGTCTACGTCCGCCCCCGCCCATCTATAGATCGCTTGATCATCGTCGCCTGCCACGATGATTTGCTTCGTGTTCTGCGCGATTACGTCGATCATCCGCCATTGCAATGGGGAGAGATCTTGGACCTCGTCCACGAATACGACATCGAATTGTGGGGAGAGTTGCTGTTCGACGAACATCTCCAACATATCGGTGAAGTCATAAAGGTTATGGGCTTTCTTGAAATTGCGCAGTCCTCTATCGACATAATCGACCTTGGCCCAATCCGTAGTGAGTGGTACGGAGGACCGGTTGTAAACTTCCCGAAGTGGCAAGAGGCAGATGC
>ERZ869925.1374-NODE-1374-length-11161-cov-3.909959_pt1 | contig 11161 bp, 13 predicted proteins | sample MGYA00579311_ERZ869925 | MGnify/ENA primary metagenome ERZ869925 (study PRJEB32216, sample SAMN09231817) | wastewater metagenome | place: USA: Maryland | collected 2016-07-30 | study: EMG produced TPA metagenomics assembly of the PRJNA472060 data set (Reclaimed...
GTGTGATGGCTAAAGGCGGAATCAAAACCTCAGGTACATTCGCAGGTAAATCCAACAAACTCGGCCATGGTGGTCGCGCTGCGCAGCTTAAGGCCAAAGGTGTACCCGGAGGGGTGATAGGCAATCTTGCCCGCAAGGCCCAAGCGGCACCGGGGCAGAAGAACTACCATGGTGGTAAAAAGGGCAAGTAATGGCTGAGGAGCCAGAATTCAAACTAGACGATAGCGTTAGCGCACGCGATCTATTGTTTCGCATCGCGCGTGAATTGACACAAATTCGTCAAGGGGTGAGCAAAGCGCTATTCGCTATGAATCAAGCAGAAGCCGAAATTCCCGAGAAAATGCGCCGATTCATGAATTACTTCCACGACGTAGTCCATGTCAAAGGCGAATATGTAAGCCTTGGCCTCAAGCCTCCTGCCGAAATCGATGCTGAAATGGAGCGCAATCATGATCGTGCAAGACAAATCCTTCACGATCTCCATTCCGACGGTGGCCATTTCGAAAAAGTTCGTCGTGAAATGACCCAACATCCTGTCACACCTCGATATGACCATACTCGCCAACTTCAATCGCCAAAGAAAGGAAATGACAAATGAAACAAGGTCAAGCTACTACGTCAACTTCTGGTTCAACCAAAATCGAACCGCGTTCGCACGCAATCAACATCCCCGCCGTTGCGGAACTTGGCATTGATGAATCGAGAATGAAGTCGATGCCACTATATGAAGGTCGTGGATTGCAGGCGCCAATGACTAGTGAATCCACTCACAAAACCGGAAGCCAAGGCAAGTATTGAAAGGACAAATCATGGATGTTGATTATGAACGAATCGCAATGCTTCTTGCGGTTATCGAAGCCTGTGCAGGACATAACGGTAAGCTGAATGGTATCTCCAGCGCGGCCGCTAGCGAACTGGCCGCGATCAATGAAGAACTGCGGCAAAACTCAACGGGGACAAAACAAAAAACTAATTCAGTCGATGAAGTCGATGAAGTCGAAGAAACCAAATCCGCACGGAGAATCTGATGAGTGACATTCTTTCTGACTATGGCCTCGATTCACGCCAACCACAAGCAGGCCGTGCCACAAATGGCGGTCAATGTGAACCGAAACAAATCCCCTATTCCACTCCACAAGGTCCCACGAGCCAAATGCGTCAAGGTCCCGGCCTCGGCGGCATCAATCACGGTTGCTGCGGAACACAAGGGAAATATTAAGCCATGGGCACAATCATCGGAGGTGTAGGTGGACCACTTGCCTTTTCATCGGCCTCCGGTGGAAAGATTTATGGTTATAACAATGTGAGCGAATCCGCTGCGATTGTAGTGGCTCAGCAAAATCCAAGTCGTCAACGGATTCGCTTTCACAACCCGGGGCCAAATGATCTATTCATCGCCCCAGTGAATGTGCAAAATGTTCTTGGCACCGCTCCTACACAACCATCTAACGTCACACTTGCACTTTCAAATGCCAACCTCGGTGGAGCAATTCGCGTGTATGGCAACGGTGGAACCCTCGATATCACCGGCGAATGTCAAGGTGCATGGCAAGCACTGGCTATAACTAGTGCTGGTGCTAGTAATCCGCTAACTGTAATTGATTCCAATACCTAAGGGTCTATCATGCGTAAACTTCTTCTTGCTTTAGCTATCTGCCTTATGCCGTCATTTGCATTTGCACAAAACACAACTTGCTCAAATCGTCCGGCAGGAGATAGCTCCAACGCATGTGCTAATACTCGATTTGTACAACAACACACGCCAACAATTGGCCCGGGTAATATTACCCTTCCAGACGGCCAAATCATCATTGGCAATGGTTCAGGTGTTGGTCAAGGACGAACTATGTCTGGTGATTGTACTATCACTGATACAGGAATTATGACTTGTTCTTCGAATGCAAATTATACCCCTCCATATACAGGCGGTGTGACAACAACTGTACAAAATAAACTTGAACAATTTTGTCCTACGCCGCAAGACTTTGGTGGTATAGCAGGTAATACCGGAGATCAATCTTCGGCATTAAATTTGTGGCTACTAGCGGTCAGTTCTAATCATATTTGTGGTTATTGGCCTGCTGGAACATACCGTATAACATCTGCTTTAGCAACAATAAATAATCAAAGTTTTAGTATTCATGGTGCAGTTTGATATCAAACTGTACTAAACTATGCTGGTATAAATACAACGAACGATATTATGTCATTCGCTGGAACATCCGGCGGGCATTTAAATAACATTCTATTAAATGGATTCAGAATTACAAGTGCCACGTCTATGACTGCCGGAAATGCATTACATTTAACTTATGTTGATTACTCTGCTCTTAATGATATTATCATCGATAGTAATGTAATTGGTAATCATAATATTTACGACGGAGTATTTTTTGAGAGTTCATCGTTGAATAGTTATATTGGATTTAATGTTTACACTTCACACTACGGAATTAAAGCCGATAATGGTGTCGAATTAAATCTTGATAATGGACAGCTTCTTGGTAATGGCGACACAGCTATTTACCTTGGTGGTGGTTTTGGCGGCCTTTACACTGGATATGTAAGTATATTTGGTGGCGAAGTTGGTATTCGTGTTGATACTGATTTAACTGGTACCGCAAATAATCAAATATTTGTAAGTAATCGTACTGTTATCGATAATGCTAATTCGGCAGGAGTTTATCTTGCTGATAATATTACATCAAATAAATCATTTACATTTCAAGGATGGTCATCATCATGCATTCAAATTAGTTGTAATGCATTTGTAATTCTTAATTGGGCAAATGGAAATATTAATATTGGTGGCGCCGCACAGATGTTATCTAATGCAGGCAATGCAATTTATTACGGGGATTCATCAGTTAATTTAACAATTGCAACTTCTACAGCCTGGAACGGTAATGGCGCTTATGGAGTGTATTGTAGCGTTGCAACAACCAAAATTATTTCTGATGCTCAAGGAATTGGTACGGGCAATGCCGCTGGCGATTATTCATCTAATTGTGGCGGACAATTATTACGAGCAAGATGGCCGTCTTATACTCCTAGTATTGGTTGCGCCGGTGGTGGTACCCCGCCAACGTTAGCATCTATAGCAGGATATTACAAAACAATAGGCAAAACTACTGATGTAGAAATCAATGCAACATTTAATTCAACTGGAACATGTGCGAATGCAGTAACATTTACTCTACCAAATAATTCAGCTTTATCGGGAGTAATATTTGGTAGAGAATATGCCAGTACAGGATCATCCTTGTCAGGGCAGCTAGTGGCCGCTTCAAATATAGTCAGCGTAACCAAATACGATAATACCACTTTACAAACAAGTGGTTATGCTTATAGCTTAACTGGACGATATGAAAATCAGTGAGGAGCAAATGTATAAATTCATACTTGGCTTTATTTGCTTTATTAGTGGATCAATTGTATGTTTTATGATTTTTGATCCGATTACACACGTTTCACAAGCGCAAAAAACAATTCTTGCCAATGTTGTTGATGCATATTGTAATTATAATGGGCCAACTGATTTTCGTATTGGGAGAATGGCTTTAGCGGCAAAGATTGCATCACAAGCTAATCTTGGACCACTAGCTTGGATCGAGATTATGAAATGCAAAGCGACAAGAGGTTAGAATGCCTTCGATTACAAATATTTACAATCTTGCTTTACAAGTAATCGGTACTCGAACCACGTTGACTGATGCACAGATTGCAAACAATTCAACTAATGAAGCCATTCAGCTAAATCTTGTCTATGCCAATATCCGCGATGATATTTTACGATTGGCACCTTGGGATTGTGCTCTTAGTACAGCAAATCTAACTTATATTACCTCTAGTCCAGGAACACCTGAAAACACTTCAGCTGCCACAACTATTTGGCAACCGGGGCAACCGCCACCGCCTTGGGCATATGAATATCAATATCCAGTTGATTGTCTTCGTGCGTGTTGGATTATTCCTGCAACACAAACTGGATTTGCTTCTGGTGTTCCAATCACAACCGCAGTTACTGGTGGAGCTAGTGCATTTTGGCAAGGTCAGCCAGTCAAATTTAAAGTTCAAACCGATCAGTTTTACCCTGTAATTGCCGCGGCTGTTGCTAATGGAGGTACTAGCTACAATGTTGGCGATATTATCACGTTGGCCTCGGGACCAAATACCCAACCTCCAATTGGCGCCCCAGTTCAGCTGCAGGTCACAGCTGAAAGTGGCGGAGTAATTTCGGCTGTAAGTGTAATTGCAATTGTAAATGGAAGTGATCCACCCGCTGGCGGATCGTATTTTGCTGTTCAATCTAATCCTGTTGCTCAAGGCTCAACTTCAGGTAATGGCACAGGTGCAACATTTAATCTGACACAAGGGATAGCTTCACCACAGCGCGTAATATTAACTAATCAAGAATTTGCAACGCTTGCATACATTCAACAAGTAGTTGATCCAAATGTTTTTGATCCATTATTTCAAACTGCACTTTATACTGCTCTTGGTGCTGCCGTATGCCAATCACTTACTGGTGATAAAACACTGGTTAAAACTCTGGTACAAACTGTAAACCAAAAAATTGAAATCGCTCGCTCAATCGATGGCAATGAGGGTCTAACTGTCAATGATGTGACTCCGGATTGGATTCGTATTCGTGGAATTAATTGGACAGATGGATATATTAGCGGACCTTATACATCTTACGATTGGGGCAATTTTTGGAGCTTCGCTTGAGGTTTTGCGATGAGTAACCTTCACATTCAAGCATCCTTTAATAGCGGTGAATGGGCACCAACACTTTACGCTCGCGTTGATCTTGCGAAATATCGCTCTGGTGCAGCTTTACTCGAAAACTTCTTCGTTGATTATCGTGGTGGTGCAAGTACGCGTACAGGTACAAAATACATTCTTCAAGCTTATAAATCCGCAACTGCTGTGCGATTGATTCCATTTCAAGCATCTTTTAACGTTGGTTATGTGCTTGAATTCGGTGACCAATATATTCGACCATTTTTTCTTGGCGCTCCGGTTCTAGAATCCAATCTTACTATCACTGGTGCAACCCAAGCCAATCCTTGTATTCTAACCATCCCCGGAAACACATATGTAATTGGTGATTGGATAAATGTTGCAAGTGTCGACGGTATGACACAACTTAATGGGCGCTATTTTTCTATTACAAATGTTGCTGGAAATCTAGTTACCATTGCGGATTTAAATGGAGTCGCAATTAATTCTACAAGTTATGATGCATACATATCTGGTGGTACCGCTGCGCGCGTTTACACTATTGCTTCTCCATACGCTGCGAGTGATTTGGCAAATATTAAATTTGCTCAGAATGTTAATGAAATGATAATTTGTCATCCAAGCTACCCACCATACATCTTAATCTTAAATACAGCAACCAATTGGGCACTTACACAAATAACATTTGGCTCTACTGCATCAACCCCAACAGGATTAAGTACAACTCCAGTATTTCCTAATACTTGGGGAACAACGCCACCGAATCTAGTTACATATAGTTATGCAGTTACTTCAATTGATGCTTCTGGGCAAGAATCCGCGCCTGCATATGTTCAGCAAACTGGACAACCAAATATGCAAGTTAACATTGGCACAATTACAATAGCTTGGACCGCAGCGTCTGGAGCAGTTGGATACAATGTATATAAAACTATTGTATCCTATACTGGCGTTATTCCGGTCGGAGCAACTTATGGTTATATTGGTTCAACTAGCACAGCCACATTTATTGATACAAATATCGCCGCAGATTTCACTCAAACTCCTCCGATAGCCAAGAATCCGTTTGGTGCGTCAAGTGGATTTAGTATTCAATCGGTAACAATCACAAGCCCTGGCACATATACATCCGTTCCCACGATCTCTTTCAGCGGCGCCGTGCCAACTATTGCTGCGACCGCAGTAGCAATTCTTGGAGTGACTGGTACACCAACCATTGGTTCGGGTGGTAGTGGATACGCTGTAGGTGATACAGTATTATTTTCAAATGGCGTTGTCCTCGTCGTTGCAACTGAAAGTGGTGGCGTTGTTGCAACTTGGGAACCAATAACTACCGCCCCTTCCAATCCCGGATCGATAACTGGCGGATCAACCCCTTCCAATCCCGTGGCGCAGGTATCTAGTTCTGGTGGTGGTACGGGTGCGACTGCGAATTTGGTTTGGGGTGTGAATCAAATTCAAATGACTAATAATGGCGCTGGATATCCATCACTTCCAACGGTTGTGTTTTCCAGTGGAAGTGCAACAGCCACTGCGATTCAAGGACCGGATACACAGGGATACCCATCGGTTCCCGGATTCTTTCAACAACGGCTTGTACTCGCAGCGCCGAATGGAAGCCCACAAACATTCTATATGAGTCAGCCGGGGGCGTATTTTAACTATGATGTATCAATTATTAGTTCTGCAACGGATGCAATCACCGGTACATTAGTTTCTGGTCAATTGAATACAATCAAATCGATGATTCCGCAAACCAGTGGTTTGTTGATGTTGACTGACAAAGCTTCATGGTTAATTAATGGTGGTAGCGCTGGGTCAGCTGTATCACCTTCGGCCCTTGTAGCTAACGCACAAAGCTTCGTTGGTACCAATGATGTTCCACCAATCGTTGCAAATTTTGACGTCCTTTATGTTCAATCAAAAGGTTCAGCAATTCGCGATTCGGCATATAATATCTATGCGAATGTATTCACCGGAACAGATATTAGCATTCTTGCATCACATTTATTTTATGGTTATGAAGTTCTCGAATGGGCATGGGCCGAGGAGCCATTTAAAGTTGTATGGGCCATTCGTAATGATGGTACGATGTTGACGCTGACATTTTTGAAGGAACAAGAATTCATCGGCTGGGCTCATTCAGTCACCCAAGGCGAATTTAGTTCAGTGGCAACTATCACCGAACTAACGACCGCTGCCGGGGAGATTGATGCTATTTATACCGTTGTAAATCGCACGGTTAATGGTTTCGATGTTAAATATATCGAACGATTTGCAGAACGGGCATTTCCAAATGGTGTGGTTGATGCATGGACAGTTGATGCTGGATTACAGTATGATGGATCGCCAACAACATCTTTCAGCGGAGCGGAACATTTAGCAGGTCTTACTTGCACTGGCCTTGCGGATGGACAACCCATTACGCCCTTTACCATGCCGATTAATGGCGAATTTACCCTTCCATCTGCAGCATCTAAAGTTACAGTTGGCCTTGCATTCACCGCACAACTTCAAACCCTTGCGATTGATATTGGCGATCCTACAATTCAAGGCAAGGTTAAAAAAATAAGTGATGTGACAATAAGAGTATCCGAAACCCTTGGATTGGAAATCGGCTCCGATTTCACTCATCTAACTCCGATGAAGGATTTGATTCGCGGAAATGTGAATAAGATGCTCACAGGACAATCAAGTCAGATTGTAACTGATCTATTCACTGGTGATGCCAATACCATTCTTGATCCAACCTATACTGTACCGGGTCAATATTGCATTCAACAATCCCTACCATATCCAGCAACTGTTCTTGGAGTGATCCCTAATTTGCAAGTTGGAGATGGTGATGGCCGTTCGCGTTGAGCAAGTTACTGGTCGGCAATTTGCCGAGTTGATTTCACCAGCAATCCGTGATCTTCTTAAAGAAGATGAACTCGCCGTGATGGAAAATGCAATGGCTAAATCGACCGATGTGTGGATGGTAAGCGATAGGGAAATGATCGGCATCACCGGTGTCGCACCAGATACGCTTCTCGCAAGAGATGCATTCCTTTGGCTTTATACTAATCCCTTCAACACCCGAATCACAGTTGGTGCAATGAAGGCAACGAAACAAGTTGTAGATAATTTCCTTCGTCGCTACGATCGACTTGTTGGCTATTGCGAAACGGCAAATGTCAAAAGCCAACGCTGGGTTAGTTGGCTTGGTGCGGATTTTGGCCGCGCAGATGGTTCATTGATTCCTTTTAAAATCGAGGCTCAAAGATGAGTGCGCCTACTATTGGGTCTGTAGGTATAGGCTCAAGTCTCGCAGGAGGGATTATAAATGCGTTTGGAGCATTTGGCCAAGGCCAGTCTCAATCGAAGATGTATGCGTACCAAGCGCAAGTTGCACAGATTAATTCGCAGATTGATAAGCAAAATGCGGATTATGCGCGGCAGGTTGGGGATCGTAATCAACTTAATTACGGTTTGCGATTTGGCCAGCAAGAAGCACAAATCCGCACAGCAAAAGCGGCTAGTGGATTGGATATAAATAGCGGATCGGCAGCGGATGTTCAGTCCAGCCAACGTAAGTTGGATCAGATGGACTTGTCGACGATGCGTGAGAATGCTGCTAAGACTGCGTATGATTATGATGTCAAAGCCACACAAGATATGAATCAAGCTGGGCTTTACAATGCAGCGTCGTCGAATGCCTCTCGGGCCGGAATTATAAGCGGACTTGGTTCGTTAATCGGCACTGCTGGAAGCGTTAGCTCTAAATGGCTTGCTGGGTCCACAAGTGGATTGTTTAATTCCGGCGGCAGTGGTGTGGCTGGAAGTGGAATCACGCTTTATGGTCCGGATATGAATATAACTGGGTATACAGCATAATGGCGCCACAAGTTCCATACAGCGGTTCTCCGACCGTATCGCTTCAAGAGAATCCAACTCCCACCGAACACTTTGATACGCCAGTTGCGGCCTTTGGTGGTGCGACAGCGGCAGCTGAGCAAAATCTCGGCTCATCGATTAGTGGCGCTGGAAATGAATTGTTCGCACGCGCACAAGCGATGCAAGACTTGTATAACCACAGTCAAGCAATCGAAGCCGATACAAAGTACATGGAAACCGTTGGCGAAATCCATGCGAAGCTCGGTGCGATGCAGGGAAAGGATGCGGTGGATTATTTTACAAACGGATTCATTCCTGATTTGCAAAAGGCACGACAGCAAATTCGTGACACTCTGCCGAATGATATGACGCAGAAGCTGTTCGATCAATCATCACTCAATACTTTTGGTCGCACAGTATATAACGGCGCTGGACACGCTGCAACTGCTAATAAATCCTATTCCATTGGCGTTAGCGCTGCAAGGGTTCAAGGCACACGCAATGCGGCCCTTGCAAATTTCGATGATGACGACGCATTCAATTCCGCATTGAACCAAACCGAATCTGATGTACGAATGCAATATGGTCCGGGTGGAAAAGGCGAGTCCCCTGAGGCTGTGAATGCGGCTATTTATCAAGCCAAGTCAAATCTGTGGTATGATCGAATCGCGGGGCTTGCGCGCACAGAGCCATTCAAAGCGGCGAAGTTGTTAGATAAAGCTTCCTCAGACGGCGATATCGCTGGCGATGATTTAGGCAAAGTGACCAAGATCGTCCGTGATGCGCAATATACAGTTGGCGCTCGTCAAACCGCAGCGACAGTTATGTCCGGCGCTGATCTTAGCTATGGTGCAAAGCCGGTATCAATTAGCTCCGCTAAGAGTGCAATTGGTGGATACGAATCGCATGATAATTATCAAAGTCTCGGTCCGGTTGTTCCAGGTCGCGGACAAGCTCTTGGTCGATATCAAATCATGCCAGAGAATTTGCCGGGATGGCTTAAGGAAGCTGGCCTTCCGCCAATGACTCAGAGCCAATTCTTAAACAGTGCCAGTGCACAAGACAAGGTATTTGAAACTGTCTTTGGCCGTTATATGCAAGAAACCGGCTCATTTAATGATGCTGCGTCGAAATGGTTCAGCGGGCGCACTCAAGCCGAAGCTGGAAATGCGAATGATGGCTATCACACTGTACCACAATATCTTGCGGGGACAAATCGCATCCTTGCTCGCGGCGCTAGTCTTGAGGATCAAGTTGCCCGTGGTCGACAGATGGCTGACGCACAGTCGCCAAATGATCCGTTGCTTGGGGATTACACCGAGGCGCAAATCATTGCCAGTCACAATCGCCATCTGGCTGCGGTGCGTGACGATCAATACACCACTCGGCAAACGGTTGAGGGTGCGCTGGTGGGTGGGCAGAATGGTAAATTGCCGACGACAGTCGATGAACTTAAGCAAATGGGTCCGGATGTCGAGAACGCTTGGGTCAAACTTCAACCCAGCGACCAACGGCGATATATGAATATTCTTGCCCGAAATGCCAAGGGTGATTCGACTTGGACTGATGACCGATTGAAGGAATATCAACAACTTAAAGGAATGGCGCAGAGCGATCCTGCATCATTCCTCGATAAGGATGTTACAAGTCTTGATCTTCCGCTTAGCGCTCGTAAGGAATTGGTCAATTTGCAAATTGCAAAGAAGGCCAATGCCGAAGCTGATCCGCGTGTTACCCATGCACTTCAACTTCTACGCCCTATGACAGATAGTGCGGGTCTTAGTCGGGCCAAAGACCCGCAAGGATTTGATCGCTTTGTTGGCGCATTGCAAGGTGCACTTGAACAACATGCGAATGATACAAAGGCCCCAGCTAAAGCCAAAGATATCATGGAAATCGGCCAACGGCTGATGCAGACCCAAGCTGGAACTGGATGGTTTGGGTCGAATGTTGGCGCCAATGCATTGTATAATGTCGAAGTCCCCGACGAAGAACGAAAGAAAATCCTTGCCGATCCGTTCTGGACCCAACGTCATATAACTCCAACAGATGATCAAATTCATCGGATTTATGTCCAACAACTCTATAATCAACTCTATGGTGCAAAACCCAAGGCTCAAAATCCATGAGCGATTATTCAAATGTCATCCAAGGAATGTTTGGCAGCGGACCGGCTTCGCAGGTTACATCAAATATCGATGCCGATCCAGATAACGCAGCCCGAGCAATCGAACTCGAAAACGTCAGTGGAGTTTCCGCGTCGGTTATCGATGGAAATGTAGACGAGTTTGAAACCAATCACAAAGCCGCAATGGCCTCGTCGATTGTTGGTGCAAATCCCTATCTGACCGAATACGCAAATAGCCATCCACTTGCAGCCAAAGTCTCGAATGACGATTGGGGTAATCTTGGCATTGTCAGTCGAGGTCTAACTGCACTTAAGGGAATGATAACTCCACCCAAAGCCTTCAGCGATGAAATGGGAGATTTGAACCAAGTCGGCGGATGGATTCCAAAGGAAGATTGGGATAAACATCCT
>ERZ869925.1379-NODE-1379-length-11143-cov-20.337933_pt1 | contig 11143 bp, 12 predicted proteins | sample MGYA00579311_ERZ869925 | MGnify/ENA primary metagenome ERZ869925 (study PRJEB32216, sample SAMN09231817) | wastewater metagenome | place: USA: Maryland | collected 2016-07-30 | study: EMG produced TPA metagenomics assembly of the PRJNA472060 data set (Reclaimed...
TGCCGCGCCGTTTCCTTCAATGGTCGTAATCTTCAAATAGTATGCACGATCTAAAACTACCCAAAGAACACCTTTCGTTTTCGCAGATCGACCTATGGCTGCGAAGCAAGGAAACGTACCGCAAGAAATATTACGGCGGCGTAAAATTTGCGACCACGGCTGCAATGCAGTTCGGCAATGATACGACGCTCGCAATGGCCGCGAACGAGCCGCACGTCGCATACATTCCGCGATATCCGCGCTTCGAGCGCGAAATGCTCGTCGTCATTGACGGCATTCCTGTGAAGGCTGCAATCGACAGTATCGACGACACGATAAATAAATTCTACGAATACAAGACCGGCAAAACGAAATGGACGCCGAACAAGGTTGCGAAGCACCTTCAGCTTGATCTGTATTCCCTTCTGCTCGAAGAAGAAGACGGATTCGTCGACGATGAATGCACGCTGATTCACATTGAAGCAGAAAACGCCGTGAAGAGTATCGAAATGGACGGCCACACGCTTGAAGGCACGTCGACCGAGATCGTGCTGACGGGCAACGTATTCGAGTTCCCGCGCATAATCACAAAAGAAGACCGCGCGGCAATGCGCGCGCTGGTCGTAAAGGTCGGCAGGGAAATCGAAGAGGATTTCGCCGCGTATAAGCACCTGTACGCCGCAGCACCCGAAGCCAGCGACTTCGCCGGCGAGCTTCCGCGTCTTTAGTAGTCGCTCTTCTTGCGCGGCAGGCTGCAATAGTCGCACAACACGAAGTTCGGATCGAGCGCGGGCGTATTGAATTTATGAGAAAAGCCGGGTTTGCACGGCTTTTCTCGCTGCTGTCGCGGCGCAGTATTCCTTTTTGGCGTGTATGGACGGCGCGCCATTATTCAGTCTCGTTTATCCATTCAAAAAGGTACTTGTATCTGTGCGCGAGATAACAACGAATACGAACCGAAGCACCTTTGTCTTCGAAGCAATATTTGTACAGCCTGCTTTCGAAGGCGTCTAAGAGCTTCATTAGCCACCCTATTTTCTGAAGCTCTTTATCCATACGCTAATCAAGCGCAGTTACGCGCCACCCGGAATCGTCGGCGAGAGTTTCCACCTTGAATTCGCGGCCGGTATGCCGACGGATAATATGCTGACCCGGTACGGTCTTGATCTTCCATTCGCCGCGAGTGACGACGATCGACTGACCCTTCTTGACCGCAGCAATGCGAGCGAAAGCCGCCGCGTTAGACGGCTTGCGACCCTTCCTTTTCACCTCGATTGTGTCTGCCTTCATATGCGTACTATAATAGCACTACTAAATAGGGGTACAATAGAGTTATCAACAGTTTGCGAATTGCTTTGTATAATACATTGCATTATTATAGGGGTATACCAACAGTAACGCATAACGCAAATTTATGAGCGATATTTCAAACCTCGAATTCAGCCCCGCTGTCTTCGACCCGAACAAGGAACAGCTGCACGCGATTGCCGCTGAAGTAGCGACGATCACGGCAGACCCTTCGAAAATGACGAAGGAAGACTTCGAGCTTGTGAACGCCACAAAGAACAAGCTAGTGAAGGCGCGCACGGCGATTCAGAAGCGCGGCAAGGAAGTGCGCGAACAGGCAGTCAAATTTCAGCGTGACGTTATCGCGTATGAAAAAGACCTGATCGCTATTATCGAGCCGGAAGAGCAGCGACTGAAGGAAATCGAAGCTGCGGCCAAAGAGTACGCCATGCAGGAAGAGCGCAAGAAGACGCTGCCGGAATTCCGCGCGAAGCTCGACACAATCGGCGACGGCGTTGAAGTCGACGACGCGTTCCTTCTGTCGCTCGACCCGAACGGACGCGACGCGTATTACAACGAGCGACTAGGCGCGAAGCTCGAAGCGGATCGTGTTGCTGCCGACGCGAAGCGCGCAGAAGAAGACGCCGCACGCGCAGCTGAAGACAAACGGCTTCAGGACGAACGCGAGAAGATTGAAGCCGAAAAGCGCCTTGCCGCAGAACGTAGTCACAATTTGCGAGTTCAGAGAATGCTTGCTATAGGTTTCAGAAAGGTCGGTTCCGCATTCCAGTATGACCAGATTTCTGTTCTAGAAGCAGAAATTGTCGGTATTGACGACGAAGCGTTCAATAAGCTCGTCGACGAATCGAGTGACGCTATTCAAAAGTTGGCTTCCGAACTAAGGGCGCGTGAAGAAGAAAAGCGTCAGGAAGAGATCAAGCAAGCGCAGGAAGCGGCGAAAGAAGAAGAGCGCAAGCGGCTAGAAAAAGAAGAAGCGGAACGTAAAGAAGCGGCCGAGCGCGAAGCCGCGCAAAAGGCGGCTGAAGAAGCTGAACGATCGCGCGCAGAAGCATATCAGAAATGGCTTGCCGACAATTCGTACAATCCTGAAACGGACTATATCGGAAAGGGCGAAGCGGTAGACGTATTGTACCGCAAAGTTTCGGCTTACCAGCACCCTACTGCGTAACGTATGGACGACCGAGAAGACGGCGAATTCTTCCGCGACCGCGACCTAGATAACGAAGAGCTTTCGCCATACCAGCTTGAAGACCTGTATGACAACGAAATCGACGATTCTGTTGACGAGGACGACGAAGATATCAACGATTTCGGAATAGGCGGCGTGCCGGCGTATTGAAAAAAGAACGGCGACCAGTTGTGTTCGGTCGCCGTAGATAGCAAGATCACCTCCTTTCGTCTGACTGAATGAAACGCGCTTGCCGGTCTTCGAACAGGTCGCGCTGATCGCGCTGTTGAATCGGCAAGTGAACGGGAATTTGCAGTTGACGTTCGACCGTGCGACTGCCGCACGAACATTCGGTCTGACTGGTAGGCGTTCCGCAACGAAGGCACTGACGCATAACGTACTCCTTTCTGCGTTCAGTATACCGCCACAAAAAGAAAAGCCCCGCGCGTTATGCACGGGGTCTTTCTTTTGTGAACGTCTTAGTAGAGTTCGACTGCTTTGCTCGAAGACGAGCCGTTGCGATTGAACGCTGACGTCAGGTCAGCATTGCGTGCCGCACCAAGCTTGCGCGCGTTCAAGATTGCGCGAACGATTTCGTTTATCACAAGACCGATGAAGAATACGAATGCCGTCGGCAGTCCGAGATTCGCAATGTATGCCTGCACGACGCCGAGAACGTCGGCGAGTGCTGCCGGGTTCGTGACGGCCACAGTAACGATCGCCGTACCGACGAGCGAAGCGGCAGTGATAAGAAGTGACTTTACACGGTGAAGGAATGTCATGTTTGAATTGCTATCTTGTAAATCGCCTTCAAGGTTCGACGTGACGCCGAACTTTGATTCGTCGATACGTCCCGCCTGAAAGTCGGCGAGATCGTATCCGGCGGTGAACTGGAAATGCGGCTTGTCGACGAAGGACGCCCAATCGCCGCCCCATTCAAGGCCGAGAATCTTGCCGACGTTTCCGAGCATGCCGAAATCGCCTTCGTAAGATATCCCGCTTCCCTTCTTGAACGCGACGTCGAAGGCGCAGCGATAGTTATGCAGACTTTCGCCGCCCTTCGCATTCGTGACGATTTCGCCGGGCAACGTGCGACCCTTCGCGTATAGCGCATTCTGTTCGTCGATCGTGCGGTATTCGTCCGTCACAATGACCGGGAAACCGACCGCAGCCATAATAGCGACCAACTGGTCACGTTTGGACGCTACTACCGGGAAAAGCCCGATTTTGACCGGCACAGAGCCGTTTAGCGACGCCCTAGTCGTTGAACCGAGCCTGCCGAAGCCGGTCGACGTCGGATTCCCGCTTGAAACGATACCTTTGACCGCCTGATAGCGTTCGACGGCGCGCTGCGTCTCGCTGCCGTAAAAGGCAGTGTAGCTGACGACGCCGGCAATCTTGTACCGGAAACACGGCTGACCGTCGACTGCCGTTTCCTGTGCAAGACGCTTTTGCAATTCCGTGACTTCGTATCCCGTATCGTTCGGCGCAAGGTCGTTCAGGAACTTGAAGGTCGTCTTCACTTGCTGAAGGACTGCGTTCGGAATATCCACGAAAGCAAGCACGTCGTAAATACTGTTCGACATTTCAGACCACAAGAAATACCCTTCGCCGTCGTCGCCCCAATTCTTGCCCCATGAATTCAAGAAGTTGAATTTCGTGTCGCCGTTGCGAAGCACTTCAAATCCGAAGACAAGAATATAATGCCGTCCGCGCGGGTTTACAGACGTCATGCGACCGTCGCTGTAATCCTTGCCGACCTGAAGGGAAGCGAGAATGACTTTGTTCTGATAGACCGCCTGCTTCATTGCTTCGACGTCGTTGTCGTCGACCCATGCGTAATTCGTGTCGACGCGGAAAGGGTACGACGCTTCAAGCAACGTCTTGTCTTCGAGAATGTCGACAAGCTCGCGTTCAGAAAGGGTGAAGTCGTCCTTTACGATATCCGTCGTAGGCGAACCGACGTCCGTTAGAACCTTCGCAAGAATGCGCGGGTACGTCCCGCTTTCAGAAAGACCGTCGCGCTTCTTGCAAAGTGCGTACAGACCGCGCGCGGAAGCACCCGCAAGCTTGCCGGTTTCAAGAAAGTTGAAGAAGTCGACAAGACCTGCGCCTGCCTGACCGACGCATGTTCCCGTCTGCTTCTGATCGCGTCGAACGAGTTTCGAAATATCGGTCTTGTACTTTTTCGGAAGCGTCACGTTTGCCTGAACACGCGCAAGGGAAATATCGCGCGTGTCGACAGGGTTCGGAAGCGCACCCAATCCCTTTTCTTCGCTAATTACTTTTGTTTTTGTGTTCGCCATATGTACGCATAATTATACTACTAAAGGGAAGGCGGGACGGGCGGCGGGGTTGATAACGCCGCACGTTGATTCACTTGCTGCTTCAGTTCGTCGAGTTTTTCCGCGACGTCCTTATAGTCGTTTTGCAGCTTCGAATAATTTATCGAAAGGTCGAAGAATTCTTTTCGTAATCCTTCAATCGTGGTCTGGTAGCCGCTGATTTCCTTATCCTTGCCGGCGATCACCCCGCGCAGGTATTCGATTTCCTTTATCATTTCCTGACGACGAAGCACGCCGTCGTCAAACTGCTTTTCGTTCAGTCCGTCTTTACCTTTTCGAAGCGCGATAAGAAAGTCAAAAAACTTAACGCCCATTCCGGTCGCTATCGCTGTGCCGAGGGCAATAAGTGCTGTGAAGGTTGCGTTATCCATTTATCAGACATGGGTTTGCGTAGATTGAATTTCTTCGCGGACTTCCTTTCGGATTCGAACGCGTCGTGCGTGTCGAAGGTATTCCCATGCTGACAGTATAGTATTTTCTGCTGTAATAAAGACGATAACGGCTTGCGGGTTCTGTTGATAAAAACTAGCGCAAATGAAAGCCCACAAAACAGTACCGAGCATTGCGACTGTCTTGCGAAGGCGGTAACGGTCGAGTGCGACACCGACGAAGCGAGCGAAGCCAAGCGAAATAAGAAGTGCGCCCCAAACGTATTCGTTGCCGAACTTCGAAAGGACGAGCCATACTGTGCCCTGCTCGAACAAGCCGGGGTGCGCTATAAGCCACAGACCCCAACCGAAAGAGTTTATCGAACCGAAAAGCTCGACAATGTCGATCTTGTCTTCGAAGAGAATGCGTCGCAGGTTTTGTAAAGCGGCTTTCATGTTCATTTGAGAATTAAGGCATTCGTTTCGTGAAGTTCGCATTTAGCAAAGAATTTCACTATGAAATTCCCATAAGCGTTTTTATATTCGCCTTCAGGTTCCCGTGAATATTCTTTATGTTCGCTGCAACGTTGCCGTTATAGGTCTTCAGGTTTGCGGGTGTCGCTGCGTCTGCGGCAGGCGCAAGTGCGACGAGGGAAGCGGTCGAGCCGCCGTTAAGCGCGCCTGACGGAACCACCCACCCCATGCTGGTAGAGCCTGTTGAAACGCCGTTGCGGTCGCCTGCGCCTGAAGTCTGATCTTGCGAACGAACCGTACCCGCAGAAAGGGTAATATCGCCGCTGCCGCCTTCACGAACGAAGATACCGCCGACCAAGCAGCACTGATCGACAGTCGTTGTCGTGCTTACGGTCAGCGTCGTACCAGAAGACGCGCTGTTTTCACCCCATGCGTCAAGCCCGGTCGTCTGATGAACGCCGGTGTACGAAAGAGCAAGAAGGCGTGCTTCAGTACCGCCGCCGCCCCATGATGTCGCAAGATTGTTCGCGCCAGTCGTCGCGTTCAAACGTGCGAACGTCATTGAACGACGGTTCGTGTTCGTGATATCTGCGCCCGAATTGCCGGTCATGGAATTGCCGGCGTATGTCATTGCGACGCTTGTGTACTGCGTTGCCGGCGTCGAACCGCCGAGCTGAAGCAATCCGACAACCGCACGATCAGAACCTGAAGTCGTGTGCGAAAGAGTGAAGCCGGTCGACTGCGAATATCCGCTAGTAGCAGTCGCAGCGTTGAATGCGATAGCAAAGAGGTACGGCGTCGAAGAAGGCGACTGCGGCATACCGCCCGGATATGCGAAAGAAAGCGCGGGAATGTAAACTTTCACAATAGAAAGGCGCGGCACGCGCGAACGTATCACACTTTCTAGGTGTGCAAGTGCGGCTTCGAACGTACCGAAGAAGACCGACGTGCTGCCGTCGAATTCACGAATCGTTGCGCTTTCAAACCTGATTCCTGCTTCCCGACCGAAGATCAGTTCGTACACGCGAAAGACGTTGTGCGTCCACGAATTGTGTGACCATTCAATAGCCGGGAAGTACCTATCCTTTCCAGTTATGAAGGCTAGAATTGTTGGTAATATTCTTCGCATGAGGTTAGGCGACCGTTGTTGACCAATCAGTCGAAGGGTTGAAGTAGAGTTCGTCGGCGGTCATTGCGTAGCCGACCGTGCGGATTACGTTGTCTGCGCCGGTAGGGATTGCGCCCTGAATTGCGCCGGCAGTCTCGCCGACGTACTGCGTTGCGCCGACCGTCATAGTAGGGAACTTCGCGTCTGCACGAATACGACCCATGAGAAGAAGCGTACAGGCATTTCCGTCGGTTCCTGCGACGACGACCATTGCAAGCGCGACGTTTCCTGCGGTTGCAAGCGCGTCTGCGTCTGCGAGTTCCCAACGTCCGTCAGCGACGGCAAGGTATACGAGATCACCGAACGCCTGCGAGTATCCCGCAGTTGCCGTCATGGTGATACCTGAATATGCGCCGTCGGCAGAGCCGGCAGGGTCAAGACCTATCGACGCGCCTTCTGCAAGAAGCTGCGTGCCGTTCAGCGTTGCAGTCGTGATAGACGGCGACGTTGCAAATACAGCTGCGCCGCTTCCTGTCTTGTCCGTAAGAAGACCGCGCAAGTTCGCGCTTGAAGGCGTCGCAACGAACGTGTCGAATCCTGAAGCACGGGTAATCGCACCCCATGAGGTAAGCGTAGCAAGAAGCGGCTGATAAAGCGTATCGAAGTACGTCTTCAGTGTCGCTTTTATGTTCAGCCATGAAAGCTTCTTTGCGACGTTTGAAGCCGCGCTATCCATGAGTGCGAACATGTCGGCGTCAACCGGCGTCGTTTTCGCTGACGCGCTGTTTATGAGGTCGCCAAGCGTGGTCGTCGTGAAGAGGTCGGTATAGTCTGCCTTGAACCAATTTGACGCGAATGTTCCGGTCGAAGCGTTGTCGAGAATCGCAATAATGCGATCGCCGGCAGTAAAGGTCTGTCCGTCGACCGTACCCGTGACACTAACAATCCAAGATTCACCTGCTTGCGCCGAACCTGAACCGGGGAACGTTCCTGCGGAAGCGTCCCAAGTACCTTTCAGGATAACTGCGGCGTCGAGCGCATTGACGCGCGTTTCAATCGCGTCGAGGTCGACAGCCTGTGTGACCGTAATATGGTCAGTCTTCGTCTTCGAGGCGTTCGAATTCGATTCAATCGTGTCGAGGTCGACTGCCTGCGTTACTGAAATGTGACCGAGCTTCGTGCGTTCTGCGGCGGTTAGCACCTTCGCGTCGGCTGCTTCGACCATATTCGCCATATCGAACGCGTCACCGGCAACGTTCGTCGGGTCGTAAGTCGCAGCAAGCATATCGCCCGTGCCGTCGCCAGCAAGCGCACTGAAAGGAACCTTGATTTTCACGCCGTCTGAAGCGCGTTCAGCAAGGAAGTAGTCGCCGGCTGCCGGTGTAGCGTCTTCAGCAATCGTGTCGAATTCGTCGACGCCGTCGAAGTGAATTGCAGTTGCGTCGACGCCTGTTCCTTCGCCGCCCGTGCCGGGATTTGCAGGAATGACGATTTTGAATTCGTCGACGCGCTTTGCGAGTGCTGCGAAATCTTCGTCGCTGACCTTGCGTGTAAGGACATTTTCAAGACCGCGAATATCGCCGATATTCAGCATTTGATTCTTGCCGAGCGCGCGAAGCTTCTTCACGATATCCGCGCCGCTGTCAGGTGAACCGTCCTTGCCGGGGTCGCCCTTGATTGAATCACCCTTGTCGCCCTTTATGCGTGGAATCTTTGCGACTTCGTTACGCACGAAGTCTTCAACCTGTTGCACGGAAGGAAGGTCGACGCCGATAGTCGGAATCTTTGAAAGTATGAAATCCTGAAATGCCTGAATATCTTCTTCGTTGAAATAGTCGACGCCGCGAACAGGCGTCTTGCCGTCTGCACCTTGCAGCTTATCGAGCGTGTCGAGGTCGACGCGCGAAAGAATGTCCGTCAACGTAGTGACCGCGCCTTCGAATTGCGTGATTGTCTCGAAGATCGTCTTTTCAGGGTCGAGCAAAAATGCTTCGATCTTCTTCTGACGGTCAGCTGCGTTGTTATTGTTTTCGGGCATATTGTTTCATTAAGAATTTTACCAGCAAATCGCCGTTTTGTAGTACCCGCAAAGCCTGTATAACTTTTTCATTGACAATCATAATGCTTTACGTTATGCTTGGCGTAATGCAACTAATAATATATGCACTATTGCTTGCCGCTGTAATAGGCGTGATCGCGCTTTGTATCGCGTTCCCGCTTCCTATCATTGCGCTTTGCCTAGTTGCATTCTTCATAAAAAAGTACGTTTACGGAAAAGCCTAATTAAAGGTTTTTCCCGTAAAGGAACATTTGGCGAATAAGCTCGTTCTTGTCGTTCAGCGACTTCAGCACTTCCTTCGTGAAGTATTGCGCCGCGCCCTTCGCCAAGAATAGAGGGTTCACAGTGCTTGCGACAACGTCGCCTGCCGAAATGATATCCGTAAAGTCGGCAAGACCGCCCGACTTCTGTGCTTCGAATACGGCGCGGTGAACGACGTCGTCTTCCATTTTCTTCAGGTCAGCATAACGACCCTTCAATTCCTTGAAGCTTCCTTCGCCTAGATTGTCGACCACGTCGTCGGTCAGGCGGCGAAGATTGTTCACGACGAGGTTATCGACAATTACGTCGGCATTCGTGCCGGCGGTGCTTCCGCGATAGTACGACTGAAGCTGTGCGTTCAGGTCGGCGATCACGTCCTGCGCGCCGCCCGGTGTAATCTGCTTCGGCGTCAACGTCTCGCCGTCTTCAGCAACGTCGCTAAGTTCCTTCTTCGCCTTTTCGATAGCATTGCGAAGCGGCGTCGAAAGGGAAGCGCGTTCGCTTGCAAGAAGCGTATCGAGTTCAGCAATAATCGGTTCCGTGCTGATCGTGCGTCCCTTATCGCCGGCGTCGACAAGTCCCTTTTCAATATCTGCGAAGATCGCCTTCTTTTCTGTGGCTATCGCATTTGCGAAGTCTTCAAGGTCTTGCACGTCGTACTTCTTTGCGAGTTCAGGAACGGTGCGCTGAACAGCCGATTCAATCGACTTCATGTTTGCGACTGTCTTTGCCTTCTTCTTTACACCCGGCACAACGCCGCGCTTGTATAGATCGAGCAGGTTTGCTTTTGCGGCGACAGGGTCGGTTTCGGCCACGCGGACGATACGACGGTCGATTGCGCCCTTCGCGCGTTCAGAAATTGCCGCAGGTACGGCTTTGATATTCTGAATAGTCTTCATTGAAGCGTCGATAAAGTTGTCTGACAGAGCTTCCACAACAGAGACGCCGCTGCCTGAAAGTTTGTCGATACGATTCAGACCTTCAGTAAGAAAGGATTCGATACCTGCGCTTTTCGCGGGGTCATTAAGCACGCCTTCGATATCCTTCAGGTACGAATCAAGCGAAACCTTTTCTTCAGGCGTAAGCGGCGCGTCGCTCTTCTTTAGAAGGTCTTCGAGTTTTGCGGCTGCTTCTTCGGTAAACGTAACGCGATCGCCTGACTGAATGGTCGTCTTGATATCCTTCAGTGCGTCAACGACAAGCGAGTTATCAAGCTTTTCAGCAAGCAGCTTTTCGATGTTGCCTAGACCCGTAGTAATTTCTGAAACGCCGGGCGCGGCGGTCTTCGTTGTTTTAAGAAAATCTGCAAGACCAGTACCGCCGGCACGAACGCGCGCGCCTGTTTCGACGGCATTCTTTGTTGCCGTAACAATACTGTCGCGTATAGCAGTAGCAGGTGCAGTCTTTACCAGCGCGCCGATACCAAGAAGGTTCGAAGCGTCGAGAATGTCGGACGGAATACCGCGACCGTTCTGGTCGAGTTCGATTCCCTTTTGAATCAGGTACTGCCCGACGTCAGAATTTACTGCGCTTGAAACAATCGGCTTTAGGAAACCTGAAACCTTGTTATCAGTCACCTGATCTGCCGTTTCAAGTACGCCGCCGACAACGTCGCCGACGCCGCGACCAAGACCTGCGGCGATTGAAAGCGGCGACTTCACAAGTGCGAAGCCTGCGCCGTACTTCTGCGTATCGTCGTATACGGTCTTGAATCCGCTGAATGCAGCGTCCTTCAGACCCTTGCCGACAGCTTCAGTAAGCGACTTCTTTCCGAAAAGGATATTGTCGACGCCAACGTCAAGCGCAGGGTTGTACTGATTGTCGGAATTCTTCGTTGCGAGCGAAAGAGCCTTTTCAGGTGAAAGACCTTCAGCGCGGTACGAGTTGTACTGCTTCTTCTGGTCGTCTGTGAGTTGTGGTGCGGTGGTAGGGGGCATATCGTTTTTTATGCTACGAGCAGGCTTGCTTCCCGCTGACGACGCTTTACTAGCGTCGGGTTCACTTCAAGCCGACCCGTAGCAGGGTTGTACGACTTATTATATTGCAACATGAGCCGTCCGGCGGTGTTGTAAT
>ERZ869925.1380-NODE-1380-length-11138-cov-4.547866_pt1 | contig 11138 bp, 27 predicted proteins | sample MGYA00579311_ERZ869925 | MGnify/ENA primary metagenome ERZ869925 (study PRJEB32216, sample SAMN09231817) | wastewater metagenome | place: USA: Maryland | collected 2016-07-30 | study: EMG produced TPA metagenomics assembly of the PRJNA472060 data set (Reclaimed...
CAGAAAGAACAAAAGTATATAGAGGTCTTACAATATCTGTTAATCATTTCATAGATAAGAAAGAACAAATTAAAACAACTGGATGGTTTGATTATGTTTATAAAGCACGTAACCCTATTCAATCGTGGTCAACATCTTTACATCAAGCATCTATGTTTGGTAATCATGAAATTTTAAATGAGGTTTCTAAAGAAATAGATTTTAGTTTATATAATAACTCAGGAATGAGACGTAAACTATTAGAAGAAATTAAAAAAATTGATTTGAGACTTGGATTCATTTTGGAACATGAAACAAACCCAGATCAATTCTTATTTAAATCTAAATACTTTAATATGTTATCTGCTCAAGGTGAAAATGAAATTATTAGAATTGATAACACGCCTATACTTACCAAAGCAACATTCAATAACCATGAAGATGTATTTTTATCTATGTCTGGGTTAAAACTTATAAAATTAATTAACTTAGCTATCTCTGAATTATAGTACTTGACTATCTCATTTATTTTACATATTATTGTAAAATGGGTTACGTATATCTTTTATGTCAAGTAGATGCTGTAGGTCAAGAAACCTTTAAAATAGGTATATCTAAGAATGACCCTGCAATACGTTTAAAGAATCTTCAAACTGGTAACCCTAACAAAATAAGCGTACTTAAACAGTATGAATCAGAAAATTATAAAAACGTAGAAAAGTTATTACACAGAAAATATCATGCTAATAAAACACTTGCTGACAACGAATGGTTTTCATTATCAAATGAAGATGTTAACTACTTTATTTTTGAATGTGAAAAAGCGAATAATATGATTATATTCCTAAAAGAAAATAATCATTTTTGTAAATGACGTTCAACTATATTAACCCAAGTTGCTATTATTTCTTCTTGAATCTCTTCATCTATCATATCCCATTCATTGCTCAAACCACTTCTATCACTTAGATCATCAAGGATATCATTAACTATTTTTTTAGCGAGTACTTTTTCCATTATACAAGTATTGAGTTTTCTTGAAGTAAAATTTGATTGTATGCTTTTAAAAATTCATCTTTAGCTTGTTCTGGTGTCCAACAAATAAATTTTTCATTACGATCTTCTACCATTTCTTTCCATTCAAGTCTAAGCATGTATCTATCTATTTCCTTTATCTCTTTATCAAATGGGTATTGGAAATTAAATTTCTTAGCAATAACACTCATTAATTTATCTTCAATTATTTTATATTCTGGCATTCTTGCTTTAATCGGTGTTGGCATGTCTAATACAAACCCTTCACTACCATCATGAAATAATGCTGGTTTTTTGTTTTTAGCACTTGCTAAACGAGCACATAAAACAACGTGTTGTGCGACTGAATAGAATCTTGGTAAGTGTCCAGCAAACCTAGGTTGATTAGATAGCGCATGTGCTATATCAACTTCACTAATCATATCTACAGTGGGTTCAAATACATTCATTAAAATACCACTATAGGTTCTAATGCAATCCTTAGGCATATCGTCTATTTTCATTTTTCTTCTTTTTTTATCATGTCTGATGTAACTATCATAAATCTAATATTGAATATTTCTTGTAGTTTAGCAATCAATTCAACTGTAATATAACTATCACCTGTAGTTAATCTTCTAAATGTATAAAGAGATATGTTTAATTTCCTACATAATTCTTGTTCTGACATACTATTTTTTTCCATTAGTTTTCTAACTATGGTCATAGCATCATAACTAATAATCGCTTCTGAAAATTCTCTTCTCTCCTTTTTAGTAGGTTTACTAAAAATTTTATCTAATGCGTCTAAAGACTTTTTAAAATTTTTTCCCTTCATCGTCCAATTTTAAATAGTAGTCAAAAGTTTCATATATCCTTTTGGTTTTATTTTCCAACATATATAAATCATAGTCACCATAAAGTCTATCAATATAGTCTTTGAATCCAGTCATAACAGTACCTAATAATTTACCTTCAAATCCGTATTTACGCATAACGTCACCGCCATTGAATTTAGATTTGATATAAAGTTTTTTACATTCTTCATATTCAAGTCTTCTGATTTCTGTCATGATATTTGCATCTGGGAACACTTCAACGATTAAATCTAAATACCCTGATTTATCGTCCATAGGCATATCTTTAAACATATACTTATGGTTATCATCAGCAACGTTCTTACTCATCCATTCAAGGAAACTCATATAAGATTTCCTTTTAAGATTACGTTCCCTGTTTATCTTATTAAGTTTATGTAGTTGAAACATTTCCCAGTTAAAATAAGGACTGGTTGCAATATATTCAAAGATATCTTCCAATTCGGCAAAACCTCTCTCCCATCTTTCATAAGAAAGACCTAAAAAGGCAAAGATTTTCCTATAGTCTTTTGATACAGTTATTTTACCTATGTTCATACCTTTAAAGTAGTGTTCATACCAAAGACCCTCTTGACCATATTTCAATCCAAACCCTTGAGCTATACGACCAATGAAGTTTCCAAGATCATTATAAGAAAGATACATTTCCATAGAATCAAAATCTTCTGGTGCTACTGTAACAATATCAACTTGTAGTTCTTTGTAATCGAAAGACCAACAGTTACCATTATGGAATATTTCATTTGGTGAGAATACGTCAGTAATATAGTCTCTCATGTTTATATTAAAATCTTCCATAGAAACGATTAAATCAGCATCACCGAATGATTTCTTATTAGAGTAGAATAAAGGCATAGCAACCCTCTTAAAATCCTTTTTAAGGATATCTATAAGCTCTTTGCTTACAACATCAAACTCTTCTCTTTCGTAACGTCTTGTTACTGTATTTTTTAAGGCCAGTCCTCCCATATAATTTCTTGTTTTATAAATGTATATTCATTAACTTTTGGTATCCATTTAAGTCTTTTCCAAGTTCTAAGTTTTCCTATCAAATAGGCTGCTTCTCCAAAATCACTAGGACATGGACCACCACCATACTGAAAAACTTTAATCGCTTCTTCTAATTCAAGAAGTAATTTCCAATCACCAAGTATCTCCCAAAGAAATAGGGTTTGACCTATTGATCTATTGGTTCTGCTTGTTAACCATTCTAACGATTGTTGAGCTATGTTCTCAGCTACCGTTTTTTTAAAATCTCTCATTTTACTACTTCCAAAACATTTCTTGGTCTGATTTGATGTACTTGTCCATCGTCATCTTCCATTGCAATATAAGTTATTTGTACGTAATCAATTGTTCCAGATGCTATTGCATCATTATAAACAAGAAGTACTTTACCAGCTACTGGTTTACCTTCTTCATTAATCGCTCTGATTCTTTTTTCTGTCATATTTTAATCTCTTGTTAATTCTTGCTCTTCCAAAAACCATTCAGCAAACATTTTAAATGTTGACATAGGAATTTTAACAGTTGTAGTTAACCCTATATCAATAATAACGCTATTTGGTTGTAGGAGCATTCCTACATCACCACGTTTTATTCCTTGTTCATTTAATTTATCTGTTGTATATTGATCTATACAATCACATGGTCTTAGTTTTTCTTTCATATTCTTCAAAAAATGATTTATCCAACATTGGATATTTTTCTAATATTTTAGTTGCGTTTTCTTTAAACAAGTTAGTCCCCATTGCCCATTGTTTATCAACTGGTACCCCACCCCAGAGCAATTCACAAATAAACTTATATTGTTGATTTGTCAGTTTATCTTCCATTACAATTCAATAGGTGTTGTTTGCGCTTCTTCCCAACCTGTAACTACTGGTTCATTTTCTTGAACTTCTTTAAGTACTTCTAACATTGCTTCTAAAGCAGATTTAATATTCTCTTTTAATTCTTCAAGTGTTTCACCTTGAGAACAAACACCTGGGATTTCCATTAAGTGTCCAGCGTAACCTTGATACTTTTCATCAATGGATGATTTAACGTATTTCAATGTATACTTCATAATGGTTTTTTAGATTTCTTTACTTCAGCTTTATAATTCCATTTAATTTTGCTATTCACCCACTTATCAATTTTTTTAGCATATTCATTGATAGTTTGTTTTTCTTTTTTTATTGCCCCTTGTATTGTTTTAGACATTTGAATTCTACTTGCATTTACAGCTGCAAATTCTTGTAAAATTCGTTTGGTCTCATCATCGTTAAATGTTACTTTCATAGTTATTTCTATTTAATTTTATTTCCAATCTTCAACAAAAACTTGTCTTAATATAGCACCCAACAACCAAAGAGGTCCAACAAGGACTGCTACAATTACAAATCCAAAATTTTCTCTATCAGATTTGTATTGTTTAAAAGCAGAGAAAACAGAGCAGATAAAGTAAAACAAAAAAATTTTAAATTCCATAATATTAAGTTTTATAAGCAAATATACTAATTATAATTGATAGATGCAACTATGTTGTTATTAACCCCGTTTTAATCAAATTATGGATATAAGTTGAATGTTCTATATTCTTCTCATTAGCATACCCTAAACTCATATGCATCCCCCAATAAGGTTTACCTAACCCTAATTCGTTTCTGATACCTTGTAATTCGTTCCTGAATTCATGTGGTATGTTTAACCACCAGTGCTTTGAATCAGTCCTTGGAGATACATCTAATACTATAGATATTTCCTTACCATCCCACCTCTTTTTAACCGCTTCCCACAAGATTTCTACTTCTTTTATTGATCTTTCACCATTAAGTGACATATCGTTCATCCTATCGTTAATAAAACTGATATGGGCACCTCTAAGTGGTTTATTCAATATCAGATTATATCTCTTTTCAATAAACCAAGCATAATATTGTGTTATTTCACCATCAATTAAAACCATAGCAAGTTTCTTCCAAGAAGATTGTGCTTCGTGCTTCTTAGTTTTATTCTCTGGTTCGAATAATATCTTTCCTATTAAAGTAATAGTATTTTCCATAATCAGCAAAGGTAATGAAAATTTTAGACATTTCCAAATATTATGCTAATTTGAATTGTTTTAAGAATTCACGGAGTTCATGATTCTTTTTACCACCTATAGATTTAAGGTATTTTTTGAAGGAATCGTTTTTTGTGTAATCAGCACCATCCTCTAAATAATCAACCATAAAATCTGGGTCATAATCAGGATATTTCTTTTTATTAAACACTCTTTCATCTACTAGAAATACAATACCAGTTAATGCATCATTTAAATCTGGTTCATGAAATCTGGCATGTGGTACATTCATAGCACATAACGCTAAAAGATGGCCTTGCATTGAAGCAACCGTATTTGTATTGGTTGTACCACCATTTAGAATTATAAATGTTTTATCTTTCTTTGCCCACTTTTTATATTCTTCAGTCTTCCCATACTTCAAACCATATTCTACAACAGCATGACCGAATTGAATCCCTTGTTGAATAGGTGATATGTTATATGGTACTAATCCATACATTCTTAATTCTAATTTTTTAGAAGTTCCACTCATCATCCTCTTTTTTATTTTGTTTAACATCTATTTTAAGTATGGCTTTTATCTCTGGTTCTATACCTTTCTGTTTATTTATATAGATCAATGATTGTTTATCAGGGGGTTCATTATAGAAATTAACATTGGGTTTTAAAGCATCTTCCTTTCTATCTGGTAATACTTTATTTTTGTCAACTGGGGGTGATTGTTTTACTTTAGGTTTGAATTCTTTAAGCATATTAGGTTGATTCTCTTCAACCCATAACAAATACATTGGTTCATTATCCCTTAACCATTCTACTGTTTTACCAGCGTGCTTTCCAGTACGCATAACAAATTTACCATCCATTTTAATGTTTCCAATTTATACCACAATTTTTACATTGATCGTCAATTTCACATTTTAATAATTTACACCATCCATCTACATGTTCTGGATATTCTTTATCCAATTCAGTTTGAACTGGTTTATCCTTACATTTAATATTAGTGTAGAATATACATGGTTTTACATGATATATACCAGTTTTGGTATCAAAACTTATACCCTTATAACAATAAGGACCATAAGGGATTTGTTTTTTTAATTTCCTTGGAACCTTCATTATTTAAATAATGAAGGGTTTTCTTTAATCCAAGTTAAAACGGTTGCTTGTTCTGTGCCAGGTATTGGACCAGGACCAATGTAAACAACATCCATTATGATCTCAATTTTTTGCCCAGCACCAATTTCAGTGCCATTAGGTAACTTAGCGTTGTTCTTTAACGTAAGAGTTTTTCTTTCTATCATATTATTGGTTTTCTGTTAATTGTTTTGTTATTGCTTCGAGTTCTAATTGAGTTCTCAACTCTGGAGAGATCAACGAATTCAAACGAGACTCCAATAGTTCAAGTTCATCTTTCTTCTTCTTGATTTGAAGTTTATTAATTCTTGTTTGAAAATCTGTTTTCCAATCATCTAATCCAAAACCTGCCCATTTGAATCTGCTCGATAACCCTAATAGATCATTTGCTTCGTCATATGCTTTTTCTTTTTCTATAAGAAACGCCAATGCTTGAACCAACTCATCAGTATCGGTTATGGTTTGGATATTAAATCTGGTGCTTGAGTTGTTCTTGTCATAGAAGAAAGAACAATTAGTTAACCAATTAGGTTTTTCCGCTTTAGAAATTTCTGATTTCTTTTGTTGTACGATTTTAAATAAATCCTGTACTTGTTTGTCTGTTTTACTTGCCATTGTTTTTAATTGTATTTATCAAATTTTATTTTACTTCCACTTTCTAACTTAACATATAACTCTTGAAAATCCATATTCGCTAATTCTTCCTTAGTGTATACTTTTCTTTTGTCGTTATAGTTATAACTCCTATTATGGTATTTAGTTAATAACTTACCATCTTTAAATAATATTTTTTCTGTTTTTTCAAATGAAAACCCTTTAGTTATACGTTGATTTGTTTTATTATCATATTCAGTTTCTTCTCTAAAATATAATGTATCATACGTATCATCACCGTTATTCAAATAAACAGCACCGTCTACATCTTCACTTCCATATCTGTTTTTAAATTTTAAAACTTTAGGTTTTGCTTCTAAACCAACTGGTTTTGTGCCGAATTTACTCTTACTATATTCATCAATTAATTCAGCATAATTACTTACACAAATATCACTATTTTTAGATGCTAAACTTGTTAACCCAGCTAATACAACATACTTATCACCATATTCGATTTTCCCTTCACGCACAAATACATAATATTTAGTATCTTTAACTGTTTTTCTAAATTCACTAGAACTTGAATCGATATAATCCATTGCAAACCAATTTAACTTACCTAAATAAATTAAATCTTCTTGTTTTTTGGTTTTATATGAACAACCTTCAACCAAGTCTTTGGCACCTATTTTACCTGATTGTAATAATGTGTATTTTTGTGAGTTTTTATATTCTTCACAGTGTGCTGGTAAAAGAACTAAATCTTTTCCATCCCATGAGTAAACAAACTCACCATCTAACCCCTTACCTTTAACTGAACTGTTTTCTTGGAGGATAAACAAAAGGTTTGGTACCGTGATCTCAAACTCGAATCCTCTGGGGTCAAATACTCTACAATAAGTTTGTCTGTGATTCCATCCAGATGAATACCCACCTGCTTTCTTATTCAATACAAACCCCTCAGTAGGTACATTATCGAATTCTTGAGCATCTATTTTTTTGTCCCTCCAGCTTTCCCAAGAGGTCTCTTTTCTTAATACACCCTTATTATCAAAATAGATAACGTATGCTAATTTTTTAGTATAGGTGTCTTCTCGTTTTTGAAAACCGACTTTAATTTTTGTCGGTATAAATAATTGATTTTCCATAGTACAAATATAATGTTTTTTGTGCAAATGTACACATTATATTTGAATAATGCAACTATTTTTTTAAACGGTAGCAAAAAACATTTCTCTTGCTTTAGCAGAGATATATTTGTTGACATCTTTAGGTTCGATGCCGTTTTTTACCATGGTATCCATTTCTTCTTTAAGCACATCATTTACAATCCATCGGATAAAGTCACCCATTTTCTTAACGTCCATGTTTTCTTTGGTTCCGAATACTTTTTCGATTGCTTGGTTAAATCTGCTTTCAGTTACAGCATAATCAACAAATTCCTTAATGGAATTAAGTTTATCCACATCAACTGCTGCAAGTGTCTTAACCTTGCTGGAAGAGTGTTTTTCGCCCTTGACTTTTTTAATTATTAGGTTTATGGTTATCTATTATTAACCTTAAACTATTATAGCCAGTATAAATTGCACTAACCGCATTATTCAATTGTTTGTATTTAAAATCAGAATCTTGTAACTTCAATAACGCTTTTATATCCTTCTCCCATTTATTAATATACTTTAACTCTGTTTTTACCTTTTTGTTAAATTCTTTAGTAGTCATTGATGTAGTAATCATTGGTTGTGTTTTATTGTTTCCACTAATATCTACTTTTAATTTATTACACATAAATTCTTCGTATTCATGAGAATATGCTATTATAACACCATCTTTAAATTGAAAATTGTCTTTCCCATCAACTATATAATAAGGAACATATCTACCAAACAATATACACGCAGTAAATAAATTATCACATTTTAATTTAGCGGTACCACCTTCATTTGGTATTGAAAGACTTAACACAAAATTATCAATTTCATTATTATTAATCTGAAATCTTTCTTTCATTTTATGTTTAAAAACATCTAAAGTAGTGTGTACCTCTCTTTTAAAGTTTGTTGTTATCATATTACCATTAAATGATTTTAAAATGTCTTTTAACTCTTCAAATGGTAACCTATCTGATTCACTCATAATTTTTTCTATTTTTTGATATTTTATCCTCATTTTATTACAAAGGTACTAATAATCCTTGACATATCCAAATATTATGAATACCAAACAATCAAACCCCATTTTAATATAACATTATCTTTACCGAAACACTCATTTAATACATTTATCGCATCATAAAAATGATTTACGAACCAACACAACTCATCATCTATTTTTATATCTGTTAAATCAATGGGTGTGTTAGCTGTGTTTCTTTCAAATGGTGATGTATGGTTAGAAATTAATACATGGTTTTTCTTATTATTCGTATCAATCAACTCATCTGCTATTCCATTGCGGTCTAATAAATTAATTGGATAGATTTCTTCTTTTCTTGTAATAACTGTTACATGGTTTTTATTTCCACATTCACCACAAAATTTATCATATAACTCTTTTTTATGGTTTATACATTTTTTATTTGTACAAGACCATATATTATCGAATACATCTTGTTTTTTATGTTTGTTAATCTCTAAATACGGACCCAAATGAATATTAGTATATGTTCCCATAGTTTAGTATTTAAATTCAACTTTATGATGTGGTTCACCCTGTGATGGCACAATTTCTTCAACCACCGTATTCATAACCTGCTTCAATATAATAACAGATTCAATGTCTGGGTGTATACCTTCTTTTTCGTCAATGAAATTTTCACGAATAAATGTTTTTGCTTCATATATGTTCTTACATTCTTCCAATTCACCGTTTATACCATCATATACAAAGCATTTGTCGGTTGTTAATTGTTTAAACCCAACCATTTTTTTGTCTTCAGCGTTTAACCATTCCTGTAGAATATCATCACCAACATGTTCCCATATCTGATAAAATAAGGTCTGTAGTTGAGATTTGGTTAAATGAGCATTAACTATTAGTGTTGCTGGTGCTCTTTGTTCTATCTGAGATTCTACACCATCTATTGATTGTACGTTGATTTTCATATTAACTTATTTATTATATTTAGTTATTAATTCTTTACAAGTATCATATAATTCTTCTGAACCTTCACCAATATGAAAATGATTATATGCAACCATTAATTTCATATAATCTTTATCATCGATTAATTCTTTTAGTTGCAATAATAGTTTATCTGCTTTATATTTGGTTCTACGACACCCTGCTTTTTGTCTAAACTTATCAAGAATATTAATTAACTCCATTTTAATCACATTTATTACAAAAAACTCCAATTGATTCTTTAATGAGTGGACCCAATTTTAATTTAACATCTTTTAAATCAGAACAAGTTGAAACGTCATATGTTTCTTCCCATATTCTTTTTTTAGTTTTATCATCCCATTTTTTATCGTAAATTATGAACTTTAAATGTGTACCATTAATATTTCTTATATCAAAATCCCCTTCTATTTTTTCTTTTAATACAATACAAACAAATGGAAGAAAGAAGTCTTGCAAATCAGTTATTATTTGTTCTGGTGTTACATCCATAATTACTTCTTATTTAAATAAATAAAATATTGTGCTACAGTTGTTTCAATATTTTCAAATTGCCAAGTTCCATACGTCTGCAAATACTCACAAAAATCAACTAACAATTTCTTATTTGAATCTTTTAACTCATCTTCATTGATTGGTTTAATGTAATCGCAACTGGGACATTTTTGACAATAGATTGGTTTATTGCCATCTTCTTTCATTATTTCATCAAGTAAATCACTTTGTCTTACATCCCAAACTTCTTGAGTCACGAAAACCCCTTCTATTTTATTTGGAGAGTTTGTTATATTATATGTTACTCCACATTTATCGCATTTATCTTTCATTTAAATATTCTTAGGCATAAGTAGTTAGTTTTTAATTATCGGATTCATAAGTTTGTTGTTCCTTACTTCTACGCCACATATCTTCAGCAACTCCAATGGCAACCATTGTCATAATTCTAAATTCATTCATTTGTTCGAAAGACAATTCAGATATTGTAGACCTTATACTATGGGTAGCTTCGCCTTTTTTAAACCCTACTGTTAATATTTCTTCTAATTTTTCCATAATTATTTATCAATAAATTTCATTAACACTTTTCTATTTTCTTCCCATATTATAATATTACAATTAAGATCAGATTTGCGTCTTTCTATTTCCAATTCTTGGAGGCGATTCCAAGTTGGTTCACCATTATATTCAACAATATCTCCGATATTAACTATATCAAAATCTCTTACACTATAACATTCGTTAATAAAACAACCAGTTTCTCCTAATAACTTTAATGGTAGGTCTGAAAAATTATATTTCATTTTCTAATTTCGGTTTTTCTATTAAATTTTTGATGATGTAGTTTTTTATCATGTGTGGTT
>ERZ869925.1381-NODE-1381-length-11133-cov-3.501444_pt1 | contig 11133 bp, 12 predicted proteins | sample MGYA00579311_ERZ869925 | MGnify/ENA primary metagenome ERZ869925 (study PRJEB32216, sample SAMN09231817) | wastewater metagenome | place: USA: Maryland | collected 2016-07-30 | study: EMG produced TPA metagenomics assembly of the PRJNA472060 data set (Reclaimed...
TTGAATCCAAATGGTGCTTTTTTATTTCTATATTTGTCGATAAAGTTCTCTGATAGTTTAAATTCTGTCAATTTATGTTCCTCTTTTATAGTTTCTTTATTAGTTGTTAAAATAACTTTGAAATTTCATTTTGTGTGATAATTTTGAATGTCATACCATTTTTCTTACAAAAATCTTTAGCAGCATCAAATTTAGCTTTATTCTGAAGAATTGTCAAGCGTTTTCTGTTATAATTCTCTTTAGACTTAGAGAGTTTACTTTTAGGTTCTTTTAAAAGATTTCTTTTAAATTCTTTCTGTTCTAATTTACTTCCATACATCTCTCTTAAATAATCTTCAGGAACTTCTTTTAGAGTTTTTACTTCTATAAGAAATTTTTTAATAGTTCCTGAACTTCCTATAGCTTCCATATAGAAGTCTGGATAGTATCTATGAATTCTACCATCTGTAGGTAGATAATACTCTATAGACATTCTTTCATCTTCATAAGACCATTTAACTACAGAGGTATTCTTATCCATATAATTCATAACACGTTCTTCTAATCCACTTTTATAGACAGGATCTTTAGAACCTATATACTTACTTCTATTAGTAATGGTAAAAATCCCTTGTTTGTAGACACCTTTCAAGATATTCTCCTTAAGAGTTGTGAGAAACCTTGAACATCTTCTAAAGAGTCTCTCATATCATGTCTTTTTAAAAAGTCTAAAATAGCATTCCTTTTTAAAGGTTTAGTTTCGATACTCTCATAAGTTTCTTTGATCGTATTCTGATACTTTATCGGAATACATCTAAAGTCTATTAGAGTTTTATTTCTTTCATACTTTTCTCTATTAGATACATCCAAAACAAATTGATCTAGATCTTCTAAAACCTTCTCCGCTACTTTTTTAGATCTTTTCCAAGTCTTATGTTTAACTTCGTAGATTGGTGGTATGTCATCACCAGCATCACCATCTATAATCTTGTACTCTAAATCTCTTTTAGGATTCATTACTTGTATAAATTCTCTCTTAGAAGGATGGTACTGTTTGTAGTTATTTTCTAGATAAAGTTGATAAAAGTCTTTGTCAGTAGATATATTTATAACGTTAGAATCCTTCAATAGATTCTTTACAAGAACCGCTATAAGATCATCAGCTTCACAAAGATCCACTTCAAGTACTACAAAAGTTGTAAAAGTTTCTTTAAAATCTAACCAGAAGTCGTTAGCTACTGGAAAGAACTTTTCAAAGTCTATTCCAGAAGATCTTCTTTTAGCTTCTCTATTAGCTTTATAGTCTTTATATATAAGCTCTCTCCAGTTCTTTCTAGAATCCATAGCTATGATAGATCTATCAGGGGAATGTGTATTGATGGATTCTATTAAAGAATGTAATGTAAGCCTCTTCCAAAGTTTAAAGGAATAGTCTAAAGGATCTTCTTTATATGCTGGGAAAAGATTTCTAAAGGCTAAATTAGAAGCATCTGTTGTGGTAACTGTTTTGAAGTTCATTTATTAGTTCCTAAGATCATATGTGAAGATATGTTTACCATTGGTTTTTACATAAAAAGCTTCACCAGTTTCCAAAGCTCTTTTTATAGTTTCTGCGAAAGGTTTGAGTTTACCTTTATAGGTGGTTCTTATAGTTTTATCGTGATATCTTTTGTTATTATACATTATAACAGAACCTTTTGCAGTCATACCAAGATATTTAAAATTAGATGCTTTGTATATTACACCTTCATGGTTATAAGTAGTATCTGCATAAGAGATTACCTTAGTTAGTTTAGTATACTTTTTGAGATATCTTAGAGTTTTACCTATAAAATAACTTTCAGTATTCTTAGGAGTATCATCTATGCAACACAATCTTCTAAGCTCTATAAGTTCTTTTTCAGAATTAGTATATTTTTTCCATACATTAGCCATAGCAATGCTTCCATATATCATCGCACCTATTAGCTTATCACCATCTTCTAGCTTAAAACAGTAATCGCTCTTAAGTCCATTTATATTTTTAGAGTAATGCCAAGTTTCTATAAATTCTTTAATCTCATTTCTACTACAAATAGAAACTTTAAAGTTTTTAACAGTCATTTTTAAGGTTCTTTCTTCGCTATAAATTCTCTTACTAAGAGATTGTTATCGTTTTTCTTATCAACACTATTAAAGACTTCGATAGTTTTAGTATCTAAATTACTTAAAAGTATTTTTCCATGTCTTAAAAGAAGTTCTGTATAGAGAAGATCACATATCCCAAATGCATCTACAATATCACTGGTTGGGCTTGCACCTTTTTTACCATCAGTAACTTCTGGAAGATCTTTTATAGATGGTTTGTATAAACATATATAGTCTTGAAAAGCTCTATACATAGATATTTTATCAGCATTACCATTTTTAGCAAAGTACTTTTTTACAGATGTTGGTGGATAAATTCTAATAGCTTTATTAGCATTAAAAGCATTATACTTTATAACACCAGCGAACTCTGCTAAATCAAACACATATCCAGAAGCTCCATAAGCATATCCTTCTAAGGCTATATAGTCTACATCCGCTATAAAAGATTCTACTATAGGAATCATCCAAGAAGCCTTTTCAGTATTGTTCTTAAATTGTTTCTTAGAATAGTAATGTACTAAGTCACTTTGATTAGATTTTGTAGATGTAAAACCATTATATATTACTTTAGAAACGTCTAAATTTTTATCTAAATAAAACTTTACAAGCCCTGATGAGGTCAACGAAAGATCTAAACCCGCTATTATCATTATTAATTTCTCCAAAGTTTTTCAGGTTCTTGTATAGCACTTTCTTTTTTAAATAACTCGAAAAATCTCTTTAATATGGATTTTTTATAAATGTAAACAATCGGAACAGTGGATTCTAATACGTTTTTTTTATAGTTATAGTAAAATTTATCAGATAGTTGATTATAATCGTTTTCACGTAGTTTAATAGGGTGATCTCCATCATAATCGTATTCAGATATAGGTATTTCTGATATATTTTGTTTAATTTTAAAATTAGCTAATGCAGAAAATTTATCGTCTTTTATAAACTTATAAGAATTACCACCATTTCTACATAGTTCTTTTAAATTATCATAATCTTTTAGAAGAAAATCAATATAGAAAAGAGTCAAATATTCGTTACATATTTTAACTTTCAGGAGACCTTTCAATCCACCTGATCTATAATTTATCTCTAAAAGTATACTATCAATTTCAATATTCATAAATAAATCCTATCAAAAAAATTATTAGAAAAGAATCTTTTAAGTTCTTCAAAAGTAAACTTTTCCGTTCTTTGTAGATATATATAACAATCGTTTATATCCATCTTTCCATTACTTTCTGACAATCTATATTCTTTTTTAAATTTACTCCAAAGAAATACGTATTCACCATCCTTTAAATACACTTCGGAGGCTTTTTTTCCCACTTCATCATCATCGAACAAATAATACTTTTTAAGATCTTTTAAAAGATCTTTAGATAGATCGTTTATTTTTACACCTAAAACTGCTACAGAGTTTTCTATGAAGATGCTATCAAAGACTCCTTCACAGAGTATCACTGGAAGATCTTTATTAACTTGAAATATATTATAAAGACAAAGAGATTTTTCAGCAAGCTTATTAAGATATTTAGGTTCTTCACCTATTAAAGATCTTCCTTGATAGTAATATACTTTATTATCCTTATAGAATGGTATTATAAGTCTGTTAGAGAATTTTCCTTTTTTACAGATATAAAATCTTTTATAAATTTCTTTAGGTATTGATCTGGAATCGCAATATGCGATAGCTTTTAAAGATAATTCACAGTTAGGATCTTTTAAAATATGGATAAAATCTTTAGAGCAGTCTTTATAGACTTTCTTTTTAATGGTGTTTAATATACTTTCACTGGATTTATATTGGTAAGTATAACGGTATTTACCACCAGTACATATCTCCATTACATATTCTTTATAAAGAGAGTAATCGGTTCTTTCTAACCAATATTCTGCTCTCCAAGCTGTATTAGCTGGTCATCCACCGTTGTAACAATAGTATAACCATATATTAGTACGAGTTCCTAGATAGAGTCTCGCTCTCTTAGTATGTGGATTATGTTTAGAGTCTCCACAAATATTACATTTAAAGTTTATTTCTTTAAATTTTAGTATAGGATTTTGAATATGTCTATCGACAGCTATCTTTATAAATTTTTCAATTATACTATTAGCCATCGATAGACTTTCAAGAAACTTTAAAGTTTCTTTGTTAGATTTTAATTAGGATCACCAAAAGAAGAGAAATCGTATTCATCATCGGGAAACTCTGGAACGGATGAAACATCCACTTCTTTATTCTTAGGAGGAGCTATTTTAATAGATTCTACATAAGATTTACTAGAACTAGGTTGTTCAACATCTTCTTCACCAAAAACATATTTTAAAGATGTAATTTGTTGTTCTTTTGTTGGAAAGTTTTCTTTAGAAAAGATTGTTTCTAATGAATAAATTTTCTGATCTAACTCATCAAGTTCTTTATCGGTAAAAGGAACTTTACCGAGACCTATAGGAGATTTATCTTTAAATTCACTCATATTGTCTTCTAATTTGGGAATAGGTTTTCCAGTTTTTTTATTTGGAAAAGAACTCAAACGAAGAACTAGTTTGACATTTCTTCCTGTTTTATAATCCATTACATCTTCAGAATCTTCTGTAGGATCTGATGGTTTACCATAACTGAAAATTTTATCATCCAAAAACTTAGAAGCTTCGTATAAGAAATTTTTACCATTATTAGTAGGTTCTTCAGGATCGTTAACTACCAAAATGTTATAAACTCTTTTAAAAGTTAACTTCATACCACTTAAGGTATATGTATCATTACTTTTTAAAGCTTTAAAGTACTTTTTACATACTTCACAATGTTCACTATTTTTTAGATTATTTGAATAGTTATAACAAAGTACATTATTAAATTTTTTAGGATCTTGCGGATCTTGTAATTCATGATAAGCTACAAAAGCTCTAAAAGTGTTTTCATTAAGTGCTGCTGGTAAAAATCTAATAATTTTCACAGTATCACCAGAATTTGCTTTTTTAGGTTTATAAAGCTTATCCCCGATTAGGTCTCTTAAAGATTTTGCAAATTTGCTATTATATTCAGGATTTTGAGTAGATTCTGGATCTTTGTCTTTAAAAGATTTGTCCCAATCTATAGGTTGTCTTGCCATTTAAATATTTCCTTTTTAAAAATTATTTTAAAAGTTTACGTTAATAAAGTTATTTTGAATATGACCTTTCACAGTCATAGTTATTTATAATATATACTATTTGTTTAGAATTGTCAACACATTTTAATAGAAAAGTTTAAAAGCCTTTTTTACAAAGATTTTACTATACATAATCTTAAGTTCTTTTTTTAGTTCATAAGTATTTTCGTCATTAAAACAATCTAAAACCTTTCTCTCATCAAACATATCTATGAAAAGAAACTTTGCACAATCTATCATAGAGATTCTTTCTTGATTTTTAAGTTTCTTAACTATAAGATTAAATCTATGAAAGTCATCGTTAAAATCTTTCTTTTTATTGACAACCTTTAACAGATCTATATTATATCTTTCCAAGTATTTGAAAAATTTCTCTTTGGAGATGTTCTGTAATACATCCTCTTCCATTTCAAAATTTTGATCTGTTAAGTTACTCATATTTAATTTTCTCCAAAATCTATTGAGGACTTTTTGATAATATTACTTTTATACATTTCTTTGGATTCATCATCCACAATATCTTGAGCATCTTGTATAGAATTATTATCTATTATATTATATATTCTCATTATATTATAGTCAATACCCATAGAAAATTTTCTACAGTTTTCACCATAACGATTCTTTAGAATAACCATATCATAGTATCCCATAGACTTCATTTCATCTGTTTGTATAATACCTATAACTAAAGCTGCTGTAGCGATCATACCTATAGAATCTGCGACATCTGTCAAAGATAGATCTGAAGCAGAAAAACCATTTCGATTAGTTTGTACACCCGTTACGATTGGGATATCAAATTCTGAAGCTATTCCAGAAAGTTCTTCAGATATTGCTTTATATTTACTATTAGTGTTCCCATCTTTAGATGTTATATTTGGTGCCATTATACCTATATAATCTACAAATACAATATCAGGTACGAAATTCTTTTTAGTCTTTAGATCTTTTAAAAGATTTCTAAGTCTATTAGCATTCATAGATCCTGCCGGATATTCTTTAATTATCAAATTAGATTTTACTCTCTTAACTATATCAGAATATCTCTTTAAAAATTCGTGTTTAGGTATTCTTTTAAGATCTTTGACAGGAGTATCCATTAAATTTGATAGTATCTTAGTATTAATCTTTTCTTCAGGCATTTCTAAAGTAACATATAAGACCTTTTTGCCCTGTAAGAATATATTAGTAGCAAAACCACACATAATAGTGGTCTTACCAATACCTGAAGCACCCATAAGCAACGTTAAAGTCTTATTATGAAAACCACCTTCAGTTACTTGATCGAGTGCTGTTATTTTAGTTGGTATATATTTTTCAACACTTGTAAGATATTGATACATTCTTTCAGCGTCTTCAGAAAAATCGTATCCAATAGACGTATCAAAAGAAAATGCTAAGGCTTCCCTAATCTTATCTGGTAGATCGTTAGCTTGATCTATATTACCATCTTTTAAAATATCCACAACACCTGTAATAGCATTCCATGTGAGTTTTCTTTTAAAGAAATTTTCAAGTCTACTATTAATGAAATCGTCACCATATTCTGTAGTATCTAAGGACATAATATTTGATAGATTTTCAAATATTTTAGGATGATCTATAATTAGCTTCAATTCACTTACTGTAGGAAATTTTTCATATTTACTACGAAATTCTTGAAATACTTTAACCAGTCTTTGATTTTCAAAATTTTCAAAGATATCTGTGGTGAGAAAAGGGTATACCTTGTCTCTGATATCTTTGTTAATGAATAAAGTTTTTATTAAGAGATTTTCAAAGAAAATCGGTTCCACTAAGCATCCTTTCCGTATAATAAATCAGTTACATCATCAGAATCAATATAAGCCTCTTCAGATTCTACACAATATTTACCATTTAAATATCCTTCGAATTTCGTCTTTTTAAAGATAGGAACCCAGAATTCATTTGTGTAAAGTTCTTTTTTAGAGAATTTTGTATCATCTACTGAAGGTCTTACAAAAGAGTTTCCTTCTTTAACTACAAAACCACCTTCTAAAGCATCATCTAAAAGCCCGTACCAAGGATCTAATCCACCTTTAAAGTTTAATCTATAATCCAGTCTAATCTTCGGAATAGCTTTAGTTCCTTTATGGGTAGTACCACCTAAAATAAATCCATCTACTTCTGAAGAATCTTTAGATTCTTTATCTTTATTTTTAGTAGTTGTCATTACAACACCGTCAGAGTTCAAATAAAGTTTGTTTCCACCAGAAACCTTTAAAAGCTCTCCATAGCCTCCTACGTTATCATAAACATGTGTAATTACAAAATACGTTAAATCAGATTCTGTTATGATATTGGCAAGTTCGTTCTTCCAAACAGCTTCAGACATATTTCTTGTATCAGAACCTTTCTCAGCTTTATCAATTGTTGTAGGAGATACTATAGTTCCCCAACTATCAAACATTACAAACGTATTTTCACGTTCTTTACGAGTCTTACCAGCTTTTAATTCTTGAATAATCTGTTTAATTTCTATAATAGAGCTAGTACGAAGAACCAATAACTTTTCTTCCGAAGTATCTATTCCGAGGGATCTTGCCCAGTCGTAATCGAATCTTTTCTCAGCATCTATAATAACACATTCCATACCAGATTTTTGTGCATTTTTCAGTACTCCTAAAGCTGTAGTAGTTTTGGCTGATTGAGACGGTGCTGCAAATACTACCATACGACCTTTAGGTATCCCCCCTCTAACTTGACCACTAAAAAGTATATTAAGAGTAATGACTCCAGTAGAAATAAATTCTAACGGCTCTTTAGTCTTAATAAGATCTTTCATTGCTTTATTAGATGCGAATTTTTTATATAAACTCATTAAATTTTCCTCTTAAATTGTTTTAAAAGATTATCTCTCATTTCAATCCTACCCCAACCAAGAACTTCATAAAGTCTTTGGAGAACTGAAAAATAAGTCTTTTCGAATTGTGTTTCATAGTCTATCTTGAAGATACTTTCAAATTCTTTTGGATAATTCCCTATGTAAGCTACTACGTTATTCTGTGTGGAGTTGTTAGGATATACATATATATACTTTATTTTATCACCACCTGTAATCTCCACTAAAGGTAACTTGTATTTTTTTACTACATAATTATATACACAAGCTGCTCTATAGTAAATTGGTAAAGATCCTTTAAACTTTAAACCATTCTTTACATACCATTCACCAGATTTACAAGATTCGTCATACTTTTGTACGGAAGATACCATAGAAATATCTTCTACAGAGGCTTTTATAAAATCCTCTTTAGAAAGCCTAACTAAGTCTGTTATAATTTTTTTAGCTTCAGGATTTTTAAGATCGCTTTTAGAGTTTATGTTTTCAAATACCGATTCAAAAGTCTCCCAAACTCTATCTTGGCAAAATGATGGGAAATTACTTCTTTCAGTCTCTAATCCTGTAGCATCAGGTTTGGGTTCTTTAAATATCTTTCCTTCCTTTTGAAGTAATTCTGTAAAATATTTCTTTTTACCAAGTACGATTTGTTTAGATATTATACCTTCTCTTTTAAAGAAGATACTACCATTACTACTATGTAATTTAGCAAATCTCTTTACTAGACTGTCTAATAAAGGCTCAAATAATTTTTTTTCTATCTTATAGGCGAATTCTAAAAAAGATTCTCCGTTGTTATATATGTCGTATACGTCATTAATTGTGACATAAATGGAGTCAGTGTCACATAATGTGACACTATCTGATTCTATCTTTCTAGGTTCTTTACAATCTGGAAAATACTTTTTATAATCATTATGTAGAAATTCTTTTAGATATCTATTTACATTTTTAGCCAAGTATCTTATAATAACTCTTCCACCTCTAGTAATAGCTCTTGCATTGTCTACATCAAAAAGATGGAAATTTTTATTACATAAGGCACCATAAGCACTGTTGTTATTAATTTTAAAGACCATCTGTAGATAATTATGATAGTCTGAAAGATCTTTATTGCCTTCATTGAAGTATTTTTCTGATAATGATTTATGGTAATCACGTTCTTTCAGAGACTCTTCTATAATGGTTGGTAATATACCTTTATCTTTCGTATAAAAGACACCATTTATCGTAGATCTAATCAAGCCATTAATGTCTGTAGGCTTTGTAACTTTAGTTTCTGGAGATATATTATAAAGTATTATGTTAGATGGATATAACGCTCTAGCATCGAATGACAATACTTTAAAATAGAATCCGGGGTAAGCTTCTACATGACCCCCCTTTATAAAGAAATCACCAAATACTTCCTCTTCACCTTCTATAGTATTTTGCTTTTCGTTATTGAATATATACATCTTATCATGTTTCCACCAATCTTTTATATTCTTAGGTTTATCAGGAAGAACCATATTTCTTTCATGAAGATACTTTAAAATGTTTCCTGTCCAAATTAAGATAGGACTATGAAAGTTCTCTAAAGGATTCAAAGACATATAAGAACGATATATAGCTAATTCTATAAACTTCAATTTATCTTCTAATTGTAATATAAGTTTTGCGTCTTGTATATTGTAATCTACAAATCCATTCCAATTGGTCTTATAGAAATCTTTTATTGTTCCTTCATAAGATATTTTACTGGAATTTAAAAAGTGTTTAGATACATTATTCAATGTGTAACTAGGTAAGGTTTCAAATGTAAATTTTTTTATAAGATCATAATAATCTATTATGGTTAAAGCCATAATCTTATAAGTATTATCTTTCTCATTATACTTTAAAACATCTACTGCTGATAGTTTGTTCTCTATACCTTCTTTATTAGTATTTTTTGTTAGTTTTTTTATACGATTTATTATATATGGTATGTCAAATAATACTATGTTATACCCTGATATGATATCTATTTTACACTTTCTAAAAAATTCTACAAAAGCTTCTATCATCTCTAGTTCTGTTGGGTAACATCTATAGTCATCTACATATTCTTTAGAATCTGAAGTATACTCTTGTGTAGCAAAGGTAAAAACTCTATCAGCTTTAGGAGTTCTTACTATTAAAGTTATTAAATTTATAGGATGTTCTACTAAAAGTGAAGTTGTATGAGAACCTTCTACAGCTAATTCTATATCTATAGCAGCTATTCTAAAGTTCTTTATATCAACTTTTAATTGTTTTCCCTTATAACGATTTTGTAGAAACTTTACTTCTTCTTTTAAGTCACTTTCGCATAACTTTAATCCAGATTTCCTAAGACCATAAAGTTCTTTAGATGATTTTGCAGTTCTTCTTATAAATGGATTACCGTAGATATCTTTGATAGGACTTTTTTTAGACTTATCTTCTACATAGTATTCGTATTCAAAGTTTTCAACTATTCTTTTAGTTTTCCCCTCTTCGGTAATCTCCCAAAGATGTATCTTAGAGCCATCATAATAAATATTTTTATACACGAGTATAATCCTTTCCACCATGACAGAAATAAGTTTCTAAAGTATCTACTGTTCCAGATTCACCTTTATAGTTCACCCAAACATCATCTCCTATTAATAGATAATCCTCTAAATCTGCATTCAAAAGAACTTTAGAAATTCTATCTACAATACCTTCTACCCATATTAAAGAATCACCATCTTTTAAAAATCTATCAAAGCTCAGTAATAAATCTAGTAGTTCTTCTTGTTTATTGTCAGGATCTGTGAATAATTCCAAACAATTTAAAATCCACTCAAAGTTTTTCCCAAGTTCTGTATAAGTTTTCCTCTTTGTATTAACAACATAGTAATGTATTCCCATTTTCTAAATCTTTCTAGTATCTTTAAAGTTTTCGTAGATGTATTGTTCAATCTTTTTAAGCTTCTCTTGAAGCTTTAGAGGATCCTTTTCTTGTAAACCTCCAGCCTCTCT
>ERZ869925.1382-NODE-1382-length-11126-cov-5.360582_pt1 | contig 11126 bp, 11 predicted proteins | sample MGYA00579311_ERZ869925 | MGnify/ENA primary metagenome ERZ869925 (study PRJEB32216, sample SAMN09231817) | wastewater metagenome | place: USA: Maryland | collected 2016-07-30 | study: EMG produced TPA metagenomics assembly of the PRJNA472060 data set (Reclaimed...
CGTGCAAGGTTGTCGCGATGGCGACCGATCCGGGCGGGTGGTGCTCGCTGTTCCCTGGCGAATACGACGAGCACGAGCTGACCGAGCAGCCCGGGGAAGAGGAGTCGGCTGAGTCTGACGGCTCCGAAGGGATGGTCGCGTAGATGGCGATCTGGGACGCCCTAGTGCGGCGATCGAGTTTATATCGGGCGGCGGAGGCGGCTCTTGTCCGCTCCGCCGAGGCCCGCGACTCCGCGCAAGATGAGCGAGACAGGCTCAAAGCGAGGGTCGAGGAGTTGACGATCGACCGCGACACGGCGCGGGGCCAGGCCATCGACGCGGCCCAGAAGGTCACCGACTGGCTAGCGCTCAGGACGTTCGGGTCCCCTATATTCGACGCGACCCGCACGTTCCCGCCGACACCGCAAGAAGTGACAGACTCGATTGCCCGCGCGACGCCCATCCACGGTCGCGATCATGCCCGCGAGATGACACGAAGGTTCCTGGAGGAGTGTAGGCAAAATGCCCAAGCCGGATAACATTGTCAAGACTGTCCTCAAGGACAAGATGCTTTCGTTCGTCCGCGACCATACAGTGGGATCGGTCGACCGGGAAGTGTTTCATGTTCTCGCGGAGGCCCGAAAGGCGCTCTACTACGAGGCAGGCAAGCAATATGTGTTCCCGACGATCATCGATGGACAGGTGATCGACTGGTCATCGACAAATGGCACGACCAAGTACGCGACCAAGGACCAGTCCCAACAATGGTTCGACTACGTCGTCAACCACGTCAACTCGCTTGGGCGCAAGTTTATTGGCGTGCTGGGCAAGAAAGCCCCCAACGTTAAGTGCATCGCCGACAACCAGAACGACGAGCAGACGGTCCGGCGCGCGCGCCGCGCCGACGACCTCTCATCGGGCAACCGGGTCGCGTGGGACTCCGAGGGCATCCAGCGCCATATGGCGAGGGGGATATTCTACCTCGGGACGATGTTCGGCTACACGCCGGCAACCGCCGACGGGGACAGGTTCGGATGGATCGAAGAACCCGTGATGGGCGAGGAGGAAGTGGCCCTCGGCGAGCCAGTCTACAGGTGCCTATACTGTGGGCAGGAAGACCCGGCTTCAACGGTTGACGCGCAGTTCCAAGCCTCCCAGACACCTGCCTGCTCAAACTGCGGGCAGGCGTTGGGAGGGTCGGCTAGGATAGATCCGCCGACAGTGACCGTCCCGGTCAAGATCGACACCAAACGCTACCCAAAAGTGGGCGTCGATCTAGTGTTGTGTGACGTGACGAATGTTGTGACGCCCTACTATGCACGCGACATCAAGTCGACCCCTTGGCTTGTCTACGAGTATGAGGAGCACAAGTCGGTGTTGATGGCGACCTACCCGGAGCTCCGCGACAAGGCCCCCCTCGATAGCGAGGGCGATGTGAGCGGGATGTCCCAACAGGGCCGGCTTACGCGCGACGCCGCGACATCACCCACCGTCGCTTACCTCGCGCCCCGCGCCGATAGATGGCTCTACACTCGTGTGTGGCTGACGCCGCCGATGTATGAGCTATTCCAGAAACAAGAAGTAAGCATAGACGGCCAATCAGTGCCGACGAGAGACTGGCTATATCAGGCGTTCCCAGCAGGGATGCGTCTGACCATCGTCCAAGATAAGATCGTGGACGTGTTTGAGGAGCGGCTCTCGGATTGCTGGGCCGCCTGCAAGCCAGAAACGAGCGCATCGATCTATTGTCGGCCGATCTGTTCCGATATCTTGCAGATTCAGGACATCATCAACGACATCCATAACATCATGGTCGAGACGGCCATGCGGAGCGCGCCTTACTTGTTTGTCGACCCCCAACTGATCGACCTGACCGCCTTCACGTCGAAGTCAGGCCGCCCAATGGAGATCATCCCGGCCAAGATGGGCGCGGGCCAGTCGATCAAGAACGCGATCGAGCGCGGGCCTACGGCGACCGTTGAGCCCCAAATCATCCAATGGGTTGACTCGCTTGTGTCGTTCGCGCAAATGAACACTGGCATCTTGCCGCCGATCTGGGGCGGCGACGAGGGCCGCCAGACCGCGCATGAAGCCGAGATGAAGCGCAACCAAGCCCTCATGCAGCTCTCGACGACATGGGACGGGATGCGCAAGTTCTGGGCCGACGTCAACATGAACGCCGTCAAGCAGCTCGCGCGCTTCCGCGCCGACGACGACTATACGGACTTGTTGCTCGGCGGCTACCACTTCGAGGCCGAAGAGTCGATCCCGATGACCTGGGGCCAGAAGCGCGACCAAGCCAACTTTTACTTGGAGAAAGGCCCGGATGTCATTCACTTCCTGGGCCTCGACCACCCGATCAACGCACAGCAGATCCATGATGTGCTTGGGTTGCATGGGATGGAATTGCCCATGATGAGCCTCCGCAACATGGTGATGGATACGATTCGTCAGTTGCTAACGGGCGAGCCTCAAATGGGCCCTGATGGCGTCCCCATGCCATCCATTATGCCTGACCCGTCGACCGAACTATTCACCCCGCCTGACCACCAAGCCGTCGTCGACATTGTGAAGGAATGGTGCCGCACGGAGGAAGGCAGGCGAGCGCTCGAAACGAACCCCGCTGGCTTCCAGAACGTCGTCGCTTATGGAGGCGTCCACTTGATGCGGGCGATGCCGCCGGCTCCGGTGGGGCCTGATGGCCAGCCGCCCCCGGCAGGGCCGCCCCCCGAACAGGGGCCCCCGCCTGATGGCCCGCCGCCCGCTTAATCGGGATTCGCGAATAACGAATTTTGCAGTCTCGTTCGCAAAACCCACCGTGAAATGATGGGTTACGCGAACTAATGTCCAAAAGGGCCGCGCCTGCGGCCCACGCCAAGGAGGCAGAATGCCACAAGAAGTCCCCATGGACAGTTTCGATGCGAAGCTGTCGAGTGTTTTGAGCGCCGCTCCCGAGGTTCCCGTTTTGGAACAGAACGTGGAGACGGTCATCGACGCGACGCCGACGGAGGAGTTGCAACCTACCGCCGACACCCCAGAGACGGCTACCCCCGAGTTACCTGCGGAGCTGGCTGAATTGCTGGAAGAAGACGCCGAACCCACCGACAAGCCCGCCGACGAGGCCGCGCCAGAAGACGCCAAGCCTGCCGACGGTGAGACGCCGACGGACAAACCGAACCCGATCGATCTCAATTCCTCTCGCGGAAAGCGGATCTACAACGGCTACAAGTTCTTCCGAGCCGTCGAATCGGAGCTTGGCGTCATCCCGACCGTAGAAGAAGTCAAAGAATACCATCGTGCTCACCTGGAGCGGATGGCGATGGAGAATGAGTTCGCATCCGGCGATCCGCGAGCTGCGGATAACTGGGTAGCGAACTGGGACCGCACATCCCCGAGAGGGATGACAGCGGTCGCTAGTGTGTTGCCGCAGCGACTGGTTGCCGATCGCAACTTCGAAGCCTACAACGCCCTCGCGACGCCGGTCCTTACAAACTTCGCCAACCTGCTCTACGACAAGGGTAAAGAGTCGACCAACGCCGACTACCAAGCCCGCTTGTTCGATGCTGCGCGGATAGTGGAATCGTTGACGACCGGGAAGTTCCGGCCCGACGATGAATTGCTGAAGCAAGCCGACCCCATGCTAGACCGGCAACGGGAACTCGACGCGAAGCTCCAGCAGATCCGCCAATTCGAGTCCTCCCAGGCACAATCTCGCCAGACGGCGATTGTGAATGAGATCGACTCCACCATCGACCAGTCGATCGCGAGCATGACCGAGCAAGCCCTCGCGCCGCTCAAGCAAGCCTACCCCGACAATGCCGCCTACGTGAAGATGTGTCAGAAGACATTCACGGAAGAAGTCGTCGGCGCGGCCAGTCGGTCCCCGTCGCTGGATGCGTTCAGGCAAGAGGTTGCCCGAGCCGCCAACGGCGACCCGGCTGCCAAGCAACGCGCGGTCACACTCTATCGTTCGATCGTCGGGCATGCCGTCCAGCAACTTCAGCGCCCGTTCCTGCGCGAACACATCAAGTCGTCCGAAATCGTGCGAGCCTCGCAGGCTCGCCACTCCAAACTGCAACAGGCCGCTCCCACCAACGCGCCCCAGTCAACCAACACTCCATCAGGCCGTTCGATGGCACCGGCATCCGCCGGCAAGGAAAACCTCGAACAAATGATGGCCCGGTTGACGGGCGTCGCGCTCTAGGGAGCCGCGAGCCTCTTTAATCGCGCCTCATCAGGGCCGGCCTCGCCGACCCATCTCACTTTAGGAGGCCATCTAAAATGGCAATCGTAACTGCATCTAGTGTGCTCGAAGCGACCCTCGAAAAGGTCAACCCCGAGCTTCCCGCTCTGTTGGCGACCGTTCCAACTGTCGCCAACATGATCAAGTCTTCCGGCCGCGCCGAGAAGATCACCAACAAACTCTTCCGCATTCCGCGCCTGATGTACAATGGCGGCAACTTCGGTAAGTACGACGCGGACGGCGGCGACATGGGCGCTGGGACCGGCATGAAGGTCGGCAAGCTCACCGGCGGGTATTTCGACTCCCGCTACATGGTCGAAATCTCCAAGAAGGCCATGGACGTCACCGACAGCCCCGAGCAGGCCATCGTGAATGCGTTCTCCCATCAGCTGAAGAATGCCATCAAGGAAGTGGCCGTGATGGACGACATCACGATCCACACTTCCGGCGACGCGGTGCTGACATCGAGCGTCGGCGCGTCCGCCACGTCCACATGGGCGTCGGGCGCGAAGACCACCTACACCTTCGCGTCGGCCACCGACTACATCGGTGTCGACCGCTTGCGTCCGGGTATGATGGTTGGCGTTTACGGCACGGGCGGCACACCGCTCCGGACCGACTTGGCCGGCACGACCAACTCCTGGCCGATTGATCACATCGACTGGACCAACAAAGTCGTGTACATTGACGGCTTGGTGAATAGCGCCGCCAGTACCGACATCCTGGCGTTCAACGGGATGGCGGCTACGCTGACGACCGGAGCCGACTGGCCGACCACCCTGACGGCCGACACCTTCCGTCACGGGCTGCCCTACTTCGTGAATAGCTCGACCTCAGGCTACACCCTGGGCACGCTCCGCGCCAACGACACGGAATTGCTTGCCAATTACGTGAACGCTTCTAGCGCGGCGTTGACGTTCCAGCACATCCAGGCCGCCGTGGACCAGGCCCTCAAACGTCGTGACATGGACACCATGTCGGGCGTTGTCGGGCTGTTCCACCAGGCCCAGCGCGCGCAGATCTTCAACATTGGCATTAGCGTCGCGGCGAAGCTGATCGGGGGTGATTCGTTCGGCAAGAGTGTCGACCTGATGCCCTCCAACGCTGGCATGGACGAGTTCAACGTGTGCGGAATCCCGTGCAAGGTTGACCGTCTCCAGGACAAGTCCCGTGTCGACTTCATCGTCCCCAAGACCTGGGGCCGGGCGATGTTGCACGAGACCAAGTTCCACCAGCCCCCGCAGGGCGGTGGCAAGTACATCTTCGAGTCCCGCGCTACCACGGGCAACTTGAAGGCCGCTTGGCTGTTCGCGATCGTGCAGGCGTTTGATTATTTTTGCACCGATCCGGGCGCCAACAGTTATGTTGGCAGTGTCGCCGTCCCGAGCCTTTATGCTTAACGACTTAGCATAAAGGGCCTCTTGTAGAAGTAGCCTAAAACACAAGCCGTATTGTGTTTTTGCCTGGGGTCTGATATTGTTGTGGTATGAACAATTCAGACTCTCGCAAGTCGTTCAATTGGGAGGGGAGAGAGCTTCTAATCCCCTCCCACATTTCCATAGCCAAGGTTGAGGAGTTTTTCAGCCGAACGAACCGCCCGTCTGATCCTGATGCATGCTGGGAATGGACGGGTCCTAAGCGGCCTGAAGGTTATGGATGGATATCCATGCCTGACGGTCCAATGCCTGCACACAGGTTCGCCTTCAATGTGTTTGTCGGCGACCTTGAAAAAGGTAATCACGTTCACCACGAATGCAAAAATGAAGGGTGTGTGAATCCTTTGCATCTAGTACAAGTTAGTGCAAAGGATCATGTGCTCAAGTTTACGCCTCTGTCAATTACCGCAATCAACGCAGCCAAGAAATATTGTCCGCGTGGGCATTTGCTGGAGGGCGACAATCTCCGAACTCGTCACGACGGTCATCGATCATGCAAGATCTGCCTCCGCGAAGACGAGGCTAAGCGACGAGCCGCTGAGCGGAAATCCCGAGGCCTGAAAGTCAGAACCCACTGCAAGTATGGCCACGAGTGGATCGATGAAAACATTGGGACGGACGCTTATGGGCGGCAGTTTTGCAAGATCTGCCGCAAGAAAGTAGCCGACGAGTGGTATACGCGCAAGAAGGAATCTGCCGCGCCTAAGCGCGAGAAGCGCACAACCCACTGCAAGCGGGGCCACGAACTGACCCCCGAGAACACTTACAAGTGGATCGACAAGCGAACAGGCAAGGAATGCCAGACATGCCATCAATGCAAGAAAGATGCCATGCGAGGCTATAAGAGAAAGGGGATATGAAATCCATCAACAAATGCAACGAGCGCATAGCGCAAGAGTTAGGGCGCACCCCAGCCGGCGATCCGATCTTCATGTGGAAGTGGTCAGACAACCTCTATCACATGATGCCGACTGGCGACTACGACTACGAGTCGACGCCAGGAAGTGTGATCGTGCTCCCAAGGGCGATTTTGCAGAAGCGTCTTGCCGCACCTCACCTTCGTCGACAGTGGGTATTGTGTCGATGGCTGGCCCCATCGATGCCGCGCAGCGAGTGGGAGCAAGCCTTCGGCACGAGATATGCGTGGCCAGGCAACGGAGAGTGGGTTCCAACGAACATCGCGCTCCCCGAAGGCTACACTCCCGGCGACCCGCTTCGCGGCGCGACCTTCAACGACCGCCTGATTGGGATTATCAAGGAACAGCTCGCCAAGACGCTCAAACAGCTCGCCGACGATGCGGAAGAGGGGATAATCAGAAAAGAGCAAGCTGCAAGTCAGTTAATATCTGACGCAATCGACGATGCCATGCCGAAAGTGGGCCGCTTCGTGCCTCCCGCCAACGTTAATCCCGCGCCGTCTCCAGTGTCGGCGCTCTAACCCCAGTCCTGGGAATGGACAGCGCGGTCCAGACGGGCCGTTCCAGAGAGGACATTCATGAAACAGACCTATGCAACCAGAACACTTTTGAGCGTGTGGCCCGATCCGCTTAGCGCACATCGGATGCACACGACCTTGCAGCCCGACGGCCGACACCGGGGCGGATCGAGGCGCTACACGATTGATGGATCGCCGAAGGGCGAATTCCGCACTCTCCAAGTCGGCGACGCCTACGAGATCATTCGCGACTACGAGCGCGAAGCCGACGTGCCAATGTTTATCGATTGCGACGTTATCGTCGACGACTTGTACCGGGAGTGGGCCATGAACCGCCTGGGTGGCGCGCAGGGCCACATGCCCGGCGTCATCGTGTGCAAGGGCGATGAGCCGACCGCCGACGAGATCAAGCTCGCCAGCGACCGCCAAACCGCTTACTTCCAGTGGATGTGCGATGAAGCGACGTCAATGTTCAGCAAGGGTGATCTCGGGGGCATAAGCGACGACCACCGCCGCGCCGCCAAGTGGCTGGGCCTCAACCTTCAGTGGGTCAACGCCTACGACAACCCGTCCATGAAGGAGTGCCAGTTCTGCGGCGAGATGATCAAAGCCCGCGCGATCAAGTGCCGATATTGCGGCGAACTCCTCGACAAGCCAGTGGCGGCCCCAGTGACGGCGGCCGCGAAGAAAGGTTGACACTTAAATGAGCGTGACAGCACAGAATATAATGGACGACGCGAGGGCGTTGCTTGCCGACGTCGGGAGCCTGATCTTCGACAACACGAAACTGCTCCCGTTCGTCGGCATGGCTCATAGGGAGGCGTTCCGCGCGCTGGAAAGCGTCCAACGGCCCTCGATTCTGCGGGAGACATTCTACAACCTTCCCGCCCATACTTCTGTGCTGTCCGCTGACTCGCTAGTGGCGACCGACATGGATGAGCCTCTTATCGTGGAGGAGCGGGGTAATCTCGTCAGCACGAATGTCACCGGCTGCACGGTGACGAGCGGCGTTGCTAGTGTGTCGACCGCGCCGACGCTGCATGGGCTTGCGACCGGCCGACAGGTCGTGTTGCTGAATGTGGGTGGCATTACCGGGATTAATGGCCTGTTCACGATCACAGTGACATCGACGACAGCATTTACGGTGAATGGGGCGATTGCGTCGGGGTCATACTCCAGCGGCGGCACCGTCAGCTACTCGAATGATTCCTTTCAATCAATGGACTGTGTGCAGCGGATCGAGAAGGTCCTCTCGACCGAGCAGGACGCGCTTCTACAGTGGGCGTGGTCGGACGATAAGTTCCACTTCCCGCCCGCCAATGGCATCCGTCAGCTTCGCATCCAATATGTGTCGAGCGGGACGGCCATCACGAGTGCGAGCGATGTGCTTGTGCCCGATGAGTTGCGAGATTTCCTGGCGCTCCGCACCGGTGGCCTCGCCGCGATGGCGCATGGAGCCGAGGCGCGGGGGCAGATCCTCAATGTCGAGGCTCTCGGGCCGACGCTCCAGCCCGACGCGACCGGCGGGGCGCTGCGCGCGGCCCTGTTGACTGGCATCCGCTCCATGCAGCGTGCCACTTATCGCCGGCTCCCGTTCCGCTCTCCCCGAGCCAATCTCCTTCAACTTTATTGAGGGGGTGTGCAAGAAAAATGTACCATTTTTTCTTGCAAGTTTTAACTCGCGTCTTTGCTATTAAAGGTTTCACCCGAATCCTTTAATTCAGCGTTTGCTGAAAGTCGGAAATAGTGGCCCACTTTTTCTTATTTGCAAAGTGTCCGAAATTTGTAGAGGTTTATCGGACAACTCGTTTGCATAGTGAGGGTTAGCTATTTAAGGCTTTCCCAAACCTGGCATGTTCTATGCGCTTCCCTACCAAGACCGAATCCCGAGTTTGCCGCCGCTGTGGTTCCGTCGTCGACGTTGACATGGCCTTCAGCGAGGACGGCGATATTAGTGACTTCTGGTGCGACCGGTGCGTCGACTATGTGCCGACAGTCATCGTCCCCAAGTTAACAACCCCGCCATTCGACGCGCCAAGTGCGTAGATTACGAGCGTATTCGACGCATCAAGTGGCATAGACTACCAAAAAGGAGTATGACATCATGAGTCAACTTTCCACAGGTCCGTTGACCGCTAAGATCCGCGCTCCGTTCTGGGTCCAGTCCGGCTTGGGCCCGTCCAGCATGCGCCCCGATTGTGTGTTCGACAACGGCTATTCGTTGAAGTGGCGCAACTACGCCGACACCGCCGACATCACCATGATAAGCATGGCGAGCGACGACAGCCTCCGGTTCACGCCGGGTTCGGGCTGCTACACCCGCTTCGACGGCATGGTGAAGTTCATGAACCGGCCGACGGCGGACGCTTTCGGCGTCCAGCTCAAGACCGAGCCGACCATTGTGACCGGCACCCACGCGGGGCTAGAGGCGACGCTCGACGCCAAGCCTTCCACCGCGACGTCGGCTGCTGGCATTCGGGCCGTTCAGGCCGTCACCCGACTGGCGGCCACCTACACCATGACATCTGGAAGCCTGATCGCCACCTATGGTCAGGTCCAGAACCTCGGCACCCTCAATGGCTCGGGGATCATGGTCGCGGCGGCGTATAGCTTGCTGGCGACTGGCGGCACCTATACCGCCGTCTCCCATGTGTGCTCAACCTGGATCGACTCGCAACTGGCGGTCGCCGTCAGCGCGGGCAACACCGAGCTCCTGTACATGACCAACAACGGCGCTACCACCCTGGACAGCGCCATTTTCCTGTATCCTGGGAACAAGATTACCAACCTGATCACGATCGATCCGGCCGCAACGGGCATGGTGGGCGACAACAACGCCGGCGGCTCGACGCTCAACTTCACCAATTGGCGCTTGATCACGGTGAAGATCGCCGGCGAGACCCACTATCTTGTCGCCGCGAAGACCATCGCCTAGAATATGGGTATGACACTTTCCGTCAAGGAACGCATACTCTTGCTGGGAATCCTCCCGAAGGAGGGCAATATCGCGACCCTGCGAATCGTGGGGAACCTGCGATCTTCGCTCTCCTTCTCGGAGGATGACCACGTCAAGTTCGGACTGCGGATCGAGGGCGACCAGATCAAGTGGGACCCCTCCGTTGAGCAGGACGCCGAAATCGAGATTGGACCTAAGGCTTTCGTGCTGATCGGGGACTCGCTGAAGAGTCTCGAAGCCGACTCGAAGCTAGGGCTGGATTTTGTCTCCCTGTGGGACAAATTTTGCAGCGAGTCGGCCTAACCTAGGCTTGGGGACGCTGTCGAGCGCCCCTTTGAATGGCCCGGCGGGAGCCAGTTTAATCCCGCCCTCTCTCATTCCTTCCGTGCCATCCCTGGAGCATCCCTTAGTATGAGTGTTCTCAATTCCTACAACAAGAAGATCATCTCCGATTTTCAGGGCTTCCAGTCGCTCCCTGAAGAGTCTGACGTGTCGACCACCGGGGCGCTCCAGGCCGACAACGTAGAGTTCGCCCCCGGCAGAGTAGGGAGCCGGCTGGGATGGACCGAAATCTTCGACTCCCGCGCAGTCATCACTTCCATCGTCAGCTGGATCAACGCGGGGTGGAATAGGATCGTGTTCACGGTCGGGAATGTGGTAAAGTTCCGCGATCTGCCGACCGGCGTTGACGCAACACTGTTCACGCCCTCGGGCGGGACGGGCACATTTCACGCCAACGTCGTCGCCCCCTCAGGCAACCGTGTCTATATTGCGTCCTACAACACGATCCAAACAGGCTACACGGAGGCGCGGGTCACTCAGCAAGACGTGTCGGCTATTACGACTGACAAGATCGCCGCCGGCCCCCAGCAAGCCACCGTGCTACCGGCAACCGGCGCAGATGTAGGTGTGATCACGGCGGGGACACATTTGTTTGGCTTTATTCCTGTTAGCCGGAGCGGATTCTGGGGCAAGTTCAGCCCTGTCGACGCAGGAACGGGGGGATTCGAGCCGGTCGCCTACACCGCGCCGGGGGGCAATAATGTCACAGTGACCGTGACGCCTACCACCGTATGG
>ERZ869925.1385-NODE-1385-length-11095-cov-4.233243_pt1 | contig 11095 bp, 11 predicted proteins | sample MGYA00579311_ERZ869925 | MGnify/ENA primary metagenome ERZ869925 (study PRJEB32216, sample SAMN09231817) | wastewater metagenome | place: USA: Maryland | collected 2016-07-30 | study: EMG produced TPA metagenomics assembly of the PRJNA472060 data set (Reclaimed...
CATTGAATTTAGCGCGGCTGAGACTGACCGCCATGACAGACGACTAGCACGCACACGATCCCCGACTGATCCTCGGGGTCAGGAAGCCCCGCATCCCTAGGTGCGGGGCTTCCGCATTTCCTAGGGAGTTCCAATGGATAGGTCATGCGTCGAGTGCGGCAAGACGTTCACCGGAACCATTCGGAAGAACGCGAGAACCACTTGCAGCGAGAATTGCAGAGGCCGCGCGCAGCGCAGAAAAGCAGGGACATTCTCAGGACTGATTTGGCCCGAAAAAGCCGATGGCTGCCTGGCTTGTGGATCTTCATTGGAATCCCGATCCACACACGCTAGGTACTGCTCAGAGAAATGTAAGAATCGGGTTTCCCATGCAAAGCAGACCGCCAAGAATCGTCTGGCAATAGCGAACCGAAGCAAGATTGAATGTGCTAATCCGTATTGCACAAATACGATCCAGCCATTCAATGCCCGTATCTACTGCTCAAGGGTTTGCCTAACCGTCGGTAATGAATGCCGAAAGGGCGATGCCCAAGGCCAGGCTGCGGCTATTCGTTTCGGGCAGTTACTCGCCTGCCGCGTCCATTTCCGCGCTTGCCCCGAGTGTGCTGGTCCCGTCGCAATGCGACTCGGTAACGGCACGGTGAAGCATTGCCCCACTTGTCGGCCGCAGAAGTGGCGCGCGGTGGAGCCACGCAAGACGCACACGCGCCGCGCCAGTGGACCGCCCGTGCTCTCCGTAGACCAACTAGCGGAGCGGGACGGGGCAACGTGCTTCATCTGTCTTGAGCCCGTGGACATGACGCTCAGCGGGATCCACAAGTGGGGTCCGACGGTCGAGCACATTGAGCCGGTTTCGTGGAACCGAGAGAACGCCAACAGGCCGGACAACATCACATTGGCCCACCGCTATTGCAACGTCATGCGTCGTAACCGCGACTATTCAGAACTTGAGCAAGTCTCCTAGGAGGGACCGTGGCAGGAAGAGGCCCGTCCCCTAAGCCCGTGCTCCAACGTGAGAGCCGCACGCAAGCGCGTGAGGAATCGTCCACCAAGGTGACTGCGGATGACACACTTCGCGGTCCCGACTTGCCCGATGGTGACTGGCATCCCCGCACCGTCGAGTGGTGGAACGTTTGGCGCCGCTCGCCACAGGCTCAGGCTTTTGCTGAGACTGATTGGGAAGTCCTTGCCGAAACCGCACTTCTCCACACACGCATGTGGAATGGAGAGGTCAGCGTTGCACCAGAACTGAGACTCCGCGTAGCCAAGTGGGGAGCGACAGTCGAGGACCGTCAGCGACTCAAGCTCATCATTGAGGGCGAAGCGCAAGACGCCAAGAAGTCCGGCAAGGCCATACCCGCCGACCGTCGCAGGCGACTCATGAGCGTCGTCAATGGCTCCTCGTAGTCCCAAGTTCATCTCGCTCGGCTTCCAGATCGTCGCATGGATTGAGGAGTTCCTGCCCCACGGGCCAGGCGATGTCGAGGGCCAGCCGATTGACCTTGACGACGAGTTCGCGGCCTTCATCGTGCGGTGCTACGAGGTGGACTCAACCGGCCATCGCAAGGTGCGCCGTGGCGTCATCTCCCGTCCCAAGGGTCGCGCCAAGTCGGAACTCGCAGCCATGCTCGCCTGCGCCGAGGGCATCGGGCCGGTGCGCTTCGACCACTTCGCCAAGCGCGGCGAGGTCAGCGACTGGGGCTATGCCTACCAAGTGGGCGAGCCGGTGGGCGTGCCCGTGCAGCGCCCCGAGATACTCTGCTTCGCCACCGAGCTCGGTCAGGCGGGCAACACCTACGACGCGATCCACTACATGCTCGGACCCGACACCGCGCTGCCCGCGCTCGTGGACCGATACGGCCGCATCGACGTTGGCCTCACCCGCGTCAACCTTCCCAACGGCGGCAGCATCACGCCCGAGTCGGCTGCCGACTCATCCAAGGACGGCGGCAAGTCCACCTTCGTCATCGCTGACGAGACCCACCTATGGATCCTGCCGCGACTCAAGCGCCTGCACCAAGTGACCCTGCGTAACCTCCTCAAGCGCAAGATCGCCTCGGGCTGGATGCTGGAGACCACCACCATGTTCGCCCCTGGCGAGGACTCCACGGCCGAGGGAACGTTCCAGTTCGCGCAGCAGATCCGTGAGAAGCGCTCGACCGATCACTCGCTCCTGTTCGACCACCGCGAGGCGGCGAGCCGGTGGGACATCACCAAGAAGCGCGACCGCGTGGCAGGGCTCAAGGAGGTCTACGGACCGGCCGCCGCGTGGATGGACCTCGACGCCATCGCCGCCTCTTTCGATGACCCGCAGACGAGCGCGGCCGAGTGGGAGCGCTACTGGTTCAACCGCCCCGTCAGCCTTCAGGGCGCTTTCATCGCGCAGAAGGCATGGGACGAGGCGCACGTTGCCCGCGACATTCCCGACGGCTCGCGCGTCGTGCTCGCCCTTGATGGCTCCTTCTCGGGTGACTCCACCGCGCTCGCCGTGGTGCAGATGGACGAGTTCCCACACCTTGCCGTGGCGGGGCTGTGGGAGAAGCCCGCAGGCGACTCCGAGTGGCGTGTGCCGATCCTCGACGTGGAGGACCACATTCGGATGTGCTGCCGTCGCTGGCAGGTAGTCGAGATCACCGCCGACCCCTATCGGTGGTCACGCTCGCTGGAGGTGCTCGCGTCCGAGAACTTCCCCGTTACCGAGTTCCCGCAGAGCCCGAGCCGCATGACACCGGCGACTCAGCGCTTCCTCGACATGGTGAATCAGCGCAGCCTCACCCACGACGGTGACCCGCGCCTCGCCCGCCACATCTCCAATGCCGTCCTCAAGTCCGACTCGCGGGGCACGCGCATCTACAAGGAGACCCGCCATAGCGCCAAGAAGATCGACCTCGCCGTCGCATCGATCATGGCTCTCGACCGTGCCGTTTCCTTCCTAGAGGAACCCGTGCCCGAGTTCTTCATCCTGTGAACAGTTGGAGCGCCTGTGCTCGCATCCTGTCGCCTGTGCCACTCGGCGTCCCTAGTCGAAGTCCTCGACTTCGGGACGCTCGACTTCACGGGCGTTTTTCCGCTGCCCGACGAGCAGACCGACAAGGGTCGCCTGGCCCTCGCCGTGTGCGACTCGTGCGGCCTCGCTCAACTCGCAGACTCCTTCGACCCTGACACGCTCTACGGCGACAACTACGGCTACCGCTCGGGGCTGAACCCGTCGATGGTCCGGCATCTGGAGCGCACCACGGCGCGACTGGAGGCCACCACCGGCCTGTGCGCGCACGACGTGGTGCTCGACATCGGATCGAACGACGGCACGCTCCTGCGGTCCTACGCGCGCCCCGACATCCAGCACATCGGCATTGACCCGACCGCCGCCAAGTTCCGCGAGTTCTACCCCGACGACCCCGCGTGGACCGTCGTGCCCGACTTCTTCAGCGCCGAGAACTTCGACGCCGTATCGGACGAGCGCGCCACCATCGTGACCTCCATAGCCATGTTCTACGACTTGGAGGATCCTGTCCGTTTCGCGCAGGCCGTCCACCACGTTCTCGCAGACGACGGGCTGTGGCACTTTGAAGTCGCCTACGCGCCGACGATGCTCCGCACGGGCGCTTACGACACCATCTGCCACGAGCACCTTGAGTATTACTCGCTCGTCACGCTCAAGCGCATCCTTGACGAGGCGGGCTTCCTCATCACCGACGTGGTGACCAACGCCGTCAATGGCGGGTCAATCTCGGTCACGGCGGCGAAGGTCGGATCCAAGTGGGCACCCGAGCTCAACGTCACCGCGTGGCTCCTCGCCAAGGAGCGCCAGCAGCGCGTGACCGACCCGATGCAATGGAAGGTCTTTGCCCACCGCGTGCGCCAGCAGCAGGCCGACCTCCTCGGCCTACTGTCCTCGCTCAAGGTCAATGGCGCATCCATCTCGGCGCTCGGTGCCTCAACCAAGGGCAACGTGCTCCTTCAGACCACGGGCATCGGCACCGCGCTCGTAGACCGCGCGGGAGATGTCAACCCGTACAAGTACGGCCGCGTCACCCCTGGCACTGGCATCCCCATCGTGTCTGAGGCCGAGGTGCTCTTCGATCAGCCCGACTATCTACTCGTCCTGCCGTGGCACTTCCGCGAGACCTTCATGGCGAACCTCGCCCCGTACCTCGCACGCGGCGGGAGGCTCATCTTCCCGCTTCCCGACATTGAGATCGTGGGATGACGCCCTTCGATGTCACCGTCGTGGTCTGCGCCAAGAATGAGCAGGCCCGACTCTGCGCCTGCCTCGACTCCCTACAGGGGCAGGGTGCGGCCGAGATCATCGTCATCGACGGCAACTCGGCCGACCTCACCGCCATCGTGGCGGCCACGCACGGCGCACGGGTGTACGTGTCCCGCAGCGGCTCGCTGCCCGTCGATAGGCAGTTCGGCGCAGACCTCGCGCTCACCCCGCTCGTGGCCTTCATCGACGCCGACCACCGGCTCGAGGCTGGCGACCTCGCCCGCATGGTGGACGACCTAGAGCGCACCGGCTTCGACGTGTGCCAGAGCGGCCTACGCATCGCGGGCGACTCGTGGTGGAACCGCGCCGAGTCCGAGTTCCTCAACCTCACCCACAACGTGCCAGGCGAGAAGCACATGGTCGGCGTGGCACCGACGATCTTTCGCGGCGAGGTGCTCGACACGGTGCGCTTCGCCACCGAGGGCAGCATCGATGACACCGACTACTTCTACCGCCTGCACAGGGACACCGACTACCGCATGGGCATCGGATCCCTGACCATCGCGCAGGCGCATGAAGGCTCATGGAAGTCCTACCGACGCAAGTTCGCATGGTACGGCGCGGGTGATGGGCAGTTCTGCCGCACGCACCCCGAGCGCCGCGCCTCCATGTGGTTCCACCTACTCATCCGATACCCGCTCGTCTACCCGTGGCGGGCTCTCGCGGCGCGCAAGCCCCGCGCAGCCATCTACGCGGTCGCTCAGGGTCTCGTGAGATTCCGCGCACTCATCTCGTCCTAAAGGAGCCACCGTGGCCGCACTCCATTGGCTCCGCAAGGAGTGGCCTAGCGCCCTACAGGTCGGGGGCATCGTCCTCGTGGCGGTCGGCACCGCCGTGGCCTTCGGCTACGGCATCGGCCTCATGGTCGGCGGCGCGGGCATCACCGCCTACGGAATCGCAGAGGAGCGTGGCTGATGGCGCTCGGCAAACTCTTCCGTAGCGGTGACGGTGAGGACCGCTCCCTGTCCTACCAGCAGGTATGGGGCTCGGGCGGCAACTGGAACTCCTACCGCTCCGCATCGGGGACGAACGTCAACTATGACACCGCGCTCTCCATCTCCACGGTGTACTCGTGCGTGCGGCTGCTCACCGACACCATCTCGACTCTTCCCGTGGACACCTTCTTCCGCAAGGACGGCGAGCGCCTCCCGTTCCGGCCGAAGCCGATGTGGGTGGATCAGCCGGACATCGGCACCTCACGAGAGGACCACATCCAGCAAGTCGTCCTCTCGCTGCTCCTCGCGCATGGCTCGGTGACGCGGATCTATCGCAACAGCCTTGGCGAAGTCGTCAGCCTCCAAGTCCTTGACCCGCTGAGCGTCGAGCCGCGCGTGAACCCGACCACCCGCGAGGTCGAGTACATATGGGATGACCGCATCGTCATCCCCGCTCGGGACATCAAGTATGTCTCGCTGCTCAAGAAGCCAGGCCAGATCAAGGGCGTGGACCCGCTCGCAGAGGTGAAGGAGACCCTCGGGCTCACCGAGGCACTCGACACCTTCAGCGCCCGATTCTTCAGCGGTGGGAGCAACGTCGGCGGCGTGGTCGAGGTTCCGGCCGTCCTGACCAAGGAGCAGGCACAGACGGCCAAGGAGGCGTTTGAGGCCACGCACAAGGGCAACGACAACGCCCACGGCGTCGCGGTGCTCGGCGGTGGCGGCAAGTTCGTCAAGTCCTCGGTGGACCCCGAGCAGTCACAACTCCTCGACGCTCGGCGCTTCGCCGTCGAGTCGGTCGCCCGAGTGTTCCGCGTGCCCCTGCACATGCTCCAGATCGCCGCCCCTGGCGTGCAGTCCTACGCGAGCAATGAAGAGAACGCCATCCAGTTCGCGGTCTACACGCTGCGCCCCATCGTGTCGAAGATCGAATCGGCGTACTCCGCACTCCTGCCAGGCGGTGCCTTCCTCAAGTTCAACATGGACGCGATCCTGCGCGGCAATCTGCCCACGAGGTTCGCGGCCTACTCGACCGGCATCAATTCGGGCTTCATGACCATCAATGACGTTCACCGACTGGAGGACATGCGCCCCGTGTCCGGCGGTGACGTGGTGCGCGTGCCCCTGACCAATGTCAACGTCAATGCGGCCGACCTCACCGAGACCGACAAGAAGGTCACGATGGCGCAGAAGTTGGTCATCGCCGGATTCGATCCGGCCGAGACCCTCGCCGCACTCGGCCTGCCGCCGATCACGCACACCGGCCTGCCGTCCACGCAACTTCAACTCGCCGCCTCCATCGACCCCGAGAACCCTGCCGCCGCGTACCCCGTGCGGGCCATTGAGGAGACACCATGACCGTCGAGTATCGCCAGATTTCCGGCGACGACACCGAGCTCAGGGCTGCCGAGGGCGATGGCATGTCCTTCTCTGGCTACGCCGCCAAGTTCAACTCACGCAGCGAGGACCTCGGCTTCCGCGAGGTCATTGAGCCTGGCGCTTTCGCGCGCTCACTCAAGTCGCGCAACGAGATCAAAGCCTTTGTCAACCACGACACCAACCTCGTGATCGGCTCCACCCGCGCGGGCACGCTCCGACTGTCCGAGGATGCCAAGGGACTGCCCGCCGAGATCGACTTGCCGGACACCACCTACGGCCGCGACCTCTCGGTGAGCGTGAAGCGCGGCGACTCGTCCGGCATGAGTTTCGGCTTCTCTGTCGTCAAGGACGAATGGAGCGCCGACTACTCGCAGCGCCGACTCATCGAAGTGCGCCTGCACGAGGTCTCTGTCGTCACCGGCTTTCCCGCCTACAAGTCCACGACCGCCACGGTTCGCAGCCTCGCTCGGCTCGCGCACCGCACACAGCAGGACGTGGAGGCGCTGGCCGATGCGGTCATGGCGCTGGAGGCGGGCTCGGAACTCAGCGATGAGCAGTACGGCGTGATCGTGGAGGCTGCCGACCGCAGCCGCGCGAAGGCCGTCACCGAGGAGCCGCCCGCACCCGAGGCCGACCTCGTGAGCCTGCTCACGCAGAAGTTGAGCCTGCTGGAGAAGTCGCTCTAGAACCCCACATTCCTCGCCCGCTGCGGAGCCGCGCGGGTGTTCCGCTGCGGAGCCGCGCGGGCTGTTCACCAACCCCACAAACAGATTGGAGTCCATCATGGACTACGAGAAGAATCTGCTTGAGGAGCGAGCCAAGGCCGTCGCGGCTGCAAGGTCCATCCTTGACACCGCGCGCACCGAGAACCGCAACCTCACCGCAGAAGAGCAGACCGGCGTGGACCGCGCCTTCGCAGAGGTCGAGGCCAAGGGCCACATGGTCGAGGAGATGCGCCGCATCGCCAACGCCGAGGCCGAGATCCGCGCCGCTCAGGAGGCGCACGAGGAGTCCCGTCCCGCAGAGAAGCGCGACGACAAGCAGGAGACCAGCGACCACGATGTCATTCGCGCCATGGCGCGAGGCGAGGTTCGCTCGCACGTCTTTGAGCAGCGCGACATTCTCAAGACGAGCACCGGCTCGCCGGTTCCCACCTCGTTCTACAACAAACTCATCACCGTGGCCCGCGCAACGGGTCCGATGCTGAACGTTGCCACCACGATCAACAGCACCTCGGGTGAGAACCTCCAGATCCCGCGCGTGCAGTCGTACGGCACCGCCGCCATCGCAACTGAAGGCGGGGCAATCGCGGAGAACGATCCGACGTTCCTGTCCTTCCTGACGCTCTCGGCGTTCAAGTACTCGTTCCTGCTTCAGGTGTCCACGGAGATGCTGACCGATACCGGCATCGATCTCCTCGGCTTCCTCGGAACGAACATGGGCCAGGCTCTCGGCTTCGCCACGAATCTGGATCTCACGCTCGGCACGGGCACGGTTCAGCCGAATGGCATCGTCCCGCAGGCTGGCTCGGGCGTCATCGGTGGCACCGGCCTCGCCGTCACCGGCAACTTCTCCGTAGACAAGCTCATCGATCTCGTCTACTCCACGGATGCGGCAGTTCGGTCCAACCCGAACTTCTCCTTCATGGGCAGCACCTCGGCCACGCAGGCGGCTCGCAAGTTGGCCGACTCGCAGGGCCGGTACTACTGGGAGCCGTCCACCCAGGCCGGTCAGCCGGACAAGATGCTCGGCTACTCGTGGATTGAGAACCGCCACATGGCGGCCGTCGCGGCCTCGGCCAAGTCGGTCATCGCGGGCGATCTCTCGTCCTACCTCATCCGCCAGGTCGGCGGCGTCGAGTTGGAGCGGAGCGATGACTTCGCCTTCTCCACCGGACTCGTCACCTTCCGCGCGACCCTGCGACTCGACGGCGGCCTGCCGCAGTCGAGTCACGTTCGCTACTTCGTCGGCGCTGCCACCTAGTACCGGACCACTCCCGTCCATCGGGCGGTGCGAGCACAGGCGCACCGCCCGATGGGCACCCCTCACCCCTTCTGTGCAAAGGGCCAACCATGTCCAAGAGATCCGGCAATCCCGCAGTACGCAATGCGCCGCCGAAGTCGGCATCGCGCGCCATCATGTTCGCCACCAATGCCCCGTACTGCGAGACCGGCTACGGCCAGCAGGCGGCGCAACTGTCGCGGCGACTGTCGAAGGCGGGCCACAAGGTCGCCTTCGCCGTGAACTACGGGCTACAGGGAACGACCTCCTCATGGGAGGGTATGCCCCTGTTCCCGATGGGTTTCGCCCATCACTCCGAGGACGTGGCACCCGCGTACACGCACGCATGGGCGCACCAGAATCCCGACCTCGACCCGTTGCTCCTGACGCTGTACGACGTGTGGGTCTACAAGGGTCCGCAGTTCGACACCCTCAAGCAGATCGCCTCATGGGTGCCCATCGATCACTACCCCGTGCCGCCGGATGTGGCGAAGTTCCTCCAGCGCGACAACGTGACGCCCATCGCGATGAGCCGGTTCGGTGAGTCGGCCATACGGGACGCGGGCATCGATTGCCTCTACGCCCCGCACGCCATCGACACGGCCACCTTCACGCCGACCGCGACCTTCACGGACACGGCAGGAAAGCCGATGACCGGCCGCGAGTTCATGGGCATCGATGAGGACCGTTTCGTGGTCGGCATGGTGAGCATGAACAAGGGCCAGGTGCCCACGAGGAAGTCGTTCGGTGAGGCGTTCCTCGCCTTCTCCGTATTCGCCGCCGACCATCCTGACGCGGTGCTCTACTGCCACACCGAGGCCAAGGGTGCCATGGGCGGCATCGACCTCCTCGCGCTCGCCAAGTCCTGCGGCATCCAACAGGGGCAACTCGTTTTCCCCGACCCGTTCGTGCATCGCATGGGCATCCCCAACAATGTCCTCGCGGCCGTCTACACCGGCATGGACGTGTTCCTCCAGCCGTCCATGGGCGAGGGCTTCGGCATCCCCGCGATTGAGGCGGGCGCGTGCGGCACCCCGCAGATCCTGAGCAACGCCAGCGCGCAGCCGGAACTCCTCGGTGACGGGTGGCTCGTGGAGGGTCAGCCGTGGTGGAACCCGATGCAGAAGGCATGGATGCATACCCCGTTCGTGGACTCCATCCTCGCCGCGCTCCAGAGTGCCTACGCACGGCCACGGGAGCGCTCTCAGCAGGCCATCGACTTCGCCGCGCAGTATGACGCCGACCGCGTATTTGATGCCTTCTGGCGGCCTGTCATCAAGGCGCTCGCATGATCCCCGCCATGATCGTGCCGCTCCTGACGCGACCCGAGTTGCTCGACCGGCTCGTAGCCTCCATCGACTTCCCTGTCGCGGATCTCGTCATCATCGACAACGGCCGGTGCATCACCACGCCGCCGAGTTCGTCCATGGTCTGCCGTACCCACATCGTCACCATGCCCGCGAATCTCGGGGTGTCCGGCTCGTGGAACCTCGGCATAAAGTCCACGCCGTTCGCCCCGTGGTGGCTCGTGGTCAACTTCGATGCATACTTCCCCGAGGGCTCGCTGGAGAAGTTCCGCGCGCAGGCCGACGAGGCCGCGCTGCTCCTATCCGGCGGCGCTCCACCGTGGTGCGCCTTCGCGCTCGGCTCGCGCGTGGTCGAGACCGTGGGATTGTTCGATGAGCGGCTGCACCCCGCCTACTTTGAGGACAACGACTACGAGCGCCGCGCCACGTTCCACGGCTTCCCGACGCGGCAGTCGGGCATCCCCGTCCACCACGACAACTCCTCGACCCTCGCGGCCGGATACCAGGCCCGCAACGATGCCACGTATGGCGACAATGCGGAGTTCTACCTAGCCAAGGTCCGAAGCGGTGACATGGGCGAGGGGTGGTCACTCGACCGTCGTAGGCGGCTGACATGGGACTAGCGCCTCGGGACGACCGCACCAACTTTCGCGGCCTGCATGACGGCGAGACCGTCTACGTGGTCGCCTCGGGTGCATCGCTCGACTTCATCAAGCCCGAGTTCTTCCGCGACAAGACCGTCGTGGCGGTCAACTACATCGGCCGTGAGCTCGGACTAGAGCACTACTACATGTGCAGCCACTACCACCTCGACGCCATCGCCATGAGCGCCGAGTTCCCTGATCTCCCCATCATCGTTCCCGAGGTGGACCAAGGCGGTAACTGCCTGGCCCCGCATCCGCCCGAGGGCGACAACGTGTGGGCGTTCCCGACCAACCCGCAGCAGTACGCGGGCTTCGACGTGGACGCGCATTGGCCGACCGAGCCGGACTCGCTGCCCGTGGGCCCCACCTCGCTGCACTTCGCCATGGCGTTCGCCGCGTACCTCGGTGCCGCGACGATCATCCTCGTGGGCGCGGACTGCGGCACCATCGACGGCCGCGAGAACCGCGCCGGACACGACAACGGCATCGGCTCCCCGTATGCAGTGTGGGAGGACTTCCTGCCGCGCGTGGCCGACCGACTGCGCCGCGACGGCGTGA
>ERZ869925.1386-NODE-1386-length-11094-cov-3.379110_pt1 | contig 11094 bp, 17 predicted proteins | sample MGYA00579311_ERZ869925 | MGnify/ENA primary metagenome ERZ869925 (study PRJEB32216, sample SAMN09231817) | wastewater metagenome | place: USA: Maryland | collected 2016-07-30 | study: EMG produced TPA metagenomics assembly of the PRJNA472060 data set (Reclaimed...
AGGCAGCACGGAACCTGAGTACGACCCTTCGGAATCCATCCGCGAGAAAAATCGTTGTGACCGTGAATTGTTGTATTGACAGCCCTAAAATCGGTTGTACGATATAAGTAGAAGTTAACAGGCAAGGGCAGTGCCCGAGCCATCTTTGAGCCAGTTCGCAGTGCGGGCTACTCAATCGGTCTTAGTGCCGAGCGAGCAGCCCATTTCTTTTGGCCTCCCGGCACGCTGATGCGAAGGAGGCCCCGTAGTGGCCATTGATACTCGCGAGATGCGCCAGGCCAGGGCGAAATTGATCGCTGACGGCCGGGCCATCATCGACAAAGCGGACGCCGAAAAGCGGACGCAAACCGCTGAAGAGCGGAACCAGTATGACGCCCTGTGGAAGCAGGCGGAAGACTTGCAAACCCAGATTGATGACGCCGAACGCCGCAACCGCCAGGAAATCGCGGAAGCCGAACTCGCCATCAAAAAGCAGGACGAGGACGCTCGCAAGGCATTTGCCGAGAAGACCGGCACCGCCACGACCAGCAAGCGTGCCTGGGATAGCGAGGAATACCGCTCTGCATTCGCCAAGCGGATTTGCGGCCTCGACCGCACGGCACAGGAAGAGCGTGCCTTGCAGGCCGGAAGTGGCACGGCTGGCGGCTACCTGTATGCTCCGGAAGTGTTCGTCAGTGAGCTTATTCAGAACGTGACTGATGCCACGATCTTCCGTGGCTTGGCTCGCGTCTGGCCGCCAATTGTCGGCAGCGACAGTCTGGGCGCGCCCGTCTTGGTCAACCGCATGGCCGCCGCCGCGTGGACTTCGGAACTCGGCAACCCGAGCACCGATAGCACGCTCAGCTTTGGCAAGCGGGAGATCCGGCCGCATCCGCTGGCTAAGGAAATCCTCGTTTCCAAGACGTTGCTTCGCAAGGTTGCAAACGCGGAGGGGATCGTCCGCAGTGAGCTTTCCCGCGTGATCGCGGAGGCGATGGAAAACGCCTACATGACCGGAACCGGCGACCAGCAGCCGCTCGGTATCTTCACGGCGTCTTCGGTAGGCGTGAGCACGGATCGCGACGTGAGCACCGGCAACGCCGCAACCACGCCGACCTTCGACGGCCTCAAAGAGGCGATGTACACGCTGAAACAGGTGTACTGGCGCAATGCTCGCTGGCTCATGCACCGCTCTTGCATGAAGCTGATCGCCAAGCTCAAGGACGGCAACGGCCAATACTTGCTTCAGCCGAACGTGTCGGCCGCCGAGGGAAACCTCATGCTCGGCTTCCCGGTGGTGCTCAGCGAGTACGCCCCCAGCACGTTCACTGCCTCGCAGTACGTGGCGATGTTGGCTGACTTCTCGCAGTTGTACTGGATCGTGGATTCTCAGGATATGGAAATCCTCGCCCTCGAGGAGTTGTATGCCCGTTCCAATCAAACCGATTTCGTGATTCGCATGGCCACTGACGGCGCTCCGGTGCTGGAAGAGGCTTGCGTCCGCGTCAAGCTGGGAACCTAACCCTAGAAAGGAGAACCAGGATCATGGCGCAGAATTTCATTAAGGCCATCAAAACGGATAACGTGTTTGCGGCAGTGACCACCACGGCCAACAGCACGCTTTTCAGTGATTACGTGGACCTCGCAAACTATGAGGGGTGCCAGCTTACGGCGCTCTTCAAGAGCACGGCCGGCAGCACGGGAACTTGTACGTTTACCGCTGTCGGCGCGGACTCGACCTCAACCGCCAAGGCTTCCGCGACTGCAATTAACGGTGCGTCGGTGGCAGTCACGGCCAGCACCGCAGCAAACGGAAAGCGAGTTGCCGCAATCGATGTGTACCGGCCGCAATACCGCTACGTCGCTGCGAAACTCGTCAAGAAGGCGGGGTTGATCTGCAACGGCATTTTGGCGCAAAAGTACGGGACTCGCAGCTACCCGGCTCCAGCGTCAACGACCTATGCGGCCGCGACTGCCGCAGCGGCGTTTGATCTTGTGATTGAAGGCACGTAATCCGACACGCTTCGCTACCGTGTCCTGTGTGACTACTCGGGGGCGCGGGTTCGCCATTACTCGCGCCCCTGGGGCAACCAACGGAGGAATTCATTATGGCAAGAGATGGAACCTATCAGCCGGCCGTGTACCGCAAGCAAGGCGGTGACGTGCTGGTTGTTGGAACGACGCTGGGCATTCTGGAAGTCGATACAGGCGGCTCGGTGACGATCAGTACCGGGGCCTCGTTGACCAGCGCTGGCACGATCACCAACAGCGGGACGCTTGCCAATAGCGGCGCGATCACCAACACTGGCACGATCACGAATTCCAGCGATGGACAGATTCGTGAAAGCGTGGAAATCAAGACGACAGCCGGGGCAATCACGGCATACGGCGTGAGCCTGGTTGGAAGCTCAACGGCTGGGGCACGCGCATATACGCTTGTCAAGCCGCCAGCCGCTGGCGTCCGCAAGACAATTATATGCAAGGGCTCTACCGGCGCGTGTATCGTCCGTTGCTCCAGCCTCGGCACGCTCAATTATAGCGCAAACCGTAAGATCACTTTCGCCGCGAACGCGGACGGTTACGCCATCGAGTTGCTTGCAACCACCTCGACGAATTGGCAGGCCATCCGCATGAGCACAGCGCAGGTGACTACGGTTGCTTTCGGAACAAGCTGAACAGGAGAACACGAACGATGGCGATTGATCGTGCTCTACTTCCTGCTCAGACCAAGATCGCCATCGTGGGAAAGGCGCCTTCGTCCTTGGCGTTGGCGCCCTACCACGATGACACTTGGCAGATTTGGACCTTGAGCGACTTGGTTCTATGCGGCCAGGCTCTACGTTATGACGTGCAATTCGAGTTGCACGCCCCTGAACTTCTCAAGGCACGGCCTCCCTATTGGGACTGGCTATGCCGCCACGAAAACAAGCCGGTTGTCATGCGGGAGCAAGTTCCCGAAGTGAAGACCTGCGTTGTGTTTCCCAAAGATGAAATCGTCCAACAGTACGGCCGCTACTTCACGAACACGGTGTCATGGATGATCGCATTGGCGATGGAATTCAAGCCGACACACATTGGCGTGTGGGGTGTGGATATGGCTTGCGGGCCGGAATACAGGGCACAACGGCCAAGCTGCGAGTACTTCCTCGGCATCGCCGTTGGACGTGGAATCGAGGTTGTATTACCGGGAGAATGCGACCTCTTGAAGTCGGCCGGCCTGTACGGATTCGACAGCCACCACCTTTCGGATATGGCCGCCAAGATGAAGGCGAGGCGAGACGAGTTGGCAAAGCGAATCGCGGAATGCGAACAACGCCGCGACCAGGCCGCGCTTGAGGCAGCCTACCTGCAAGGTGCCAAGGAAGACACGGTAGAGTATTGGTCGCAATGGGTGCAAGACCACGGAGCCTAAATCATGCAACGCTGGCGACTGATTACCGCGCCCACGACAACGCCGATATCACTACAAGAGGCGAAGGATCACCTCTACGTGACAAGCGACAGCTACAACGGCGAAATCAAGAACAAGCTGCTGGCGGCGGTGGACTATTGCCAGCGGCGCATTCCCGGCCACGCTCAATTCTGCACAGCAACCTATGAACTTGTCTTGCACGAGTTTCCCGACAGTGACCGGCACACGGATGTGCCGATCACGTTACGGCCGCCGCCTGTGCAGAAGATCACAAGCATCCGCTACTACAACAGCACGGGCGGCTTGACCTATTACGGCTCCAGCAACGGCAGTACGGCAAGCAGTACAACCTATACGCTTGTGACTGAGACGGACGGGCCGGCTTCTGTCGAGCCTGTATTCGGCCAGACGTGGCCGGCAACCCGCGAAGTGCCCGACGCCGTGATGGTGCGATTCACGGCCGGCTATGCCTCGCAGGCGGCGCTTCCCGGCAGCATCAAGGAAGCTGTGAAGCTGAAACTGGAACACCTCCACGATCCAGAGCGTGTGGACGAAATCAAGATGGAACGCGCCATCGACTCACTTTTAGCGGGAGTCGGCTATGGCCATTATTCGTAGGGTGCGCGGCTTCCGCCACACCGTTGACATTCAATCGCTGCAAGGCTCGACGGCTCGCGGTACGCGAGGGCAATCCTCAAAAGCCTTCGCGCCGCTGGAAACCATCCAGTGCAGCATTACGCCGCTTAGCGGCCGAGAGCTTACGCAGGCCCGCGAAATCGTGCCGTCGGCAACGCATCGCGTGGAAGCCTACTACACTACGAACCTAAAGCCGCATCACCGGCTACTGTACGGGGATCGTGTGCTGAACATCGAGGCAGTTCAGAACGACGGCGAACGCGACCGCTATTGTAGCGTGCTCTGCACTGAGGAGGTGTCGTCATGAGGGCTGGCGGCGGTGTAGTGGTTGAGTTTCGCGGACTGCAAGAGTGGGGGAGGCAGTTTAGTAAACTCACCGGCAACGCGAAGAAAGCATTGCGTAATGGGCTGCGGGCTGGAGCGAAGATTACCACGGCGGCGGCGCGGGCGGTGGCTCCGGTGAGAACTGGCCAGCTACGCCGTGCCATCCGCACAAAAGCCGCAAAACGAAGCCGACGGTATATCGGCGTCAAGACGATGATTGGTGAGGGCTACTTCAAGGGCGAGACGTTTTACGGGGCTTTTGTTGAATTCGGCTGGAAGACAGGCAAGCGGCACCCGTCGCTTACAGCCATCGCAAAGCAAATCGCATCGCGGCTGCGTGCTGAATCACGCGCCCTTCGGGTTGCCTCGAAGGGACTGTCCGGGCTGGCAAAGTTCGGAAGTAAATTTCGCCAACGCCAGGAAGCGTATTTCGCAAGAGAAGCCGCGCGGCAAGTTTCTGTGTTACCTGACCCGAACACAGGGCGAAGGCAGATACCGGGGCAGCACTTCATGGAACAGTCCGCAAACCGTGTCGCCTCACACGCCGGCAACGTGGCGGTAAAGGAAACCATCACTCAATTTGAGATCCTAGAACGTGGCTGATATCGCGGAAAACCTGGGTACGGTTATTGTCGGCAGCACGGCGATTCTTGCGGTGTTTCCAGGTGCAGCCACGCCTAACGCCGTTGTGCAATCCGTCGAGCCGGAATACCCGCCGCATCCGCGAATCTGGTACGGCCGCAATGGCAGCAACGAGGAATTGACACTGGATGCCGCCGGCGGCCTCGTGGAACACACATTCGACGTGGAGGTTATCAGCGACGATCTTGATGAGTGCCAGGATATCGCATCGGTGGTGAAGCGATACCTACACGGCAAGCGTGGGACATTCGGCACGCAAACCGTACAAGGTGTTTTTGTTGAGGACCAGACCGATGATTACGTGCCGCGTGGTCTGTCCGGCGAGGAAGGCTTGCACGTTGCGGCCCTCTCGGTGAACATTTGGCACGCCAGTACATAGGAGCAGATTATGGCGGTTCGCAAACTGATTGGGCTGGGAACGACGCTCAGTGTGAAGTTGACCACGGCCAGCACGACCACTTACACGGCAATCGGCGGCCTCGTCTCGCTGCCTGGACCGAACGCCACGGCGGACGATGCAGACGTTACCACGCTCGATAATTCGGACAACTTCAAGACGTTCTTGCGTGGGCAGGTAGACCCTGGAGAATTGTCGCTCACGCTGGCCTACGGCTCCACAGATGCCAGCAGTAAGAAGCTCGGCACGGCGCTCAAGGACGGCGCGCTGCGGACTTGGAAGCTCACTTTCTCCAGCACGGCCGTCTCCGCCGAGACGTTCAGTGGATATGTCAAGGGCATGGGGCGGGAGATTGCGGGCGCGGCAAGCATGATTTCGCGTTCCGTGACAATCAAAGTTTCCGGCAGCCCCGGATTCCCGTCAACCTGATAACGGAGACTAATGGCGATGCGAGTGTTAGAGGCGGACGAATTTCTCAACACAGATGACCTGGACATTGTGCCAGTGTCATTGCCTGACAAGTACGGCGCGGACAGCGGCTTCTATGTTCGAACCCTGGATGGCGATGCGCGCAGTGCAATCGAAAAGCAGTTCGCCAACGGGCGACCGTCCGACGATCCACGCAACTTCCGCGCGTCGATGCTGATTCGTTGCGTGTGCAAGCAGGACGGCACACCAGTGTTCACCGAGGCACACCGCGACCGGCTCATGCGAAAAAGCGCGGGAACACTGGAAACGCTGTTTTCCACGGCTTGCCGTGTGAACGGCTTCACAAAAGCAGATGTTGAGGAAATGGAAAAAAACTAAGAGGCAGGCCGGAACAACTGCTCCTGTTCCGGCTGTGCCTTGCGGTGGGAGCGGCACACCCTGACGAGTTGAGAAAGCGGCTCAACTCCAGGCAGATTGCGGAGTGGATTGCGTATGCGAACATCGAGCCTTTCGGATCGCAGCACGACGAGCTTTTGCACGGTATCCGCTGTGCATTGTTCGCCGCCGCGCATCGCTCGGAAGGCAGCGAGCCGCCACAGATTACGGACTTCATGCCAAGCTATGAAACGCCGCAAATGACCGAGGAAGAAATCATCCGCAATATCCGCGCGTGGAAAGGGATGGCTGATGGCGACGGTTAAGACGATTGACGTTTTACTGAAGGCATCCACGGCCGGCTATGAAGCTGGAATGAAGCGGGCCAGCCAATCAAACGCCGCATTCTCCGCGTCGATGAAGATGGTGCGGACGGCCGCCGCTGGCATGGCGGCATATTTCTCTGGACGCGCTGTCGTCGGCTTTATCCAAGACCAAGCCCGGGCCATTAACGAAACCTCGAAGATGGCGAAGGCACTCGGCATGGGAACAGAAGCCTTTGCGGGACTCCAAGACGGTTTTGAAGATTTCGGCGTCGATATCGGCCAGTTTGAGAACAACACCCGCAAGATGCGGCAGTCGATTTCGGACGCCACCACGGGCGGCAAAGAAGCGGCGGAAGCGTTCGGGATGCTCGGGATATCCGCGTCTGATATCGTCAATCTGTCGGCGGATCAGCAGATGATGGCAATTGCCGATGCATTCCAACAAGCTGGCGTCAGCGTCCACACCACGGCGGCGGCGATTAAAATCTTCGGGCGTAACGCGACGGATATGCTACCTGTGCTCGCGCAGGGACGCGGCGGCTTGCAAGGCATGATTGACCAGGCGAAACAACTCGGTCTTGCGTTCGATGAAGTGGCCGGAAAGAAAGTCCGGGACGCAGCCTTAGCCTTCGACCAGATTGGAGACGTGTTTAAGGGTGTGGGCCGGACCATCGCAATCGAACTCGCTCCCTATTTGACCGCCCTTTCCAACGGATTCGCCACGGCCGCTACGGCTGGCGATAACATGCAAGGCAGTATCCAGGGTGCGTCAAGTGCTCTGGGGCCGATTGTTACCACGCTGGGGACCGTGGGGCATGTCTTCTACAGCGTGTTCAAGGTGTTTCAGGCTGGCGTTACAACGATCTTAGATGGAATTGTGCGGCTCGTGGAAGGCGTGGCGTCGATTGAAAAGCTGTTCCCGGATTCAATGCAGACTGGAACGGCCGACGCGATAACGCGATTCCGCGAAGAACTCGACGCGCAAGTTCTCAAGACGGGCGGCGAACTCAATCAGACGTGGGGCGACTTGCTCAGCGGGAACACCTGGGGCCAGCAATGGGAAGCTGCCGCCGAAACAGCAAGGCAGGCGGCCCGCTCGGCAGTCAATAACGCCGTTGGCGAGACGCCGATTGAACTCGCCGCAACCGTGAAATACGAACCGCCGGCGGCACTTCTCAAAGGCACCAAGGAAGCGGCATCGGCATACATTGCCTACCAGCGGAATCTAAACGGCATGGCGAATCCGCAAGTTAAGCTGGCCGCAGAACAGCTTCGCGTCCAAAAGGAAATTGCCCGCAATACACGGCAGAGACCAGGCCCGCAACTCGCAGTAGCAGGATTTAACGGATGAGCGTATTAACTTGCGGTGAACGGCCGGACCAGCGAGAAGCGGAACACCGCGAAGACGGATCGCGCCTCTATCGCCGTGTGTACCTCGTCACGACATCGAGCAAGCTGGACGGCCCGATTGCCGTTCTCCGCTCGCCCGAACTGCCGATGCTGTTCGACGCCTACAACACAGGCCGCGAACTCGACAGCGAGGCCCTTTGTATCGGCCGGCGACCACGGCAGATTTCACCGACGTGTTGGGAAGTCGAAGTCGAGTACGACAGCAAGCTTGACGACACATCGAAGAAGAACAAGCAAGATCCAAACGAGAACCCACGCAACGGCAACCCGGATGAGTGGGGCGCGAAGGTAGGCGTATCTTTCGAGAATATTCAGAAGCCAGTGGATCACGTTTTGGAGGCCGGCCTTGCCGGTGACGCTGGCCCGTACATGCTTCCCGCTGATATCCAGGCGAAGTTCCGTGGTTGCGTGAATTCCGCGAATGAGCCTTTTGACCCGCCGCCGATGTACGACGTGGCGGTTCCTATTCTCACGTTCACCATCTTCCGTAAAGCATTCAACTGGCAGGTGGTAGGGCAGTTCGTCAACGCGGTCAACGCAGACCCGTTCTTCGGAGCCAATCAGCGGCAGTTCCGCATCACGCAAATCAGCACAGGTGGACCGGAAAACAAGACCATCAACGAGCGGACAATCTGGTATTATCCGATTACCATCGAAATGAAATACGCGCGCGAGGGCTGGGACTTGACGGTACTCGACCAGGGATCGTATTACCTCGACACTGGAGCGAAAAAGGCCTTCGCCACGGAAGATGGGCAGCCCTATATTGGCCTGCTTGACGGAGCCGGCGGCAAGCTGGCCGACGGCGCGAAGGCTGTCTTTCGCGTCTTTCGCGTGTACACAGAAATCGCTTTTGCGGGCCTTGGCCTGCCTGACCGGATGCCTCGATTCTAGGAGCAAACTATGGCCGACGAAATCAGCCTGAACATTCAACTGACCGCCGAGAACGGCGACCTCAAAGAGCAATTCTATCCCGGCTCTATAAGCATCACGCAATCAGCCCTGGGCCTGCACGCGCCGGTAATTTCCATCGGCACGACGCAGGAAAGCATCGCCACGGGCGACATTTCCACGCTGGGCGTGGTGGTAGGCCGCAACCTCGATGCCACGAACTACATTACCATCGGCCCAACCACGGGCGGCACCTATCACCCGATGCAACGCGTGAAGGCCGGCGAGACTTTTGCCTATCGTTTGGAGCCTGGAACCGTCTTGGCAGCCAAGGCGAACACCGCGCCATGCAAACTCCAGCTTAAGATTTTTGAGAACTGATGGCAGAGACCGTTTACGTTCTGTCGGCGGCAGACCGGGCGGCATTGGATGAAATGCTCGCTTGGTGGCAGCGTACGCGCGGAGTGGACGCCACGCGCGAGCGGCGAGGATGCTTGCCGCGATGGGTGGATCGCCGTATGAAAGGCAAGTTGTACGGCAGCATGTCAACCGGTTCGACCGGCCAGCTCGTCGATAACGTGGCCGCCATCATCGGCGTGGTGCCGACAACCGGGACGAGCGAGACCGTCATGGTTGCCAACGTACACCATTGGGCTGCCGACGATGATGCCGATGTTCGGTTTGAATGGTGCCGCTCTTCTTCGCAGTGGGAATTCTACCAAGTCAACTGCCCAAGCTGATGCCCTATCCATGCTGCTGCCGCTGCGAATGCACGAACTGCTCTGGCGTTGTTCCCAAGAGCATCGCCGTTGCTGTCGATGATATCGTTGAAACGACGTGCGGAAGCTGTGAGACGCTGAACACGACGTTCGTTCTCAATTGCCAGGGCATGATTACCGGGACGTGCTGCGAGTGGCGGTACACGTTCGGTTCTGCCGTGTGCGGTTTGACGTGGCTGTACCTCCGTCTTTGCCGTGCGACTTCGGAGTTTACCTACTCCGGAACCTCGCACACGATCCACGAAAACGACTACTACGCAGAGGTGCGATTCGAGGGCGGCGACAACTTCATCTTGTGGTATTACGACTTCGGCGTGACTGCACCGGATTGCGATTCATGGAATGAACTCGTGTTCACTTACGACGCAGCCGACGTGACCTGTAATGCGTCAGCCGCGACCGCTCTTGTAACGGCGCTTTGATGGATTGCTATTTTCTCAAAACGGCTGACGGCTGGCGCTGCTCTGTATGCGGCTGGCTGTTTCCGCTTGCCAGCGAGAAGCCGCCGCGCAGAACCTGTTCCAGTAAGTCAGAATCATTCGCTGTTGCACTCACGCGAGCCACCAAGGAAATCCGCACAGCAAAAGCCAGCGACCGCACAGACGGCGAAATAGCGGCTCTGGCGGTACATTGTGAAGCGTGCCCGCTCTGGCAGCACGGTTGCGTGGAAGGGTCGGCGTGCCGGCGCTGGCGGCTGTGGGTAGAGCGGCTGGCGTTCGGGCGTTGCCAGAGGTGGACTAGCGAACCGTCTTGACGACGGCTGGCTTTTCTTGCGTTCGCTGGCGTGCCCGGCTTGCCGCGTCGAAGATCGGCGCGAACAGCATCGCCACCACGAGGATAATCACCGGCGACAGGATAACCACGAGGCAGCCGCAGCCGAGTCCCATGCCGCCGCCGAATCCTGTTCCGAACGCTGAACGCTGCTGATATCTGGCCATAGTCTAATCCCTCCCGCCGATACTCTACCCTCTCCCCGTCATCCCGGCAATTCCCCCACTACGGGGCACAGGTAGGAAAAACACCTATTTTGGGAATCTTTTCGGAATTCCGGTGTCCAGAGCTTGATGTGCTAAGAGCCGATAGCTATAATAGAGGCAGAGTTGAGAACGAAACCTGAACCGGAGAACGATCATGACCACGACCAACGCAACCAACCTAATCCAGATCGGCGAGTGGGGCTACAGTGAGAGCCGCCAGGGCCACTGGTACGCCACGCCTGCCAACGAGGCCGCCGTCCGCGAGGCATACGAGGACATGGACGCCGACGACCTCGGGCCGGACTGCGACCGCGAGATCATTGCGGCTGGCGGCGTATTCGTCGAGGACTAACCGGCAGGAAAAATCATGGAACTCGGAAAACGTCTGAAGGAACTCCGCCTTTCCGCCGGCCTCTCCCAGCAGCAGGCCGCCGACGCTGCCGGCATACCGCAGGCGATGTGGAGCGGTTACGAGCGCGACAAACGCTGGCCGGGGCGGGATATGCTTCCGCTGTTG
>ERZ869925.1387-NODE-1387-length-11093-cov-4.250770_pt1 | contig 11093 bp, 11 predicted proteins | sample MGYA00579311_ERZ869925 | MGnify/ENA primary metagenome ERZ869925 (study PRJEB32216, sample SAMN09231817) | wastewater metagenome | place: USA: Maryland | collected 2016-07-30 | study: EMG produced TPA metagenomics assembly of the PRJNA472060 data set (Reclaimed...
CAGAACTTACTACAAACACATCAAGAATATTGATGGCTGGATATATAAATACTGGAAGAAATACTGTATTTGATACATATGCAGATAAGATATATGCCCTTCAAAGATCAGAGTTGCTTGATAGTGGTACATGTAACTATTGTCTATCTGTTGATGGACGTGTGGTAACTAAGAACGATCCTTTCGCAAGGAATACTATATTTCATTCAAATTGTAGAGGTATATGGGTTTCTATAATGTTAGACGAGGAAGAGTTACCAACAATAGGAGGTATACCTAAGAGCATTAAGGACCGTTTTGGAGATGCTGTTAATGATTTAATTCAGCCTAAGACCCCTAAAACAAGCAAAGACTCAGCTGCTAGAAAAGAACAAGAGAGACGTTTGAAGAGAAAGGCTCAATAAGGTATCATATTGTAGCGGATGGGCGGATGGTTCCGCAGTGCTTTCATAAGGCACCAAAAAGCAGGATCGATACCTGTCTCCGCAATTTATCAGACACTGATAGACTGACAGCCACACTTGCCCAGTAATGGGCATTTTTGGTAACAAACTTGGCACTTTGTATCTATTCAATGATGAGATGTAAACAAAAAAGCACAATCTTTCGAGAGTGCTTTCTTGTGTTGTGTGGGCAAGGATTTGACGAGAGCTTGTATTCTAGGAGACTGGGTTAGCTTTGTCTCTTACACCCCGTTTACTCGTATATTCCATCACCACACATAATTTTACTTCATACTTTTAATTAAGTCTATACAAAAGAAAAGCTACTCTCCACCAAGAGTAGCTGTGATGCCAGTGGTAAGTTCACTGGACTTTGGTAGCGCCGTTTGTCGGCTCCGAAATTAAGATACACTTAAACGATGGGCAGGAAGAAGAGGAACTTTACGCGTATGAGACGTGTGTTGCTCTTCGTCGAGATGATGAGCAAGACAGTTTTTATCGCAGTACGCCCTACCTTCGTAGGACAGCATTTTGGTAAGTGGTTTTCTCATACGACACCTTACATAATTGCAAGTGACAATTGGTATTGGCATATAGTTCCTTTCTTTTGTTGTTTAGTTAGCGGAGATGTGTGCAGGGAAGATAGGCGTGACTCTATCAATGTGGGAATATATTAAGCGCCCCACCGACTTCGCTAGTGTTTAAACACCTTTAGTCAATTCCCCACGCATATCTCAACTAACTCATCAAAGAACTCTTGCTAAATTATCTCATGTAGCAACCAATTTAGTCAATTGATGAAAATGGTTATCAACATTTTTTAATTACTTATTTTTATAAGCTGGAGTATAATAAATATATGAAAAAGAAAATGAGTGAAAGCAATAAGCGGATCTCTTTTCCTATCTGCCTCTTTGATGAGGAGCAGGTTAATCAAGTAACTCTTACAAGTGAGATGCATGTTGTCCCTGTGGGTAAATGGGACCACCCAGCATATGGAGAGATGGAAATCACAACCGATGCTATAAAGAAGTTTGTAGAAAACTTTAGAGCAAAGATAAGACTCGATCTCCCAATAACAGCAGGGCATGACACAGGTATGAGTGGTGGTGAACTTCCTGCTATAGGATGGTTCAAAGAGCTGGTAGACAAAGGTGTAAATGGTCTTTATGCGTTTGTTGAATGGACAGATGAAGGCAAAAGATTGATTAGGGATGGAGCGTTCAAATACTTCTCTCCTGAATTCTATCAGGTCTATGAAGACCCAGAATCTAGGCAAAAATACGAGTTCGTACTTGTTGGAGGAGCACTTACAAATAAACCCTATTTTAAAGAACTTGAGCCAGTAGTCGCATTCAGTGAAGAGGTAATTATTAATCAGTTTAATTTAAAAGAAAATAAAAATATGGATCTAAAAACCATTCTTGCAAAGAAAGCGGATGAACTCTCTGCAGAAGAGAAGGCATTCGTGATCGAGCATAAAGCAGAATTGTCTGCGGAAGAATCAGAAGCTTTCAAGAGCGTTATCGAAACCCCAGCAGCAGAAACTGCAGAGGAAAAGGCAGCGCGAGAACAGAAGGAAGCTGAAGATGCAAAAGCAGCTCAAGATGCAAAGGAAGCGGCTAACGTTGCTGCTGGATTAAATCCAGACGGAACTCCTAAAGAAGTTTCTGCATCAGAAAAAGGAAAGGTTGTTACTCTTTCAGAAGCAGAAGTCACTGCTCTAAGAGCAAGAGCTGATCTAGCTGATAAGACATTTGCAGAGCTTGATGCAATGAAGCTTGGAGTAAAGGTAGAAAAAATGCTTTTTTCTGAATCAAACAAAGACGGACGATTCCTTCCAAAGGAAAAGAATGCGGTTGTTTCATTCATGAAGTCTCTATCAGAAACTCAAAGAGATCAATTTACAAATCTTGTAAATTTGATTCCTAAGAGTGAGATTTTCAAGGAGGTTGGTGATTCAGGAGATGTTGCCCCAACAGGAGCATCAGCAATTGCTTTGAAACTTGATACATTGGCAAAGGCAAAGCAAAAAGAGTTCTCAGATAAAAATGGAGGTAAGATTTTGAAGTATTCTGAGGCTCTACGACTTGCTCAAAAGGAGAACCCAGAGCTTGTTAGTGAATACAACAAATCAGGAGCAGAAGTAAAATAGATTTTATTAAAAATTTAAATTAATTATTATGTCACAATCTATAAAAAGTTTCTCAAAGTCTTTAGTTTCAGCAGCAGATTTGTCTGCAAAGGCTTTCTTCATCGGTAAGGTAGACTCAAATGGAAAATTGGCTCTAGCTTCAGCAGCAACAGACGCAATTGTTGGAGTTATTGAGGATGGTTCTCTTGGATCAGGTGCATCAGCATCATATCAATTCGTCGGTACAGCAAAGGTAAAGGCTGGAGGTACAATTACAGTTGGCGCTTATGTAACTTCTGATTCATCAGGACAGGCTGTAGCAACAACTACAAACGGAAATGTTGTACTCGGACGATATATTGGAACAGCTTCAGCAGCCTCAGGAGATATCATTGAGGTTCAGCTCGGTATTCATAAGGCTTGGTTTGCTTAATTAATAGGTTTATTATTCAATATTTAATATTAATATATTTATATGACAAATCGATATTTAGGAGTTGACCCAATGTTGACAAATGTAGCAGTCGCTTACGAGAACGATGCATATATTGCAGAATTGGTTTTCCCTTCTTTTGAAGTAAAGAAACAAACAGGAAAGCACTTTGTTTATGATCAGGGACGATTCCGACCAAATTCAAATGTTCGTGCTCAAGGTTCTGCATCTAATGAAGTTACTCTCTCTCTAACAACTGGAACTGCATACTTCGCAGAAGATCATGCTCTTTCACAAGTTGTTGCTGATGAGGATGTAGATAATGCAATCACACCAACAGACCCATTTGTAGATGCAACAGAGAATCTTACAGACATGCACTTGGTTAATAAGGAAATCGAGCTTGCAACATTGCTCAGTGATACAGGAACAATGACTCAGAACATCACTCTTTCTGGTACATCTCAGTTTAGTGATTACAATAACTCAGATCCTATTGCTGTTCTTGAAACTGGAAAGCAAACAGTTCACGCAGCAATTCACAAGAATCCAAACACTTTGATTCTTGGAAAGCAGGTATGGGATAAGATTAAGCATCATCCAGCATTCCTAGAGCGAGTTAAGTATTCACAGAAAGGTGTTATTTCAGAAGATTTACTAGCGTCACTTATTGGTGTTGACCGAGTTCTTATTGGAGGAGCGGGATATACAAACTCTGCTGAAGGACAAACAGAGACAAGTTCATACATCTGGGGAAAGAATGCAATTCTAGCTTACATTGCACCTTCAGTTAAGCCTAAGATCATGACTCTTGGACTTTGCTACACATGGAAGAAAATGATTGTAGAGAGACTTCGTGGATCAGAAGAAGAAGATCGAAAGGTTACAAAAGTTCGAGTAGGAGATGCTTACTATGACCTCAAGCTCGTATCTGCATCAGCAGGATACCTCATCAAGAACGCAGTTGCTTAAATTACAAGCGCACTCTAACCCCGAAAGGGGTTTAGTGCATAATTAAACCCCATCATGGAAATATTTAAAAAAGATTTAGCCATAAATGCACCAGAGTTCCAGATTCCTCGAAAGTCTTCAACTCCTGTGCCTTATGTTGGTAATCAGGTGAGACAAATTGCTGTGGCAACATTCGATCCAAGTTCAAATACATCACAACGTGCTGTCGGTTCTTATGGGTTAGGAGTATATATTCCTATAAATGCCATAATTACTAATGCATGGTATGACGTTATTACAACTTTCACTTCTGCAGGAGCAGATGCAGGTACTATTGCTCTTACTTCGCAAAGTGCTGGAGACTTAAAAGCAGCTATCGCTATTAGTGATGCAACAAATGTGTGGGATGCAGGAATCAGAGGATGTCTTCCCGGATCATATGCAGAGGCAACTGTTGCAGGTGATACAGCTGTTCTTGATGCTGCAAGAAAGGCAGCGTCATACGTAAAGACAACAGCCGAGAGAGAATTAACAGCAACAGTCGCTGTACAAGCTCTTACAGCTGGTAAACTAAACCTATTCGTTGAATACGTTTTGTCAGCATAGTCATATTAACTTAATATAAAAAAATCATGTCATACATATCAAAAGGTAATATTAATCACAACGGTATTGATTACAAGAAAGGCGATATTTTGAAAGATCTCTCTGCATTAGACATAAAGTCTCTATTGGATGCTGGTGTAATAATTGAAAAATCGGAAGTTGAGACACCAGAAGTTACACCACCAAGTGTACCTGATGTTTCAAATATTGAGACACCAGAAGTTACACCACCAAGTGAGTCAGAGATAGATTCTTCAGAGAGTCTTTAATCTCAAAAATATATGTTCAAAAAAATAAATAAATCCATACTTGTAACCATAATTGCTGTTAGTGCCTTCATCATTTCTGCAAATGTTGCTCATGCAAATCCAACATATTTTGGAGTTACTGCTTCAACATCTGCTGCGACGACATCACCTTCATACATGACGCCGGGCACAGCAACAACAAGTATGGTAATAGATTCATTCTTACCATCTGAAAAGTTATATCAGTATAAGTCTGGTGGTGCAGTTGTCTTAATAAACTTCTTTGCATCTTCAACTCTAACTGTTTTAAATGGTAAGCTTGAGTATTCACAGGATGGAATTGATTGGTTTGCTGATAGTGTTAATGATTTCATGTCACATGGAACAACAACTACTGGAATAGATCTTGGAACTTCAAACTACTTTAGTTGGAAATTCGCATCATCTTCACTCAATGGAGTTGCTCCAACCGCTAATAATAATCTCGCAACAAGAGCAATTATAGTGTCGATGCCTACACGATTTGCACGCATTGTATATTCTCTAACAGGAGGTAATGGAGCGGTATGGTCACAGGGTATTCCATATAAGGAAGTTCGATAATTTGTGTCATTCTTCAGTACTCCAGTTATCATGGAGTACTGGGCTAATAACATAAAAAATTATGTCAACAATATTAGATGCTGTTGTAAATTTCGGAAAAGTGACTGTATCATCAGGGCATGATGATAACGATACATCAATTGTCGTATCTTCTGGTTCTCGCTTACCAGATCCTGCAACAAATGGAGAATTTAATTTAGTTTGGTATAACGATACTGATTATCCAGATCCTTCTGATGATCCCAATAGAGAGATTGTAAGATGTACTGCTCGCTCAGGGGACACGCTTACCATTACGCGTGCACAAGAAAGCACAACGGCATCAAATAAAAATACATCTGGTAAAACGTACAAAATGGTCCTTGCCATAACAAAGAAGATGATTGATGATATTCAAACTGGTCTGAACTCATCATCTTTTGCATTTTCAGATAATGAAATACCATCAGGTTCTCTTCCCGGTACGGCTTTCTCTCTAGCCCATACCCCGATAGCAGGATCTTTGATACTAGTTCGTAATGGAGTTGTACAGATACTATCTACTAACTACTCATTGAGTGGTCCTAACATAACGATGACAAATACTGTTTTGGCTGGTAATACATTGCGCGCTTGGTATAGATATGCTGTATAATTATATTATATGAAAAAAATACTTTTAATAATTATCACAATAGTTCTTATATCACTACCATTACAAACAAGAGCACAGATTGACATTGATCAAGGGGGGACCGGAACAACAACATTTCAATTAGGAACTATCCTTTTTGGAGGTACTTCAAATCTCACCTCATCGATATCTCTATTTTGGGATAATACTCTGAAGAGATTGGGTATAGGAACATCTTCACCTGCTTGGAAATTGTCAGTTGCTGGTAATGCTTCGTTTGATGATTATGTAAGATCATCATTCTTTACAGCTACAAGTACCACAGCAACTTCAACACTCCCTATAACATCAATAAACAGAATATCAGCTAATACATCAGCAGGGGTTGATGTGGACTCCCTAACTGGCTCACACGTAGCTAACTTTGGTGTAGGTAGTTCACAAAACTCTCTATTTTATGGAGGAGTAAACATTGATGGTTCAACACGTCTTGCAACCTCACTTACAGGTCCTCTTCAAGCAATTTCAGGAGCAGTAACAGCTACATCAACACTTTCAACATTCTATGGAGGTACAGGACTTAATGCAGTTGGTGCTTCATCTACAGTTCTTACGACAGATGGAACAGTCAATAAGTACAATAAGCTTTCAGCAGGTAATTTTATTACAGCAAATATATCTCAATGGACAAATGATTCAGGATATTTGACTTCACTTTCAGGTGCAGCGTCATCAACCCTCCTCGCCAACAACAACACCTTCTCAGGCAATAATACTTTCTCAAACACTATTACAGGATCTATTACAGGCAACGCAGGCACTGCTACAGCTCTCGCAGCCAATGGAACAAATTGTTCTGCTGGATCTTATCCTCTCGGAGTAGATGCCTCTGGTAATTCTGAAAACTGTACAGTAGCAGGCGGGGCTTCTCTGTCAGGTGGTTCACCAAATACACTTACTTACTGGACTTCTGATACTACGGTAGGAGCTACGTCCTCACCTACAATTGGCTATCTAACAGCAACCTCAACAGCCACAAGTACATTCAGTGGAACACTTCATTCAGCAAAGGCTACAGGAAATCTTCTAATGCTACAAAATACATCAGGTACAACAGCCGATATATCATTTGGTATATCAGGATCATTCCCAGCACCAAAACTTGCAGGTATATCAGCTATACGAACAAACCGAGCAGTGAGTGGAGATACAGACCTTGCTTTCTATGGATATACAAACGGTGTTCTTGGTGAAAAATTAAGAATTAGAGATGATGGAAATCTAGGACTTGGTACAACATCACCATACGCAAAGCTTTCTGTAGTAGGTCAAATCGTAGGTGAATACTTCACAGCAACATCAACAGCCACCTCAACATTTGCTGGAGGAATCAATGTAACATCAGGATGTCTTGCGGTTAATGGAACCTGTGTCACAGGAACTGGTTCAAGCTATTCAAATGCTGACACTAACGCATATATTCATGCTTCAACAACAATTCCAAAGACATACACAGCTAATACTTTCACAGGACTCCAGACATTCTCAAACACTGGTACAACAACATTCGCAGGTGGTATTCAAACAACAGCACTCAACGTAACCTCAACCACAGCCTCATCAACCTTCGCAAATGGAATAAATATTACAGGTGGTTGTTTCGCAATAAGTGGTACATGTTTCTCTGGCGGAGGTTCATATGGAGACTCTAACGTAAATTCATATATTCACTCATCATCAACAATACCTAAGACATATACGGCAAATACATTCTCTGCTCTTCAGACAATTCCATACGCTAGTACAACAATGATAACCGCAACTACAGCATCATCAACACAGTTTATAGCAGGATTTGGAGATGTTTCTAACCCAGCATATACATTCTCTGGATCTACCAACAATGGTATATATCTTGTTAGTGCAGGAAATGTGTCAATAGCAACAGCAGGTAACCGAGTATTCAACTTTAACAATTCATTCAACACTTCATACCGAGACTTGTTTGGAAATACATCAAAAACATTCAAGCTTGAGGCTGATGCAGGGTCAGCTACAACTCCAACATACTCATTCGATACTGATGGTAATACTGGTATATGGTCATCAGGGGCAGACTCACTCAACCTTACAACAGGCGGTACAGATAGACTTACAATCGATTCATCAGGTCTTGTAACCCTCGGTAATGCCTCTACAACAGCACTTTCAGCAAATACACTATGTATATCAACAGATTGTCGTACAGCATGGCCTTCAGGAACTAGTAACTATCTAACAAATAGTGGGTCTAATACATACCTCAATACAGGAACAAACTTACAGGCCCCTACAATTAACGCTACATCTACCACGGCTACCTCAACCATTCAAAATGCTCTCGGTATAGGAACATCTACTCCTGCTTCATCATTTGATATCTATGGTTCATTTAGTGGTAAGGTAAGCACTATAAGCGCAACAACAACACTCGATATCGGGTACTTTACAGTCGTTGCGGATACATCATCAAATCAAGTTCAAGTTAACCTACCTTCAGCGACATCTTCTTGTGGTCGTATCTATAACATCTCGAAGTCTAATGCTGGTGGTAATAAACTCATCATAAAGACAAACGGAACAAATACACTAAACGGAACAACAACCCAGTATATAACGTCGCAATATACTAATTATCAGGTACAATCGCTATGTTCTTCAGGTTCATGGCTTATATTAAGTAATAATTTCTAAAAACATGAGAAGAATACCAATTACAGCAACAATAGACGGAGGAGGTTCAGCAATTACTACAGGAGTAAAGGCATATGCAACTATTCCTTATGATTGTATTATTAAAAGTTGGACACTTATAGCAGATACATCAGGTTCAATTGTTATTGATGTATGGAAAGATACATACGCAAATCACACTCAAACATTTGCAGATACAATCGCATGTAGTTAGAAACCAACACTATCAAGTGCAACAAAAAACCAAGATACAAATTTAACAACATGGACTACTCAAATAACAGCAGGTGATATTCTTGGATTTAATGTTGATAGTGCATCTACGGTAACGAAAGTTACACTTACTTTAGAAGTAGAATTAACTTAAAAATATATGTTATATCGAACAAAAACAGATATGCCGGGTATTAGAGCAGGAGAGCTTCTCTTTCTCGATGATAGTAATAAAAATCATATTGTGTACCGTGGAGTAAACAATAAAAACCTTTGGTTTTCTAAGGATACAGTTGAAAATCAACCTGTGGAGATAATACCCGAGATAAAAGACAAACCTAGAATAGAATATGAAGTGGTTGAAAAAGAACTCCTCTCAAAAGATGAGGCCGATAAACTTGCAGTACGAATAGATGAAGTATATTCGATTGATGTCGCGGTCGAAGAAGTCGTTTTAGTAGATAAAATATTAAACTAATATGGCAGTCTTAAAAGAAACAAATTGGTACATGAGAGCAGGAGGGTCTGACACAAATGGTGGAGGATATGATGGTGAAAACTATGCTGGTGGAGTAAATTACGCAGACCAAGATTCACCTCAAGCAACACTCACAACATCTTCAACAGTCCATTCAACAACAACACAGATAAATGTGGCGGTAGGAGATTATACAGTTACGGCTAATGATGTTGGAAATTGTATACTTATTACAAGTGGAACAGCTACGCAAGGATACTACTTCATTACAACAGTTGATATTCCTAACAACAGATGGACAATGGATAGGTCAGTTGGTGCATCAAGTGCTACCGTTGCAGGAAAAATGGGAGGCGCGCATGCTTCATTTAAGCAATACATGACTGGAGGTGCAGCGGGAACTCCATCAATAACATCGCCTCTTATTGCAGGTAATACTATCAATGTACGAGGTTCAGGTACAGATAATGGAACAACAGCAGATTTCGATTATACAGCAAATGGAGCAAATTACTGGACTGCGACGTCAGGAAGTTCAACAAATGGTTGGATTAAAATCGTTGGGTACAATGGTCGTCCTGTGATTAAACACCCTGGACTCCTTATATATTCAGTATCAGGGTGGTGGTGTGAAAACATAAAGTTTATAAATACTGGAGCAAACTATAGTATTGGTGTTATAAATTATACGGTTATGTCGAAGAATTGTATCTATGATCAAGCAGGATATGACAATACTGTATGTGCGACAATTTCAGCAATGGATAACTATTTCCTTAATACAGGTAGCACATCATCAGGTAGTACATACTCGATAACTCCAGGATCATATGGAGGAGATATATCAGGTAATTTCTTCTTAGGTACACGAGGTCCCGCTATTTCAGTAAACAACATCGCTAAATTTACGAATAATCTTATTGTAAACAATAAATCATCAGTTGCAGCCGTTGTAGTTACAAATACCAATACAAGTTGGACAACAACAATCGTCGGAAATACTATATACAATTCAGCAGGTGACGGAATACGCGCAACAACCGCAGCTGGTATTACAGGTTCAGTTATTTACAATAATATAATCGCAAATAATACAGGTTATGGTATTAACTTCACAACAGGTACAGCATCGTTCAATAATAGAAATGTTCAGATACTTGATTATAATAATATATACTCAAATACAGCAGGTGCATATAATGGGTGTTCAGCAGGGTCGCATGATACAGCCCTCAACCCTAGTTTTACAAATACAGGTACATATGACTTCTCAGTTGGTACTAACATGAAAGCTATAGGATATCCATCACTTATTGGTAGATATTCAGCCACAACATCATATGTCGATGCTGGAGTGGCTCAACGCCAAGAATCAGGTGGAGGAGGGTCAGCTACAGTAGCTTATGTATCAGTAGGATAATTAATTCGTGATATAATAATCATATGGTATATGGATCTTCTTCTTATGCATCTACATCTTACGGGGGACGATATGCGCAGTCATCGTCTGTTGTCATTCGTATAATATCAAAGGGGATATTGTTTTTATATAGCCATGCTCAAAAGTATGCTATTTTAAAGACAAGAGGTTCTGCGACTGTATTAAAAACAAATAATAGAAAATTAATTGTATGAAAC
>ERZ869925.1389-NODE-1389-length-11077-cov-7.103067_pt1 | contig 11077 bp, 6 predicted proteins | sample MGYA00579311_ERZ869925 | MGnify/ENA primary metagenome ERZ869925 (study PRJEB32216, sample SAMN09231817) | wastewater metagenome | place: USA: Maryland | collected 2016-07-30 | study: EMG produced TPA metagenomics assembly of the PRJNA472060 data set (Reclaimed...
GATTCCCATGCTTCTGCTGGGGTTTGAAGTTTCTCTACGGATACGGGGGCTTTACGCGTTTCAATAAGAGGGATACCCTTTTTCTTTTCTCTTGAATAGGCTTCCTCAATAGCATTATCTATAAGGTCAGATGCAGCATAAGCATTCCCTGTTTGACGCGCTTGTTCTACTACATTAGCAGCTTGCTCGCGGGTTATTGTGCCACTATCTACCAGCGCCTTTAACTCCTCCCGATCACTCGCCAGCATCGCTTTCTGAAGTTCAACTTGTTCTTCTTTACGATCCCTTTCTAAAAACAGACTTTCTGCGTCTTTGACTTGCTGTATCTTTCTAGCAATGTCTTCTCGCTGAGTCTGTGCATTGGCTAAGTCCTTTTTGGCGCCAAAGGCATATTTGGTCTTGCTTTTAGCTATACGGGTAGTGTCTTCTATTGTCCAATCTATATCTTCTAAAGCACGATCTAACCCGCTGAGAACTTCATCAGCAACACGTGCTCGACGTTGCCCTCTTTGGCTAGCCGTTGCTTCAATACTGGCGATAATGTCAGGAGCCGCTAAAGCAGAGTCTTTATAACTACCTACTTTATTGAGGGACAGCGGCTCCCCTTTGCTTACTTGTATACTTTTAGGTTTCTCTACGGATACGGGGGCTTTACCTTTCTTGGGAGCAGTGGGGACTTCTGGCGCTTGGGGGACAGTGGGGAGCGCAGTTTCGACTTGGGGGATTTTGGGCGCTTTGGGGATTTCAAGTTTGGGTGCCTCTACGGTTTCGACTTTTTGGATTTCTGGGATTTTAACCGTCCCAATTTCTTGTCTGCCGCTACGAACTCCTTCGCTACTGACTGGGGCACCTTGACCTTCTTGGCGAATTTCGGGTTGCGCGATGCTGCCAGCATCAATTTTTGCTGACGTAGGCTGGATGTCGGCACGAGGCACCTCTACCGGTTTAATAAAGTTAATAATCTCTTGTGCCTTCGGCACATCTAACTGAATCTGTCCCTTTTCGGCAAGTTTGATGCCTTCCCCTAGCGCTTGCGCTATTGTGGGTTGATGAGCCGGGTTCTCTATGTCCAGTTGCTCAAGGGCTTTCTTGAGAGGAATATCTTTCTTAACACCTGATTTGCTAGCGATTCCAAGCGTGTCTGAGAAGTGTGTTGGTAGTTTTACTTCTTCTTTTATTTCTGGCGTTACTTCTACCGGAGGCAGTTCGCCTTTTACTTCAGGGGCTTCTTGTACTGCTTCGGTACTAATCTCAGGGGTAACAGGGGGAGCAACACCAACAGTCTCAGCAGGAGGAACAGGTTCTTTGCCACGGACAGTAGGTTCTGGAACAACTTCACCTTCTACTCCCATACCCGCTTGTCTTTCTAGTTCAGCATCGGCTTCAGCTTGTTTCTGCGTCTCTACCGCTGCGGCTTCTTCTGCTGCTCTTTGTTCTTCCGCTATACGAATGTTTTGCGCTTCTTGTGCTTGTGCTAGTTGCGCCTCTTCTATGGTGCCTTGCTTAGCCGCATGAACACCAAAAGCACCGGGGATACCTAATAGACCACCCGGAGCAGACTTGATAGCGATATCTTCATATTCAGCAAGAGCATCAGGAGTGTCTAAAGGTTGACCAGATGCCGCACGTTCTGCTGCACGAGAGATAACTTCGGAGACTACGACTTCTCCTGTATTGACTCCAGTCTCTTTCAGTACATTTTTTATTACGCCGCCAGCATAATCTTTAGCGGCTTCAGCACCTTGAGTTTTGGTTATCTCCGCTACCTTGGCTAGAACATCAGGTTTACCAAATGCCTTAGTGACATACTTCAATGGGCCTAACAGGGAGTTCTGTACGATGCCGGAACCTACCGCATACGGGAGCGCTTTTTCTACATCGGGAGTCTGCCCCATGCGCTCTTGCTCAGCTAACTGACCCCCTAATTCTTGAGCAGCAAAGGCACCCACGCGAGTAGCCGCACCGCCGGGAAGGGCCAGAGCAGGAAGTGCAGCGCCCATAGAACCCACAAAACCAGCAACAGGTTCGCCTACGTACTTGCGGAATTGTCCTTCAAAGCCCAGCGCCTTAGCTTCTTCAGGAGTGAGTTCTTGATAGGCTTCCTCGCCCATCTTCTGCCATTCTTTACCTTTGCCGGTAAGATACTCACCTGCTTGACGCACTATTGGGCTTTCTAACTTCTCACCAGCATATGTACCTAATCCGCCTAGACCTGTCAACGCTGAGCCAATACCTGACTCAAATGCACTCTTAGCCGCTGCACCATAGCCTTGCTTTTCGTTTTCTTCAGGCTGCTGCCCAAAGATTTCAGGCTTGCTCTTTCTTACAATGTCAAATACTTGGTCATCAGAGTAGCTATACGGAGCCTCGACAAACGACCCATTAGGCAGAGCGACATTCTTTATAGGTTCAGCTTGTACGCCACTCTTCTTGAGGATTTCAGCTACAGAGGCTAGGTCCATACCCTTCTCTACTTCTACAGCAGAGCCATCAGAAAGTTTGACGATATCAAAGGGGGATTCTTTAGATTGAGGCTGTTCTTGTACTGCTATAGGTTGTCCTTCAGCACCTAAATACTTTCTAGCCTGAGCAATACGATTACCATAATTAGCATACTTTTCTCTGGGGCGCTCATAGGCTTTACCAAAGGCTCTAGTTGCTTCTTCTAAAGACCCCGCCTGCATTAAACGATTATATGCCGCTCGTTCGGGGCCATGCAATTCCTGCATGACATAATCTAACTGCGTTTGCAAATCTTCTGGTGAAGACCCACGCTGTTTAGCAAATGGGATTAGACCGACATACCCTTTACCACCATATAGCCGTTCTCTGTTCCATTGCCCTAACCCAACAGAATGTGGATCATTGGGAAGCACATTGCCGCCAACAGCTGTAGTCCTACCTGCTGATTCTTGAGCGAGATTACCTACAATAGCTGCCGCTTGGTGTGGAGCAAAACCTTGGCTAACAAAATACTGATAGGCCGATTTAAGATTCTCTGTACCCGCTCCTCCTTTTTTTGTCTTTATAGGAGCAGCAGATGTGGCAGGAGCAGAATCCCTATCCTGCGGGATAGGAGAAGGGACATACTCAGGAGCCTCGTATGGCTCAGGCATGTACTGGGCTAGCTCTTCCTCTGTCAGACCACCTTCAGGTCCGTATAAGCTGTTGAGAACTTCATCCAGAGTGGGTTCGTAAGCCATGCGCTAGCCCTAGTAAATTTGAGATGCAGCTATTATAGCGAATTATTGGACGAATTGACCTCCTTGTATCCGTCCTATAACGAGGTCAGGAGTGACGTTAGCCGCACCCGCACCGCCGCCCATAGGTGCTCCATTCAATAACTGTTGATAGTATTTAGCGATCAATCTATTTTTCAGATTTTCATCAGGCTGCTTGCCGATGATCTGTTGCTCATAGTCTTTCATGCCTAATTCTACAGCCTTAGCTTCAATTTGCTTTCTTTGGTATTCATTCATACCTCCAGAGCCTCTTTGCCCAGCTGCATCTCTCCGTGCGTCAGCAGAGTATCTAGTTGCTCCCGCTCCTATTTCCGCTTTCTCTAACCCATAGCCGCCTTTCACTTTCTCTAGCAGCAGCGCCTTCTTCAGTTCATCAGCTTCTGCAGCTGCTTTAGCCCTCTGATTCAGCACCATCTCAGCGGCTTTGCGTGTGCCAGAGCCTTCCATCTCCTTGATCTTGAGGCCCAATTCATTAAGCGCTGCCTGACGTTTCTGTGCTCTATCCTCTTCACTCATAAAGCCTTGTGCCGCACCCATCAGACCTGCACCCCACCGAGCCGCACCTGTACCGTAGGTGCCTAGACCCATACCTAGAGCGTTTGCCAGTACCGCCATGATTCCGACATTGCCAGCATGAGCGTTCTCTTTTTCCATCTCACCCTTGATACGCATCGCCTCAGAGGTGTCGGTCTGGAAGTATTTGGCTAGAGCCGCGATTTGCTGATCTGCGGAAAGATTGCTGTTTACGATAGCTGCAGCAGTGGCGTTATTACTTGGGTTTAGATTGACTCGGCTCTCTTCACTCGCAGGGGCTTCTACCATTTCAGAAGAAGGTTCATAGTTTGCAGTAGAACCTAATGGCCCACCACCCCAAGCTTGCGGACTCAACAAAGAAACCCCCGGCCCTTCAGAAGAAGCAGGACGAACAGGATTAGCAGAAGGCACAGAGACAGAGGCTTTCCTAGCTTTAACGGGTTTGTCTAGGGAATCGTAATGCGCTGCGGCTTTCTGTGAGTTGTCTTCCTGCTGTTGTTTGTACTTTACATCTTCACCAGATTCTGTACTGCCTCCGATCAGAGAGCTAAGAGCATTAACTACACGCCCTGCTTTATCAGCAAAAGAAGGTTCTTTAGGTTTATTGGGGTCTGGCACTGGGCCATGAATCGCTTCATATTCTTGCTTAGCTCTTTCTGTGGGGTCTTTTCTCGCTTCCCATGCAGGGTCTTTAATAAAGGCTTTATCCGCAAGCCCAGAACCAAGTGCCTTAATACCAGAACCAACTTTCCTTAAGCCTTCTAATCCAACACCAACGATGTCACCGGGACCAGCATTATAAGGCTCTTCTACTTGAGGAACCCCTGTAGTCTCAGCTTCAATCTCAGCGGCGATCATGTCATCTAGCTCATCGTCATCCATTTCGCCATAACCCGTTGTATAGGGCATTACACTCTTCAATACATCACCGCCTCCAGCATACGTATTAAACACAGGTACATCATCTTCGCCTGCGTAACCCATCGGGAGCATCGTAGCTAGCCCACCTTCGGCATAGGCACCATAAGCATCGCCGCCATCATAATCATAGACAGGACCACCATCGGCAAAAGCAACGAGTCCACCGGCAGCATACTGCTGAGCTACATCCTCCAATCCCGGTTGTGCCAGACCCATTTCTGGTTGCTGTTGAGGCCATTGGTAGTATTGATTCATGACAGTACCCTGTGGAGGTGGAGGGGTTTGTAGTTTCTGGCGGAGGCTTCCTTCTACTCCATCCAAGCGTTGCGCTATTAAAGCCGCAACGGGGTTATTGGCAGCGGCTGTTTGCCGCTGCTCTGGAGTGATAGGCTGTTGAAGTGCCCGCTCTATGTCGTATACGTTGGCTGTTTTCATGGCTTAGGTCGGTGCAGCGGTGGGCGAAGGATTGGCAGCGTTGTATACATTTTGCTGTCCTTGATAATACCTATCTGCTGCACCTTGTCCGATACTTTGCATCCATTGTCCAATATTAGCTGCATTGCCAAATTGTTGTTGCTGCCATGCTGCTTGCTGATTACCGATAGAGCCGAGACCTTGCGCCATATTGCCCATAGAGTTCCAAGCGTTCAGATTAAGCCCAGCACCCGCAAGGCCCGCTTGTTGATTTGCCATACCCGCTTGAAGGGCATTTTGAGCATTCGCAAGACTTGTCTGTGTGCCCAACTGAGCATTAGTGAGAGAGGCTTGAGTACCCAAGCTAGCATTCTGTAGGGCAACCTGATTAGCCAAATTAGCATTCAAAGACCCAACACCAAACTGAGTCTGCTGGTTTGCCAGAGCCGCTTGAAGTGCCGCTTGTTGGTTGGCTAGATCACCCTGTACACCGACTCCTTGGTTAGCCAACGCTGCTTGCTGTGCTAGTTGAGCGTTGATTTGCCCTGCAGTGAGACCGGATTGTTGGTTTGCCAAAGCCGCTTGTAGGAAAGCTTGTTGGTTAGCCTGTTGTGAAGTCATGCCTGCCTGTTGATTGGCAAGTTGTTTTTGCATTTCAGCCTGCAAGTTCTGCTGGTTTGTCGTAAGCCCTGCCTGTTGGTTGGCTAGTGAAGCATTCAACATCTGTTGAGCTTCTTGACTCTGTACACCCAGCATAGCCTGCAGATTCTGTAGTTTGGTTTGATAGTCGATGTTCTGATTAGAGAGCATCGCCTGCAGCGCTTGCTGCGAAGACTGAGACTGAGTACTGAGTTTGGACTGCAGATTCTGAAGCCCTGCCTGTTGAGAGAGACTTAGCTCCTGCCCATACTGCGAACGACCTGATTCATAGGCTGACTGCAATCCTTTAGTCTGAATATCCTGCAACTGTTGGTTAAAGTTGCGCTGCGCTTCTGACCGCTCCAATGCCTGACGAGCACCACCAAAAGCCCCTGCTGACTTAGCCTTAGCTGCCAGCGCATTCATCTGTTTGGTGTAGTCGCGCTCTGCTTCGCGCTTTGAGATATCAATGACTCCCTGCATGTAGGGACTCATGTACTTGGAAGACACCCCCTCATCCGTCCAAGACCCCGGCCCCGCCATCTGGAAAGCTTCAAGGTCTTGAGTAGAGATAGGAGCCGTGGCATCCATTTGATAGCGTTGTAACGCCTGAGCCTGTACGTCCTCTGGACGCTGCATTTGAGCACCGAGGATATTCTGCGCTTGTATCTCTCTCGCTTTTACATCCTCTGGACGCTGCATTTGAGAAGCGTTGATGTTGTACTGACCCAAATTTACACGGTCCGCGCTGACATCCTTAATCGCCCCCATTTGAGAAGCCGTGGCTCTTTCTGCTGCGGCTTGTTGTGCAGCGGCTTGTTGTGCGGAGACTTGCTGAGGAGTGTAATTAGTCAAACTTCCCAAACCAGAAATAGCATTTTGGTACGTCTGCCCAGCCTGCCCCCACTCAGAGGGTGCTTTCATCTGATTATAAGTATTCAGTGCGTTTTGCACCCAAGGATCAGTCGCCGTTATAGGTTTAGTCCAATCTATATTTCCATTATCATCTAATCCCGGCTGCACTCCATAAGTTGGAGGTTTCAGTGCTCCATAGGCAGTATCAGGGTTCTCCTGCCCCGGAGGTCTAACATCAGCGGGAGCATTGGGGCTGTTACTATCTGCAGGAGGCTGCGCTGGGTTTTTAGCAGTAAATCCGGTCTGTAAACGAGTAGCCGCACTAGCAATAGCTGGATCACCGGGAGGCTGTGTACCTGTCTGAGAATATGGTGATACATTTACACCAGTGCTTTCTTCGATCTTATTAAGTCGATCCTGCTGCGCTTGGGTCAACTCTTTACCACTGTCCATAAGCTTCGCCATATCCTTGACGAATTGCTTCTGTGTGGAGTTAAGGGGGGTAGCTTTACCGCCAGCAGCGTATTTTTTAAGCTGCATAATGCCGCCTTTAGCCGCTAGCTGCATATTGGGTTGTATACCCGTAACAGGCGTAGAAGAAACACCCTGCCTACGCATCAAAGAAGCCCTAACTTGTTCTGGAGAAGCGGTGTTAGGAAGACCTGCAGCTTGACGCATCATACCCGTATCGCCAGCCAACACCCCTTTGAACATAGCGCGTTTAGCTAGCATATCTTCAAGGAGCGGTCTGTAATAAGCCATCTGAAGCGCCTGCTTCTCTTGCTCCATTTTGAGCTTGGCTTTGTCTATCTTGTTCGGGTTGTATGCCTGAACAGACATTGTTTGCGTAGGTATTGATTGACCGCCCATAGTAGCCTCTTAAATCTTAAAGTTCACATTCGACAATGCGGTACTTTTCAGTAAATCCGCAACGGTTTAACAATTTCACCATAGACTTTCTAGCAGCGGCTTCAACACAGGACGCCCCGTGCAACCTCAGTAAATCAAAAAACTGTTTTATCACATCACTATCTGACACAAACCGCCCGCCATAAGCGATGACATAAGCTACTCGTGATCTTGGTCGATTGAAGTATTGTACTACAGCGCAACCATGTATTTTGTTTCCTTCATCAACAGCAATCATCAACTGCCAATTACCATCAGCAATGTATACTCTAGCTTCGTCTAACGTGTAATCCCCATGCGAATACTGCAAAGCATTGTCGATATATTCCTCTACATGCTCAAAAACAGTATGAATATATTCAACAGGGACTATCTGTACAGTAAGCATTACGCCGCTTTCCTTTGTACTCGCTCTTGCATACGTTGTTCAGCTAAGCTGCCTGCACGTTGTTGTGGTCTTACTCCTTCCGGGGGACCGTTCTCTATATAGTATTCAAATGCCTGCTCCAAAAAACGAGCACCTGCCTTGGATGACCCATTACCGATAGCGCTTACAACGTCGGCAGGGATGACATACTGACCTTCTCGCATAGAGATACCACCGCCTTTAAGCGTAGTCAGACCACCTTCCGCAAAACCAGAAAAAGGAGAAGCTAACCAATTTGCCTCTTCCCGTTGTTGTGCATTATATGGAGATTGAGGTCTGCCACCAGACGCGGGAGGAGGAGCGCCACCCCCTTCACCACTAGAAAGAGCCGCACCAAAACCTTCTTTCAAAGCTTCTTCACCCAACATAGTCCCCGCTTGGGATGCTAACGAAGGCGCTGCCGCACCCATAAACACACTACCTGCGGGAAGTGCTGCACTAGACCCACCAGCAGACACAACTCCACCAGCAATACCTGTACCAGAAGAAGCGGGAACAGCACCAGCTAGATTTCCCCCTAAACCGGATATCATTGTGCCGGGGACATAGCCTCCAGCAGTAGCCGCCCCCGCTGCGTTAGCCGAACTTAATCCTGCTGCCGCCTGCCCTGCTGCGCTGCCTCCTGCTCCAGCCCCGCCCATAAGACTGCCAATACCTCCAGAGACAGCGCCAATAGGTGCGCCTATCGCAGTGCCTGCTGCGGCTCCGACTGAACCTGCCGCTGCTCCTGCTGATGACGCTGCCGCCCCTGCTGAACCTAATCCTGCTGCGGTAAGCCCACTACCAAGAAGACCAGAAAGACCTGCGGCTGCGCCGGAAATAGCTCCACCGGCTGCGCCTAACCCTGCTGCTGTGAGTCCTGCACCGATAGCTGATCCAACAGAACCTAGAATAATAAATGCCATATTAACCCTCTATCAGCCCTGCGTTATATTCATCCATCGACTTGCAAGTTAGCAGCTTCTCAATCATTTCTACATTCGTCTCTTCACAGGCATGGACTGTTAGCCATTCCACTTCAGTATGGGCATAGATGGCTCTTTGTACACCGGCAGGGGTGATGAACACATTGGGGGCGAACACATCCCGCTTTTCTCCATCTTCTCCAACTACCGTGGCAATGCCTTTAAGTGCTATCGTGATGTGAGGAACTTTATGAACCGCTGATATGATTGTGGCACCGGCAGGGACATTCGTTCTGCGCCCATAAAGCATACCGGGAACGATGTAGTGTTGTGTGTCTCCCTTGATTTCTACCTGATCCCCAGACGCAATCGCCTCTGCCATAGCCTGTTGAAGATCAGCGATTTCGGGTTTGCCTTTCTCTACTGCGTTCATTAGTCCAGCATATCCAGTACGACTTCTTTACCAGCATCCTGTTTGACTTGCTTATCTGTTCCGTATGCTGCCATTCTAACACGTTTGAGCATATTATCTAAAGCTTCAACACCGAACATATCCACAATAGCTTTAGGGATAATCACCTCACCATCGGCCACCCGAATCTCTTCTTCCCCCTCAAGAACAGCCTCCACGTCATCTGACATACCGTCCCCATCGCCTTCTACAAAGCCGCCATCTTCATAACCATCTACTACTTCGTGACGTTGCGGAGCGGCAGCAGCATAAGGCTTGGCCTTATCAATCATTGACTGGGGGTAGTGCTCTTGGGGGTTAAAGGGTTTTGTATTGATATATCCACCTTGTGCATAGGACATCGCACCCATTAGCTGTTCAGCAAGTTTGGTGTTTTGTGGATCACTTAGCATTAAAGCTTCAAGCCCCCCGGCTCTTTTGACTTCATCTATGTAGCGTTGTGGAAGCCTTACTCTAGTAGGAACGCCAAATTCTGCTGATTCTCCAACAACTCCACCTCCAGCAAACCGACTACCCGGAGTAGTGAAAGAATAAGAGTACATAAGGTCAGCGGGGTTGATGCCTGCCTGTTGAAGCAAACGTAGTTGTTGTTCTTCTATTTTTTTCTTTTGCTCATCTACCCCAAACTCAGAAGAGAGCCCCGCCTGAGCAGCGCCTGCCAGCATTAACGGCTCGCCATGCTCTTTAACAAAATTCTTGAATCCACCTTTGCCGGTAATGTTTGTATCCCAAGCGCGGCCTAGGTTTGTGCTGAATTGATCGAAGAAATCGGGGGATTGGGAGGCTATATCTGCTGCATCCATACCCATTTGCCCGTAGCCCATAGAAGCGTCTGTAGCTAAAGAGGGGTTTTGCGCTGGTTGTACAGGGGGTTTACCTAACATATTCCCCGCTTCCATGCCCCCATAAGCCCCCATAGCGCCACCTGTCAAAGCACCAGCTAGGGCTTCATTACCTACGTTACCTCCAGTCATCCCCGCGCCGAGAGCGCTCAACCCAGCATTCGTAGCAGCGCCCGTCAGACCTGAACCTATTAGACCTATTGGCTCTAGCCACCCTTCGCTAACAACATCCTTAGCGGCTTCTTCCAATGGCTCTTTAATCGCGCTGCCCATGAACATGCTAGCAGTGCCACCTAGTACTCCCAAAATAGGGCTTAGCCAATTAAAGGCTTCAGGCATCCCGGTATCAGGATTGATCGTAGGTTCAGAACCCAAGAGAGCAGAGAGCCCAGCGACTTCAGCAGGATTTACGTGCATGAGCATCGTGTCGCCATTACGACCAAGAGAGGCTAGACCATTGGCAGTGGAGGTATATTTTGGCATGGGTATCTCTTTATGGTACGATTTTTAATGTGTTGTCATCAGCGGTGTCGCGCCAGATGGTGCCATGTGGGGAGCCTGTAATGACTCGTCCTGTGCCTGTGCCAGCACCTGTGGCTTTGAATGTAGCGCCCAAGTTGTTATTCGCTGCGCCGACTAAGGTGAAGTCTGTAGTGCCTACTGTAACAATCGTATAGAACAAATCGACCTGCATAGTGGTAGCCGCTATGGGTGTAGGCAAAGCCGCAGAGAACGCATTACCATCAGAGTTAAAATTAGCCGCAACTAACGACGTACATCGCACATCGCCGGGGTTGCCTACCTGTTCTATAAAGTAATTGACTAGACGTACTAAGTTGTTCTGGAACTGAATGTCATACTCTAGTGGAGCTAGAGGCAGAACCGGAGGAGGTGGGATGTTGCCTGCTTTACTCATG
>ERZ869925.1390-NODE-1390-length-11060-cov-3.807360_pt1 | contig 11060 bp, 25 predicted proteins | sample MGYA00579311_ERZ869925 | MGnify/ENA primary metagenome ERZ869925 (study PRJEB32216, sample SAMN09231817) | wastewater metagenome | place: USA: Maryland | collected 2016-07-30 | study: EMG produced TPA metagenomics assembly of the PRJNA472060 data set (Reclaimed...
GAAAATCTGTTTCTCAGAAATTGCTTGGAACTTTTAAATCTGAAACAGGTAAAGATATCCTCAAGAATATGGAAGACAAGAAATTATCGGAACAATTTTTGCCAGGAGAAAAACCGTTTAGTGATAGAACACTCAGACTAATTGGTGCGGCAACCGTTGGGGCTGGTGTAGGTGGTGCCTATGGAGGGGCACCAGGAGGATTAGCAGGAACAGCCATTGGAGGACTTATTGGATCTATTATAAATAAGCAATCTGGACCGATAGCGGGAGGAATTGTGGATATTTTAAGATCGTTACCAATTAGTAAAACTGCTGACCTGATTAACAACCCTTCTGTTAGAAGAATAATATCTGCAAAAATTTTAAGCAATAAGTATTAATAATGTCTGAATGGGAGGATCGTTTTTTCTTTGAGATATCCGCACTCGGACTACCCCATCCCGAACGACAATACAAATTCCATCCTTCTCGAAAATGGAGGATGGATTTCTTCTGGAAATTACGCGATGATTGTGCTCTATGCGTGGAAATCCAAGGAGGGATTTACGCCAATGGACGGCATTCTAGGGGGGCTGGATATGAAAAAGATATGGAGAAATGGAACGAAGCCGTATTGATGGGATACGATTTGTTCATTTTTGGCCCCACTCATATTAAAAATGGGATGGGACTCGAATATGTCAAGAGATGGTTAAAGAAAAACGAGAAAAACGATATTCCGTCTTTAATCTAGTTTATGTCCAATGGAAACGAGGAACATTATCCAAGGGAAGCCGAACCCGTAAACAAAGACGGAAGTCTTATTCGATGGCGCACTTCGTGGGGATGGATAATAGTATCTGACTTAACGAGGGTAGATTTTCCAAGAGCGTATAACAGCACATCCATTGGAATCGCATACGACATTGAACATAAATGGAAACTTGAGGATAAAAGATAGTCTATTTTATTGGGTGATTCTGCTTATATTCCTCTATTGCTTTTCTTACTTTTTCCCATCTAATACCATAGAAATCAATCCGATTCGATTCTGAAATGATAATGGAATTGAGAAGGTATAGCTTCTCATCATCGGAAAGCCCCTTTATAAATTCTTCTATTTTTTCATTCATTATGAATTCGTAATAAAAGACTCATGTTCAGTCCATGGATTTTCTTTGTTTTCCCACAATACTTTTACCCATTTATTTAATTGATCTTCTACCACGGTTCCCCTCCATAAGAACATATCTGGAATATGTGATTCTCTACCTAAAATGCTTAATTTTACCCGATCCCCCTTCTTAAACTGAATGTCGCTCATTTTATTTCCCTTTTTACCCGTAAATCATGGATAACTTCTCTTGCTGTTTTATATTCCCTAAGTTCTTCGTCATTCTTTTCATGGACACCCGATGCCACTTCTGAATCGTCTTTTTGATTTTTTACTATATATATGAAATAATAACTTCCCACATCTACAACGTGAAAGTATCTTTCAGACCATCCTATTTTAAATAAGTTCATCCCTATTCTTATTCTCATTTTCGCTACCTACCGATTCTGTTTTCATGTATGGCCGCGGATCTCCGATGAATTTCGATTTTCCACACCGCGCACATTCTCCATACTCGCCTTCGTGCCAATTGCATGACAATTGGTTCCCTTTTGGATAATAGAGCCGATCACTTTTAATCATAATCCAATCGTGCCCTTTAAATAGACATGAGATATTCATATTCTCAACTTATCACGTTTCCTATTAATTTGCCCCACTTCTTTATAAGATCTGGGAAATATCCCATATCAAAATCATTTCTCACAACATCATCATTGATTTTCCATTGACCATTTTCGATATATTCCATGCTATATCCTTCCGAGAAAAACAAAGTCCTTACCCCATTTATAAACTTCGTTAATTTAAAAGCATCTCCTTCGGTTAAATCCTCAGCACTCATGTCCAATATGTTCATCTTAATCACCTTCCTTTTTAGATTATCCTTCCAGGTATTCTGCTCCATTCCCATTGGGAGATATAATAAATCCTGTTCCTCTTTCTGATGGTTTTATTTCTATCGCACCTACTTCTCCAAGTGATTTTAATACCTCATCTAACAACTTAGGACTCATTCCCCGAACACCACCGAGGACTTTCCTTCTCGTTACTTCTTTGTTTTTTAAAACATATTTGAGAACCTTTTTAGTTAATGTGTCGAATTTGTTTACACCGATATTTATGTTCCTGAAATTAAGTGTAGTATCTTCCAACATTATTATTGCTTTCTTAAGATCGTCTGTGTTTATTTTTATTATTTCATTTAACGATTGAAGATCCTCTTGCATTTCTCTCTCCAATCTAACTAGGGCGTTTAGAGCAGATATTTTTAGAATCGTTACGCTCATCCGATGGTAGTTAGCATCCCATAGTCCCCCCTGATGATTCGAATAGAAAATCTTGTACCAATTCTCATAATATTTGAAAGATTCTTCGTCAAGAGACACTTCTCCTACAAATTGTGACATTCGGAATAATTTATTTAAAAGTGTTTTGAATTTTTCAGGGCATGGTCTTTTGGGAAGCGCAGAAGGTTCTTTTATATTCTCATCACAAACAACCCATATGAATCTGGCTAGAAATCCGCCTGATATATCAGACGATTCTATGCTCTTGTAAAGCCAATCTAATGAACAGGCGCAAGTCATATTTAAAAAAGGTTCGTCGATTGTATATGTGGTGACTTTATCTACTCCGGTAATTCTTTTTATTCTTTCCCCGTCGTAAATTGTGGATAAATCCTGTATGAAACCGCTGAAATGCTTAGATGTTTTCATCCTTTCCATGAATCCTTTTAATTCATCTATTTTTATGAGTCCAGATCCGAGGGGATATCTTTCAGGTGAAGCAAGTTCTGATATAAATGATTCTCTGGATGACGTGTCGGGAATTACGAAATCTTTATACGCGCCATCGTTGACGTGTCTTATCATGTTTACCGCTATGTTTTGACTCCAAGATTTACGATGTGAAGATGATGGGGCAGCGATAAGGAAGTATAAATTTGGATGAAGAGATTTAAAGCCGAATGGAATTGTTATATTCTTATTAACTATACTTGAAACCACCAAATACGATAAAAACCGATGAAATATTGGTGGTGCGTCTGTTTGTTCTTTGCAATATTCAACATAAAGATCCGTGAAACTTTTGTGTATCATGTAATATCCCCTCGTAATTTATCCATGAATAATAAAACCAATTTTGGATTGCCGACTCAAATTCTGAAAAAGGTATTTTTCCGTCTATATATTCTTTTTTCTTTTGATAGGTTAATTCCATGAATCCATAAATCATTTTTGCTTTATTTGGTGCAATTTCTTTTAAATCGTCATGGAATTTAAACCAATCTTTTATTCCTACCTTATTTTCAATCATATGCAGGTGTTCATTTAAGAAATTAGATGAATAGAATTCTCTTTTTTCTTTAATTTCCGAATCCATTTCATTTCTCCCCATTCGACACCCAAACCAAAGCAACCAAAACAAAAAGGGCAATGGATCCGAGGATTATCATTTCGAGATCTTCTTTGGTCACGGTTTTCTCTTCCCTTCATACTCCCTTTCGAATTTGTCATTCCTTGCCACACCACCCAATATCCAAATCCAGGCAACTAACATAAAAAAAGCAATAACACCCAAAACTATTAACCCGATATCTTCCTTATTCATGCTTCTTCTCCTCTTCCTCATGTTCCCTCTGGTATTTTGCGTAGACTTGCTCGGCGTTTTGGATGGCATCTTTCAAATCAATACTGGGTTTATCAATGATGCAATTGAACATTAATATTTTTGCCTTCTCCATCACATTCCACAGGGCGATGTTCTTTTCGTCAAGCTCAAGGTGGCGTAAGATTTCCTTACGGTTGATCTCATGTAGTTCGTCAATTTGCTTTTGTAAAAGATCCCATGCCTCTTTAAATCCAAGAGCCTTGTGATAAAGAAGTTCTTCTTGTTTTTCATACGCTTTTTCTATTCCATCATAAATTAATCTTTCAGCTTTTAATATTTCCATTGAGTTTCCCCTTGTTCGATTCATCCTTTCTTTGAACATAAATATCAATACAACCCGATAGAAAAAACAACGAAAGCAAAAGTAGAATCATTTTCTTCATTTTAGTTTCTCCTTCACTTCTTCATTATCTGCCCACATACAACGTCTTGCAACTTCATCGTACTGCTCTTTGTATTGCTTCACCTTCGCTGAGAGTTCCGTCGCCTCTTTCATGTCTGCCATAGCTTGTCTTTCCAGTTCCGCGATTCTCTTGTGGCACCAGATATCACCTTTTATAGAGATACACCCTTCGACATAATCACAGAAACAGGTCTTAGTTTCATCATCCCCTTCAAACATAAGTACAGTTTCCTTTCCGCAAAAAGGACAAAGCGCAGGTTTAGATTCGTTTTCATCGGTCATTGGATATTTTCCTCATCAGTTTAATTGACTTCATCCGAAGCATTTCCAATTCTTCGTCGTAAATAAATTTATCCCGTTTGGACAACCGATCCACAACAGAGTATAATTCGTGAAGTTGTAAATGTGATATCGGAAGAAGTAAACTCAATTCACATTTGCACCGTCTGAATAAGTTTTCATCGGTCATAAATCACCTCCGATTCTTAATTCCTTACCAAACCACTTTTCTCTGGCTCTGCTGGCTTTGTTAAAGTTCTCCAAGCAAGAAACCAAATAAGAAGCCAAAATATAATCGGGTGTATTTGATCCATTCTCTTCTGAGTAACGATTTATCAATTCTCCCAATTCATGCTCGAATGATTCATGGAATCCCGTTTCATCGGTCATTTTGGTTCTCCCCCTCGGAGAAATTCTTCTAATCCACAATTGCATTTTGGTGTTTCATCAATTGGTCTTGATTGATACCACTTCCCAGCAAACTTTTGTCGGTACCCTCCATCTGCTGTCGGTTCTCCAGACTCCAGACGTGTTAAAATACATAGCTCACCGTGTGTCACATAATTATTTATTATTCCCTGTAATTTCTCATTCTCTTTTTTCAGCTTGTCGATTAAAGCTATGTTAAGAGTAATTTCTGGCTGGCGGGAGTCATATCCGTCGATAAAACCCTTCGCTTGTTCAACATGAGGTTCATCATCTAAAGGATTTTTTAAATTCTTCCATCGCCTAATTATCGCTCTTGCAATTGCTATATCCATTGGGGTTACTCCACCTCGATACTATCGGCCCAGCCGAGAACGATTGCAATTATCTGCATATACATTTGATCTGAGTGACGACCTAAAAAAAAGTCCTCTCATGTAATAAAAACCGTAACTTGTTTCTACAATTTCAATATCCGCTTTCATCTCTCCCCCTCAACCGCAAACCGTCTTACATTCAGGACAACGTGACGACGGAAAATACTTGGATGAAACTGGCCTTTGTATTCTCACATCCCACCTGTTGTCACAATATTTACAATGAAAAATAAACCTAACCGATTTAGATACTTTTCTCTTTTTTGCTTTCATCTCTCCCCCTTCTCGAACCATGATCTAAATATCAAATACGCTTTAATCAGATTTCTTCCCCACGTCCTTCCCATAAGCCATTCCGCTTTTGGAAACCAATAAGACTTCACAGAGTCGGGCCATTGTTCGGGATCGCAAGTTTTTGACCAATATATCTTGTTCATTTTTACTCCCCCTTCTCGAATTTGTCATTTTAATCCCGCAAACCTCAATGCTCCTGACCATGAACCGAATACTCGATAGAAAGCCTTGTGCCTACCGGAAAAGTCGGTTACTTTCGGACGCCGGCCAACCTCTAAAGATTTCTTTCGGAGCATCGCCACAAGGGTTGTATCGCTTATCTTATTCGATGGATCATGGTTATAGCTTCCACCAATCTCTTCCCTGAATTTATTCAGGTTCCCATACCTTGGGACAATTCCGCAAAAGAATAGCTTCCGGTCGTACTTAATGATCTCGTTTTGAGTGGGAACCCGTCCAACCATCTTCTCCACTACCTCATATCTGGTTTTTATCTGAAGATCACAAAGACCATTCCGGTTAAAAAACTGGACAGTTTGAACTCCTACTTGACGATAAGATCGCTTTCTGTTTTTATTATGCCTTGCGCTTTGGGTTGCAATGTCTTGTCGAATTTCTCCGCGCTCGATAGCCGCGTTTGTCGCTTCACGTCGGCGAGACGACAATCCAACCGAACATAAGGCCGTTCTGAGGGTTAATCCAAACTTAATTTTATAATCATCCGCCGACATTTGATGTTTCTTGTTCGCATGAGATCCAACATTCTGATAAAACTTCCCGCAAACATGGCATTGGACCCTATCTGACACATCATCATATAGAACAACCCCTTGATAACCGTGTCCCGATCGAACGTCCATGAACGGTGCCTCTGCCTTGTATAACGTTCTAATCATGGTTACTCCTTCTCGAATTTAGCGCAGGATGGCCTACGGATTCGCTTCATAAAATGCTTTGGCGAAATTGATGGGGCAACGACTTCTTGTTTGCATATCGTGTGAAGTTTTTTCTATATGGCCGAGGGTATGTCTTGGTGGTAATGGGTTGTATAAAAGTGGTCGTTTGGGATGATTAAAATATCCCCACAATCCCGTTCTCTTCGTTAAACTTCCCCCATATTCCATGTGTGAATAAACGAAATTAGGATTCCCTAAAAACCATTTGAGCAAGCCTGTCGCCGGATTCTCAATAGCCCAAAATTTCAATGGTGACGTTCGCATGGCTCCCTGTTCTTTGTATTGGCAATTCCAAATGATCCGTAAACACTCCTTAACCAATCTCATGCCCTCTTTTAAATCCCTTGGAGTTTTTGCATTAGTCCTCGCAATCGAAAAATGCGTACAAGGTGGATTAGCTATAATTCCGTAAACATCTTGGGGTGGGGAATAATTTTCAACTCCGATTTCCTCACCGATGATACGAACATCGTATCCAGCTTCACGATATGGCAAAGAATCAGATCCCTCCTTAGCGCACAAGTGAAGAATTATCTTCTGACTATTCGGAATCGTATCACCGAATTTTAGGGGCATACTTACGGCTCCATTGATCCTTCAACTTCACGAGCAACGCGCTCTTTTGTTCTGTCATCAAGCCACATCAATGCCTCTTCTAATTTGGTAATTGCAATTGCATTTTGACGACAAGCGAATTTTCCATTGTTTGCTGTTTGAAAAAATTCAAGACGTTGCAATGCTGATTCGATCACACCTTCGACAAAAGCACCATTAGGCTCTCTCTGGTTTTCTATGCCTAATGGTCCGGCTTGCCATCGAATGTCGATTCCCTTACCTTCGCAATAACCACCATAAGGATCACCAATTCCGTTTACTTCATTTTGACACTTTATTTTTTGTCTCATTTTCATTCCTCCTTTTCCTTCTCAAATTGTGCGGATGGGCCAGATTCCCCACCTGGCAACCAGAAGTGTTTTGGTTATCCACCCAAGGTTATAGAGCTATCATCGCTGGCTTTCGGTCATGCGACGGTTCATCTACAAGCCTTATTTCAACCCAATGCCGAAACATTGCCATCCGCAAATCGTGAGGGGTGGAGAGCTGTGGAATCGAACCACACCTTTTCAAACAACCAGAAATGCACCCCAGTGCTACTCCCCGCTACGCCGCTACCCTCACTAAATTGTTGCCGTGTCCAGGTCGCTCCGTCTGCTACTCGAATTTCTTCTTTCACTACCTTGGCCCTCAAAGCACGGCAAATATTTTGCCCCCTATCGAAACAATACCTTCACGTGATGTAATCCCGAATCAGGGGCAAATTCACCACTCCGTCCATTTTTTTTCATTGAAATTTCCTTCCAATAAAAACCAAAATCAACGATACGAGAACGATCATTCCATATCCAAAATTCGATTGAATCTAATCCATTTCAATATATCCTTTATTTCAGAAAGGAATCTTATCGTCATCCTTTGATATCTCTTTTGTCTTTTCGATGGCCTGGTCCAGCGTCATCTTTTTATCTTCGGACGGGAGGACAATATCGCTTTTTACAAATGCGATACTATTTCTTGGATTTCCCATGGAATCTTCCTCGATTTTCAATTTAGCTAAGAACCTTTTACCGATCCAATTCGAAGGATTAACGTCTATTTCTCCCTCGAAAGGCTCTCCGATTGATTTAAGGAAATGAACCGCCATTCCCGCGCCCTTTCCACCTTTCGGAATAAAAGTGACGTTGTGCCATATTTTTTTTCCGAGATAGGGACCGGCATCGTCGATTTCACATTCAGCATTTACGAGAGGATCGCCATTTTTTGATGTTTTTTCTGTTACCTTTACAATAATAAGGGTATATATACCCACGGGAACCAGTGAAAATCCGCCTCTCATATCGTTGGTGTCTGATTCGTATTTGAATGTCATTTTGTTACCTCTTTTTTAACTTCTAGTTTTTTTGATACATAATCAATACATTTTGAAATCTGATCCGAAGTCATTTCATCGAAGGAATCCACGTCGGCCTTCGTAAACCATTTATTAATCTCTTCGGAATCAATTTTCACCACGTCCAATAGCCTTTTTATTTCTGACACTTGATCCGGTGAAGCTAATAAAACAGGTACGCTATCTCTTTGAAGAACCTCTGCCCCATAGAACTTAGAGAAATTGGCATAACTCCATTCGAACGATTCTGGGAATTTGTTTTTACCTATCTCAGATCGCTCTTTAATGGTTTTAGCCATTCTCTTTCCATTGATGTTTTCAAGCTGGAAAACAAGATCAAATGCATAATCGTCGCCCCTCATGCTGTCTGGTCCGACTCCGATTTTAGTCATTCCATTTCCATAGATATCTTTCTGGTGAGATGTGCAAATAACATTCATATCAAGAGACAAAAGCATCCTTATTATTGACTTGTAATCTCCTTTTACCTTGGCCCAATAGCGCATTCCAAAATCCTGAACCTCGGCCTCTTTTTCAGTTTTGGCGTGTTTCTCGAATATGCGAGTCCATTTTTCTTGGATGGCGTTGTATATTTGGGTAATTGGATCAAGTAGGACAGTTTTGAATTCGTGTTTTTCCGTCAAGAGTGATTTCAATTCTTGTTTAATCTCATCGGGGTTGTTGCTCTTGAAGACGACGGATTTTGATTTTATGATGCTACTGGTATAATTTTCGGTTCCTTTTTCACAATCTATAATGTAGGTTTGCGGGAACATGATGGCCGCCGTTGTTTTTCCTACGCCAGCCGGTCCGAACACAAACATTTTCAACCTCTTATCTGCTAATAATGGTTTTGATCCTTTTAATGCCATTTTTGAATCTCCTTTAAGTTTATAGCCCTTCGGCTCATTTAAAAAATGACGATTTATATTCTGTACGCGCCCCGTCTGTTCTTACTTTTGGATTTCATGAATATCAAAACGATAACAACCAAAACGGTTAAGGTCGTTATCCAAAAATAGGGTGTAAGATAATAATTCGAATATCCCAAAAGCTCATCGTACATGGTTACTCCTTATCAAAAAGAGCGCGCCCCCTTGTTTCTCTTCGCCGGTACAGGACGAGAACAAGAAATCGAAGGGGGACACGCTTTAAATTTAATTGATGATTTTTTAACTGTACCGTATGAAGCATATGAGATTATTGATCCCTTGTTTTTAATTTTCAAGGCTTATTTTAAAGATTTACATATGTTGCAAACATGTTGCAAAATAATTCAATATACCCTTATAATCAATCACATTGAACGAAGTCTCATTTGCTCTATTTGCTTTAGTTTATCATCAATCATTTTTAGTTCTTTTTCTGCTGTGTTGATTTCAATGAGATGCGCCTTCTTTTCGAACTGATAGGTATCCACTTCACACGTATCATTGAACGCGCCCTCTTTAACTCCTACTCCCACCACGCTGCCGATGGTAACAATCACCGCTGCTATTAATCCCAACATTTTATTTTCCTCCATTGTATTCATTTGTGTTTACGTATCCCATGCCCTTCATTATCATCCGACGAAGAAAATCTGATATCGAACAACCCTCTTCGATTGCCTTGTTTCTTATTAATTCGTTTTCGTCGTCGTAAAAACAAACCTGCAAAACATTCGACATTTTTTCCATGGATGGTCGGGGACCTGGTTTTGATTTTTCCATCATTTCCCCCCAAGTCTCGTTAGGTTTTTAACGTGCTCTTCGATTATATCCGCCAGCATTTCCACGTCGTGTAATGCTTTCATGGGATCTCTATACTTTAGATCCATCAGGCAATCCTTTATCCAAAAACTAATGAAAGGATCTGCTATTGCTTGTTCTATGGTCGGAATTTTCATTTTTGTTTCCCTAGTTAATGAATTTTTAATTGATGCTCTTCCCCTATTGGTTCGGGTTCGTTTTCCAATAGGATGTTGAACTTAAACCACTTGGAAGCTTCTAGCCTTTCTTTTTCGCTTTGGCATATTGTTAGATGGCCTTCCATATTGTCACTCATCCGCTTGACGAAATATCTCCTTATCGGCGTGTGGCATACGTGGTCATGGTTCCTTTTTGTCATGGTACAAATGTCCATATCATTTCCCCCTTTTTCATATAAACGATACCCCCACAACCATAATTAAAAATATGAATATAACGATAGATATTTTTCGGGTTGGAATTAGCATTTGAAATTATTCCTTTCCCAAATTTCCGATTCATAGTTATCACACAATGCCAATGCCTCTAATAGCATCATCCGAAGTTCGCGTAGGGACTCGTAGTCTCCTCTGGCGCACTTCACCGCATCGTTAAGCGTGTTGATCCAGATTTCACGGACTTCGTCGTTAAACTCGTCCATATTTGAGAATTTTAGGCTGATCATTGGTGTATTCATGTTATTTCACCCCATTTTTTATGTGTTTTAATAACATTTCGGTCTTTTTTCGTGAAATTTCACTTATTTCAAGACAGGAAACATGGTATTTTCTACGGTTTAATGTTGTTTTTTGATGGTCCCGTTATCCGACGCTCGTAGAAAAAAATCGGAGCAATTAAACGCAGATTTAGGCATTGAA
>ERZ869925.1392-NODE-1392-length-11049-cov-4.396762_pt1 | contig 11049 bp, 16 predicted proteins | sample MGYA00579311_ERZ869925 | MGnify/ENA primary metagenome ERZ869925 (study PRJEB32216, sample SAMN09231817) | wastewater metagenome | place: USA: Maryland | collected 2016-07-30 | study: EMG produced TPA metagenomics assembly of the PRJNA472060 data set (Reclaimed...
TGCTGGAGGAAGACGACAAGGGAAAGAAGACGCCGCGCAAGGTTGGCATGGCGCCCATTCAGCGGCCAGGCATGGAATATGAGTTCGATCTGGTGGCCGACATTGACATTGACCACAACGTGCGCATCTCGAAGTCGCGTTGCAGCGCCATGGCCGACGCCACCGCTAACCGCCCCGGACCGTCGTTCATCTCACCGCTCGTGGCGTGGCTGGAGAGCGGGAGTGCTGACGCGCTGAAAGAAGTCGAGCGCCAGCGCGAATTGAAAGTGCAAGCCAAGACCCTGCGCGACGCCGGCCAACCCCCGCGCGCTATTTCCGAGACGCTGGGCGTGTCAATCACCGACGTGCTGGCGTGGACCGTTGCCTAACTGGAGACTCACATGGACCCCTTAGACCTGTTGAAGGAACTCGAAAACGCCCGCGCTCACCTGCAAATCTTGCAGATGGACCGGGAAAAGAAGCGCGCCGAAATCACCGCACCCGTCGCCATGGAACTGGCGGACCTGGACACTGAATTCCAGCCCGTGATCGACACCGTCACCGAGCAGTGCGCCCGTCTGGAAGAAGCCGTGAAAACCGCCGTCATCAAGGCCGGCGAAAGCGTCAAGGGTGAATGGCTGCACGCCATCCACATGAAAGGGCGCGAATCGTGGAACGGCAAAGCACTCACCGGCTACGCCGCGGCGCACCCTGAAATTCTGGCATTCCGCACCGTGGGCGATCCCACCGTTAGCATCCGCGTAGGGAAATAACACTATGAGTGACCTGGGGGACTTGGGGCAAGCCGCCCTGAAATATGCCGGTTTGGGTTGGCTAATTTATCCACAGAAAGCGGACAAGTCCCCCATCACGGCGCACGGCATTGGCGACGCCACCGCCGATCTGCGCCTGGTGTACGCGTGGTGGCAGGAGTGGCCGCACGCCAATATCGCGCTGGCCACCGGGGCGAGTGGGATTGTGGGCGTGGATATGGACCTCGGGAAAGACGGCCCTGCCCATTGGCTGGAGTTGTGCGCAGAACTTGGGCTAACCATCCGCACGCGGGAAGTGCGCAGCGGAGGCGGTGGTGGACATCTGTACTTCACCCTGCCATGGGGCGTGACTATTCGCGGAGGCACCGACAAGTTAGGCCTCGGTGTGGACGTGATTTGCAACCGCATGAGCCTAACCTTGCCGCCCAGCGTGCACGCCAGCGGCAATCGCTATGAGTGGCTCAACGACTATCCCATGCAGGAGTTTCCCGGCGTGCTGGTATCGCGTCTGCTCGCACCACCTCCAAGCGTGAACTCCGCCCCACCAGCCAGGTCAGAGCGCGGCGACTACGGCCGGTGCGTCGCCTACTTGCAGCGCCTGCCAGACGCGATCAACGGCAGCGGCGGACACTCGGCCACGTTCCGGGCCGCGTGCGAGGTGTGGAAGTTTGGCCTCTCAGACGGCGACGCCTGGGACGCCATGCGGTGGTGGAACGCGACGAAGTGCAAGCCGCAATGGGGTGAACGTGAGCTGCGGCATAAACTGGACAGCGCCCTCGGTGCGGTGGGGGGCGACGTTGGGGTGCGCAACCGCACCAACGGGAACGGAAACGGGCATAACTTCCGAGAAGAAAGCGAAGACGAGAAAGCGCTGGCGCTCGCGCTCACCAAGGAGATTGAACAGGAGTCCACCCTGGTGCAAATGCACCCCGGCCAGGGGAAGACGTTCACTTTCGACACCTCCGCCACCGCGCCAAAGTTGAACGGCAACGGGCACGTCGGCCCGGCCCTGCGTCACAGCAAGAAGCGCATCAAAAGCGCCCTCGACGAAGACGGCGCCCGCCGGCCAGTCATTCGCGACCACGAGTTGCGCAACTTATGGCTGGACAAGCACCGCATCGACGCCACCCACTACGACACCAGCTATGGCCTAGGGGAGTGGCGCCGGTACGCCAACGGGTTGTGGCTGCCGGTCGAAGAGAACGCCATAAACCACGAGCTGCAAGAGATTATCGACATGGAAGCGCGGATTGACAACCGCCTGCGGCCCAGTGGCAACCTACTGCGGAGCGTGCGCACGCTGGTGCAAGTGGAAGTGCGAATCGCTGACAAAGAGTGGGATCGCGACATCAACTTATTGGTAGCGTCTAACGGCGTGGTGGATCTGCGCACGCGGGCGTTGTTGCCGCATTCGCCAGACTACCACTGCACCAGCGGCGTGCCATACGCCTACGACCCAACCGCCACGGCCTCGGCCTGGGCGCAGTACATGGCGCAGATATTCCCGGACGCGGCCGAGTTTTTGCAGGAGTTCGCGGGGTATTGCACGACCACGGACACGCGGTATGAGCTGGCGGTGTGGCTGTATGGTGAGGGCGGAGGTGGGAAGTCTACGTTCATCGCGGGGCTGACAGCAGCGCTGGCTGGCCGGTGGGAAGTGATCAGCCTGAATCACCTGGACAAAAGCGCGTTCGCGCTCTCCAAGTTGGCAGGCAAGACGCTCATGATCAGCACCGAACAACCCGGCGACTACAGCGGCTCCATGCACCTGATCAACGCCATCATCTCGGGCGAGCCGGTGTACGTGGATCTGAAGTACAGGGAACCGATGACGATTTTCCCATGCGCCAAGTTGTTGTGGGCGATGAATGATTTGCCGCGCATCACTGACCCCAACAACGGCATTTTCAGGCGCGCCAAGATTATCCATTTGCCGAAGATCGAGAAGAAAGACCCCACGGTGAAGATGCGCGTGGTGACGGAAGGGGCGGGTATTTTGAACTGGGCGCTGGATGGGCTGGATAGGTTGCGGATGCGCGGGGAGTTTGTGCTGCCAGAGTCTATCCAGAAAACGATTGATGAATTCAAAACTGACGCAGACGTTGAAATGGCGTTTATCAACGAAAAATATAACCTTACAAAGCACCCAGACGACAAAATCAGGCCTGCGGATTTGTATTCAATTTACCGTGACTGGTGCCTAGAAAACGGGCATAAGCCAAAATCGTCTACTCGCGTAGCACGCGATTGGAGCAGGATAGGACTCTCCAAGCGAATTATAGACGGTTATCCATGGTGGGCAGGGATAGATCAAAAATTCAAGCCCAACATACCAACTTCACTTACCAATAACGAATAAAGTGATGGGTTGGGGGTAAGTAAGTGATAGGTCAGTGATAACTTCAGTGATGGGTTGGAAATGCAATTATAGGCTTATTTTATAGGCATTTTAGAGTAGTCAGTGATGGGTCAGTGATGGGTTTATATAAGAGTTTCTGTATACAAAAATGAAAAATAAAATCCTTTTTTAGAAGTGTAATTTTATATATAGAAGCTGGTTGACAAACCCATCACTAACCCATCACTACATATCACTTTGAGCCGTAAAACAAGCACTTTTTGAAAAACTAAACTCATCACTAACCTATCACTTGAAAAAGTCAAACCTATCACTTGAAACGAAAGTGAATACATAACACAATGACCATTTACCACTCTCCACTCTACGACACCTACGCCGAACTCGAAGCCGCCACCCTGGCCGGCCTGCTCACCACAACCGCAACGCACGGCAACGCATCGCACGCCTACGGCCTCCCGCACGCCACCAACCGCCCGGGCCAGCTCGAAACCATACAATGGCTGGAGCAGATGCCGGCCGATGCCGACGAAGACTCCACTGGCCAGTGTGTCGTGCTGCACGCCCCCACTGGGTCAGGCAAAACATCGTTTGCCGCGGCCATGGGGCACAACACCCCAACCATCGCGCTGGTAAAGACGAAGTTGCTGCAAGTCGAAAACTACGAAAAGTCCTACGGCTTCACCGTGTTGTACGGCCAGGGCAACTACAAATGCGCTCACCCCGACGCCGAACTCGGCGCCATGTGTGACGCCTGCATGTTTCGCGAAGATCAATCGCAATGTGATGTTGTGGGTGATTGCCCGTACCTGCGGCGAAAAGCCGTCACGCAAGCCGCCCGCAAGGCCTCGCTCAACTACCCCTACTGGCTCAGCGCGCGGTGGCCCAAGAAGCGCCTCACAGACGAAGCCGGCCGCGGGTATCTGTTCTGCGACGAAGCACACCAACTCTCGGACATCACGTTGGAGCACTCCTCGGTGACGATTACCATGCGGCAACGGCTGGAGTGGGACATGCCGTCGTTTCCAATTATCCGCGGCGGCACCACGGCCTCGGATGCGCAACTGGCCAGCGACTGGCTTGGCGACGCTCTAGATTGCGTAGAGGTCCAACTTGGCAAGTGCGCGCCGGGGAGCAAGGGCGAGCAGCGCGCGCTGGCGATGATCCGCAAGCTGGGCAACGTCGTTAGTGCGCTGGGCAACGATGCAAACGACTGGTACGTGCGCAGCGGACCCGGCATCCTGGAGCAAGACGGTGGGCGGTATCCCGGTTTCATCGCCCGGCCGCTGACGGCCCGCTTCCACTTCCCGCGGTTGTTCTTGGGCCACTGGCGCACGGTGGTGATGACGGCCACGGTGGGCGACCCCGCCACGTTCGCCGCGGAGCTGGGGCTTCCGTCCACGCACGTGTACAAGCAGATCCCCAACGCGTTTGACGCGGTCCGCCGCCCGGTGCGGGTGTTGAATGCGCCGGCCATGGGGCAGAAGGTACGGGACGACGAAGGCGTGCAAATGGAGCAGGCCCGGGTGATTGCCGAGGCGGTGAACGAGTGCCCGCGGGATTGGAGTGGGTTGATACATGTTACGTCGAAAACGCAAGCGGCGGCGCTGGTGGGTAGGCTATCCAGGTGTGGCTTGGGTCCGCGCCTTTGGAGCCCGGGGCCGATGGATTCAACTGACTGGCAACTGAAGACCTGGCAGCGGTTTCGCGACACGCACAGCGGCGCGCTGGCGGTGGTGTGGGCCTGGTGGGAAGGGTACGACGGTCGCAATGAGAAGATCTCCATCGTCACCAAGACGCCATTCCCCAATATCGCGGATGAGTACGAACGCGAGCGGATGCGCTACGACGGCAAATTCTACCTGCAACGGGCGGCCTGGCAGTTAGAGCAGGCGTTAGGGCGCAGCCGGCGCGGGGTTGATAGTGATTATGACACACCGGAGCAGCGCAACGGGTTGGTCGCCATTGCGGACGCGAATTACCACCGCGTGGCGAAGTACCTGAGCCCGGACATTCAAGAAGCGATTGTGACAAACTAACATGAAACAAGCCATTGACTTTTCCAAGATCGCGCATATACTAATCGTGTCTAGGCGATTGGTTACGGGGCGTTTTATTTTCCCCTGCACGTGCTACGGATTTTCACAACTACATAACTTTGTGGGCAAAGCGCCCCACATGTGCGGACTAACGTCCCGCCATCGCCTAGACAACGATAGCAAGCACCTGTGGGGCGTTTTGCTTTGCAGGCCAGCTTTAGCAACCCAGCACAAGCGCAAAAACTGTCAACGGTGACTAAATAAAGCACTGCCACGACCCGCAGTGTGCAAGCATGGATCACCGGGAGCATTTTACACTAAAAACGTCAAATTTTCATTTTTAGACATAAGGAGACAACCATGAACATCAGCACCCAAACCACCACCATCGTCCATCTTGAACTGACCGAGGCCGAAGCCCGCAGCGCCCTGGTCGACCCGTCGCAGATTACCAGCCAGCTCCGCGCCGCCCTGGCCCCGGTGGCATCCGCCAGGCAGACGCGCAAGTCGCCGATGCTGGGGAAGCGGGTGAGCGACCCAAAAGCCAAAGCGGCCGGAAGCCGCAAGTCAATCGAGCGCCAGCCGTGTCCGAAATGCAGCCGACTGCTCTCCCCGCAGGGATTAGCCAGGCATTTGCCGACGTGCCGTGGGGAACAGTTCGACCCGGCCGGATGAGCGGACGCAAACTTTAGACACAGGAGCCCACACCATGCCCGACCACGACCTCCTCGACACCCTCACCCGCACAAAAACCGCCGTCGCCTGGCTGGCGCACCTGGCGCAGTTTCAGTCGACCGTCGTTGAGACCTACCTGCTGCAGGCGGTGGATAAAGTTGAAGCGGCCCGGCAGCAGATCATGGTGGAGCGGAAGGCCAAGGAGGTGGGGAGTGTGGAATAGACTGCAATATGCGATAGGAGAATACGCGCTTACCCGGATTGGTAAACTGCTCTGCTTTTTCGGCCTGCATTGGTGGGGCGTGTGGGAACCTTGGCGGCATCTGCAACAGCGGCATTGTGTGCGGTGCAATGCGTGGCGGGTGAGGATGGTGAGACGATGAGCGAAGTCCTTGACGAAAACGAAATCTATTGTTGCACGACCTGCTTAACCGAACACCCGAACCTGGTACGCATCGGAACACTGACCGCCGCTAGCGCTTCGGAAGTGTGCGAATTTTGCGGCAACGAATATTGGCGACTGTGTGTCGCCGTGGAAAAGGAGCAAACGCAATGACCATCGACACTAACGAACTCCGCGCCCTGTGCAATGCGGCCACGCCGTACAAACGAGTTGAACCAACCGAGGGAACCGTCCTGCAATTTGTTGGCGTATACGTCACACGGTGGCAACCCGAATGGGGCGAGCCCACGGTAGGCTTTGTGGGTGATGACGAATTGCAAGCCGCCGCCCGCGAGGCCGTGCCGCAGTTGCTGGACGAGTGCGAGCGGTTGCGGGCGGCGTTGTTGGAACACGCCAAATCTCGCTATGGTGTATCACGCGTGATGAGCGTAGAAACATTTTGCATCGAGGACAAACTATTTGCAGAATGGGAAAACACACAATGAGCATGGAATTGTTCAGGAAAGATGAACACACCTTCGTAGTCGGTTGGTACGGGCGGCCAGGTCACGTAGGCACATACACGCATGTCGTCGAACCTGGCGGAAAAGTTTTGTGCGGCTATAAGCCGGGCTTTGCCATGCAATTTCAGTGGTGCGCTTTCATCAGCGAACACGCTATCAAGTACATTGAGTGCCCGCAGTGCCGTAAACGTGTATTGAAACTGGTCAAGAAAGTTTCCAATAAAGGAGCCTAACATGCCTGACGAACCCAAACCTGAATGGCTGGCGCTGGCTGGCCGAGACGAACAGATAGCGCAACTCACCGCGCAGGTAGCCGCGCTCACCGCCGACAAGGCCCGGCTCATTACCAACCTGGACGCGTTGCAAGCGCAAATGTCGCTGCTCACCGCCGAACTCCTGGCCAGCACCGCCCGCGTCACAGCGCGGGCGCAGGAGTTGAACGCGCAACATGAGACGGTGCAAGCGTTGCAGTCGCAGATTGAGCAGTATCAGACGCAAATCAACGCTATCCAATTACAAAGCGGCCAGCGCAAAATTATGATTGACGAACTTCAAGCCGAAAAAGAAGCTGATCGTTGGGGGCCGTGGATGCCCGACCGTCAGGCGCTCACCGTTCAACTTGAACAGGCGCGGAGAACCATCTTGAAACTATGGCAGGATTATCGGCCATTCGTCAAAGGAAAACTTTCAGAAGCCGACATTGCTGCTATCAATGCCTCCACGCCAGTGCCAACACACAAGGAATGACCCATGCCACACGAAATGACCTTCTACGATCACATGCTCAGCCTGGCGAAAGACCATCAATTCACCATTGGCGTGATTGGCGATTTGTCCAAGGCGCTGCTCAACTCCGATGCGCGGATGCGGGCGGCTGAGTTTGTGCTGGACGAAAAGCATACTGAGTGCAACGCGCTCACCGCCGAACTTGAAGAATTGCGACCTTACAAACCCGCGTTTTTTGATGTGCGCAAGCGGGCGTGCGAATTGGAAAAGGATTACATCGCAACGAAGGCCGAGCGCGACGAATGGCGGCGTGTGGCTGGGGTGTGCGAGCGCCAGAACGCGGCGGAGATTGCCAAGCTCACCGCACAGGCCGAACGTTTTCAAGCCAGCCTGAAAGACAATATTGCGCTGTTGGGTAACGCTGGCAAGGCGGTGAATGATTTGTTGAACGAACGTGACGCGCTCACCGCCGAGCGCGACGCCCTGGCCGCGCAACTCGCGGCGGCGCGGGGGGAGCTGGGCAAAGTCAACGGACTAGCGGCCAGCGTGCTGTCTGCTTGGCAAGGAGCGCCGAAGTGGATCGCCGCCGAAGCTAAAGACGCAAACGACATTTGCGAAGCCGCCATGTCGGCGTGGAAAGAGCGCTAACCCATGCCTATCGAAGCAATTTGTGGACTGGCGTTTATTGTTTGCGCGGCGGCGGTTTGGCTTGCGCACCAGGTCGAAGAAGAAATATTGAGCACGCCAGATGATGGGCACATGGACTGGCCCTACTGAGTAGGAGTTTCAAAGGAGCGACAACCCATGAATGAATTGCAGCTTGTTCGACACCGCATCGCCTGCAACACCCCGCACCCCACCACGGTGCGTTGTCCGAATTTCGATTGCCGCCACATTTTCAAGGCCATAGCGCATACCAACGTAGAGAACTGGCGAGACGCCTGCTGCCCCGCCTGCGGACAGCGCGTCAGCGGCGGCGACCTGATGTGGGGCATGTACTCGCCCAGCCGGGAGAGCATGGACATTGACAGCTATCGCCTGCTCATCCGCACGCTGGTGTGCGCCCTGGTGCAGGCCGGAACTTGGGGTGATGTGGCGCTGGCGCCGCATGTGAAAGAGTCGCTGGAACGGGCGTGCGGGGAGTGGCCGGAAGTGGAGCAGCGGCGGGCTGAGCTGAAGGCGCAGGGAGAAAAGCCATGCTGAGTATCCACCTCGTCACCGCCCGCCTGTGCGACATCACCCCCATGCCCGCGCCCGACGGCCTGCTCGAATACGTGGTCGCCAGCAACGGCCTGTTCGTCCGCGCCGAGTCCAGCCGCCTGCGCGCCGTCGTGCCCATCGCCCCCGCCCAGTGCGCCGGTCTGTACCCGCTCGTCCCGTTCGTGCAGCTCAAGACGCCGCGGATCCCGGCCGCCTATCTCACCTCGGTCTGGCAGTCGGCCCTGAACGCCATGCCGAACGAAGCGGCCTATCAGTTTATCTACGACGACGTCGATCCGGTGCCCTGGCGCTGCCTCAAGCCGGACCAGACCGCCGGCGTGGGGTTCGTCAAATACGCCAACCACCCGGACGCGGTGATCGACCTGCACTCGCACGGCGCGCTGCCCGCCTATTTCAGCGACACCGACAATGGCGATGAGCAAGGCCTGCGCTTCTACGTGGTCATCGGCAACCTGGGCGAAGCGCACTCGGCCATCCGCTGCCGGGTGGGCGTCTACGGCCATCACTGGGACGTGCGCGCCAGTACCCTCTTTTCCGGGCCCGGCCCGTTCACGGAGATCTGCAATGAAACTGCCATCAACTAAGTCCGTCACCCTGCGCCTGCCAGCGTTCAATCGCGTCTTCATCACGCTCGTGGGCTGCGGCGGCACCGGCTCGCATCTGGCCAGCGGCCTGGCCGCCCTCGCCCTGGAGCTGCGCGGCCGCGACATCCGCCCGTTCCTCACCTTCATCGACCCGGACAAGGTCGAGGAGCGCAACGTCGGGCGGCAGTTGTTCGGTCAGGCGGAGTTCGGACTGGCCAAAGCGGGCACGCTGGCCATGCGCCTGGGCCAGGTCTACGGCCTGGGCATCGACGCGTCCATCCGCGCCATTGACGCCAAGGACACGTTTGTCAGCGACGATTCGCTCAGCCTCGTCATCGGCGCCGTCGACAATGCCCCCGCCCGGGCGCTCATCGCCAAGGCCGTCGAGCAAGCCGCCGGAAAGCTCTGGTGGCTGGACTGCGGCAACGAGAACCACTCCGGCCAGGTGGCCCTGGGCAACACCGTGCACCCTTTGCGCTGGCGGCCGGCGCTGGGCATGGTCGACAGCCTGCCCGCGCCGCATGCGCTCTATCCCGATCTCATCAAAGCGCCCAAGAAGGTCAAGCGGGCCAGCTGCGCCGACGCCGGCCCGGAGCAATCGCTGATGGTCAATCGCATGGTCTCCGCCTGGGCGCTCTCCCTGCTGCACGATCTGCTGCTGGGACAGCTCCACTACTTCGCCGTGGCCTTCGACCTGGCGCAGGGCGGGGCGCGGTCCTATGCGCTTGACGAGACAACCCTAAAGGAGGTCGCGAAATGACGACGCAAAGCAACGATGACGGGATTGAGATCTTTGTACCGCTGGCCGATGGAGTAATTCGCCCCTATATGGAGTTTTGCGGCGGCGGCTTGCCTGAGTGCGAGGGCCATTGTCCCGTACCGCCCATACTCACCGAAGCCTATTTCATCGTCGAACTTGGCGCCGATGACAAGGGCTGGTATCCGATCCACGGTGGCGGCGGCATTGCCCGGTACGCGCTCCCCGCCGCGCATCTGGAGGCCCAAGACGCCAAGTTGCAAACCGGACGCGGGGCGCGGATTGTGCGCGTTGTGGAAACCAAGCAAGTGGTTGAGACGATAGGAGAGTAGACCATGGCCCGTATAGACATAGACCCCATAGCAATGTGCATAGTTTGCGGTCAAGTTGTGCCGTCAAAATCGCCTCACGCTTGCCCTGGTCCTGCCAAGACGCCAGTTGAAAAGAAACTAGACGAAGTGCTGGATGAGCTGAAGAAGATCAATCGCAATCTTGAAGCGCTACTCGCCAAGGAGGCGCAATGAAAGCCCTTTCCATCCGTCAGCCGTGGGCCTGGCTCATCGCCAGCGGCCACAAGGACGTCGAAAATCGCACGTGGTACACGCGCTTTCGCGGGAAGTTTCTCATCCATGCGTCACTCAAATTCGACGACGCCGGACTCGTCTGGGTGCGCGGCAATTTTCCGCACATTCAGATCCCGACCGCGCTGCCAACGGGTTGTGTGGTTGGCTGGGCGACGCTGGAAGACTGCCTCGAGGGGCGGGCCGTCGTCAGCCCGTGGGCGTTCGGCCCGTTTTGCTTCATGCTCAAAGACGCCGAATTATGGGACACGCCCGAGCCAGGGCCGGGCGCGCTGCGGTGGTTCGAGTTTGAATTGCCGAGCTGGCGGGAGGCTCAGCCATGAGCGCGCCCAAGCCGCTGAAGCCACACTTTGTCCTCGGTCTGCTGAAAGCCCCGGCGCTCGACGACCCAGCGTTTGTCACGGCGCAGGAAGCCATCAACGTAGCCATGGACAATCAAGAAGAGTTTG
>ERZ869925.1393-NODE-1393-length-11034-cov-7.165862_pt1 | contig 11034 bp, 11 predicted proteins | sample MGYA00579311_ERZ869925 | MGnify/ENA primary metagenome ERZ869925 (study PRJEB32216, sample SAMN09231817) | wastewater metagenome | place: USA: Maryland | collected 2016-07-30 | study: EMG produced TPA metagenomics assembly of the PRJNA472060 data set (Reclaimed...
GGTGAACCGAACCTTGTTCTTGTCGGTCCGTACAACAAGCAGAAGTTTTCGACCTTTACTGGCCGTTCGACTTCGCAGGTTGTGGTTCGTCAGGACGTTGTTGACGGCGCGGCTGAACTGTATCGCTCTGACTTCGGTGTGCTGAAGGTGGTTCCGAACCGCTCGCAGCGTGACCGTGACGCGTGGATTATCGACACGACCAAGGTTGCTGTCGCTGGTCTGCGTATGTTTGAGCCGCAGGAGCTTGGCCGCGTTGGCGATGCCGTCACCCGCGATATCATCTCGGAATACACGCTGGAAATGCGCAACCCGGATGCTCACTCGCTGATTGCGGACCTCACGACCTCCTGACCCCTCTCTCAGGACAACTAAGGGGGCTAGTCTTCGGGCTGGTCCCCTTTTTTGGGAGATTTTATGTCCATACAAAACCTTCTGGACCTCATTCCGAATGAGCGCCGCAAGACCATCCACCACGAACAGGATGGCCGATACTGGATCGAATCGCGGCAAGATGTCGCGCCCATTATCGAAAATGCCAAAATGCTTTCTGAGCAGAAGCCCGGCAAGGATTTTACGCGGGTGGCACTCATCCCGCTTTCCGTTCTGAACCAGTCATTCACCGAAGGATGGTTCAGCGACCCCGACGCATGGCGCAAATGGGCGAACGACCCAGCCAATCGCGATTATCGCACCACCAAAGGAACCATCTGAGAGGGTATTTTATGCCAAGTTTGAAAATAGCCATTTGCACACCTTGTTACGGCAATCCTGAACTGATGTTCTCGAAAAGCCTGCAATGCGCAATCAAGCACTTTTACGAAGCCAAACTGACCAACACGGACGGCGAGGAATACGAAAAGGAGGTTGAATGGTTTGTGGTTAGCAATTCGATGCTGACCGAAAGCCGTCACATGCTTGTGGCTGAAGCCCTGAATTGGGGCGCTGATTATCTGCTGTGGGCCGACGCTGACCATGTTTTCCCGCCCGACACCATCTGTCGCCTATGGGCGCGTAATGTGCCTGTTGTTGGCTGTAACTATGCGCGCAGGGGAACGCCTACTGCCCCGACCGCTGCAAAGATTGTCACCAATGACGATGGTGAGGACCACAAGAACCTTTGCTACACCACTATGGAAAAGTGGCACGATAACGTCTTGGAAGAAGTTGACCATATGGGGCTAGGGCTTTGCCTTATGCGCATGGATTGCTTCGACGCCCTCCAGGTCAAGGCGGAAGAAGAAGGCGCTAAAACCTTCATGCCGCTGTTCATGTTCACACCGACCGACAACTTCCAAGGGATGATTGGCGAGGACGTCTATTTCTTCAAGAAACTGAAGGCGGCGGGCGTCCCGATATACCTTGACCACGGCGTTTCGTGGGAAGTCGGTCACATTCACAAGATTGTCCTGACCAACCATCATGCGGTGAAGCAGGAAAAGGACTGGATTGCTCACGGTGAAAAGCGCGCCAAGCGTTATGAGCCGACCATCGAGCGTCTGGAATCACTGGAGACTGCATAATGTCTGAAGACCCGGCAACTTGGACAGAATTAAAGGCGTCTTTGGCCGAATGGCTGAACCGCTCTGACCTTACATCCAAGATACCGGAGTTTATTGCGCTTGCCGAACGCCGGTTCAATCGCATCATTGTAACCCCTGAGCGCGAAAGCACGGCAACGGCTTCGCTTTCAGGGGAAACTTTGGGCCTGCCGACCGACTTCTGGCAGCTTCGGTCTATTCATTTGACGACCGACCCCCGCCAACCCTTGATGCAAGTCTCCCCATCTGTGCTGCGCTCGGAATATGCCGACCAGACAACGGGCAAGCCCCGCGCCTTTGCAATTGAGGATGGCCAGTTCATTTTCGGGCCGTCACCTGACACGACTTACACGGTCAAAATTTCCTATGTCGCCGGTATTCCTCCTTTGAACGGCTCCACAGCGACAAATTGGCTGTTGGAAAAGCATCCCGACATTTACATTTATGGTTCGCTGCTGGCTGCTGAAGCCTATCTCTGGAACGATGCACGTCTAGGCGTGTGGAAGTCCGCAATGGATGAGGCGATTGCCGAACTGGCGGACGCTGGCAACCGCTATCGCCTATCAATGCCGCTTCGCCTGCGCAATCCTGTTGTCGGGTGGGGTATATGATTTTAGGGGAGTTCGCGCCTGACAAGGCGAAGTCGAACAATCCGAACATCTTGACCGAGTGCGAAGGGGTGTTTCCGCTTGAGGATGGCTATCGTCCCGTTGGGCAGTTTGTAAAGCTGTATGATGCTATAGCAACTACTCCCAAGGGCGGGGCATCTTTTACCACCCCTGAAGGCTTAAGCTACATTCTCGCAGGGGACGCGACAAGCCTCTACAAGGCGTTTTCGGGTGCTTGGACGTCGATAGGGACGGGATATAGCCTCCTGTCAGATGCTCGCTGGCGTTTTGCGCAATTTGGCGGGCTTGCCATTGCGTCAAATGGCGCTGACCCGTTGGTCAAGATTGATTTGGCGGCTGACACGGTGTCGAACCTTGGCGGCGATCCGCCGCGCTTTGAAACTCTGGCTGTAGTCAAGGATTTCCTTGTCGGCGGTGTCCGCAACGGCAAGGTTATGCACCTTGGCTGGTCCGGCATTAACGATGCGGAATGGTGGACTGTAGGCCAGCGGCAAGCAGACTTGAACATCCTACCAGATGGGGGGCGCATTAACGGCATCTTGTCGGGCGAATATGGGATTATCCTGCAACGCAACTGCATCCGCCGCATGGATTATGTGGGCGGCAATATCATTTTCGAATTTAACGTAGTCTCAACAAATACCGGCTGCGTTACCGTTCATTCGGTTGCGCAATGGGGCCGGATAGCCTTCTTCCTGTCAGACAATGGCTTTATGATGTGGGATGGCAGCCAAGCCGTTCCTATTGGTCAAGAGAAGGTCGATAGGACGTTCCTGAGCCTTTACGATGTGTCTGACTGGCCTTCAATGTCCACGGCGATAGACCCTGTAAACCGCGTTGTCATGTGGTCGATGGCAGACAAAATCTGGTGCTACCATTGGGATTTCGGGCGCTGGTCAATTCTGCCTGTGGTTTCGTCCATTATCTTTTCAGGTGTCACCAAGGCCGTTTCGATTGATGAAGATTACCCACCCGACATGCCGGAAGATACCGACATTGATGGGGTAGGGCTTCCAAGCCTTGATGATGCGATATTTAGGGGCGGCGATCCGCTTTTGTATGTGTTCAATTCAGCTCGTGAGTTAGGACATTTCGACGGGACACCACAGGCTGCAAAGTTCACGGGAAGCGATTTGGAGTTGTTCAGGGGGCAACGGGCCTGCTTGCGTATGGCGCGACCGGACACGGACGCGGCTGCGGGCCTTACGCTGACGTTGCTAGGGAAGCAGCGCCTTGGGGACGCCGGAAGTTCGACGGCCTTTAACAGCCTGACAACTTCCGGCGACATGCCGCTTCGGTTTTCGGCAAGGTTTACGCGACCCACATTCCAGATAGCCGCTGGCACGACATGGACCTATGCCAAGGCGGTTGATTTTGTGGGCGAGCCGGGGGCTGGCAGGTGAGCAGGATAAAGTCATTCTCTCCATCGCCTGTTTGGTTGACGCAAAAGATTGATGCGCGCGTTGCTGTTGTCGCTCCTTCTGGAGGGGGTGTGTAATATGACAACCCCTGTTTATGCCTTCATTTGCACCAAGACGACCTATGCAGTTGTTGTGCCGAATGACGGGCCTGATTTTCAGCGCAGGACGTCAAACGCCTTCAAGGCAATCCAGCAAGGGTTTTTCAACGTAGGCGATTTGCTTTTCAGGCCAACGCAGGATGCCGTGCCGTTCCATCTGCTTTGTGATGGCTCTGTTTTGAACAAGACTGACTTCCCGCAATTAGCTGATTATCTTGGCGATACATTCGGAGGCGATGGGGTTACAACATTTGGAATCCCTGATTACTCAAACGACTTTATTGCAATGCCAGCCCTGACGGTCACGCAGGAAACAGACCAAAGTGGCACGGTGACAACGGGCGGCACTGTAACCACACCAACCGACCCCGGACAAGCAGGCGGCACAACAGGCGGCAACGTGCCTTCAGGCGGGCGTCCTAACCGCGTCTCAAGTGAATTTGAGGTATGACGTTTGGCTATGTCCCGTCACCAGCGGCAGGACAGTGGGGAAAGGCTCTAGGCTATCTCAAGCCAGCATTGGCAAGAGGTGGCTATACTTGGGACGAGTGCGCACGATTAATTGACAGCGGCCATGCTCAATTATGGATGAGCGACGAGGCCGCTTTGGTTAGCCGACGCGATGGCGACACACTGGAGTTATGGCTTTGTGGCGGGCGCGTTGTGAACGCCTCCGACAAGTATCTGGCCGTCATTGAGCGAGCCGCCAAGGAATCGGGAATGAATTGGATGAGAGTCACGGGCCGCAAGGGATGGGAGCGCCATCTTAAGCGGTTTGGTTGGGTGCGCGTAGGCGAGGATTTGATGAAGGATATTTGCAATGGGTAAGACTAAGACCGTTCAAAAGAACGACCCGTGGGCACCTGCACAGCCCTACATTCTTAAGGGGCTTGAGCAGTCCAGTCAGGTGTTCGACCGGCAGCAGCCGACGCTTAACAAATACGCAGGAATGCAGATGGACACCTATGGGCGTCTTGCGCCGGGGGCTGAACAGGGCATTCGCGGTTCGCAAAGCCTTGTCAATGACACGCTTGCCGGTCGTTACCTAAACGGCAATCCGTATCTTGACGGCCAACTTGAACAGACCCGCGAGAATGTCTCGAATGACGTTCTGTCGCGCTATTCGGGTGCGGGCCGCTATGGATCCGCTTATGGCATGGGTGAATTGACCCGCCAGCTTGCCAATGCTGAAAACAACATGCGCTTCCAGAACTACGCAATGGAGCGCGGCTATCAGAACGACGCTATTGGGCAAGCACAGCAGCTTATGGGGGGCAGCCAGTCGCTTCTCAACAATGCTGCGGAATTGCCTTGGATTGGTGTAGGCGCATTGAATGGCAACGTCCGCAACGCTTCAGGCGGTTACGGCACGACTACCACCACTCAGAAACAGGGTATTGGCGGGATGCTGGGCGGCTTGGCTGGTTCCGCCTTGTCAGGCTGGGCTTCAGGCGGTTTCAAGGGGGTTTGATATGGCACTAGGTTTTCAGCGCCAAGGCATGTTTGGCCGAAAAATGCCCGACTACCGCAGCCCTTGGGAAACTCCGGGCATTGGCGACGGGATAAATCAACAAATGGGCCAACAGCAAAGCCAGCCCATGCCCATCGGAATAGAGCAAATGCAGCAACCCAAGAAGCCGGGCTTTTTCGGTCAAGGCGGCGTAGGCCGTGCAATTGCTGGCACAATTGGCGACTTTCTTTTGCAACAGTCCGGCATGCAACCAATTTACGGGCCTACAGTTTTGCAGCAGCGCGATGCCGAAGAGCGCGCCCGCATGGCGCAACAGCAGCGGATGCAGCGCCGCGAGGATATGCAATGGGAGTGGCAGAACAAGCCCAAAGATGTTCCTAACAATGATACCATAAACGACTTCAATTGGTATAGCGGCCTTACAGACGAGCAGCGCAAGCTATATCACCAAATGAATCCGGTTGTCGGCTATATGGCCGATGGAACGCCTCGCGTTATTAATCCGTATGAGGCGCAGCAGCCAAATTTGGATAGTCAGCCCGCCAGCGAAGATGGCTATGACTACATTCCGGGGCCGGGTGGCCGCGCCAATCCATCAAACTGGAAAAAGGCTGGAGGTCAGTCGGGCGCACCGACTGGCGGCTTTCGCTAAAGACTTTAACCCAATTAGCGCGTTTCAACAGGCTGGATTTAGACCGACAAGCGGCTTCAGGACGCAAGCGCACCAAGACGCCTTAAGGGCGCAAGGTCTGACAAAGACAAACCGCAGCCAGCACACGATGGGCAATGCCGTTGACTTTGCGATTCCGCAGGGGTGGTCAAAGGCAAAAGCTCTTCAATGGGCAAAGCAGAATTTTCCCGGCGCTCGCTTTGAAGCGACAAACGGCAATTCTATTCACGGCACGTTCCCTGGATGGGGAGGCGCGCCTGACGTCTCAAATTCTCGCAAAAGGTATAAATAGATGGCCGGTCCTTGGGAAAAATACGCAAATCCTGCTACCCGCTACGGCGCGGACCCCACAAAGGTTCGCCAAGAGCAGCGGGCGGAAGAAGATCAGATCATGCAGCGTGAAGCGGCAGCCCGTGCAGCTCAGGCTGCCGAACGTGCGGCGGCTAATTCAGAAGCGGCAAACGCTTTGGCAAGAGAGCGTTTTGAGTTTGAAAAGTCCAAAGGCACGAAAGCGCCACTGACAGCAAAAGAGCGCGCTGATGCAGTAGCGGCTTACAACTCTGCATCGTCAATCGACCGCCTTGTCGCGCAGATGGAACAGCAATTTAAGGCTGGTCCAGGCGCAACCACAGGCATTCGCGGCGCGCTTGACTATTTGCCATTCACCGAAAACCAGCAATTCGACCGCACTGGTAATTCTGTAAGGGGGCATGTCGGGACCGCTCTAGGATTCACTGGTGGCCAGTTGAATAGCGTTGCCGAAGCTGAAATGGCGGTTGGTCCGTATCTTCCCGCTTCGGGCGACAGGGACGCTGTTATTCTCGACAAAATTCAGAGACTGAAAGATTTGGCAAACGATGCGCGCACTCGCTCAACTGCTATTCTTGGCGGGGTTCCAGACCAATATGGGAATATCGGTCCTGTAGAAGACCAGCCCGCAGTCGCAGCGCCTCAGCCAATCCAGCCACAAGGCCGCGACACAACCCCCGCGCTTTTGTCTGGCGGCAATGGTGGCGGCCCCGGCTTTGGTAATCCGGTTCCTGACCCGTCTGGATTTGTGTCTTACGGCTCAACCATGCGCCGCGAGAACAACCCGCAATGGAAGGGTGTGAACGAGGCTGTAAAGGGCATGATTGTTGCTGGCCAATCTCCTGAACAAATCAGCGCATACCTTCAACAGCAGGGCATCAGCACCGATGCGCTTTCGGGCGTAGGGCAGGCAATTGATTACTATCGTCGCACAGGCAAAAAGGATTTTCGTGTCAATGTGGACGACATCGAAGTGCCGATGTCTAATGTTGAACAGTTCCGCAACAATGCCCCGCAAACACGACTTGGCACGGCGGCTGCAACGGCATTGAACGCAGGCGGTTTTGGCATCCCGCAAGCCCTTGCTGGCGACCAGTTGCAGTATCTGCGCGACCAGAACCCCGTGTCGGCTTTTGCTGGCGATGTAACAGGCATTGTTGGCGCAACATCGGCTTTGGGTAAGGCTGGCAGCAGCCTTGCGGGTAAACTAGCACCATCACTTCTGACAGGCGGAGGCAAAGCGGGAAATATCGCCCGCGCTGTTGCTCCTGATGCAGCCTATGGCGCTATTTACGGCGGCGTTACTGAAGGCGACCCATTGACGGGCGCTGCAACCGCTACGGTCGGCTCTGGCGCTGGTCAATTGCTCGGCAAGGGCCTGCAAAAGACGTTCACGGGGGTTACCGATCCTGCCGTGCAATATCTGACCGAACGCGGCATTCCGTTGACCATCGGTCAGACGCTTGGCAATCGCGGCATCGCGGGCCGCACAATGAACAAGCTGGAAAGCGTCCATATCCTTGGCGATATGCTCGCCCGCAACCGCATGGACGGCCTTAAGGCTTTTGAACGCGAAGCCTTAAATGACGTTGTTTCGCCTATTGGGGGTCGCGTCACTACAGGCGGAACGGAAGGGCTTGAACAAGCACAAGGCGCGATCAGTCAAGCCTATGGCGATGCTCTTTCCGGTGTCAATGTCAGGCCAGACGCGCAGTTTATCGGTGACGCACAGTCTGCCATGCAGGCGGGGGCGGCAGTTCCCAAATATGGCGAAGACTTCACCTACATGATGAATCAGGAAGTGGGCCCTGTGTTTGGGCAAAGCGGGCAACTTTCCGGCCCACAACTGCAAAGCGCGCTTCAGTCGCTTGGTAAAATCCGCTCTGGTTTTGCTAAAAACCCTGACGCGATGGCTTCCTATGCGGCAGATGCGACCAGCCAAATGGATGACGCATTAACGGGTCTTGTATCGCGTCAATCTCCTGACACTATGCCCGCTTACAATGCGGCTAAGGGTGCTTTCCAACGCCTTGCCCCTTTTGAAAACGCCCGTATGACAGCAATCAACCAAGAGGCCATTACCCCTGCGCAACTTGCGCGCTCTATCACTAACAATACAAAGAACTTCGGTGGTCGAGCCGCCGCCGCAAGGGGCGACAACTTGACCGACCTTATCCGCTATGGTCAGGAAGTCTTGCCGCCTACCGTTCCTAATTCGGGAACGGCTGACCGCTTGGCAGGTATTAGCGGATTGCTGCTTCCAACCGCCTTGGGTGGCGCGTCTTACGGCGTATCAGACCTAAGTCCCACTAGCGCGGGGGCGCTTGCGGCTCTTGCCGCCCTCTCGACCAAAGCTGGACAGAATGCCGCTCAGAAGGCGCTCGCAAAGCGGCCCAAGGCACTAAAGCGTTTCGGTGGTATGTTCGGGGGGCGGCAAGCGCAAAAGGGGCTGGCTGGCATGGTAACAGCCCCCTTGCTCATCGAGGACTGATTTCTCCAGCTTCTTTGCATCTCTATGGTCGGCCCACGCGCCCCATAGAAACAAAACCACACCTTTAGCGAGCATCGCTGAAAACAAGTCCATGCCGGACTGAATACCACGAAAAATTGATTCTCCCAAGCCCTGCTTTCGCGGGGTTTTTTTGTTTGAGGAAACGCAATGAGCATAGCCGATTACAGCACGTCCGCAGCCTCCAATACTACGCTAGGCACTATTCCTGTCGGCCCCGGCATGGAGCGCGAAAAGGTCAACGATGCTTTTCAGCAATTGATGGCCGATATTGCAGGCGGCGTCACCTATCGCGCAAGCGGGGCAAGCCCAACGGCCCGCACGGCTCTGGCCAAAATGCTCGAAATGCCGGAAAGTCCTGAAGACTATGGCGGCAGCACAGGTGCCGACATATTAGAAGCCGCAACCGCTTCCAAAGAGGTCAAACTATCACGCGGCGCAACCTATGCGCTTTCGGCAACGGTAAACCTGTCAGCCCTTAACAATCGGGTGATATATCTCAACGGCGCGACCATCACAGGGGCTTCAGGCTTCACTGGAACGCACCTTCTGGCCATTTCCGGCGATACGCAAATCATCGGCCCCGGCACAATTAACGGATCCAACGTGGCGGCCCCATCGGCTGCCTATGCCTCTGGTTCTTATGCGGGTGTGGGTATCTTTATCTCTGGAACGGGTGACAGGGGCAAGATTGAAGGCGTCCACTTTACCAACTTCCAATCCGGCCCAATTCTCCATGACAGCACGAAAACCCGCGATGGCTTCATTGTTCGCGATTGCAGCTTCTACGATGTCCAGAAATACACCGGACACGAAACCAACGGCGTCGTTCACATGCACGGTGTGGACTATAGCCTCATGGAAAACAACGTCTTGGAAACGTATAATTTCAAGGGCTATTATGTCGCCAACTCTGCCTTTGCGCAGATTGTCCGGTGCCATTCCAGCGGGGGCAGTTCAAGCCATGCCTCGCACTATATCAGCGGCGGCAATGATTGCGAGATTCTGGACTGTTCACACACAGGTTCGGGCTTTGGCATCAAATGCTTTCAGACTTCCCGCCCGACCATTCGCAACTTCACTTGCCCGTCCGCCTATTCGGCGGTCTATGTGCAGGGTTGCCTTGGATTTACGATCGACGGGGTTGACGCGACTTCACCCACGCACGGCGTTATCTATGTCGAAGGCGTTGCCAGCTATCCCACCAGCGGTATCGTGCGCGGCGTTCGTGCAAAACGCGCGGCTGCTGGCACAACGTCAAACCATGTCGGAGTGTATATCGCAGGGGCGGGAACGGGGACTGTCTCCAACGTCAAGATAACAAACTGCTACTTCGAGAACATGCTTTGGGGCATCTATGCGGTCAATACCGGCATTGCCCAAACCGAGATTGAGATTGTCGGTAACGAGTTCAAGAACACTGGCCAATATGGCTTCATCGGCTATATCGGTTCAGGTAAAATCAGCGACAACCTTATCGAAATGGACGGGGCAGGCGTTGAGGCTGCGGTCTTCCTGAATCGTGACGGCGTAACCACAACAGGCAACATTGAAATTGCCCGCAATCATATCAAGGGCTGCACAGCCGACATTATCCAGATTGGTGAAGGCGGGCGTCTGGCCTACCGTGAAATCATCATCAAGGATAACTACGGTTTTGGCGGCACCAACTTCCTTGACTATCAGGGCAATGCAAATTCCGCCGATACAGTCAACTATCTGGAAGTCTCGGGCAACAGCTTCACGGGCCTAACCACGGGCTGCACGTTCACCTTCAACACGACAACCTCCACCAGCGTCAAGATTGTCGGCAACACCTTCATGAACGGCAGCTATGCGCTTGTTGGCGATACCTATGCGAACCTGACCAACGTCACCTTTGTCGAGTTCCGCGAACAACGTGGGACGGTCACGCTATCGGGTGGAACAGCGAACGTCACCTTTGCCCTTGCCGAGCCGAATACATCATTCCGAATACAGCTTGGAGGCAATGCCTCCGAGACGTTCTACTGGTCTGCCAAGGCCACCAGCGGATTTACGATAACGTCCAGTAACGCTGGCTCCACAGCAATTGTCGATTGGGTTATCGGTCGATGAAACCGCACCACATTCTCGACCATCTAGGCGACGGCGCAAAGCATCTCCTCGACTTTCTTTCAATCTCTGTAGCCGTCGGGACGCTTGTGAGCCTTTTACCTTCGCTTGCCGCTTTGTTGACAATCGTTTGGACGGGCTTGCGCATCTACGATTGGTGTGAAGCCAGATGGCAAGGCCGCAAGCCATCAGAGGACTAGCATGGGCCTGCTTTATCGCCGTTGCGCTGATGAAGCCGATCATCGCAACTTTGTCTACTGGCTTGCGCGCGTTCGTGGTTACAAATTCATGGACG
>ERZ869925.1394-NODE-1394-length-11013-cov-4.602847_pt1 | contig 11013 bp, 13 predicted proteins | sample MGYA00579311_ERZ869925 | MGnify/ENA primary metagenome ERZ869925 (study PRJEB32216, sample SAMN09231817) | wastewater metagenome | place: USA: Maryland | collected 2016-07-30 | study: EMG produced TPA metagenomics assembly of the PRJNA472060 data set (Reclaimed...
GAGAAATAATAAAAGTTCTATTTAATGCCGAACTAAAACTTGAACTTGCTCCACCATTAATTAAAATATTACTTCCCGATAGGGTTAATTGATTTATATCTTCTTTTGTATAAGCATCTTCAATCCCATATCCAAGAAGTGTATTTGGTAATGCTTCTATTTCTTCAAAAAAAATACGACTTCTCTTAAAATTTGGATTAAATTGAAGAGAGGCATTTGCACTTATTGACTTATTTTCATTTTCAATTAAAGATGGGGTAGTTGGTACTACATCTCCATTAATAACTATTTTAGACTTTGAATAAAATTTACCAATATCATTTAATTCCTTATTGATAGTTTCAGGAAGTAAATATCCATTTAATTCAATATTAAATTCAGATTTTATTATACGTTCATCACCAATATCAACCTCACTCGAATCATCAAACCCATCTATTTTTACTAAAAATTTAAGACCATTTTTCTCTCCCCAATATGAATCACTAGCATAGTTAAAAGCTTCAACTATTTTGTTCATATGCTCCGTGAAATTCGTCATCACAGTTACAGAATATGAAATAGTAACATAGTCAGGAACTGTAATTGCATATAATTCTTTTGTCGGAAGAGTGTTTTCTAATACACTAAACTGATTATATTTGTTTTTATTAGTATATTTTTTTTCAAATACTCTGAATAAACTTGGATTATTTGCATCCAATTTATTATTCATATCAGTATTCTTTTTTACATTAGTTCTTATAATAGATATGATGGGTAATAATAGCTTTTCATCTTTATCCCTATAATATCCATATTCTTGAATAGAACTCCAAACCTCTCTGTTACCTAAAAACACAGGAACTTCTATCAACTGTGAATTTTGATAAATGATAGGTTTCACTACATTTTTTATATGCCACAATACTGCTTTATCGTGGTCTTCTATCCCTATATTATAATTCTTTATTTGCCCATCTTTATCTGAAATATCCAATGCTCTATTTTTAATAGGGATTGTTTTTTCAATCACATAATCATTGGGAATTGGTTGATTTATATTTAGTATATTTCTAGCCACTTTTAAAGTCTTTCTCGTTTAAGGTTTAATTTTTCAGCACTTGTTAAAGTTGCTTCTAATACCAATGACACACTTTCACCAAAATTATCAGTATCATTTGAATAAGAATATTCAGGGTATTTGCCTAAAAAGTATTGATTATCTATAATATTATCAACTATGTAGAAATTTTCATTATGTAAAACGACATCACCCCTTTCAGGAACTAAGCCTGCTGTTTTAAGCATATCCCGTAGAAAACTAAATGTGGTTTTTCTAGTCACTGTTGGTAGTCCATTTTGATTTTTTGCAACTTGCCCTTCTAAACTGATTAAACAGTCTATTAATATAGGTTGGTGATAAGATTTATTAGAAGACTCGCCGTAAATATTACTTACAGTTTCTTCCAAATCAATTTTATAATATCCAACTTTTTGTTGAATAATCTTTTGTAATAATTCTCTGTTAATAGAGAGAATTAAATCTACATCTCTTCGTTCTCCAAATAATGCCATTAATGTTTAGCGAAAGAAATCATCACTGGTTTGAAATGTATAACACCTTCCAAACCAAGAGAATGATTTTTAATATTACTCAATTCAAGTTTTGCCGATTTACCTTTTGCTATGAATTTCATTTTTAGAAATGAATATTCAAATCTTTGATTTGAAAGTCTATTTAATCTCTCAACATCAACTGGTGTTATTACAACTACGTTCTCAATAGCTCGTATCTGATTCACAATATCAGTTTTATTGAAACTGAAATCGGATTTCATAATAACCTCCACGTAATACAAATTATCTAATTCTTCATTTATCATCCTACATATATTGCCATAGGCACGTTTGAAAGTGTGTCTCTAATATAATTAACTTGTTGATTTTGTAATTCTATTTGTGATTTTCGAGAAGTTTTATCCAACATATCTCGTAATTGGTCTAATAATTGTGTTATTTCTGCGTCAGCAGCACTTAACAAATCACCCTGATTCATTGTAACCTCAGAATTAGGTATAGGTATGGTTGAATATTTCCCTCTAACATATCCTAATTTCCTTTTACATAACGCTAACGCATATCTAAAAATCCAAGATTTTCCCAAAGAATTGATTGTAGAATATTTGATATTGGCGTATGGTGCATTTGATGGATTGGTTATAAGTCCAGTTTGACCATTACCAATACCTGAGCCTGATGTTGTCAATATGCTCGAATTACGTTCTGATTGTTTGATGTAATTAATCCATAATGAAGTCTCCACTGTTGGAATAGGAAATATTCTAAGAACGTTTCCCATCAACTCAAAGGAATATCCAGACCGACGTATATCATTATTCAATTCTATTGATTGAATTCTGAGTGCGTCCATATTAAGTGGAAATAATGTATAATTTATAGCAGGTGTATAACCATTAAATCCGAAGCTATCCATTAAAGAAGTCATTCCAAGACCACTTCCTGCCAGTGGGTCGTAATATTGAACCACAGAAGGTGGTCGTTGATAATATATTCGTTTAATTTCAATAGAATCTCCCGCACTTAATGAAGCTGAACTTGCCGCCCATTCATTTAAGTTATACACTTGCACATTAGGGTGCAATCGCACTGAGCCTGAGTATATATTCACATCACCACCACTACCAGCTTCTGACCCATATGTTTTAGAAAGACGAATAATTGCCCCAAGTGAAGGTGTTATAAGAACATCGTTCACATTACTACCAGAAGGTGTTCCTTGTAATGAATAAAAATTATCTACTAATTGTTGTCCGTAAACTTCATTAGCATAATCCATTACAGCTTGTTCAAATGCCTTGTAAAAAGAACCAGAGTCAAGTTCAACCTGAACCATCGGATAACCAAGTGAGTTAGCACAAAAAACGGCTACCTTGTCAGCGTCTGCTATAAAAGAAGCGTCGCTGTCAAAGTAGCCAAATGAAGTTTGTCCTGCTGAAAATGTTGAACTTCCGTTCCAAATATCTATATTCATTCCAATATTCTTTTATATAAATATTGGATAATATGCTTATTTAGATAATAGTTTATTATATGCTGAAAATCCCCACTTATATTGAAAATATTTATGACAATTAATCTCAAATTGTTTAGATTTTTCCACATCCTGTTCATTCTTTGTTGAAACTGAAACAAAATGATAAAAATGTAAACCAAAATCTCTTAATAATTTCAATCCATTCATTTCACATTTCATAAAAAACTCCCAATCAGAAACAAATCCAGACGGAGAAGGATATTGTTCAAGCCCACCAACTCTCAAATAATCAACTTTCTTCATAAAAAATGGAAAACTTACTCCACATTCTTCAATATTTCCATTTAATGTTAAACAGAATTTATTAAATTCAAAACTATCAAAAGTTTTTTCATTTCTTCCAAAATCTTTAATAACAAATTCTTTGAATATAGATGGAAATGGTTCAATTTGATTAGGACTTAATATGAAATTATTTGTATATCTTTCAATAGCAATGTTTAGTCGTTCATCCCATTCATTTGGAAAAACATTATCATCATTCACCACTAAAATATAATCCAAAGTAGATGAATATATTCCTAAATTAGTTGCTTTAACCGTTCCAACATTATTTTTTAATTCTAACACCTTTATATGTTCTTTATATTTGTCTAATATAGGCTTATTAAGCTCATAGAAGCCATCTACGGCGACGATAATCTCATTCTTGATAGATTGCCCTTCTATTGCAGAAGAAAGGCATACATCAAGAATTTGGGGCGTTTTATAAGTTGGAATTATTACTGATAGTTTCATCTTCTTTTTGCTACAAAATACCAATTCCAACTTTGAATCATATTATCTGGGAGGGTTTCTTCACTTGATAGTTTTTTATGGTAGTTACAAACTAATGGACTTCCATAAACGCTTTCTACTTCCCATCCATGTATAAACATCGTATATACCCAATTATCATAATCGAAAATCCCCCGATATATAAATGTATGCCCCATTCTCCAATTAGGAACGCTTACTAAAAATCTACTATTTGAATGAGTAATATCATAACATTTTACTAAACAATCACTCGGATTTGCTATATGTTCTAAAAAATCATTAGCAATCACCAAATCATAATTTTCACCAATATCGGAAATATCAAAGTTATTGTTTAAATCTTTTACAAAGAAATTTCCCTTAAACTTATTTTTTTCAAATTGTTTCTTACCAAATGGTTTATCAATTAGTGTGTAGTTTAAGTCTATTTTACATTTACTACGAACAACATCAGATAATTTTCCCACACCAGCCCCTAATTCAAGTATTTTTGAGTAGTTATTTTCTACGATAATTTTATTTATAATAATAGCCTCGTGATTATAACGTTGAATCCATGCGTCTTCATCAACTCTTGAACAATCTTCCCATTCGGTATCGTCTCCTCCCCAATCTTTACTAATCACATATTGATTGTGATTTATTTCGTTTTCCGTTCTTAATATAGCCATCTTTAATTTATTAGTTGATAATATTCACCAAGTTTAAATTTTGTTTTCATATTGATACTTCCATGTTCACTCGGAAGGTAATTTGATAATTTAATCACTCTAAAATCAACACTCACTCTACATTTTCCTGTATCATTTATGTTATTCCCATGTGTTAAATTACTTCCATCCCACTGTATCATTTCTCCATATTCACACTCCATAGGAGAGTAGTCTCCTTTATCTTCTTCGCTTTCTACTTGAATAGTATTGTTTCCAAAAGCATCTGTAAACGGTAGGAAGAAATTATCTTCTTGAACATTCTTAGCCCACGATTCATCCCTATACCATCTATCTTTATGGAATTCACCGACAGCTATGTTATTTGGAAAACAAATTCTAAACGTTGGTATTTTTTGAACAACTATTGATTCATTATATAAAGGTCTCACAACCTCTTTAATAAAAGATGAATATGATTCTTTAAACCAATTCGTATCAGCCCATAAATAAAAAAGAGCATGATACATAGTAGATTGGTCATTCTCTCTTTTTAAAACATCAATATTATTCTTTATATCACATAAAGGAATAACCGATGGTAATATTCTTCCATAATCTTTTTGCCAATTCCATTTAGAAGTGTCATATTTTATTTTTTGCATATTATTTATCATAATGTTTAATACCATTCTCATCAAGATAATATGTTGAGAAGTTATCACTCACCCACCCGCCTTTCCAAATAATTGTAGATGTTGACGTATTACTTCCTGACAAAGTACCGTGAGATATAGAACCACTACAGCTAATAGAACCCACAGTTGATTTTATTGTTAGTTCATTTTTCATTTTTATTTGATATTAAAAAAAGGACTGATTAAATTATTTTCACAATGAGTGCTAAATCCACGTATAGGAGACACCAACACCCTTCCATTAACTCCTAGTGTTAGAAATTTATGATGGTCGTACCCGTCAAATGTTTTTGAAGGAAGACTATATAATTCATGTGTACCAAAATCTTCCATCAACGTTGAAAGTTTCATCGCATATGTATTGCAACAAGAAGGAGTCGTTCTCCAATGTGTATATCTACCTAAATATATTTTTGATACAAGTTCTTTATACATTGGTAGAAAATACTTATCTGGGTGGTCATATAATGAAACATAAGCGTTTTTAAACAACCCGATTCCATCTCGTAATATAACATCCCACTTAGGGAGATGTAAATAATCATCTTCTACAAAATAAACAATATCATCTGCATCCCAATCGTGTTCTTCGTATTTTTTCTTAGCATAATTCAGCAAAGTTAAAAATGAAGAAGCATCTGTTCCACATTGAACGTTGAATAATTCATATGATAATTCATTGGCAAAATTAACATGAAAATCTTCACTATTATAATTCCCATCCACAAATATAGATAGCGTGGTGTCGTTTTTAAAATGAATATCAGTTAAGCTATCGAAACATTTTTGATACGAAAACCACTCAGGTCTTATTTCCTTTTTTCTCTTAGGAGAATTAACATTATGTCTAACTAAAATATGTAATTTATTCATGTAATTTCCATTTAGGTGGGATGATAGGTCTAATTGGTTCTAGAGTATTTTCAAGTGGCATACGTGGGTAGAGATGACATTTTCCTACTGTCTCAATGAGCGAGATAAGATAAAAATTAGCGGTACTCACTGTGTGTATTTCCTTTGCATATTTTAAAACCAAATACCAATCAAACATCGTATATCCTTTTATATAATCCATATGAACTATTTTGATATTTTTTTTATCAATATCAAACGTTCCTGAATATTTGTATTTAAGAAGAGGATTTGCGAAATTGTAATTTACTACAATATAATCTGAATTGTGTATATTTAATTTTAAATGTTTGGCTAGATTATTACATTTTTGTAAATTTACATTAAACTTCAAAGTCTTCCATAAGTTAAAATCTAAATTAAACATTCTATATTTAGCTGACATACAATCGCCACCGAAATTCTTCTGGGCATCTTGTAAATTAATAACCCCTTCTGTTCTTATATCTTCGGAATAACTTACTAATTTAACATTTTCATCAAACTGTATATAATCTTTCAACCATAAAAATTGGTCATCCACTTTCCATATATATTCATGTTCTTTATTGAACAGATTCACTAATGGCGCACAAAAAATAATATCACCTAACCCAAAAGGTTGTTTAATTAACAATTTCATTTAATCTATTTTGTATATTTTCTGAAAACATATCAAAGGAAAGTTTATTAGAATTATGTCCACCTGCATGATGAACCACTTTGACAATTTTATCTTTTAACATAACATTTTCACCTTCAAGTCTCATGTTTTTCCAACTATCCCAATGAGTAGAAGTTCCATATAAACCTGAAATTCCATAATGAACATTAGCCTCCATTGGGTCAATAATTAATGTTTTATACATTCCACTCTCATAACATAACATGTTCAATACACTTTGTTCTTGAAAAGGAAGACGGTTAGCAATTTCAATATTGTTTTTCTTCCAATCATCTAAAAATTTATCACTCACAACACCAACAAGTCCAGCATTTAGATATTTTTGGACAGGAATATTTCCTTGTGTAATAGGATTATCCTTTCCTGCTCTATCTATATCATTATTGTTTCTAACCCCAATAACATCGTATTCCAAAATAGATGGTGATAATAATTCATCCATCTTTCCTAACACCATACTATCTGCGTCTAAATGATAAACAATGTCATATTTTTCTTTTAATAGAGAAATTACAAATGGATTAACGGTATTCCAATTTATATTGGGATGTAAACTAAATAAATAATTCAATTCCTTATCCCCAAATAAAAAAAATGGGATTTCGGGATGAAAATATTTCATTGATTTCACCAATTTATCAGCTCCAACTGAATAGTACCAGTCATCTGATACATGGGAACAAAAGGCTATTTTAGTATTCATATTCACTAAGAGGTTTGATTTTTAATGGAACTCTATTGTATTTAGATTCTCTACATATTTGTAATTTCATACCTTCCGTATCACAATAGGTTTCCAATTCAGAAAGTATATTCCCATCCAATCCGTCAAAATAATCAACTAATAAAACATTTCCACGCTTGGCATAGTCATATTTAATAGAAATATTACATTTATATTTTTTATTCACCCAATCTTCAAATGTGGGAACAAGCATTGGAAATTTTTCTTCTACATTCATATATTAAGTTAAAACTTATAACCGTTTAAATGTAACTATCTTTTACGAATGACCATTTTTCACCACCAAAAATAAAGTTTACTGAATTTCCTGTAGATAAAATTAAAGGTTTTTTTAAATCTGTATTTATAACATTTATTGCAATATCCCAAGATGATTTACAATTTATCTCTAAATTCGTATTCACTCTATCTTTTAAATAATCATTTTTAGCACTGGGAATTGGAAGTGATATGTTATAATTATGTAATCCATCATAAGAATTAAAAACCTCACAATCATCTGATATAATTAATTCAGAAGCTATTGGTTTATCCACATTTATTGGAACATCTTTTGGTATTGCAACATAATCAACTAAATGGGGGGCATCTTGTACTTTTTTATATGTATAATTCAACTTATCCAATCTATCAAATATATCATTTTCCGAAAACCCATATATTTGTAATTGTGCCAATTCAACTTCAATAAATATTATTGGTTTATTTTTTCTAATAGTTTCAATCGCTCCATCTAACACATTTGGTTCAAATCCTTGTACATCTATTTTTAAAACTGCAACATTTTCAAAATTATAAGAATCTAAGGGTTTTACATCAACATCATTATATGCCAAATCTGTAAACCTATTTAGATGGGCATTACCAATATTAATAGTATCATTAGAATAATAATCTAAATTTTCCATTTTAAGAGTAGAAAATTCATCACCAATTGCAACATTATATGCTGTGACATTACCATATCCATTTACTATAACATTTCCACATAGCTGATAATATACTAATTTTTGAGGCTCAAATGAATATACTTTTCCATTACCAACTAAATCAGCAAATTCTAAAGTGTGAAATCCAAAATTAGCGCCAACGTCAATAATATTTTTCCCATTAACATCTATATTATTTCTAATATAATCAAATATATAACGCTCATATATTCCGCCTTTACGAGCCATATCAGTTACACCGCAATCATTTTTAAATAAAATATATTTTTTTCTATTTTCGACGTATTCTATTGGCAGTCTAATAATCTGTGAATAGGCTAATTCTAACATATTTTAAAATTTATGACAATAAAGTCCATATTCACTTATATTTTTTACAAAAAAGAGCATCAACACTGATTTTATTCACATCGAACCCCAAAGATGAAAATATTGGGATAAATTCTTCTCTAATTTGAGAATAAGATTTTCCATCTACTTCGTGAAATTCGATAAAGAATTTTTTCACTTTATTTTGCAAATATAGCAAATTATTTTCATTTAAGAAATATTTTTCACTCCCTTCTATATCAATTTTTAAAAAATCAATTTTATCAAGATTAAATTCTGAAACGATTCCTTTCAAATCAAAACAATCCACTTCAATTTCTTCCCCATCCCGTTGAATCAAAGAATTCATTGTGGTATTAGAATTTGAAAAATAAAATTTAATTTTTCCCATGTTTGCACCAATAGCACAATTAATAGGAGATATGTTTTCAAAATCTTTTGTTAATTCTTGAAGAATATTGAAATGAGAAGGAGTAGGCTCAACACTTACCACTTGTTCAGCCATTCCCGAAGCATATATTGAAAACAGTCCAATATTAGCACCACAATCTACAATCACTTTATCCTCCTCATCAATAAAATCAGTATACAATCCTTCATTAATCTGATTTAAGATTGTTATTGCATGATTTATTGGATTAGAAAAATGTTCACGAATGAACGGGACGGAAGTATTTAAAGAATATAACGTTCCATCTGATAATATAATATTCAATTTGTTAATATAGTTTTAAAATTTCTTGTACAAATTCATCTCGATAATTTTGTTTCAATTCAAATGAAGCAAACCCATTCAAATAGCCCTCTAAATCAATTAATTTTTTGAATCCCGAAGATTTAACATCTTTTAACATGATTTGGTCAATGTCTCCCGTGAAAACAATTTTACTACCTTTTCCTAAACGAGTTAAAATCATCCTCATTTGTCGTTCTGTAATGTTTTCAGCTTCATCGCAAATTAGAATAGAGTTATGTATCGTCATACCTTGTATAAATGCCAATGCAACGATTTCAATATCTCCTTGCTCAACCATCTTGTCAATCTTCACCTTATCATAATTTTGATAGAGATTGTGCATAATTGGAACGAAATAGTATTGTAATTTTTCTTGAAGAGAACCCTTCTGATATCCTAAATCTTCCATTGCAACTGCGGGGCGTAGAATGTAAATCTTTTCAACTTCTTTTTTAAAAAACATATCCAATGAACTATGAGTGGCAACCATTGTGTTATGTGTAACTATCAAATCATCAGTAAAATACAAATGAGAATCATCTTCTACACTAATACATTGACATTCCTTTTGACCTATTTTTTCAACTCCAGATATTTGTTTAATGGGTGCATAAATTTTTCTCTCTCTAACCAGATTCTGTTTTCGACTCAATCTAAATAAATTTATATCAGATGGTGGAGAAATTGATATATTATAACTTAAATGTTTACTAATTATCGTATCACCTTGTTTTAAACTTTTTGGAAAATAAGGGGTTCTATATCTTACAATACACCCCAAACTTCTCAAAATGAAAGCTACATCATCTATCAAACGTTTACACGACAATCCAATAGTTATACTACCATCTTTTTTCGCAACTGTTCCATCTGCATCCATTATTCCTTGAATCAGAGATAATCTATTAGATATAGATGAATATTTATAATCATCTGGGATGAATTTATTGTGTGAATATTTACCAAATAACCCATATTTTCGCAATTCTTCACTAAATTTATTTATTTTAGACCCACCAAATGAACTATTTTTTTCTCTATATCCTCTCTCATCTGTTATTGAATAAAAATATCTACTACCATTTTTTCTTTTCTTACTTAGATAATTACATTTCATATAATCTGGTAATAAATTTTTTATATTATTTACAATTTCATCATCTATTGAAGTAAATGTCACAGATGTTCTTATCGAACCATCTCCTATTAAAATACCCATAATATATGGATGAATTATAAAATCTTGTTTATTATCAAAATGCGATTTTAAATTCGGAACAATATATCGACTTCTTGGAATTTTTATTCCCTGAAATATACCACGTTTTAACATATTGGATAGTGAAATAGTTTTAAATTCAACTAAATCATTATAATCTATTAAATTATTATTTAGTTTAGAATATTTTATTTTATCTCTATCCGACGTTTCAGCAACAGACCATAAATGGTCTTCACAACATTCTGTACTT
>ERZ869925.1395-NODE-1395-length-11009-cov-8.498813_pt1 | contig 11009 bp, 26 predicted proteins | sample MGYA00579311_ERZ869925 | MGnify/ENA primary metagenome ERZ869925 (study PRJEB32216, sample SAMN09231817) | wastewater metagenome | place: USA: Maryland | collected 2016-07-30 | study: EMG produced TPA metagenomics assembly of the PRJNA472060 data set (Reclaimed...
GTCCTCGGGCGCGTTCGCGTTGGGGTGCTACCCCACCCTCCGGCGCGCTCGCGCGCTCTCTCGTGCGGTCTTCGCCTTGTGATGCGGCGCGCACAACGCTTGGAGGTTGCTCTCGCTGTGGTTGTCGTCGTTCACGATGTGATCGACGTCGGTTGCTCGAGCCGAGCAGCCTGGCGCCTGGCATTGGTAGCGGTCACGTCGCAGCACTCGGGCACGGATGCGAGCCCAGTCCTTCGGCAGTCGAGCTCGTCGTGTCGACCCTGTCCATGCGTCTCGAGTGTGAGCGGGGCAGCGGTTGGCGCCAGCACCCACGAGCTCGGGGCAGCCACGTTCGTTGCAGACCGTGACGCCTCTCGACATGGGCTACCTCACAGCATTGCGCTCAGCCAGGCGGCCACGATGACAGCGACCAGGGCGAGGATGAACACGAAGGCGAGCACTTGGGGCACGGAGGTCACGGCTTGGCGTGATCCGCAGTGCTTGCACTTCTTGGCCTTGCGCTGGATCGGCTCTCGGCATTGTCGACACAGCACGGTCTCGCCCATGCGAGAACCGTAGGCGGTCTACCTCGCTCGCACAGGGGTACAGCGGTTGGACTCCCATCCGTCCCGCTGTCCGTCCATCACGCCGCAGTAGCAGCCCGCTCCAGCAGTGCTTCCCTCGTAGCCCTCGCCGATACGCACCACGGGTGCGTCGCCGGGTCGAACGCCTCGGTCTCCCGGTGCATGTACTCGACAGCAGCGAGGGTCTGTTCGAGTTCGGCGACCCGTTGCCGTAGCCGCCGGTTCTCGCGGGCGGCGTTCTCGTTGAGGTCGAGCACGGTCATGCGTCCCCCAGATGAACGACAAAGGCCCGCCGGTGAGGGCGGGCCTCCTGTGCGGTGTCGGTACACAAGGGCAACCGACTAAGCAACGTGTGATTCCGGAGGGTAGCCGCACGCTCTGACCAGGTCAAGCACCTCGTCAGTCAACCACCTCTTCGGCGAGGAACGCGTGGGCGTAGACGAACCGGAGTCCGAGTGTTCGTTGCGCCTCTTCCATCGCCCGCACTCGCTGATCCAGCGTCATCGCTACTGCCTTGGTCTCGCTCATGCGCTCGCCTTCCTGCTGAGGTGGTTCACGTCGGGCCGCCGGACAGTCTTACCGTCGGCGTGGAGGTCACATTCCCGTTTGCCAGGGACGACGCCCGTGGCCGATTCGTACTCGTTGCACCACCGGCAGTTGCCGATGTTGGGTCGCCGCGGGTCGATCGGCTGCCAGTGCCCGTGTTTCCCGCAGTTCGTGCAGCCGGGTTCGGGCTTGATGTTCTCCCGGTCGAGCGCCGCCCGGTCGGCGTCATTGGCGGGCCGTGCTGGTCCGTGCTCCTTCATGCGCGCTTCGATGGACTGCGCCAGCCGAAGGAGCGCCTTCAGGTCGGCCTCGAGCGCCTTGCGGTCTTCCTTGGCCTTGTCGGGGATGAGCGCCGCGGAGCCGGTCGGGTCGGAGTGCATGGGCCGCACCGTGTCGGGCTCGTAGTGCGTGCAGACGCAGTGGCTCCCTGCGCACATGCCGGGCCGATGGACCTTCATGGTGTGACCGCAGGTGCAGGTCGGTTCCCGTGGGGTGCTCGGTGCGCTGTCGCCGTCGTAGCGGGCGGCGCGCAACTGGCCGGGCGCGGCCTGCATCATCCGCACAAGCGGCGTCATGTTGTCGCCGGTGTGCGTGATCCCTTCGCAGATCGTGGCGTCGGGGTCGACGCTGCCGTCTTCGTTGAGCAGGCACGTCGGGATCTCGCCGGCGTTCCACGGCTTGTGGATCCGCTTGCCCTTCTCGGTCGTGTGGCAGGTGAACACCATCCACGACGCGGCCATGGCGGTCGCGCTGGCGGTGGTCAGCTCGGCAGCGCGGTTGATGGTGGCGATCATCTCACCGTCGGTCATGGTCACTTCGTCTCCGTTCCGTCGGCGAGCTCGTGGGCGTTGCTGCGGCGGTCGTTGTCATTCACGGGGTCTCCTCGGGCTTCCATTCGCCGGCGCCGCGCCATACGAGCGTGCCGTACTTGTTCGGCTTGGGGTCAGCGAACTTGCGCTCGCCGGCCTTGGTTCGCACTTCGGCGGGGTCGGTGCAGCCCCGCGTCAGGAGGTGCATGTCGAACGCGGAGGGGGACGTGAACGTGCGGTGGCACGTCGCGCAGTGGGCCGTTTTCGTGGTCCGGTTCCACGACGCGCAGCACCCGCGGCAGTGGGTTGCGACAGGGTGCGGCAGATCGGCACAGAACGGGCATTCCGTCCCGACTGCCGTCGCGGACCCTGCGGCGGGCTCTATGCAAGCTACAGAAGGCTCTCCTGCCAATCCGGCTTGGTCCGCGGTGGCGGCATTCTCGGTCATGTCGGCTCCTTCGCTGTCGGCGCCTCTGAGGGCGTTTCTCCGTCCAGGGCGTCGCGGAGGTCGGCGACGACGGCGCGCAGGTCGCAACCGGGGCAATCGCCGTACTCGCCGGCCGTGCCGTGGCCTTCGGGGGCCAGCGCGTCCGCGATCGCGAGCAGCTTCGGGATGGCGTGGCGGATGGCGTGATCCGTAGTGGCGGTCATGCGGCCGCCTCACGCAGTTGGTCGACACGTCGCAGCATCTGCTCCCAGAGCCACGAAGGCGTCTCTGGCCTTGCGGTGTCGGCCTCGCCGAGAGCGGCCATGAGTTCCCGCAGCATCTCGTTCCGTGCGATGTCCGCGCATGGGCAGGACGTCAGCGGCTCGTGGTTGCACCTCGTGGCGACCGACGTGGGCTGAGGGTCGAGCGCGTTGGCGGCTTCTCGCAGGCGGTCTGCGGTCTCGCTCAGGTCGAACGTGATCGTGAGCTTCGGTGGCTTCACAGCGTCTCCTCGGGTTCGGTCACAGCGGTTGCGTCCCAGTGGGTGCCGCTGTCGGTGGTGGGTGGCTCCGGGTGCGGGCCCGGTTCCGGTTCGGGTGTGGTCATCGGAGCGCCCCATCGAGCCCGCGCCACCGGATGTTCTCGGGCTGCTTCGACGCGTTGCCGCCAGGCACGAACCAGAACGTGCCCTCGTCGTCCCACTGGAGCCACGCGGACACGCTGCCGAGCCCGCGGGCCTGCTCTTCGTCGTCTGTGATCGTGCCGGCGTTCCGCCGCACGACGATCTCGCACGTCTCGGCGTGCTCGTCGAAGCCGTAGCAGATCGGACACGGCTCGCACTGGATGGCGGCGTGTGGTCCTTCGTGAGCGATGCCCCAACAGGTGACCGTCTCCCACGCGTTGAGCGCGAGTTCGGCATCGCAGTCGGTTTGACTGTCGGGCATCTCGCCCGTTCCGTTGCAGGTCGTGCATCTCACAGGTCGATCTCCTTCGCCTCTTGGACGAGTTCTCGCAGGTTCGGCGGGGTCATGCGATGTCCTCCGAACGTGCGAGGTACTTGAGAATGGATTTGTTGCCGGCAAGAACATCGGCCAATTGCGATGTCGTGATGTCCGGGTATTGGCGTTGCAGCCGTTGCGCCTCGAGCGCGTGTTCATCGCGGAGATTCTTCGCGACCTTGCGTTTCCACTGATTCGGAGATTTGACCCCCGACGCTCCGGCCAGTGCCTTCTCCGCCATAGTTGTCCACAGGTCTTGCGTCGCGGCGGGCGGGTCCTGGTCGTCGGTCGTGGTCGTGGTCCTTTCCTGGTCGTGGTCGTGGTCCAGCGGCGAGCCGCCGCGAGTTGCGGCGAGTTGCGGCGAATCCATGCCAGGCGGCGCCGGATAGAGCGGTTTCCCGGCGTTGTCGACCCGCTGGTGCTTCGCCCATTTGGCGATAGCGCCGTACTTCTGCGCCTCCAGCTCGTAGCAAATGACGAGGTTGACCGCCGTCAATTCAGCAAGCCACGACGCGACCATTTGCGCCGTTACGTCCTCGTCATACGGGTACAGGGAGCGCAGAAGCGCGGGGGCGGCGCGGAACCGGCCGTGATCGTCGCAGCGGGTCAGCAGGAGGATGAACAGCAGTCGCGCGTCACGGCTGCACGACCCAAGGGTCTCGTCCTCCGGTAGCTCGGGCTTGATGGTTCTAATCCGCGCCATTGGCACTCCCGAACATGTTGGGGAACATGTGGCCGAGCTTCGTGGGCTCGGGGCTGTCGTCTTCGATCCACTCCCGCACGCCGGGCTCCAGCTCACGGAAGAACGACGAGGCGGCCTCTCGGAACTCGGGGCTGACATCCGCGCGAGGCGCTGCCACCTCTGCCGCTTGGCGCCGCTGGTACTCCTCAGCGACCGCCTCCTCAAGCTCGGTGATCTTGCGCCACATGCAGCCGCAGAAGTACCGCCAGCGGTCGCGGTCAGCGACGTTGTGGCGACCCATCACGGTCGGGATCATGCCGAGGATGTCCTCGAGCGGCAGCCCGCGACTGCGCCAGACCTTAACGCTCTGCTTCCAGTCGCAGTCCATGTCGCCGCCGCAGTACTCCTCCCACTCGTAGCGGAAGGCGTACAGCTCTTGCTCGATCTCGAGCGCCGCCGCGCGCCGGCCTTCTTCCACGGCGGCTTTGGCCTGGTCCCACTTGGCGGAGTCCTCCGAGACCTGCTCGACGAACGTGGCATCGACGGTCGTGCTGGTCTTGCCGGCGTTGCAGTCCGCCAACGGCCGCACCGGGGTCTCGTCGTCGAAGTCGGGCAGGTCGTCCAAACCGTCGAGGGCCGCGAACACGACCAGGATGACGGCGCCCACCGCGACGATTCCGAGGATCCCGGCGAACAGGCACAGCGCGGCGGCGATCATCGGACGACTCCCGAGCCAGAGCACCGAACGCAGACCTTGTGTGAGTAGGGGCCGGCGCTGACGTGCTCGCATCCGCCCGTCAACCCACAGGACTCCTCACACCCATGCCCAGCGCAGGTAAGGCAAATGTCGCCGTGGTCCTCGTCTTCATCCGATTCGCACATCTCGCAGTCGGGCCAGCTGCACGCGGTGACGAGGTTCGATGCCTCGTCGGTGCCGCCCAGCGCGACCGCGAGAACGTGGTCGATGGTGAGCGGGCCCTCTGCCGCGGTCGCGCCGCAGTAGCGGCACGCGTGGTTGTCGCGGCGCAGGATCTCGAACCGGAGACGCTTGCTGACGCTCACCAGTACCACTGGTCCTTCGCGCTGCCCGTACCGCGGCAGTTCGTGCACTTGTGGAAGGCGCCGTTGCAGCCAGGCTCCCAGCACTCGAACGGCTCGTAGCACTCCTCGTAGGAGTCGCCGCCGCAGGTCTGGCAGGGGTCGTACTCGCCGTCTTCGTCGTCGTAGTCGTAGGCGTCCTCGTCGTGCGCGGGCGCGGGATTGGGCACGGCCATTGACGGCCTGCCTAGAGTGCTCATAAGTGGTGCTCCTGTCGCCGCCGCGCGCATGGCCGCCAGTTCGTCCGGGTCGACCCTCCCGAGCAACGCCGCCAGCAACGGACCAGGGTCCGCGGCCAGGTTCCGTGCCATCAGGTAGCAGGGCTCGCGGACCACGGTGTGGCAGTCGTCGACGTCGCGTGCGGCGGTCCCGGTCGCACAGCGCAAGGCCAGCATGACGTTCGCGAGCTCGTGCAGATCGGTCATGCGGCTCTCCTTCGCTTGATGCGGCCAACCTCGGCGGTGTACTCCGCGGCGGCGGCGCGCTTGCGTTCCCGCTTCTGTTCGTCGCGCCAGTACCGCTCCCGTTCCGTCTCCGCGCGCCGTGCCTTGTCGCGGGTGGCCCACCGGCACGGGGTCGAGCAGAACCGTTGCCACGGCTTGTTCGGCACGAACGGCGTCGAGCACGCGGCGCACGGCTGGAACAGGTCGGCCTGCCAGTCCGGCCAGATCTCGGCGGGATGGATGTGGAGCGCGGTCGCGAGCAGGTCGGCGCTCTGTTCGCTGAGAGAGCTGCCACGGGCCCGGCAGGCGCGCACGGTGCCCGGCTTGACGCCGATGATGTCGGCGATCTCTGCGGCTGTCATGTGCGCCAACAGGGGCTCGATGGGGGCGAACGGGTAGCGCATCACGCGACCCACTTGTAGGAGCGCCGGTTCACGATCATGGACAGTGACGACTGCGTGATGCCGTAGGCGTTGGCGACTTCCTGTTGCGTCTCACCAGCGGCGACGCGGTCGCGCATCTCGCGCACTACCGCAGCGGGCCACTTGGCGGAGCTTCCCCGGTCGCGCGCCGACTTGTTCCGTTGTGGTGGGGCGACGCCGGCCCAGACCCCTTGGGCGCTCGGGCCGATCATCCGCTTGGTTATCGCGCACGGCTCCTTGACCGGGCAGCCCTGGCACACGGCGACGGCCTCGGTGGTCTCACGGCGGTCCGTGGCGAACATGAGCGCCATGCGCGCCGTTGCGTCGTCGCCGATGATGCCGTTGCGCCCGCAGTTCGCTCGGTCGTGCCAGTCGGGGCGGATCATCGGGTCGCCCGACATGTCGGGTGCGGCGCGCCATGCGTGGATCACGCCGCCCAGGGGTGTGTTGTCTTCACTCACGGCCAGTCCTCCTCGTCGTCGTTGCACAGCCCGGCCTCTTCACAGCAGCGGGCACAGATCGGGATCAGGCCGTCGAGCCCTTGGGCGGTCGGCCAGTGGGGCTCGCACGTCTCCCCGCAGCCGGCGTCGTCGCGCTCGTCGACTGGTCTTCCGCGCTGCACCCCGCACGTCTCGAGCGCGGTCACTGAAGGCTCCTCGGTCCACTGCGGGCGGTGGTCGCTTCGTCGACCGCGGCGCCAAGGCTTCGCGTGTCGAGCTCGATGCGGACCCAGCGCGCGGCGCGGGTCAGGGCGGCGAGGACGTGTTCGATGCGGCGGGCGAACTGCGCGGCGGCGATGTAGAACCGGGCGGCGGTCATGGTCGGTCCTCGATGTTGAGGTACTCATCCCACGCCTGCCAGTGGCCGGGTCGCAGCGAGAAGCCCCACTTGCGCCGCTTCGGACCGTTCAGTACCAGCGTCCAACAGTCGCCGTGCAGGACGTGGATGCGGTGCAGGTCCGTCGCTCGTTTGACGTTCAGCGACCACGGGCGATGTGTCGGCCGCTCAACCTGCCAGAGCGACCCGTCCCACGAGACGCCGCGCTCGACGTCAGCGGTCTCCTCGGTGTACCCGCCGCGCAGGATGAGCGCCACAAACGACCACGGGTGATCGTGCAACGCCCGGTCGGCGTCGGGTCTCAGGATGTGGTGCAGCTTCAGACCGAACCACGGCGTCTCCAGCAGGTACCAGCGGCGCAGGTAGACGTCGGTCGGCGCCGAGACGTCAGCGATGTCGACGCGCTCCATGAAGCGCCAGGCGCCCGTTCCTGGCGGGGTTGAAACCTGCGTGGGCTTGGTCGCCATCACGCCACCTCCGTGAGAGTGATGCTCAGCCCGTCCTGGCCTGTGCGATGGGGCGGCAGGTACGTCACCGAGGTCACGTACTGCGGGGAGTCGTCAGGGAGCAGACCGGCGTCGACAAGCCCGTCAATGCCCGCCTTCGCGGCGAGCACACACGAACAGGTGTCGGGCAGCCGGTTCGTCCGCGTCTGGTGGTCGACGGTGATCGTGACCCGGGTGAACGGTTCCTCGCCGGCCATGCGGGCGAGCGTCGCGAACGCGGTGCGCCACTCCTTCGTGCGCTTCTGCTCGACCCAATGCGACGACGCGTGCCGGGCGCTGTTGACCGTCCACGGCTTGTCGTGATGCGTGATCGTGACGGTGCGGCTCACGGCGTCACCCCTTCCAGGCCAGCGACCAGACTGAGCTGTTCTTCGCTCAGGTCGATCCGGCAATCCAGTTGCAGGAACGGGCGGCCAAGGTGGTGGCCGAAGTCCGTCCCGTTGTCCTCGTTGTTGATGAGGTCGGAGAGCAGGAAGAGCGCGCCGATGGCGTCGTGGTGGGTGATTGCCAGGCCGGCAGCGTTCAAGGCATCGACGACCACCCGGGCGATGCCCTTCGGATGCTCGGTCTTGCCTGTCGTCGCGATGGCGGCGGCGATGACGTCGAGCGCGTTGGCGGTCATGTGCTCTCCCCCTCGATGCGTGCGACGTCGGACAGGCGGGCCCGGCGCACGTCGGCGAGCCGGTTCAGCCCGGCGCGGTCGGCGCTCATGCGCCCATCTCCCGCACCGCGGCGAACCAGGCATCGACAGCGGCGCCCAGCTCCTCGTCGTGGCGGATCGTCCAGTGCAGCGCCTCCTTGTGAAGCGCCGCCATGTCTCGGTCCCGGTCGGCGTGGCGCAGCAGGGCGTCACGGTGCCGGCGGAGTTCGCGGTTCACGTCGCGCTCACGCTGGAGCACCGCGCCGATGTCCTCGAGCACCCTGGTCCCTTCGCGGGTGTGGTCGACGCCGGCGCCGATCGCGACCCGCTTCAACGTCTCGCTCTCGATGCTCTGATAGACGCGGGCCCCCATGTCCTCGACGAGGGTCGCGATCTCGCTGTGCAGCGCCTCCATGCGTTCGTACAGGCTCTCGCTCATGCGACGCTCTCCTCTTCGATCTGCTTGATGAGCTTGCTGACCTCGGTCGGCTCCAGGTCGCTGAACGTCGCGACGTCGTGGCCGAGGATCCCCGCCGCCCACGCCAGGCGCGCGTCACGGTCCTTCAGGTCGGGGTCCTTGCTGCACAACGTCTGGAGCAGGGTCAGCGCCTTGTACTTGGGCTTGGCAGACTCCGGGGCGGGGTCGCTAGCCACAGCCCCCGCCCCAGCGTCCGCAAGTGGGTCGGCAGCCGGCTCCGGATCGGAACCGTCAGCCACCCCCGGCGCATCTGACGCCGAGGCTTCAGCGAGGTCGAGCAGTTCATCCAGCTCGACCTCAGGGATCGGCTCAGAGCCACGGTCGCCCCACAGTTCGAGCGCACGGTCGCGGTCGCCGCCCACAGCCTCCAGAAGCTGCCGCTTCGCCGCCGCCGGCGGGACGAGGTACGGCGTCTCCGTATGCTGTTCCTCCGCGGCGCCGACCCCCGAGACGTCGAACGCACGCCGCAGCGCCATGACCTCCGCGCACTTCATCGCCATCTCGGGCCCGTACTTCGCCATGTGCTTCGCGTCGGCCTTCGGGTAGCGGCCCGTGTACGTGAACGGGTGGCGCATGTCTTTGCGGTAGACGCTGACGCGCGCCCACCATTCGCTCTGCGTCTCGCCCTGGTCGATCACCTCCATGCCGTCGAACTGGCCGCTGGCGTGGGCGACGTGCAGGTACCCGTCGCGCGTGATGTACGGGTTCCCCGAGATGAGCACCATGTGCTTCATGAGCGGGTCCAGGTCGTACTTCTGGCAGACGAGTAGGAGCGCCTGCGTCTTCGGGTCGCGTGGGTTCAGGTTGAGCGCCTGCAAGACGCTGGCCTGATCTACGGCGAGCACGCCGACGCTTTCGGTGTCCATCACAGCGAGACTCATGGCTTGACCTCGATCGTGTGCTTGGGCTCGCGGAACGTGACCGTCAGCCCAGGGATCCGTTCGCCGGAGATGTCCACGGCGTAATCCCGGTCGTCTTGGATGCCGACCGCGCCCTTGACCGCGTTGCGGTCCACCTCAGGCGCCGGCGGTTCGGGCTGACGCACCATCTCCGGTGCGTTCTCTTGGGCCCACGGGATGAACTGCTCCGGGTCGAACTCGAACACCGGCTGCTGCGCGCGGGCCTTCAGGACGCCGTGCGGTAGCTCGATCGTCTTGCGGCCGTCGCGCGCCAGAACAGCGCGGTGGTACTGCGCCAGCCCGAGCTCGAGCCGCTCCTCCGTCTTCTTCAGCGGGAAGAGCTGCTCGGCCTCGTAGTTGTCGAGCTTCTCCCGCTCGGCGTCGACAAGCGCCGTGATCCTGTCCATGCGGCGCCGCAGCGTCGCGAGGTGGCGCAGGTTGCGGTCGGCGTCCTCTTCCCCGTACAGGAAGTCGGGGGCGTCGGCGGGGTCGCCGTCGATGTCTTCCCATGCGCTCACGTCAGGCCCTCCCGCTCTCGTTCGATGGCATCACGGCCGCGCTCTTCGGCGTCGGCGTCAGCGGTGAGCGCCGGGACCATCACGCAGTTGAACCAGGGCTCGCCCTCACGTCCCTCAGGCGGCGTCATGTCCTCATGGCCGACCACATGGGTCAGGCGGGCGATGACGATTCCGTCGACGTCCTCGTTCCACTGCTCATCGACCAGGTAGCCCTCGATGAGCGACGCGGCACGGGCAAGCGCCTCGGCCTCAGTGGCGAAGAAGTCGACGCCGTCCCACTGGTCGTACAGGACCCACGGAAGCGCGCTCATGCCGTCACCCGCAGTTCGTCGCCGTCGCGCTCAACGGTGAACCCGGCGCCGAGCAGGACGGCCTCGCACTCCATGAGCTGCCACAGCATCTCGGCGGGATCCATCTCGCCGCAGCCGGTGAACAGGGCACGGCGGCGCATGGGCTGCTCGATCGCGACGACGACGTGCCTGTCCTCCTGGGCGACGATGAAGCCGCCTGTCTGCTCGCCGCGTTCGACGCACAGCTCACGCTTCAGCGCCTCGCGGACCGTCGCCGACGTCAGGACCGTGGCGGGGGTCATGCGGACACCTCGTCGCCGTCCTCGTTGACCTCGGCCAACACCTTGCAACGCGGCGCCTTGATTTTGTCGCCGAGCACCACACACTCCGAGACCTTCACCTTGCAGGCCAGGAACCGGGAAGCGTTCGGCGCGTACGACAGGGCCATGAACGCCCGCGGCGAAAAGTGCAGACCCTGGCCGCAGGATGCAACATCCGACCAGTCGGGCGCCTTGACCTCATCGCCCACCGGGTACGAGAACCCGTAGCCCGATTTCAGGTCAGCATCGACCGCCTTGTAGACGGTCGCCCACCCTCGGGAGACCGGAGAGCCGTAGTAGTCGGTCCATTCCTGCATGGTCTCGGGGACCTTGACGGGGATGTGAAGGGCGGCCTCGACGGTGGTGCGGGGTCCGTAGTCGTGGACGGGCACCAGGTCGTACGCCGTGACCGTGGCCGAGCCGTACGCCCTGACCGTGGCCGAGTCGTACGCCGTGACCGTGGCCAGGTCGGACGCCGTGACCGTGGCCGAGTCGTACGCCGTGACCGTGGCCGAGCCGTACGCCCTGACCGT
>ERZ869925.1396-NODE-1396-length-11003-cov-7.562112_pt1 | contig 11003 bp, 10 predicted proteins | sample MGYA00579311_ERZ869925 | MGnify/ENA primary metagenome ERZ869925 (study PRJEB32216, sample SAMN09231817) | wastewater metagenome | place: USA: Maryland | collected 2016-07-30 | study: EMG produced TPA metagenomics assembly of the PRJNA472060 data set (Reclaimed...
TGGCGGCCAAGCCGTTTCAGGCCTACACGGACGCGACCGGCAAGCCGATCCAGCGCTTTGCTGGCTTCACCGGCGATCAGGAGGCGGGCTTCGAGGCTACACGTCAGGGCGTCAACGTCTTCCGCCCGGAGCTGAACGTCGCCTCGCAGCAGACCCAGAACACCTTTGGTCGGTCGGGCTACGGCGCAGCGCAGCCGTCGCTCCAGCAGGCTGGCCAGTACACCGCGCAGAGCACTACGCCGACCGGCCTCGGAATGGCGCAGCCGTTCCTGCAGCAGGCCGGTCAGTCGTCGGTGTCGAACGTCGGCCAGTACATGAACCCGTACACCGAGCAGGTCGCCAACCGCATCGGCCAGATGGGCCTGCGTACACTCAACGAGCAGCTCCTGCCGGGTATCAGCGACCGGATGATCGCCGCCGGTCAGTTCGGCGGCACGCGTCAGGCCGAGCTGATGGGCCGCGCCCTGCGCGACACCATGGAGGGCATCTCGGCCCAACAGGCGCAGGCGCTGCAGCAGGGCTACGGTCAGGCGCTCAGCACTGCAGGCACCGACCTTGCGCGGCAGGCCCAGTTGGCCCAGACCGCCGGTGGCCTCGGCTTCCAGCAGCAGGGCGCTCTGGCGCAGGCTGGTCAGCAGATGGGCACCCTCGGTCAGCAGATGGGTTCGCTCTACAACGCCGACACGGCCAACCAGCTTGGGGCGGCTGCGCAGATGGCCTCGATGGCCCAGCAGCGCCAGAACCAAGAGCTGGCCGGTGCCGGTGCGCTGCAGGCCATTGGGCAGCAGCAGCAAGGCCTCAACCAGCAGAACCTTGACTTCGCCCGGTCGGAGTGGGAGCGCGCACAGGCCTACCCGCAGCAGCAGATCAACGCCATGCAGGGTGCGCTCCAGAGCGTCGCCGGTGCCGTGCCGAAGACGGTCGAGGAGGTAGGCGTTGTCCCGAACGCCGTGCCGACCACCAGCACCGCACAAAGCATCGCCTCGGGCCTCGCCGCCGCCGCAGGCATCCTCGACAAGATCATCTAAGGGCCGACCCATGGCACAGCGAATGACCCGCGCACAGTTTGACGAAATCGTCCGGGCCAAAGGGCCGCAGTGGGCGAATAACTGGCGCATAGCTAATCAGGTCGAAGTGGAAGACATGGGGGCCATGGTGCCTACCGGTTCACCCCTCGCCGCTCCTGCTGCCGAACTGCCCCCGATAGCGCCGCAGGGCGGCCTAGCCGCCGCTGAACCCTCGATCGCGCCGCAGCCTGCGGCCAGCCCGCAAGAGATGCCCAGCCCGATGGGCGCACTCCCGAGCCTGCAAGACTGGTACGGCGAACAGGTCCGCTACAACCGCGAACTCGAAAGCAAGCAGAACGCCGTCAACAGCCGCCGCGCCGATTACTACCGGCAGGCCGAGGAAGAGCTGAAGCAGCGCCGCTTTGGCCCGTCGCGCTCAGAGCAGCTCTTCCAGCTCGCTGCCGCAATTGCCAAGCCGACCTACGACCGCAGCTTTGGCTCGGTCCTCGCTAACGTCACCCCCGCGCTGGCCGAGATGGCCAAGGCCAACCGCGCGGCAGAGGAAGAACGCTCACTGGCAGCACAGAAGCTGCGCGAAGAGGCGCTGACGAGCGGTGAGAACTCCGAGCTGGCGATGCTTGCCCTGCGCCAAAAGAACGCTGCCGCCATGGGTCCGGTCATAACTGCCGCTGAAAAAGCCAAAGCTCCGCCCAAGGTGCGAACCGGCTTCAACCCGGTGACGGGTGAGCTGGTGAACATGGACACCGGGGAGAAGATCGAGGAGCAGGGCATCAGGACGCTGACGCCGCAGCAGGCTGCAGAGCTATCGCGCAATCCCGCCAATCGTGGTAAGCGTTTCCGCACGACCGACGGTCGGATTATGGAGATCAAGTAATGGCCGAGCGCGATCCTTACGCTGCGTATGCTACCGCAGTCTCCGACGGACCAACCCTTAAGGAACGCCAGACCGGAGCCTCGATCGGCGCGTCGGAGGCTTCCGCTGCCTCGTCGGCTGCCTCAGCTAAGCGCACCGCCGCGCTGACCGGCCCGCAGGTCCGCAAGGAGAAAGCCCTCGCCCGGCAAGCCGAGCTGAATGCCGAGAAGCTGCAGCTCGCCATCGAAAAGGCCCGCGCGCAGACCAGCGGTCGCCCCAGCCCAGAGAACCTTGCCGACGCTCAGCGCGCGGTGATGGACGAACTCAAGGCTGCGCTGGCCGCGAAGAAGCTGAGCAAGGAAATGTTCAGCGGGAGCGGCTTTGGCTACAGCACGCTGTCCGAAATCTCGGGCACCCCGGCGGCGTCGGTCGCGTCGCTGCTCAAGCCTATTCAGGCCAACATGGCCTTCACCAAGCTGCAGGACATGCGGACCAAAAGCCCGACCGGCGCTGCGCTTGGCGCGGTATCGGACAAGGAACTGGCGCTGCTCTCGAACTCGGAAGCCCCGATTGATCCGACGGCGAGCGACGAGGTATTTCAGTCTGGCCTCGACACGGTCATCGGCAACCGCATCCAGATGCTGACCCGGCTCGGCGCAGACCCTTACGAGGTCGCGGCGTTGATCCCCGAGGAAGATCGCCCGCTCTACAAGAACCGCTTCATGGCGTACCGCCTCGTGCCGGATGACGTGAAGAAGATTTCAGCATACGTCGATCAGGCGCGCAAGAACGGCACCTTCGACCCGACTGACTACGCGGCGTTGGTCGGCGAAGCCTTCTACAACGCGACAGGCCGCCAACCGGATGAAGGCTTTGTAACGTCCGCAGCGCAGACCGGCGCAAAGCTCGCTGCCGACCCCAAAGCAGTTTTGTCCAACTTCGATTACACTCCCGCCGACGCCGAAGTTCAGTCGCGCGTTCTCGGCGAAGAGCTGGGCGGCCCGAAGGACGAGCGCTCGCTGGGCACCGCCATCGGGCAGGGCGCAATCAACTTCGTGCCCAGCGTGTTCGAGCTTGGCTACGACACGCTGAAGGCGCTCACCGTCAACCTGCCCGAGACGATCGAAGGTGTCGCCAAGGTCGTGGGCGGGGCGACTGGGCTGTCCGACGATCCGGCTGCGTACAACGCGCTGAAGAAGTACTACAAGGATCGCTACGGCAACTACGAAGGCTTCAAGAAAGCACTTGCCACTGATCCGGCCTCGATCCTCGCTGACGTTGCCGGGATCGCCACGGGCGGCGCGACGATCGCCGCCAAGGGGCTGAGCACCGCTGGCAAGGTCAGCAAGATCAGCGCGCTGGCTGACGCCGCCAAGGCTGCCGAAGGGTTCGGTCAGTTTGTCGCAAAGGCAGACCCGCTGGTCATCGGCGGCAAGACAGTCAAGCTCGGGGCTGATCTGGGCGGCAAGGTCGCCGGTACGTCTTTCATTGACGTGCCCGCCAAGCTCGCCGGGACCACGGGCGAAAGCCTGCGGCAGGGCTTCGAGGCAGGGAAGCGCGGCTCGCCAGAGTTCCTTGAGCAGATGCGCGGCACCGCAGACGTGAACGCGCCGATCCAGAAGGCCGAGGCCGCGCTGGGTGACATGTACAAGGCTCGCAGCGCTGAATACCAGCGCCGCATGGCCCGCATGGACAAGACCGAAACGCTCGACTGGACCGACATCGACGACGCGCTGACCAAGAGCGAGGCGATCGGCAAGCACAAGGGCATCGACATCTCGGGCGCGTCGGGCGTCTGGGAAGACGTGTACGGTGTGGTCGATCAGTTCCGCGCCAAAGGCCTCAACACGATCGAGGACTTCGACGCTATGAAGCGGGCTATCCGCAACATCGGCTCGAAGTATCAAGTCGGCACGCCGGAGTATAAGGTCGCGCAGGACGTGGCCAAGGCAATTAACGAGAAGATCGTCGCCAAGGCTCCGCAGTACGCCCGGATCATGAACGACTACCGCTTGGCCAGCGACACGCTTGAGGACATCAAGGCCTCAATCTCGGCAGGCGCGAAGAGCGGCGACACCACCCTCGCTAAACTGCGGCGCAAAGCCTCGGGTCAGGGGCCGCGCGGCACCACGATCCTCGACATGCTCGAGCAGACCCCCAGCGGTCGCGGCCTCGGTGACATGCTCGCCGGGCAAAACCTGAGCGGAACCGAACCGGCGGCGATGACCACCGCCATGTCCACCCCGGCAGCCGCCGCCAGCGGCAACCCGGCGGTCCTCGGCACGGCGATGCTTACCCCGCGCAACCTCGGTGAGCGCGCGTACCAGTTCGGCAGCGCCTACGGCCCGGTCGAGCGCGGCGTTGAAAAGGTACGCGCGACGGCCCCGGCGAAGCGGGTCGAAGACCTCGCGGCGAAGTACTTCCCGTCGGGCGCGGCTGCCGTTCGCGCGGTCAACCCGGTGATCCAAGCACAGGTCGATCCGTTCGCCGCGCCGCAGAGCCAAGACCTCTCCGCGCAGGCCATGGCCGAGCTGCGCAAACGCTACGGCGTCGGTTCGCCTACGCCGGTCCTGCGCAGCGCCTCGACCCCGTCGCTGGCCGACCTAATCAGCGCTTACTCAAAGCCGACTGGCGTCTCGCTTGAAGCAGTTAAGCTGCCCAACGGTGAGGAAGAGGAGGAAGAAGAGGTCGTCGAGTACGCACGGGGCGGCATGGTCGTCGCGCCGATGCTCGGCATGCGGAGGTAATCAATGGCTGCGCCGCTCGATCTCTACGCCCTCGACCCCAAAGCAAAGCGCGCCATGGAGGCGGAGAACCGCTTCAAGGCCGATCTGCGCACTGAGAACAAGTACAGCCGCCGCAAAAGCGGCAGCAGCGCGAGTAGGCCACGTCGGGGCGGCATCGAGCGGACAGCCGACAAGCTGACCGAACTGGGCGTTCCGATGCGCGTCACAGACGCAATCAAGGCGGTCGATCGCGAGCTGCTGGGCCTCGATGCAACCGCGCAAAGCCTCCGCGATCTTCAGAACGACGAAGCTGACACCGAGGACTACGTCAACATCGCGCTGTCCGCGCCGGTGATTGGCGGCCTTGCGGTGAAGCCGGTCGAGATGGCTGCACGCGCCGCTGGGCGCGGTGCTGTTAAACTCGGTCGCCGCGCTCTCGGCACCCGCGCAGGCCGGTATCTGACCGAGGCGCGTCCACTCCGCGACGCCCCGCTCTCGGTACGCCCGACCGCAGCAACCCGGCCTGAACTGGCGGTGCGTCGCGAGGCGGTCGAACCGACCCGTGGAAGCACTGCCTACGGCACTTACGAACTTGCGCCGGGCGTCATGACCCGGCACCGGCAGGACGTGCTGGCCGACGAGGGGCTGCGCGAGCGGTTCAGCCTCGACCCGGCTACGTCGTGGCGCACCGAGGCAGGCACCGACACCCTGTACGACGTGCTGGGCCTGCCGCAGTCGCCGACTGTCCGCATGACCGGTATTTACGAGCCTGACGTGCCCGGCGCGGCGCTGGAGAGCAACATCGGCTTCGCCGCCCGTCCGCGCCTGCGCACCGGGCCTGACGGCGACCCGATCCCTGAAGACTACGCAGCAATGAGCGGAGCCGAGGCGGTTCGCGCCGTGGCCGACACGCAAGGTGCTGGTGCGTGGTCGATGCCGACGCTGCCGACCGACCCGGAAAAAGCCGGGGCGCTGTTTGTGCCAACCGGCGCACCGACCGACATCTCGCGTCTGCTAGAGCTGCGCAAGCGCGGCGAGAAGTATGGGCTGCCCGGCACCGGCGATCTGGGCGAAGGCGTCCTGTTGACCAACTTTGACGGGCTGCCGCCCGGCTCGCAGACCCGCGAGGCGTTGATGCGCCCAATGTCGCTGGGCCAAAGCAACCTCGGCGTTGACGTGCGGCAGGTACTCGGCGCTTCAGCGCGGCCTGAAGCGATCGGCACGTCGGGCGATTACATCGCCCTCGAAAAGGCATGGATGCGGCCCGAGGGCAGCGGCGCTGTCAGCGAAATCTTGCGCGGATACCTCGACCAGATGGCCCCCTCGTCACGCGAGGCCATGCTCGAAGACCCGCGCGTCGCGCAGGCATTCGGCCAGCGCTTCCTCCGCGATGAGGAAGCCCGGAAGGCAGGCATCGCTGTCCGCAGCGACGTGCAGCGCGCCCGCGAGGCGATTGCCGAGCGAGAACGCCTGCAGGCGCTCTTCGACCTTATTGCTCGGGGTCGTCCTGCGATGGCGCGGGGTGGGCTGGCTTCTTGCGGATAATGGTGATGTCGCCGCCACGCCTAAGCCGCTCTTCAAACTCCCGGCGTTCCTCGTCGGTGTACGGCGGCGCGAGGAACGGCAAGCCGTCGGCTGAAAAGTACAGTGCCATTTGGTATTCTCCTGTCGTTGCTGATCAGGGCGCGCTAGGGCAGAATGCAAGCGGCGTCAACAAATATGCAACTACCCTTTGCATCGGCGAAAGGTTCCAGCGGTGAGCATTAAAAAGAAAGCCATCGATCTCGCCGTCAAGGGCGTCGAAGAGCTGGGCGAGCTGGCGGCTAAAGCTGCCGGGCGCGACGCCGCCAAAAAGATCGAAAAGCGCACGCTGACACAGATCATGGACACGCTCCCTGCTGAGGCGCGTCGGTCGGCGGCTAAGGCAGAGAAGCCGCTGGCGGTTCCGGTTAAGAAGAAAACGCCGCCTACCGCGACCAAAAAGGCACCGTCGCCCTTCGCGATAACCGGCAAAGCCGACATGGGGCAGGAGGTTCTCCGCCTGAAGGCGAAGGAAATGGAGGTCAAGCCTGAGCTGCGCACGCAGCCGACTGGAACCGAGCCAGTTTTCGACTTTAGCGCCGAAGCGTACGAAGAGACCCCGAGCTTGCTGCGCCAGTCTGACCCGGAAGAGGTTCGGGCGGCGCTGCCCCGTGCGCAATCCTACGCGGAAGACGAGCGAATACGCAACGTCATCGACCTCACACCGCAGATCGCCGATCGGCTTGCGGAGAAGGCCCAACAGGGGCGCGGCACCGCGCAGGAATACTTCTACCACACCGCGCCGATCGTGCGCGGCCTTGAAGCAATCGACGTGCCGCAGGATGAGGCAATCGACTTCTTGTCGAACAGCTTCGCGCCTGCCTTTGCAGGCACGTCGCCGCGCACAAACACCGAGCAGAACGTGCGCAACGCCAGCTTGCTCATGTACCTGCGCAACAAGGGCGTTCCGATCTCAAAGGCGCTCTACAACGAGCATGGCAACGCCCGTGGCTACAACATGATGGGCTTCCATCAGGACTTGGCCGGGCAAATGTTCGAGGGCAAACATGACCTGCTTAAGAACCCTAAGCCTAGCTCGTTCTTGCCCAACACAGCGGGCGACCTGAGCCACGTTACAGCCGACACGCACAACATCCGTGGCGCGCTGCTGTCTATGAACGAGGTCGAGCCGGGGTCTATCCACCCGGAATGGTTCAAGACGCCGGAGCTGGCAGAACGCTACGCGCAGACCGGGGAGTTTGACCCGTCGAAAGACATCGACGACAGCCTTCGTTCTGTCGTCACCGGAGGCCAAAAGCGGCAGATTGAATACGGCCCTGTCGCCGACGTAACCTTTGAGGCCGCACGCAAGGCTGGCATTGCTCCGGGTCCGATGCAATCGCTCGGCTGGTTTGGCTCCGGCGAAGAGACCGGTCTTGCCTCCGCCACCAAGACAATTGCCGAGCTTGTAAACGAGCGGGTTAACGTAACGGCGCAGGCGTTGGGGCTGCACCCGCAAGTGGTCCTGCGCCTGCTCCGTGAAGGCAAAATACCGCTCATGCAGAAGGGCGGCAGCGTTGAGCTGCAAGAGCTGTCGGCGAAGTACGCCGACTAAAGCCCCTTCCCCTTCGCCTCGGCCTTCAGCGCCGCTTTGCGGCTTCTTTGGTTTCGCGCGGCCTCTGCATTCGCGGCACGGCACGGCGCGCACCGGCATAGGTGTCTAGCGTATCCTGTCATGGTTCCGTGTCTCCAGCGCACCGCCTTCCGTTTATTTAAGTTCTGCTCGCGCAGCGGTATCCAACAGCAATTTTCTGGGGTGTAGTGCCCCTCAACGTCTTTGCGCTCAATGGTCAGGCTTTCGACGTACCCACTGCGCGCGGCCCAGTCCGCGAAAGGCTGAAACTGATGCCATTCGATGCAGACATGCGTGCCCTTCCCCCCGTACCATTTGTAGTCTTTGCGGCTCGGCGTGTAGCAGCGCGCCAGCATTGCGCCCCACACTTTGTACAACTTAGTTCGGCTCAAGCCGTGCTTTGTGACCCGCTCTCTGCGCCAGCATCCGCATGACACGATAGAACCTGAACGGAGCTGCGCGGCTGACGCTCTTACCTCTCCGCCGCAGTCACACAGGCACCGCCACATGGCGTTCCCCGCTTTCGTGGAACCGCTGCGCTCGGTCACCATAAGGCGGGAAAAGCGAAGGCCTGTGATGTCGTTTACCGGTCTACCCATCCACTCAGTCTACGCATTTCTGCTTCAGCTTTCAAGGCAGAATACGCAATGCAATCTTCCAAACTATCCTGATGCGGCTTCTCGCGAGAGAAGTTCCGCACGTCCTTCAGCACCTGAAGCAGCAGCCAGCCCTCGCTCTCGGTCAGCTTGTGCCCGGTGATGGCGTTGAAGGCCGCGACCGCGCGTCCCATCGAGCGCTCACCCTCGGGCTTGTCGTACGTGCTCGACCGCTCGTGCATGTGCAGGGCCGCACGGCCCAGCAGCTCCGGCGCAGCGGGCGCGACCCAGCCCGGCTCAGGCGTAGCGTCCTCGCCGCCGTCTTCGACCGCAGGCTCGACCTCGATGATCTCGCCCGCCTCAGCCTGATGGCTGTCGAAGCAGGCCATGGTCTTGGGGATCGTGTCGTGCTCGGTGCCGCACGTCTGGCAGATATAGCCGGTCATTTCTTTCTCCGTTTCAGTGCTTCGAGTAGCACCTCTTGGGTGCTCTTCTTCGTGGTCAGGCGCTCCATCACCAGATCGTCCACCGTGTCGCGGGCAAGGATCGGGTAGATGAAGACTGGCCGATCGTAACCGGCCTGCTTCTGGCGCATCGGGCCGATGCGCTCGATGATCTGCATGTGCTCTTCGAGGTTCCAGTTCACGCCGTAGAAGGCGAGGATGTTGCCGCCGTCGGCGAGGTTCAGGCCGTGCCCTGCCGACGCAGGGTGAGCGAATAGGACCGAAATCCGTCCCGCGTTCCACTCCTTGATCGTGTTAGGGTCAGCGTCCAGCACCCGACCTTGACGGAAGCGACCCCGTAGTCGCTCCAGATCGTGCTTGAAGTTGTAGGCCACAAGGACCGGAGCGCCGTTAGCCTCCTCGATGATGCTTTCGAGCGCATCCAGTTTAGCATCGTGGGCCGCCTCCCAGTTCCCGTCCTCGTCGGTGTACAGCGCGCCGTTGGCGAGCTGCAAGCACTTCTGCGTCCGCACCGCCGCGTTGGCCGCTTCGACCCCCTCGTCGTTCAGGACGGTGAAGAGCTGCTTCTCCATCTCGTCGTACACGCGCCGGGCCATCGGCGGCAGATCGACGTAGACCGGGCTGGTGATCGGCTCATCGACCTGCAGCCCCTGCACGGTCAGGCAGATGTCGCGCAGCCGGTCCTCGACCTCCTTCTGGGTGTGGTCGAACGGCACGAGGCTGTACCCGTCGTACCCCTTGCGGAACCAGCGCTGCTCGAAGGCGCTGAAGGTCTTGCCCAGCCGCTCGCCCTGATCGAGGAACCATATCTGGCCCCACAGGTCTTTGACGCCGTTCGGCGCGGGCGTGCCGGTCAAGCCGATGAAGCGGCTGACGTGGGTGTGGGCCACCTGCCCCAGCGCCCGTGCACGGCTGCCGCCCTGCCGGATGCGGTAGGACTTCAGGCGCGTGAACTCGTCAGCCACCACGGTCTTGAACGGCCACTCGTCGCCCAGCTCCTTGCGGAGCCAGACGAGGTTGTCGTAGTTGGTGCAGTAGATGTCGGCCTCGGCGGCCAGCGCCCGCTCGCGCTGCTTGGGCGTGCCGGTGATGACGCTGACCCGGAGGTGCTTGAGGTGCGGCCACTTCTGGACCTCCTCGGGCCACGTCGATCGCGCGACCCGTAGCGGTGCCAGCACCAGCGCCGGGAACACGTCCTCGACCACGCTGAGGTTGTCCAGCGCCGTCAGGGTGGTGACGGTCTTGCCGCCGCCCATGGGCATCCACAAAGCGCTCCGGCGCACCTTGTACAGGTGCGCCATGGCCTCTTGCTGGTAGTCGTGGGGCTTGAAGGTCACTTACAGTCCTCGACTGGCGGCACGAACGTCGCGCTGTCTTCTCGCGGTTTGTAGGGAAACGGCGACATGTCGCGCAGCAGGGACGCGTAGCGAACCAGCACTTGCGCTTCATGGTGGTCGTGGCTGCTGCCGCGATCGAAGCAGCGCGAGGCTTGGCTGAGCAGCCAGTCCGCCGCACGACTGATCTCGTCGCGCCGTGCCTCGTCGCACATGGCGGTCATAGCCTCTGGCGTCAGAAGGATGCCCTCGACGTTACCGGCGCTGCAGGCGCGAAACACCCGTGTGCGCAAGCGCAACCATCGGTTCTCGGCTTCCAGTTTGGCCGCGTCAATGTCGTCCTGCTCCTCATCGTCCCAACTGTCAGGGATGCCCTGACACTCAAAGCGATCGAGGACGGCGCGCTCGTAGCTGTTAAGCAGACCGCGCGTGGCGGCGTCCTTGCGCGCCTGCTTGGGGTCTTCGCTGGCAATCCGTACCATAGTCTCAGTGCCTCTTGATAAATGAAACGCTCTCGATGTCCGCGCGGGGGACGCGGCCATAGATGATCGTGTTAGCAGGCGGTTCGATACCGTCGTTCCGGTACGCCTCGATGACGTAGCCGATGGCGTTATCGAGGGCTTCGATGGCGGTGTCACCGATGCCTGACCGGACGGTATTGTAACCGGGGAAGCCTTCGTCAGTGACCGCCGCTTTCGCCCAGTAACTAGTATAGCCGTGGCGCTTGGAGGTCGAAACCGAGTAGGCGGCGTGGATGGTAGCAGCAGGTCTGGTCATTAGCTCAACCTTTCACGATCGTGATCTTGCCGCTCATCTCAGCGATGGTCAGCATCAGTGCCTTGTCGCGG
>ERZ869925.1397-NODE-1397-length-11003-cov-5.397790_pt1 | contig 11003 bp, 19 predicted proteins | sample MGYA00579311_ERZ869925 | MGnify/ENA primary metagenome ERZ869925 (study PRJEB32216, sample SAMN09231817) | wastewater metagenome | place: USA: Maryland | collected 2016-07-30 | study: EMG produced TPA metagenomics assembly of the PRJNA472060 data set (Reclaimed...
CCGATCTATAGGCTGTCTTTCGCTTGTCCGAATCGTTGTATTGACTCACTGGTTTGGAAGCAGGACTTGGCTCTGTGTTCCATGCCCCATCCCAAAAGGCGTTGTAGTTCACAGTGTGCGACGGAACGTAATAGTTCGTGCCTACCTCTAAGTGGAACTGCTCACCGAAACGCTTGTTAGCTGCAGTAATCGGACCCTTTTGTTTGAAGCGTTCCTCCCCAGTCAACCACCCAAGGTATTTGACCATCGCTAGATGGGGACCTGAGTTGTGTCCCCCGTTTGCTGTATAGGTTGCTCCACCCAAAAATGCTGAAGCAGAGTCGATAGCGTCTTGAGCGAGACCCAATAGAATCACAAGCCTTGGCTCAAACGGAATGTCCATGAGGGCAATCATCATGCGCTCGCCCTGGCGGGCGGCTCTGTAGTTGCCGTAGCTCATCTTCTTGTCAGATGGAAAATGACCCTGAACACCCCAGTTCTCGTAAGATTGAAACCCGTAAGAGCCTACCGAGTAATTGGCAAGGTTTGAGCTAATCCCTGGCCATACAGGAAGGGTTGGGATTGGGAGTACTCGTAAGAAGTCTGCAAGGTCATAGGCTAAAGACTTGTCTCCAGCCGGAGCGCGCCTCATGAGGGTTGTGACGCTATAGAAAGGCTGAGCACCACACACACGAGCCTCGGAGTCAGCTGTCAAAACAGAATTACTTTCGGTGGGCTGTGTATCCGCTTGTCCGTCAAAAAACACACCCGGGGCGTAGCCAACAGGCTTACTCTTTGCCGCCACTAGTGCGTCACCGACGTTATTAAACGAGATCGGGAAAGCGGGAGGGGGGCTGAATGGTTCAATCGCTCGAGAGTCAAAGCTCTGACCCGCTGTGTGATTTGGGATATTAAACATGTGTCCGTTACGGCTCACTCCACCGCTTACGACGTAAGCCGGTGTGATTCCTGTTACGACAAACGGAGCCTTGCAGATTGGCTCACCCATCAGGGACTTCACGCAAACTGTAGGTTGAGCGAAATGGAACGTAATCCCGTTAAACGACGACATTGACGAGACCGGAACAGGACAAGCCTGAGCCATGATTCCCATCTCCTTTTTAGGAAGAAGGTCTTTCAGCCGAGACGAGAAGTCGCTTGCAACAAGTTTAATAGGATCCTTGGCGGCAACCGAGTCAGCGGGTGGCCTGTGTTTGAGTCCGTCTGTCTCAATGGTTGCGGTTGAGCAGGCTGTTAATAACAAGGCTATTGCAAGTCGTTTCATTTATCGTCCCTCTTCTCCCAAATTAGATCTGCACCGCGTCTTGTAACTTCAATAACCCACTCGGTGGTGAACCCATAATGTTTAGCGACCGCTTCGTAGGTGTATCCATTCATCACGGCTCCGAAAAGCCTTCCGTCTCTGGGCCCTAAGACCTCTATAGCCTTTGCAATATTGTACTCCGTGAACGGAGGGGTTAGGTTTTTTCCACAATCTTGAGCATTGGCGATAGACAAAAGAAGAATAAAAATCATGGAACTATTTCTATTTCGGGCATCACGTACTTCACCACTCTGCCGTTAAGCGGGTATTCTTCATCTTCAGTTTTAATCCAATTCATCGCGTCAAAGGCTCTCATTTGTGCAACGAAGGCCATTGAACATTCCTGAAAGCTTTTCTCTTGGATAATGAGCGAGCCGTTGAAAGAAAGATTATACCTACCGTTTACGGTCATGTTGGGGATGATTTGAATGACCGCTGGCTTCACCTCAATCCCCTGCGACCATGTGCCAGACTGCTCCGAAAAACGAAAGCAGGCACAGAACAATAACGCCAACAAACACGGCTAAGTCGCGGTCAGGTTTCGATAACATCTTAGAGTCTCCCCGCCTTCAAGCTCCGCTCCAGGAACCGTTTCTCCAGACAAGATGGCATCCTTGATGGCGACCTTGTTTATATTTTCAGTAGTGACGACTGTTTTAAACTTAGCAGGTATTTGAGATGCGTCCACCACAACTGTGCGTTTCGGACAGGTGGTTATCTTAAACCTGTGATTGTTTCCTTTGATCTCGGTCATGTCCCGGTTCTTAAGCTCGAACATTAAATAGTTATCCGCACGGCTAGCAACGTCACTCAAAGACTTCTTAAGTGCCGTCAGTTCTGTGATTTGTTTTGTTATGGTTTCTAACCGTGCGGATAAGTTTTGTTGAAATAAGTAATACGCATCAACCTTTGCAGGGAGCGCTACGGCCATCGCAGCCAAACGATTCTCAATATCTTCAGTGATCTCACCGCCACTGAGAGCGATCATCTCAAATACTTCGCCCTCTCCTTGAGCGGCATCGAGGAGTGATTTGAGTGTCTCTTTAACCATAAACAGGAGGTGTAGATATAACGAATAGCACTGCCGATAAAGGCCTTTGTGCCTTCGTGTGCGTTTAGGAATTTACCAACACAGTATTAACTTAAATAAACAAAGGGATCGTTTCGTCTTCCACGATCTCTACGTCCCACGTCTCCATGTCACGATCCCGAGTGGTCCTTCAACCACTGCACGGCTTCCTTTTGGAGCTTAGTTAGGGATTCCTTTGGAATAGACATGAGGCAATTCAGAAGATGACCTTTGCAGATGAAGTACATCTCAGCGAGCTGAGCCGGGCCCATGTCGGTCTCTCTAATTGGAAGACCCTCTTTGTCTTGGTACTGAAATTTTAGTCCCAAGCTTTCCACCGATCACCACCCGAGAAGTACCCTTGAAGACCTTGGTTGATGTCTGCTTCGACGTGAGGCTTCACCATCGAGAGGATGAACTGGCACTGTGTAGCTACCGCTGGTTCGTTTTTGTAGGCTTCTGCAAGCATAAGCCAGCCCGCCCACCAACTATTACCAATGCCGCCGTATGTGGCATCTGGAGGATTGGGAAGTGGGAAGTAGGTCTTACATCCGCCATCGTTAGCGAAGTAGGTGCTCGCGTACATGAGGTATCTGAGGTCAGGCATTGATCCGTTGCTTTGAGCTCGGGTGAACTCCCACTCCAAATGGAATCCGGTCTGCCAAGCGACAACAATCGTGTCTCCTGGGTAAGGGGCACACCAAATGGCGTTATTGACACGGGGATCGCAGCTTGAAAAAGGCGCAACAGCCGGGACGTTGTACTGGGCAAGTTTTGCCGTGACCTCTTGGTCATAAACGCCTGCCTTTACAAGCACTGCGTTCATAAGAATCTCGCCTTCGGGCGTATCACTGAAGAGCTCGGCAAGAGCGTAAGCTTCTTTCATGGTTCGTGTGCAGCGCTCGGCTTCGGTGTTATTGGCCCACTTCGTAAAGAAGTTCCAATAAGTCACCGAACAATACGAGTGACAAAGATCTCGAAGATACCAGTTTCCCGTGAGCTCATAGACGGCTCTCAGGTTGTTGTTGGACATGTGTTGATTGTCTTGTCCCCACCAATTGTCATTCGGGCCCATATTGAGGGCACCACGCGCTTGCCAAGCTGGGTATTCTGGGTTCCAGGTTGGATGCCAGTGAGGACGACCGGACCAAAAGAATAGGCTGATATAGGGAATAAGCGAACAGTACTCAAGACCGTTCGGACCGTTCTCCCAGTAGTGAGACGGACGAAAGGACTCCCGAAGCACGCCAACAAAGTGACGGTTAAATAATCTTAACGAATAGCTTTGAAGGACCTTGGTCATTGGGTGACCGGCTCCGAAGTCGCCTTGGTCTCCTGTGCTAGCGGGGTTTTGGTTAATCCCCCAGATGTTCGTTTTAGGTGAAGCAAAGAGAGGCGCTGCATTCTGTGCGTTCACTTGGTTGTGAACGTTTAAAAGCTCGCTCTGTGGAAAGCGCTGATTCGGCAAAGTGAAATGAGTCATGAGGCCTTTTGATGCCTTATGCCCTTCGTAACTTTGAAGACCTACGATCTCGCATTCAGCAAGAGCTTGCATGGTGTCTGTGAAGACTTGTTCGGTTGAGCAGTTAAAGAAGTACTTGAATGCGACTTGTTGACCGTCAGCAAGCCAACAGGACTTACCCTGATAGCTTTGCTCGTTTTGTATGACTCCGGGCTTAGAGTTAAGGATTCTGAAGTTAGAGACCTCAATCCCCCCAGCGATAGGTCGCTCCAAAGTGTCGTTACCCAAAACCACTGTAAGTTTTACAATGGGAGAGAGTGCTTCTGCTTCGGCGTAGATCGTACAAGACAGTTCTTTAGAGACAGCTGGCATGCCGCCTACGAAATGGGTACGGAACCGATAGGCAAGTGTTGAGGGATCCCCGTGTAGAGCCTTCCAGGTGCCCGTAAACGGCGTTGCGGTCAAAGTCTGACCCTGACTCTCACATTGGACGTGAAAGCTTGAGGCGAGGGCGCCAGAGCCGAAGTGGGCGGCAAGATCTGGGTGCCATTGGAACTCACCGGCAACATTGGGGCGAGAGCCGACTTCGAAGATGTCGACAGCACCTGGTGCGAGATAGGTCGCAGTCTTTAACGCAAGGAGACAAACTGACCCGTCGTTCCATTTCTTAAGAACCCGTCCGTGACTAAGACGACCGATAGCGCCTTGATTTAAAGCGTCAGCTTCTTGAAGCTCGCCTTTGGCGTAGGAGACGGTGGAGTGCACCCAAGTGAAAAGTGTTTTATTCGTTGGATTCGTGATGACGACTGTTTTGTTTGGCGTCGCACTTAAGGCGAATGTGGCGTTCTCGGTTGGTTTTGTCTCTAGCATGTGTCTCCCCCTCGGTTTGAAACATGGTTAGCTACGGACGGGGGGGCTGTCTATTGAATTGTCGCATTGATGCGCAGTGCCTTTAAAATACTTCTTGCCGCAACGCTTACAAGTTTCCATCACTCCGCCACCCAGCCAGTTGGCTTAAGTTTCACTCCGCACTTGTGGCACACACCCGCGTAACCAATGAAGTCTCTCGTCCCTTCCGAGTTGTCGTATTTCTCAATTGAGACGTGCTCACACGGTTTAATTTGTTCAACACCCCACAAACGGGCGCGCATGAATTGGCCTTTATTGTGACCGAGTGGTGTCCACACGCTTGGAGCATTGAACTGTAGGTCAATCTTGGCTCCTACCTCCGGCAAAGTCGCTATGTGCTCATCGAGCAGGCGGTTGGCGATCTCTGCATACTGCCGTTCGCGGGCCGACTGCACATCGTCACCCATGCTTCGTTTGGAGTAGCCGCCAGTGAGTGTGGATTCTGAAAAATCATCAGGCTTGAATCTAAATCTCATAGGTCAGAATGGAATATCAGATTCGTCAAACGAGGGCGCCATCGGTAGACTTTCCTGTTTTTGAACTTGACCGGCCTCTACGTCTACCTTATCGGCCTGGACGGACATCTCGTATTTCCCGGTAATATCGTTCTTCCGGGAACTAAGGGTCCCCTGAACCGTCACAACCGTTCCTGCCTTAAGCCCACGAACCACTTCCGCTGCTCTCCCGAAACACACCACCGAGACGAATACCTTAGACTCCCATTGGTTTGTTTTGACGACGTTTAAGATTGAGAACTTAGAGAACATCTTCCCGTTCTTTGTTGCGAACTCTTTGACGTCTTCTTGGATGGTGCCTTGAATCACCGAGAGGTTAATCACTTTGCACCCAAATCATTCATCGCGACTTTGAACGGTTTTGATTTAGAGAGAACCATTAGCTCCTCTAGCTGAAGCACCGAGAGATCCTTAGACGAAGACTTACCCCACTTTAAGACTGAGAACTCTCGCATCTGGGCTTCTGTCCATTGAGGAGCCACAGTGGGGCGTGGTCGCATTTCCACAGGGGCGTCCACTAAGCGGTCTCCCTCATCAAGATCAGGGGCGAACTGTGTACCGTATCCACAAAGAGCAAGAGCCCTGCCGATAGCGCTCGTCTCGGCTTTTTCTATGTAATCAGGGAAGCCTTTAAAATCTTCAAACTTATGAGCTGTAGCCATCTCGTTGCCTTGGGCATCCAGGATGGTGGCGTGGCCAAGCGCCCACTGCTCTTGAAGGTTATAAGTAACCGCAGTCTTAATCCTCCAGTCCGGGTGTTCCTCCCGGAACCATACGATGCGATACGCGACGAGTAGGTAGGGTTTGCCTTTGATCTCAGATACAGGAAGCTCGGTGCCTTTGGGTGTTTTGAAGGACTTCATTTGATGTGCCTTAGACCACAAAACGCCGAGGAATTAAACAAAACAAGTGTGACAATATATTAAGAAAGTTAACGTGCCTTTATGTTTCTAGCGATAGTCAGTGCTGTGGCTTTAGCAAAAATGTCGTCAGAACGCTCTGCCACCGCTTCCGCTATGCGGGCGCAAGCCTCTCGCTCTTTTTCTGTCTTCGTCTCTTTTCTTTTGTAAGCCCGATACTCTGATAGGTCGGTCACGTCAAAACCATAGGCAAGTTTACCAGTGACTCCACAAGTCTTCATTGGCAGTTCCTTGACGTAACCAAGATCCCTGAGCTCGCCCATGCGTGCTCCGTAGTTAGCCTGAACCCGGAACGATGTGACCTTGGTCCGACGAAACATCTCGTTGATGGTTTCGTTACCCGGACCGCTATAGAGCATGTCGTAAATTCTCCACCGAGCGGGAGAGAGCCATCCGTTCTCTTTGATTGCCTTGTAAGCAGCTAACGAAGTCTGTCTAACCATTAAAGCTCCACATCTTTTCTGGGTTCTTGATACGGAAGGTGAACGTCTCGAAGAGCCCTTGCTACACAGGTCATTTGTTTGAAAGATAGCTTCTTGCGTTCTCGGTAGTGTTTCATCAGAGAAGAAAAGAACGAGTTGCCCTTACTCAAAACCACCAAAGCCTCTTCCAGTGTTGAAGGATTCTGATCGCTGATAGTTATCAGCTCGTCCACTTCACGAAGGTCTATTGAGGATTGCTCCAAGGGTGTTTCTATCTTCCGCTTCGGGACGTGCTGTTTACGTCCACATTTACAAGTAACCGAGTAGTGCTGAGTGCCGTCCTTAAATCGAACTACTCGCACCTGATCTCGACTAATCTCCGATCGGCAAACGACGCAGAGCTTAACGAGCTGATTGAACATCCGTTCCTATCCCGTTCACAAGCCGATGGTGGGCGTAGCTGCGCCTAAAAAGGCTTATGAACTATTCTTTAGGGATAACGTCCCTGGTTGCTATTTCTTTATTCCCCTGTAAGCCGGGTATTCAGAAACAGTACATATTTTACTTCTTGAGTAGGTCCGAGTTGAGAGACGTATCCTCTCAAGCTCCTAGGGCCAGAGCCATGTCCGAACGGAATGCCCCTAGAAGGTCTCGTCCTACTCGTAGTTCACAACCCGCATGGAGCCGCTTCACTACGCCGCAAGGATACCGCTGCACGAATGGCCCGCCAGCGACTGTGCTACTGCTCTTGCGAGCAGGAGACTCCCCAGGAGTCCATCCCAAGCATCGTAGACCACTACGCTTGAGACTATGTGAGCCCTTGCGCCCACCGGTACTACTTTTGCCTTGAAACTAAGCTGGGATTAGATAAATCTGTCCGCAGCTTGTTTCTTGGTCGATACGAGTTAAACACCGCCCCGGCTTGGATGCAAAGTCCAAAATGGGGCGGTTGTTGTTTTTAGGGGTACAATCAGGATGGGGGGCTTGGACTGCTCACTCACAAACTTGGTTGAGGGCTAAAACGCCACGGTCCAGGCCAACCTATGAGATGCCACATCTGTAACACCTCACCCACTGACACTTGTCACATCAGGTCTAAGGGAGCCGGGGGTCCCAACCAGGAGTGGAATTACATGTACCTCTGTAGGAAACATCACCAAGAGCAACATCGAGTAGGGATTGTGACCTTCGTTGAGAGACACCCAGAGGTCAGGGAGTATATAGCCAGGAGCGGGTGGAGTGTGGTTTTAGAGCTAGGGCAGAAGAAGCTTAGGCGTTCAAGAAGCTAGGCCGTCCATGGCCATGCTTCGAGAAAAGAGTAAACACTAACAACCTAAGCAACTTTAACACACTCACCGAAGTCCGCTACGTACCCATGTTTCTCTAAGATAACCAAGGGCACGAAGAGGGTGCTCTTACATTCGCAGTTGAAGTAGTAACCAGCGAACAACTCCTCACCCGTAACATCGACACTGAGCGCATCTACTTCGTGGGCTTTTCCGCATGAACAGATCTTGATTAAAATCGGATTCATAAACACTCCTATATTTATACACTTATTTAAAAGGCCTGTATTGAGCAGGCTGATTCCGGCCTTCAACCTGAAGGATCACGGTCTGTGGTTGTGGAGCAGGTTTACCGGCGTCCCACATGTGTCTTTGATTCTCGTGGTAGGCCTTCTCAGCCTCTGGGGACATCTTGGAAGCGCTACGAAACGAGTCGCCTGCGTTAGCGACAAGGTCAGCCCATGACTGGTCGTCAGCGAGCTTCTGGGCGTAACAGCGCTCAAGAGAGCCGTGTCGTTGGAACTCCCATCGGTAGCTGCCATCGCGAAGCGCCTTCTCGAGGGCCTCGTCCACAGTCTTCACTTTGTAGTGAGCGATTATCTCTGCATCGGTAGAGTCTTTATTCAATCCCTCGGGCATGCTGGTTAATTCCATGCATCGCTCGTGGATTGTCATCGAAGAGCAACCAACCAACATCAGGACCGGGATAAGTGCGAGTTTCGTGTTCATAAGTGTTTTACCTCTTATAAGTAGTATACAAAAACAGTACGAGATATGAACTGTGTCAACGCCGACTACGGCTTGCCTACTTGTGAGTCCAGAATAATGGTCTTTATTTTGTCGTAAATTTCAGCGTTCATTGAGGTGCTCCGGTAGCCGTGGTCAAGAAGCTCTAGGGCGTGATTAGGGCCTTCCTCGCCAGCTATAACCAGAAGGGAATCGACTAGGTCGTTTAAGTCTTCGGGAGACCACGCAGACCCCATTATGGGCGGTTTGATCGGACGACCCTGCGTGTCTCGCTTGTAATTCATTCGCCCCCCTCCTGAGCGGTCCTTAAGCGCTCCCACGCCTTAGTTCCGGCGTTGTCGAATTTTGCTGCGTATTCCATAAACTCCTTCGGGTTCTCCATGTGGTCCGTTGCGTCCGCACACCGCTTGCAAAGAACGATTGCGATATCGTTCCAGTCCCCCGTGTCGGTAAGCCGGTGAGAGAAGTACTCATCCCCGGCGGACTTACCGCAGGCCAGGCATGGATTGACTTGGGCATATCGACCCTTGATGCGGTATTCTCGGTCCTGTCTGGCAACCTGTGCCTTAGATCGTGGTTTCATTTTGTCTCCCGACTGACCCGAATCCAAAACCCTGGTCGTCCTTTGGTGTTCGTTGATGGCTTGTGCCCAGCTTTTTCTAGCAGTTGAAAAAAGGCCCTCTCGACATCAGTACTGTTCTTTTTTTTGAAAAGTATAACCAACTCACCCGTCTTGGACGTATATAGGTCAACCTTACCGTACCCCTGTCTGCGTATTCGTCGGGCCTCTTCCTCGTTTGCCAAGTCTTGGACCCGCTTAAGTTCCTCGGCGGTAAGTTGGTAAAGGCGTGCATCGGGCTGCATCTTTTGGACCTCTTTGAGGCGCTTTTCTGCTTTGGGCTTTTCAGCCGTGTAGGCGGAGCCATAATCGAACCTGGAGCGGGACCACCAACCCGAATGCTTAGTCCTTCGCGCAACAAGCAAGTCATCACCTAGAGCGATTGAGTAAAGTTCAAGCTTTTCCATACAATGGCCTCCTATGAATACTATATCAAAACACTATGACTTATACAATAGGTCAGGTATGACCTAGGTCTGGTCTGGTTTAGCTGGCTCTGTAGCTTCAAGCCTATCGGCGAGTTCTGTAACGGATAGGGTAACGAAGTCTGTCCAGGTAATTCGCCTGGCCTTTAGGAGCGCCTTTATACGGCGATACAAGGGCCTTGGGAGCCTCGCAACCACTGGAGTCCTGTCTGCGCCACTCATAAGGGCTAAAACGTCTTCAAGAGGCCTTTTCATGGAAACCCCCTCTGTAGGCAAAAGCCCACATGATTCCGACGTACCAGGCGAAGTAGTGGAGGAAGACGGAGTTGTGGAATTGAAAAAAGTAGTCATGTATCTCAAACAAGTAAAATAAACTAACTACCTGTATAGCTAATTTCATACCTAAATAATACTATTCTTTTCATATACAAAGAACTGTGTCAAAATGTACCCAATGACTAGAACTAAGTCGGAAGTGGCGTTAACCCTGTTTCGGTATAGGCAGGCCCTAAAAGCCTCAGGGATAGAGCCAAAGCTTGACGCTTTACACGCAGTGTGCGCCGATATTATAGAATCCAAGATACGATCAGGTATGGAGCAACTCATCGAAAGCTGGCCCTTACATGACGCCGTAGCCTTTCTGAGAGAGATCGAATCCAACATGATGCCTCAAGAAGACAAGGCTCCAGAAGCCAAGCCCAAGCAAACCCGAACCAAGAAGACAGTTCAGTGAAAGTACGTTGTCTTTATGACGAGCTAGCCCCTATAGACGGACTAACTCCTCACCCAAAGAACAGAAACAAGCACCCAGACGACCAGATCAAACGCCTAGCGGAAATTCTGAAATATCAAGGCTGGCGCTACCCAATCAAGGTCTCCAAGCAGACAGGGTTTATCACCTCTGGCCACGGACGCCTCCTCGCTGCCCGCCTTAACGGCTGGGATAAGGTTCCGATCAACAAACAAGACTACGAGACCGAAGACCAAGAATACGCGGACGTTCAGGCAGACAACGCCATTGCCTCTTGGGCAGAACTTGACCTTGCAGGAATTAACCTGGACCTAGCTGACCTAGGACCTGACTTTGACCTAGACCTATTAGGCATTAAAGACTTCGTTCTTGAGCCCGCTGACAAGTTTCACGCAGACGAAGACGAAGTACCGGAGCCACCCAAAGAACCCATCTCAAAGCTTGGTGACCTATACGAGATAGGTAATCACCGAGTGCTTTGTGGCGACTCGACCAAGCGAGAAGACGTGGACAGGCTGATGGATGGGCAGAAGGCGGAATTATGTTTCACCAGCCCGCCATACGAGATCGGAAGA
>ERZ869925.1398-NODE-1398-length-10990-cov-3.761317_pt1 | contig 10990 bp, 12 predicted proteins | sample MGYA00579311_ERZ869925 | MGnify/ENA primary metagenome ERZ869925 (study PRJEB32216, sample SAMN09231817) | wastewater metagenome | place: USA: Maryland | collected 2016-07-30 | study: EMG produced TPA metagenomics assembly of the PRJNA472060 data set (Reclaimed...
GTACAACCCATTACTGGAGAAGCCTCATGGCAAAGAAAGGTCTACCCCCTAAAGTATCAACTTCTGATTTAAAGAAAATGAGTCCGCGTAAGGCTATGAGCTATAAGAACGCAAAGCCTGTAAAGAGTAACGTTAAGAAGTAATTACCAAAAGTGACAAAAATTGTCACAATCTGACAAAAGCTGTCAGTAATTCAAAAGGTTAGCTGATAAGAATGGCAAGACCACATAACTCAAAAGATAAAAACAGAAAGTTCTTGCTTGCAAAGCTAAAGGACATGTATGGCGATCAATTTGACCCCGTTATGCGTGCTGCTGAATTAGTGGATAAGATGCACAAGGAACTTGATAACAATCCTGAATTAATCCCTATCGTAATCGACAAATGGCTAAAGGTAGCTGAATTCACTAACGGCAAGGTATCTGCTATTACTTTAAGCCAAGACCCTGAGAATCCTATATTTGATGTTCATAAGATAGATGCCAAGATGTCACACGTTGAGGCTACCCAAACCTATAAAGACACGTTAAAAGCTAAACCGCACTAATGACGCCTAACGAGGTTGTTAAGATATTAGCTGACAGGCAGTCTAGGCTTTTGAAGATGCGTAAGGACTTGAGACTCATGGAGGCGGCATGGGTTCACTATTCAACCCACCCTGTAGATTTTATCAATGATTGGCTGGTTACCTATGACCCTAGGGTTCAGCCTAGCCTAATGCCGTTTATGTTATTTCCCAAGCAAGCTGATTACATTAATTGGCTTTATGACCGGTACAATAAGAAAGAGGACGGGCTGGTTGAGAAGTCTAGGGACATGGGAGTTACTTGGCTATGCTGTGCTTTTGCTGCGTGGATGTGGTTATTCGTTAGGGGTTCAAGTGTTAGCTTTGGTTCACGCAAAGAGGACTTGGTTGATAAGCTGGGAGACCCTGATTCTATTTTTGAGAAGATTCGAATCATATTAGATAACTTGCCTGTTGAGTTTCTACCGAGGGACTATAACCCTAAGATACACGCTAGCCACATGAAGTTCTTAAACCCTGCCAATGGTTCTAATATCAAGGGTGAGGCTGGTGATAACATAGGAAGGGGCGGTAGATCATCCGTATACTTCAAAGACGAATCCGCATTCTATGAGCGCCCTGAGAAGGTAGAGGCTGCTCTATCCATGAACTCGGATGTGAAGATTGACGTATCAACCCCTAATGGTAACGGTAATCCATTCTTCAGAAAGAGACATGGCGGCAAGATACCTGTATTTACCTTTCACTGGAAGGATGACCCTCGCAAGGATAACAAGTGGTATCAGAAGCAAAAGGATTTACTAGACCCTGTTATTTTGGCTCAAGAGGTTGACATTGATTACAACGCTTCAGTAGGTAATGTATTGATTGACTCTGAGCTGGTACGTGAGGCGATGGAGTGTAGACCTAGCGAGGTTTATGGGGATAGACCTAACGATGCGCCTATCATTCTAGGTGTTGACGTGGCTAGGTTTGGGGATGATAGAACCGTTATCTGTTGTAGACAGGGTAGAGAGGTTCACTGGTTTGAGATATACAAAAAGCTTGACGTAACTCAAGTAGCCGGTCAGGTCATAGCCGTGATTAAAGCCCAGCATGTAGACGCCATATTCATTGACGTGGTTGGGATAGGGGCTGGTGTTTATGACATTGTGGCTAATAAGTATCCGAACGTATACGCGGTAAACGGTGGGGCAAAGGCTCATGAGTCTGATAAGTATCTAAACCATCGCGCAGAACAATGGGGCAGGATTAGGGAATGGCTTAGGGATAGACCTGTCATGCTGCCTTTTAGTAATGACCTAATGACAGACCTATGCTCTTTGCAGTACAGCTTTAATGCTAATGGTCAGTTAGTGCTTGAGAAGAAAGAGGATGCAAAGAAACGTGGCGTGAAGTCTCCGGATATTGGTGATGCTTTAGGTCTTACCTTTTCCCAATACATAGCCAAGGATGATGAGAGCTACCATAGGCAAAGACTCGACGACACTCGCGATAATCGTACAGGCTATTGACCTAGGTATAATTACTATTTACAATAGTGGCACTTTACTATCCACATAAGCGGCATCTTAATGGCTCAAGAATTAGAACCCCGCGAATATCAAGATACCCCTATTGAAGACTTGCCTGAAGAAATGGCTGAAGAGGCTATTGAAACTCCCGCAGAGGAGCTAGCCGAGCATACAATTCCTAAAGCTTTACAGAAGATTATTGATTCAGACGACATCCTTGCTGACCTGTCAGAAGAGGACTTGACTGATATTCAGTTAAGGGTAACGGATGGTTATGACCTTGACTGGTCAACTATGGAAGACTATGTCCGCAGGTATGAGGACATCATTAACCTAGCGGCTATGTCAGATGAGACAGGCGATAAGACCTTTCCATTCATAGGCGCTTCAAAGGTAATGCTCCCACAACTAAGCAAGGCTGCTGTCGAGTTTAACTCTAGGACAGTTCCTGAAGTTGTAAACCGTAAAGACATTGCCAATGTTAAGGTATGGGGTCAACAGTCAGAGATTAAGAGCGCCATTGCAGAGCGTAGGTCTTTAGCTATTAACTGGCAGTTAAAGAAAGGTATCAAGGGATGGCCTGACAGAATGGATAGGGCTTTATTACTACTGCCTGTGTCTGGAATGGTATTTAAAAAGAAGTGGTGGGATGACGGCAAGATATGCGAAGCCCTGATTACCGCTGATAAGATGGTTTATGACCATGATGCTGAATCATTCGATGACGCTCCTCGTAAGTCTCACTGGTTCTACATCGATCAAAACGTTTATGAGTCTTATGTCCGCTCAGGTTATTACGCTCCTATCGAAGAGATTGAGAAGCAAAAAGACGACAATACAAAACAACAAAAGATTGATAAGCCGTTAAAGTTAATCGAATCACACTGCACCCTAGACCTTGACCATGATGGCTATTGTGAGCCTTACATTGTTACATTCTACGAACAAAGCAAACAAGTCGTTAAGGTTCAGCGCAGATTCAACAAGCCTGATATATTCGTTGATGATGGTCAGATAGTAAGGATTGACGGTGAGGAGTTCTTCACTCAATCTGGATTCTTGCCAAGTCTACAAAAGCCAGCAGTCTTTATAGGCTGGGGTGACTTGTTATATGACCTGTTAAAAGCAATCAATACCATGATGCGTCAAATGATAGACGCTGGTACTTTAAACAACACAGCCATGAACTCTGGCTTTATCAGTTCAAGTGCACAAGCGCCGGGCAGAAGTAAATCAGGAAGATTAGAATTAATCCTCGGTCAACTGACTAAGGTTGATGTCGGAGCGGGTCAGTCACTTAAAGACATGATATGGACGCCACAGTTTTCTGGTGTATCTCAAGGTTTTTACCAGTTATTAACAGACCTTCGTGCTGAGATTGACATGTACACTTCAGCCTCTCAAGCGATGGATGTAAGCGCGGGTGAAGCTGCTACTTTGTACCTTGCGAGACTTCAGCAATCGCTGAAAGTACCCAATGCTATTACCTCTAGGGTCTATGGTTCACTGACCAAAGAGTTTGAGCGTATCGATGACTTAATGAATCGTTACATGCCTGAAGAGAAGTACAAAGGTATTATCAATTGGCATCCTAAAGTACCGCCTAGTATTAAGCAGCAATACGAGCAGGCTATGGCTCAATATGAGGCTATGTCTCAACAGGCTATGGCTAAGGGTATGACCATGCCGATACCTCCACCTGATGACCCTCAAGCGGTTGCAGAGATGGGGATTACTAAGGAAGGCGACTTTGCCGAAGCCTTTGACATTATTACTACTGCTGACCCGACTCTAGGTAATGAACAAGAGCGTATAGCTAAAGCCGAGATTGTAGCCACTAGAGCGCAAACCGTTCAAGGTGTCTATAACGTATACGAAACCGAGAAAAAATTCCTTGAGGCTATTGGGGCTGTTGATATTGATAAGATGTTGCCAGAGCCTACTAATGAACCCGACCCAATGATGATGGCTCAAGTTAGATGGACTAACGCAGACGCGGCTAGAATGGAAGCAGAGGCTACATTCAAGAAAGCCGATACGCAGAAGAAGGTAGTAGATACCGCTGGTGCAGCGGCTAAGGCTCACCAAGACGAAGAGATGCACGAAGTCACGGTAGACAAGATTGTTTCTGAGACTATGAAAAACTTATCCGGCATCGATGAGACTCATGCCAATATTGAAATGCAGGCTTTAGGCGTAGCAACAGAACACAACGCGCAAGACATTGAAGAACGCAGGCTTTACACAGAACAAGCACAGAACCCTGTTGTAGCAGGTCATGAGGAGCATGGGGATATTACAGAAGATGATATTCAATCAACTATGAAAGCTCACGGAATGACTAGAGAACAGGTCTTGAACGCATTAAGCCAGCAGGATGAGGTGCAGAATGGGGCGTGATTTATTCCAAAACAAGTCGCCACAGTTTCTACAAAAGGTAGGCTCTAATCATCCAAAGGTTAAAGAGTGGACTACATGGGAGAAGCTTCAGGGTGTACAAAATACTCCTCAAGGTATTACAAAGGACGCACAAGGCAATGAATACGATACCGCAACGGGACAAATGTTAGTGCCCATTAACTATAAGTCCCCTGATTTGATTGCTAGAGAGGCTAAAGACGCTGCTGATTATCAAGCCGGTGTGCAGTCACGCCATGATTCTATTCTGAACACGATTGGAGCGGGTAAGCAGCTTGCTACCGATGCTTATGCTATGGGTGAAGGTTTGGTTAATGATGCAACTGATTACGGCGTAGCTGCTGTAAATAAGCTCTTTGACCCTCAAACACGCGCAACAGCCGAGGACGAAGATAAGCTACGGCAAAGATAAGCACTATTGGGAAAAGCCAAAACAACCAACAGGCAAGAAAGAGCATTACTGATATAAAGATTTTCATAGTTACATAGTACCAAATTAAGAATAATTTGAGATACGCATTTTCCACAACCGCAAGAGGTTAATATGAAGGTAAGTCAAAGCCAAGTTAATGGCTGGTTAAAAGACCCTGTAACACAGGCGTTTATTCAAGCAATAGAAAGCACTAGGGATAGCTTAATCAAAGCCTGCGGGGATGGCGGGTGTCGCGCTCCTAATGACACAATCGAAAGAATGTACAGCTTTTACCAAGGCAAGATAGAGGCTGCTAAATACCTTTGTTCGCCTGTAATTGTGATGACTGACAGTGAGTTAATCCATACAGAAGCCGAGCAAGAGGAATCAACCCATGACTGATATGTATATCCCAGCTTATAGGGTTGTTATTAAGCAGGCTCAAGTAGCAGAAAAAACACCATCCGGCATCATCATTGATACCGGCAATGCCCTTAGACGTAAGCAGGCAGGCGCTACCGTTGGCACTATCGTGGGTGTTGGTCCAGTTGCTTTTACTGGCAAAGACTATGGCGAAGCGGATAGGGCTATGTTCACCGTTGGCACTGAGGTTGTCTATCGTCGTTATGCGGGGCAGGTTTATACCGAAAATGAAGACGATCAATCAGCCGATGTCTATCAAATTATGAACGATACAGATGTACTAATGCCCGTTCCTAATGGCAAAAAACTTACATTAATTAACGCGGAGTAATTATGGCAGAGCTAGATATTGCACCAGATATTCAAACAGTAGATGCGCCGGTAGTAGAAGCTAAACCGGATGTTGACCTAAGCCACGTACCTGAAAAGATACGCGGTCATGTTGACGTTGAGAAGTATTCCTCAGATGATAACTATAAGCGAGCTGCTGACCACGGCTGGACGCCTTTAGAGGTCTGGAAAGAAAGCGGTACGGATGAAGCTGATTGGGTTAATTATAAGGCTTTCAATCGTACATTTGATGACATGCAGTACCGTCGTGAGATGCGCGATGAGATGCGAGCAACTAAAAAGGCTACGGATGCTCTGTTAAATACCTTTGAACAGGACAAACAACGTGCTATTCAACAAGCACTTGCTGCCCGTGAAGCCGAGTTAAAGGTAGCCATTCAAGACGGTGACGCGGCAAAGGCTGTTGAGATACAAGCCGAGATTATTCAGGCTAAACAACAGATACCTGCTAAACCACAGAACACGGTTATCCATCCTGTTATTGCTGATTTCATTGATAACAACCCCATTATGAACCCACAGTCTCCAGACTTTAACGAGTCATACTCTAAGCAGGTATGGGATGCAGGCGTGCAGATGGGCAATCAGTTACGTCAACAATATGGTCGAGACCTTTCACACTTTGAAGTAGAAGCATGTCTACAGAGGGCAATGAAAATGAACAAACAACCAGAAAGACAAGTACAGAAAGCAGCTTCGGTAGCAGCTCCAACCCAAAAGCCTGCATCGTCTACGCCTAAACTCTCACCTACTGCGAAAGCAATCTATAACAAGTTGCTTACCGGTAAAGATGGGAAGTCAAAGGCTGAAGCGTTTCTCAAAAATCTTTCTAACTAACTATTGAATTTCACAACCAAGAGGTGTTATTATGTCAATTGATTTAGATGGTGACAAAAAGGTCATTAGAAAGTCTGATCGTGTTAGCCGCCCTGAAGTAAAGACTGAAGAGCGAAAGACTGCACGGGTTAGACCGGGCGGAAGTGTACATGCTGACAGATTAGCAGTACCACAAGCCATAAGAGAAGCTTATCCTGATGTTGTTTTCTTTTGGGAAAACGAAGAGAAAGGAAAGCCGGAATTAAGAATTAGCCGAGGATGGGAAATTGTCCGAGGTGATACGGTTGACGGTAAATGGCAACCGTGTGAACAGAACAGTAATTTAGGAAATGTTGTACGAATCCCTGTAGGTCGGGGAGAAACTACAGACAACATGTCCGCAGTCTTGATGATGCTGCCCCGCGACTGGTATGAAGACGACTGTCGAGAGCAGGAAAAACATAATCAGGATTTAAGGAACTCACTAAGACGTGGTTCGAACCCAAACGAGGTTAACTCGGATGGGACATACGCACCGCGTCTACCGAATGGGAAATACGGTTACAGTGAGCAACTTAACGCCACAAAGTAACCCTCTAACTCACTAGGATTGATGCGGATTAATCAATCTTAGTGAGGTTTTTTTCATGGCTAATACAAATGCACCCGCTGGCTTTCAAGCCTGCACAAGCTTTGGGGTTGCTTACACTCCCCCATTGATGCGTGTAGCTTTTGCCGCTGGCGATTCAGTAGCTGCTTTCAAAGGCTCAATGGTTATTCTGACAGGCGCTGTAGACACAGATGGTGTTACCCCTGTTGTTACTGTAGCTGCTACAACTGACGACAAACTGGCTGGCGCTGTTCAGTCTTTCGACCCACAACGTGCTGGTAACTGGTCAACTTATTACAAGCCAGCTTCTACACGTATGTATGCTTACATTCCACGCGACCCACGCTGCTTGTATATGATTCAAGAAGACAGCGTAGGCGGTAACATTCCTGTTGCTACTGCGATTGGTCAAAACTGTAACTTTACAACTGAAGTTGGTAACACTATCACTGGTGTTTCTACTGAACAGTTGGATAGTTCAACGGCGGCTAATACAGCAACGCTTCCCCTTCGTTTAGTTCAGCCGATTAACCGTGCTGACAATGACCCAACCTCTGCCGGTTCTAATGGCGGATGGATTGTTTCATTGAATCTGAGCGATATAACCACACTTGAAGGAACTTGAGGAGATAACTTATGACAATTATTCAAGGCGGAGTAGTCTCCCAAGGTAGTATCCAACGTGAGTTACAAGCGGGTATTAACTCGATTGTATCTGTATGGCGAGCATATCCAACTGAATACGCTCAAATCTTTGATGTTCAAAAGTCAGAGAAAGCGTATGAAGAAGATGTGATTCGTACTGGTACTTCACTGTTACAAGTGAAACCTGAAGGTCAAGCGATTAGCTATGACTCATACACAGAAACCGGTCTTCAACGTTACATCCATATTAACTATGGTTTGGGCGTTGCAATCACTGAAGAAGCGATTGACGATAACCTGTATGTAAACGAAATGACTAAAGCAGGCGAAGAATTGGGACGTTCTGAAAAGATCACCAAGGAAACTATCGCTGCACAGTTCTTCGATAACGGTTACGGCACAACTACTTTCACTGGCTGGGATGGCGTTGCATTGTTTTCTGCAAGTCACTTGATTGGTAAAGGCGGTACTTATAGCAACATGCTGTCAACTGCTTCTGCTCTTAACCAAGCATCTTTGGAATCTGCTGCTATTGCAATTAGTGGTTTCAAAGACTCTTCAGGACGTTTGGCTGCTGTAATGCCTAAAAAGCTTGTAGTTCCACGTGCTGATATGTTCTTGGCTGAGAAGATTCTGGGTTCATTCCTTGTTAACGATAATGCTAACAACGCGATTAACCCTTTAATGTCTCTGAAAACTTTCAGCGAAGGTTACATGGTCAATCACTTCCTGACCAACCAAACTAACTGGTTTGTAACCACTGATGTACAGGATGGTTTGAAGTTCTTTAACCGTTCTGAAAAATCAGGTTCAGATAACGATTTCAATACTTCTGACTACCGTCATAAAGTAACGACTCGTTTCTCCTTAGGTGCAACAGACCCACGTTGTGTCTTTGGTTCTGGTAACGCTGGCAGCTAATTGGATGAGGGGGCTTAACCGCCCCCTTTTTCCTTAACTTTTGGAGAATTTACATGACTACTAATTTTGATGGTGGCGTGACAAATACCGTTAATAAGGTCTCATCTTCTATGCTGATACCTGATATGACGATTGTTCACCAGTACCTTAATGATTTTGATACATACGTTGCCGGTGATTGGACTATCACATCAACAGGCGCGGCTACTCAAGCCCTGACTGACATCGACGGCGGATGCTTACTGATTACCAATGCTGCCGCTGACAATGATGCTTGCTTTTTTAACAAAAAAGGCGAGTCTTTTACGTTTGTTGCCGGTAAAAAACTGGTTTTCAAATCCCGCTTTAAAGTGTCTGACGCAACTCAATCAGATGTTGTTATGGGTTTGCAAATCACAGATACCACTCCATTAGCTGTAAGCGATGGTGTGTACTTCCTGAAGCCCGATGATGCCGCAACAGTTAACTTTATTGTAGGCGCATCTAGCACGCTGACTACTGCCAGTGCAATTAGCACGCTGGTAACTAACACATTTACAGAATGGTCATTCTATTACAATGGAATTGACGCTGTAGAGTATTGGGTAGACGGTTTGTATATTGGTCGTTCTGTTACAACTAACCTGCCTAGCACTGAATTAACCGTATCTTTTGGTATTCAAAACGGTGCAGCGGCTGCTAAGACTATGACAGTTGACTATGTTCTAGTTTGCAAGGAGCGTTAATAGTTTGGGGGTGTAAAAGCCCCCTATTTTTTCGGCATATAAGAGGCTCGGCACATGAAATCAAGAACAGTCACAGCAAACTCCGCAGGCACATTCACTTATTCCCCTTGGATTGTTTTAAGTCATCTATCGTATGACATGAACATCGGCTATACAGCTGACCCACAACAAGGCGCAACAGGCACATATTCGGTACAGGTTACAGAAGCTGACCCTGAACAATTCAGAACAGCTCAATTTTCCCGCGTTACCACAACGCTAACAATTACTTGCATTAATAACGACTTTCACGGCTTGGTTGCCGGTGATGGCGTAAACATCCGCTGTTCAGGCTCTACAGGTTGGGACACTACTAGCGGCTTTTCTCGTGAAGTTGCAACAGCTACAAACACAACCGTATTTACAATTACCGTTGCTGATTCAGGCCCTACTGCTGGTGTATTAGAGTACTGCCCACTTCCTATTCAAGACTTAACAAGCTATTCCGCTGTATCTGGTAGAAAGCAAGGGACTGTTGTCGGTTCTGCCGCTATGGTTCGTATTGCTAAGGTTGCTGGTACTCTTGCTGGAAAGGTTAATTTAACCGTAGCTCAAGCAGGTTTCTAATGACCATCCCCGAACACGGTCTTACGTTACCCGTAGGGCTGCTTCGCGGCGGTACTACAGGGCAAGTCTTAGCAAAGTCGTCCGATACTGACTACGATGTCCAATGGTCTGCGGGTGGCGGTGGTTCTGGAACTGTCACAGATGTGTCTGTAGTAACTGCTAATGGCGTTAGCGGTAGCGTTGCAACATCGACTACAACCCCAGCGATAACCCTGACACTAGGTGCTATAACGCCTTCAAGTGTCAACACCGCAGGAAATGTCACAGCTGGAAGCTTAACAGTAAACGGCGTAGGCATTGCAGCAGGCGTACCGACAGGCGGCACTCAGTACCAAATCTTACAAAAGAACTCTGCGACTAATTACGATGTAGGCTGGACTACCGCTGATTTTATTCCTAATAAAACAGTAGCAAACTTTGCAGCATTACCCGCAGCGGCAACCAGCTCGGGTCAATTAGCTATCTGTCTAGCCTCTCAGGGCGTGTGGTTAATAAACTACAAAGCCGCTGGACTTTATTACTCTGACGGAGCTACGTGGACATATCAAGGAGACTACGAATTAACAAACCAAGCGTCTGAAATAGAATTTACTCCCGTTGGCAGTATAGTCGCTACTAATGTACAGGCTGCTATTGCTGAAATAGACGCGAGCGGCGTGTCAACAGCTACCCCTAGTACGTTAATGCTTCGCGATACTGATGCAAATACAGCAATAAACAATATACAACAAGGCTACACAGCAACAGTCACAAGCGCCGGTACTTTGACTTTAACAAAGGCTAGCACGCATTTTCAAAGGTTTACAGGCACTAATACACACACTCTACAGCTTCCGGATGCTACTACTCTAGCCCTCGGATGGGATTTTAGGGTTGTTAATGCTAGCAGCGGCGCTGTGACAATTAATAAAGGTGACGGGACTTTATTGTGGATTTTAGCTGGCTTAACTTCTATTGACTTAACCTGTCAAAACATCGCTACTTCCGGCGGCGGCTGGAATAGAAACTACACAGGCATAATTG
>ERZ869925.1401-NODE-1401-length-10982-cov-3.761600_pt1 | contig 10982 bp, 14 predicted proteins | sample MGYA00579311_ERZ869925 | MGnify/ENA primary metagenome ERZ869925 (study PRJEB32216, sample SAMN09231817) | wastewater metagenome | place: USA: Maryland | collected 2016-07-30 | study: EMG produced TPA metagenomics assembly of the PRJNA472060 data set (Reclaimed...
GATCGGGCGGTGTTGATATTACTGGCGCTTCGCATACTGCATTGGTTGATGCCGACGATGGAAAGATCGTGGCGACGTTTGCAGATCTTCGCGGGATGAAGCGGTACATCACACTTATCTTGACAGTCGGATCAACAAATGCCTGTCTCTTGGCTGCATTGGCTATCCTGTATCGTGGCGAAGAATCTCCGGATTCTGCAACCGAGCGAGGATTGGCAGAGCAATTGTTTGTTCCGGCTCTGTAAGGTGAACCTATGGCAAAGATAATGTGTCCGCATTGCGGCTCACCTAATCTCGATACTGACGCGGCTTGCTACGATTGCAGCAAGTCGCTCAGTAAAACGAAACCAGCGGCGGCAACGAAGCCTCATCATCAAGGCAAATTGCCAGATGACTTTCCAGGTTTCACGGCGTTGAAAGCGGCGGGCGTGAATACGTTTGCACAACTTCGCGCTGTCAAAACGCTGATTGATATTCCGGGCATTGGTTCGGCAACGGCGAGTAAAATCACCGAAGCGTTGGCCGATGCTGACGAAATCGAACGAGAAGGAGAAGCGGGCGAAATTGCTTAAAACTCTTTATACGTTGCGCGTGGATAATTACGCGCCTGAAATTTGCGAGCTAACTCATCCGTTATTGAAGCGTTACGCCGCGAAGATTGGGGCTGAATTTTTCGTTATTGATAAGCGTAAGTCTCCGAAGCTTCCGCCCGTTTACGAGAAGCTTCAGATTTACGAAATTGCACGCGAACGGAAAGATGATTGGGCTTTGTTCTTTGACTCCGATGCTGTTGTGCATCCTGATATGCCGGACGTTACGGAAGTATTGCAAATGGATACCGTGCTTCATAACGGCATTGATTTTGCGGCTTGCCGCTATGAATACGATGACTACTTTCGGCGCGATGGAAGGCATATTTCATCGTGCAACTGGTTTGCCGTTGCTTCAAAGTGGTGTTTGGATTTATGGAAGCCGCTTGATGATTTGACGTTTGATGAAGCCGTTTCGCGCATCAAGCCAACTGTGCTTGAAAACGCGGTTGGAATTACGCGAGAGCATTTAATTGACGACTTCATTTTGTCGCGCAACATCGCCAAATACGGCTTGAAGGTGAAAACATTCCGCGAGTTGCTCGCGCCGCTTGGTTTACACGATTCAATGTTTCTTTGGCATCAATACACGATGCCTGTAAGCGAGAAGTTGACGCTCATCAAAAAGGTGCTCAGCACTTGGACAGGACACGATTTCAAATGAAGCTTGAATGCCCGAACTGCGAGAGAGAAGTTGATACAGGCGAAGCAAAGCGCGAGGATTCGTTTTGCGGTTATTGCGGCGCTCCCCTTCGTGATATTGATGCTGAACTTGAGCACAACAAAAAAGAAATCGAGAAGTTGAGATGGAAAAACAAGTCACAGTCAGATTCATAAAGCCGTGGCAGTCGTTCGCGGTTGGCAACACGGCAACATTTGCTTTTCCGATTGCTGACTTGCTTATCAATCGAAGCAAGAAAGCGGTTGAAGTGAAACCGGAAACGAAGCCGAAGGCAAAGCTTGAAATAAAGCAAAGGTAATCTCAATGATTGATATAAACGACATTGATTCGCTGGCAACCGCAATCGAACTGAACTTGACTGATTTGCTGGTCAAAGTGAATCGAGGTGGCGGAAGGCCGATACTTGAAAAAGTTGAATACTCTTTGCTTCGTTCAACGCTTGCCGCTTCGCCGGCTGCGCCCGGCATCGGGAAAATTAGTCAAACCGTACTCGCTTCGGAGTTCACGGACGGCGGCGGAACATCGGGAACGCTCGCATTAAGCACACAAATTCCAGCGGGCGCAATCTTTTTGCATTCGCGCGTGCTGGTCAATGTGGCGTTTTCGGGCGATACGTCAGCCGTGCTGACGATTGGCGACGGCTCAGACGTTGACCGCTACAACACTGGCACGCCTTCAGTTTTTACGACTGGTCAGAAAGATATGGGCGATCCATCGGGCGTCAGGGATCATCTAACCGCTGCAACCGTGACGCTGACGATTACGACTGGCTCTGATTTTGGAACGGTGAATTCCGCAGGTTCGCTGACCGTTGACCTCTATTATATTGCGACTGTTTAACGAATGCCGACACAGACCGACAATCAAGCTTTAACGAAAGCGCGGGCGCAATTTCGATTGTACGCGCAGCCCGATATTCAGCCGGTGATTGACGGCGCGCAAATTGATTTGATCCTTGAAGAATGTAAGACGGCTTCAACGTGGGCAGTAAATACCGCTTATGTGCTTGGCGATGTGATTTTACCGACTATCCGCAACGGCCATCAGTATATTTGCACCGTTGCGGGAACATCCGAAACAGATTCCGCCGATGAACCCGACTGGCCAACTGTAACGGGCGGATTGGTCACAGAAGGCGCAAGCGATCCGATTCTTACCTGGGTTGAGTACGGGCCGGAACCTGTCAGTATTTATGACGTGCGAAAAGCAATTCATAATGCTTGGATGGTGAAAGCTGGCTTGGCTTCCCTTTCGGTTGACGTTTCACAGCAAGTTGGCGGTCTTAAAGCATCGCAGGTTTACGAGCACTGCATCAAACAAGCGGAGCGTTTTGCTTCATTGGATATTGGTTAAATGGCAGAAAATGTAACCATCGTGGGCGACATTGAAGCGGCATCTTTGCTGCAAAGTATTTCGTGGTTCGGTGAAACTTTTACAGTGACGAACAGAGTAGCCACGGCGTACAATCCAACCACGGGCGCGGTTACTGCCGATGCCAGAACTTTGACAGTAAAGGGAATGTACGATGATCGTGAAGTGCCAAACATCGGCGACGGCGGAACGGATATTCGCGGAAGGTACAAGGCAATCATCATCGGCACGAAAGACACGAAAAACCGCGCTTTTACTTTCACGCCGAAGATTGGCGATTTGATAACGTCAAACTCGATTAAGGATTCGATCCGTGAAGTGCGAGAGCTTCGCGGAAATCAGGGAGTGACGGTTTTTTATCGGTTGGCATTGGAGCAAGCTTGATGGCTTACGATCCGATAAGAATTGAAAGCGACGGCAACCCGCATAGCGCAGAATCGAAGATTGCCACGGGAGATGGCTATCCGATTGCCGTTAGCGGCATAGATATTGAGATTGACCCGACAGATAGGAATGCAAAGGTTTCATTTAATGGCGTAGTTGCCACATTTTCAGTCAAGGGCAGATGCGGCGAAAAGAATTATCAGATCGTGAGCGATGGCACGACTTCAGGCACAAGTATCTTTGATGAAAACGGCAAGCGAATGCAATGGGAAGGTAAGGTTCGATGGCGAATCAATATAAATGACGGCTTTGCGCTTATTGAAGCGAATTTTATAAACGAAGAATGAATAATCACCACGCGGCAATCCAGAAAGCGAAGCAACTTGTTATTGGCAAGTCATTGCAAGTGTTTCAGGAAGTCGCGGTTGAATCGGGCGCGGTTGCGATTGACGCGACTCCGGTTTTATCCGGTCATTTGGTGAGCAATTGGGCATTGCGTGCGAATGCGCCAAAGTCTGACGAAGAAGATATTTTTTCGCCAGTTCGTGCAGCGACCAAACAGAGAATGCTTGCCGCTGTCAGAGGCATCAAGTTAGGCGACAGAGTATTCATTGCAAATCCGACGCATTACGCAGTTTACATCAACGATGGAACGCCCAAGATAAAGCCGCGTATGATGACGGAAATCGCGGTTGCTGCAATTCCGGCAATTGTGAAAAGGGCGCAAGCAAAAGCAAATGGCCGATGAACGACCGACAATTGACAATACGATCAGAGCGATCATTGAGGCGCGGGTAAATACTGTTTGGAATGGGCTGACTGCCGTTCAGTATCCGGCTGTTGATGGACTTGTTAATTCAATCGGCGCTTTGATAGATGAACCGCCAACGGATGCCAACTGGCTTCGCGTTCATTACGAATATGCCGACACTGATATATTGACAATTGCTCCCGATAGTGGCGGGCTGAATAGAACGAGCGGCGTGATTATGCTGACGGTGTTTACGCCAATCGGAAGTGGTGAAAAAGCACTTTGGGATTTAGTCGGCACTGCAAAAACTGTTTTTGATCGTTACCATAATAAGATCAGATGCGGCGCGTCAGGCGCAAAGCAGAAGTTGAACGAGGGCGGTTTTTTGTACGTGTCAGTTACAACGAACTTTGTATTTTATGCGAGCATTAGTTAGCAGCTTTTCGCTCTTTATACTTTTGGCGAGCGTTGAAGCTTCCCCAAGCCCTTGAATGTTGAGACGAACAACAAAATGCGTCTTTGCGGCCAGCGTAAAACAACGAGTTGCAATGAAGGCAGCATCGTATTCGATCATCCTGAAAGGCAGATTGGGTAGCATCTTCGAGAATTTCAACGACTAACCATCTATCTTCGTCGCCTGATAACTTTTCATTGATAACGTCAATAAATCGTTGAATTTCAGGCGGACAAGGTTTTAATTTGTTGCTCATTGTTTTATTGTAAATCAAATGCTGATTGAATCAAAAGCAGGATCATTCGCCAAAGCGCCAAACCCCACTATTGCAGTTGATAGCGTGAGAAAAGAGCGCGTTATTAAAGTTGGCGAGTTTGAATTGAGTATCAGGCATCCGGCTGAAGCAAATATCCCGAATGACATTGAGCGATTGCTTACCGGCATCACTCGAAAGCTTGAAGAATGGGCGCTGTCAACGTGTAGCGCCAAGCAATCTTGAAAATATAATCTCTCCGACTCGCACGAAGCCAACCGCTAACGCGCCTCGCTTCGCCTCTCGGTTTTCCATAAATCAGAGGTGATGTTAAATGAGCGCAATCGTTGCAGCAAGTATTTCTCAACAGCGAGTCTCCATCGTTCCCGAAGTCACGCAAGGCACAACGCCAAATAACGCGGCGTACTTGATTGTCCCTCAACGTTCGGGAAGCTTTGCACAGCTAAACAAAAACTTCCCAGAGAGTACGCTACTGCGAACGGATAGAAGCCCTTCGCCAGTCACAGGCGGCGCATATTCTATTGGCGGTTCGATCCTGTCTGTCATTGCGCGTGAAAACTCGCTGGATAAACTGATTGAATCGGCAATGGCGTCAACGTTCTCCGCTGTTGCGCCTTCGGCCATCACGGTTGCATTCGCTGCCGCTGGAAAGACTGCCACGCGCTCAACAGGCAGCTTTTTGACGGATGCTCCGGCTTCACGCTTCCAAGTTGGAATGTGGGTTTTTGGCGCAGGCACGGCCAACCAAAAGACAACGCTCAATAACGGCGGCAACGTCACATCTTCAGCGACTTCGTTTACACTGACGGCTTCGACCGCGTTTACGACGACAGGCGGTTATCTCAAGATTGATTCTGAGATCATCAAATACAGCGGCATCGCGGCCAACGTTGTTACAGTCACGCAGCGCGGCGCGTGCGGAACGACTGCCGCAACGCACACGGACAGCACAACCGTTTTGCCAGGGCGTCAGATTACGGCCATTAGCGCGACGGTGTTGACCTTCGGTAATGACACCGTTGTTGACGAGTCGGCGGTTTCAACCACGTTCACCACGAACGCCAGCGTATGCACAACGGGCGTAACGCGAAGTTACTTCAGCGTTGAAGAGCAATACCCTGACACTGCCGTTGACCTCTACAAAACTCACGGCGGTTGCGAGGTGAATACGTGGCAAGTTCAAGTGCCGACTGAGGGCGAAGTCACAACCGAATATGGCTTGGTTGGACTCAACTACACAGGCGCGCAAAGCTCAGGTACGCCAACTTACACAGCAACAGCCGGACGCAAACCGGCAAGCGGATCCGCTACGGCTTCGGTGTTGACTGTTGACGGCGCTGCTTTTGAAAGCTGCCTCGAAAGTCTCACTTATAACCTAAACAACAAACGCGCTCCGAAATTCGGCGTTGGCTCGCAGTCGGCTTGCTTCGTCGAAGAGGGACAGCGAGCGCACGAACTAAGCTTTACTTCATACTTGGTCAGTCTCGCACAACAGATCAAGTTCGTTGCTGAGACTCGGTTCAGTTTAGGGCTGACGGTATCTTCGCCGGACTTGGACTTGTACGGCTTTTATTGGCCATCGCTGGTTTATACCGGCGCACCGTTCGCCGTGAGCGGTGAAGCTGTGACGCAACAGATGACAGCGAGAGCGGAATACAATGCAACCGACGGGCTGGATTTCTTTGTGTGGAAAGCACAGGTAACAGCCTAAACAATAACAACTAACTAGGAGCGGGCAAAATGGATTTAGCGACTCTCAATATTACCAGCGCGGCAGATCAGGGCGCTTGGTTCACGCCAGTTCATCCGGTTACGGGCGATGAACTCCCAATCAAAATCAAACTTGCAGGCACGGACTCTGCACGGTGGATTGAAGAAGAACAGCGCTTTGCTGATAAGCGTTTCAAAGAAATCAACAAGCGCGGCAAGCTTCCCGAATTTACGTCAGCCGAGATCGAAGAACGCGGCATCGCTATGTTGGCCGCTGTTACGCTTGAATGGCAAAACGTTGAATGGGACGGCAAACCAGCACCGTGCAACGAGCAAAATGCTCGCGTGATTTACCGGAACTTGAAATGGCTTCGCGAACAGGTTGATGCGTTCATTTCGGATCGTAGCAACTTCGGCGACTTCCAAAGCGAAAAGAAGGCCTCGGTATTCAATGGCGAGGCAATCATCGCGGAAGCCGAAGCGGGTTTTACCAGTGGGCGAAGTGGCGATACAGCGACCGCGCCCGGCAATGGGATACAGTAGAAAAACGCATTGCGTCAGGCAAGCCGATTGTAAACAGTCGCAATGCTACGCCGTTAGAGATTGAACAAGTTTTACTTTCACACGCTGCGAACTCTCCACCTTCACTTACGGCAGAAGGAAGATTTCTTTCTGCCGTTTTTTTAGACTTGCGGAACGCAACGGGGAGCGGCGGGTTTTCTCCGAATCCGATTTCGTGGATTGAGATTCGGAGTTATCGAAAAGAAAACAGGCTCAAGAAATTCTCAAAGTGGGCATTGAACTTATTGCACGTTGCTGACGGCATTTATTTGGAATGGGTTATTGAGGAAATGAAAAAGAAGTAGTCTATGGAATTGATTGGCTTCGCATTAGATTCTCAGCCCGTTGCACAAGGCGCGACTCGCATCAACTCGGCTTTGGACAGCGTCGGTAAGCATATTGATGCGATGGTTGATAAGGCCGCGAAGATCAATAGCAAGTTTACAGAAGCGTTTCGATTTGGCGGCGGATCGGGTGGCGGCGCTGGACGTGGACTTGATGATTTAGCCGCGAAGACTCGGAAGCTTGCCGATGAAACTTTACGGTACGCGCAAGCACAAGCTCGGCTTCAGCAATCGCAAGGCAACACCGCAGGCGCAATCCGAACGCTCACAGAAGCCACGAAGAATCACGAGGGCAGTGTGCGTTCTTTGATTGGCGCACAAACTCAACTTAGCCGATTGCAGGCGAGTCAAAGCTTTTCAAGATACGCTTCAACGGTTCGTGAAGCTGGCGAGTCGCTTCAGCAAACAGGATATTTCCTGACAGGAATAACAGCCGGACTTTTGACGGTTGGAGCGGCGGCGGTTAAAAGCGCTTTTGACATTGACAAAAACGTCAATACGTTGAAAGCCTTGCTTGGTTCGGCGGATGCGGCAGAGTCGCGTTTTCAAGCGCTTCGCAAATTGTCACAGGTAACGCCCGGCTTGACAACTGGCCTAGCTTCTCAGCTTGATGTTCAGTTGCGCGTAGCCAATGCGACCGAAAGCGCAATCAATAAAGTTCTTCCTGCTATTGGCAAATTGAACGCCGTCTCGAATCTTCAAGACCCTCAGAAGTTTGTTCAAAACCTCGTTCAATTGGTCACTCAAAACTTTGAGCGCATTGACTTGAAAGAACTGATTGGTCAGTCCCCTCTTGCTGGCGAGCTTATCAAGCAGATTTTCAAAGTTGATAGCGCGATTGATAGCAAGGCGATTCAAGAGTCCGCAAAGAAACTTGGGCTCACGACGGTTGATGCTTTCTTTAGTGCATTCGGCGAAGCGGCGGCAACGAATTCGAGGTTGGCCAATGTTACCGAAAGTCTTGAAACGCAATTTGCTAAAATTGTTGATCGTGTAACGAATGCGCTTCGGCCTTTGGGAACTGCGATCATTGAAGCATTGGGGCCGATTGTTGAAGTCGGAGCGCGAATCGTAGAGGGATTCAGTAAGATATTTTCAGGGCTTCCGAAAGTTATACAACAAGCGATTGTCATATTCGGCGGACTGGCAACGGCTATCGGGCCTGCTACGGTGGCAATCGGCGCATTTGTTCAGGCCGCGGGCGCAATTGGCAACCTTGCGCCATTGTTTGCAAAAGGCGGCTCACTCGCAAGCATTGGAGCGTTTCTTGCGCCGCTGCTTCCGGCTGCGCCTGTCATCTTGGCGATTGCAGCGGCGCTCGGCATTGCTGCAATTGCTTGGTCGAATTACGAAAGCGCGGCGGATCGTGGCGCGAAAGTTACAGCGGAAAGCGTGAAAAGTCAGCTTGCTGAAGTCGAGTCATTAAAGGAAGTCAAGCTTCAAGCATCGGCATTACTTGTCGGACGCGGCCAATTGAATGACGTATTGAGGCAGCTTGAACCAAGCACGCGAGCATACATTGAATCAATCGCCGATGAGCAAACGAAAACGCGAGAATTGAATCGTGTGCTTGCTGAACAAATCGCGCTAAAACAGAGCAAGCTTGCGGCAGATGTTGGCGATACCGGAGCGGCGGCGGCTCGCGCTCAAGAGGAATTGGCTTTTCAAGAGCGAAGACTTGCCGCGTTGAAGAAATTCTCTGAGGAGGCCGCGAAGATTCAACAATCGGGCGGCTCAAACGTTCAACTCAAATTGCAGCAAGAAGCCGTTAAGCAACTTGGCTCAACGTTGGGCAGTCAGTTTGGGCAAGCTGCAAACTCGGCGAAATTCTTAGGCCAAGCAATCACCGATACAACCGGCAAGATTGGCGGATTGAAAAATGCAGAAGTGCAATTTGGCGCGGTTATCAATCAGCTTTTTGAAGCGAACAAGCAATTGACTGTTGAAGGGTTCATTGCGCAGCAACGGGCAATCGGAACATCTGAGTCCGCAATTCAAGCGGCAGTCAGGGCTTATGAAGCATTCAAGCAGCAACAGATTGCCAGCGCGAATAGTGCATCGTCTACGACTTCGGTGATTGACCAGCAATCAGCGGCAGTTGATAAATTGCGTTCGTCTTTGGAAGCCCTGAACGCGACGGCAAACACGGAAGTTGACCGAAGGATAAAAGACATCGCCTTGACCTCTCGCAACGCGGCAGAGGCGAAGGCGAAGCTTCGGCAGAATGTAAAACTTGATGATGACTTTGCATTTGCGCTTCAAGAGAAAAACAGAGTCGCGGCCAACCTTGCCGCGTTGAATGAGGCGACTGATCCTACGCCAAGGCGTAGGGCGGGCGGCGGTTCACGTGCAAAAGAACTGACCGAACTTCAACAGCTTTCAAAGCAACTGAAAGAAGCCGAAAAAGACTTATCGTCTTTCCAGAAAACGAACTCGAAAGAGTTTGGGCTTCGATTACAGATCGAAGATACGCGCAAATTTAAGTCTGAGCTTGAAGAAATCATTTCATTGCGCCGCGATTTAGGCGAACCGCTCAAGGCCGCGTTGCCAGCAACCAGCACAGCCGCACGCGCTGAAATTGAACGATTGAAGGCGTTGAAAGAACTGCGCGAGTTTGAAAAAACGGTTGACGTGCGAACGCCATTTATTCAGGCGCAAGAGGCGTCAATCGAAGCGACGAAAAAACAAATTGAGGGCTTAGACAAATTTATCAATGAGTCATTACCGCGAACAGAAGAGGCAACCATTGAAGCCGCGCTTGCACAGAATGAACTTTACAAGGCTTTACTCGCAACGAATCCGGCGCTCGCTGAACAATACTTGCTTCAGGCAAAAAATGCCGATGAAACAATCCGCGCTGCAAAGGCAACCGAAACATTCAAGGCGGTTCAGGATGAATTGAACGGGCGATTGACGGGGATGCAGAATCTTTCAAACGCGCAATCAACGGCGCTACGGCTTCAGGGCGATGCGTACAAAACGCTGACAACCGCACAGAAAGAGCAATTAGTTTTGCTTGCTGAGCAAGTTGACCAGCAAGAACTTTATCAGGCGCAACTTGAAGAAAGCCGAAGAATCGCGGAGCAATTTGGGCAAGTGGTCACAGGGCTTTTTGAGACGCTTTTTGAACGAGGGCCAAAGGCATTCTTTGAAGATTTGCTTTCAACATTGAAGCGCACATTGTCACGAATGGCCGCTGAAATTCTTTCCAGTCAGGTGATGAAATTGCTCGGCTTTGGTGGCGGTCAATCTTCCTCGTTCGGCTTCGGCGGTGGAAGCGCCCGCTCCACGTCGCCGCTCGCTGGACTTGGCGGCATCCTCACCGGAGGCGGCGGTAGTGCTTCCGGTGGGGGCGGCTTTTTAACGGGCGGATTCGCGGGCGGGCCGGGCGCTGGCGGTATTTTGAATGGTGGAAGTTCTGGCGGCGGCGGTTTGCTTGGTAGAGTTCTCGGCAAGATCCCGCTCATTGGCCGATTCTTTGGCGGTGGCGGTGCAAGCGCGGTTGCGTCAGGTGCATCCGGCGCAGTGAGCGCCGCGAAAGCCGCGGCGGGAGTTGGCACACAAGCAGCAGGGAGCGGCGGTTTCCTGGCTTCAATCTTTGGCGCAATCAATCCCGTTGGGCTGGCCATTACGGGCGCTTTAATTGGCATTCCACTTGTCGCTAAACTCTTCTCTTCCCTTTTCGGTAACAGGGAATTTAACAAGTTTCGCAAAGAAGTTGAAAAGGAATATCAACTCTCGGTTGACAACAAAGAAGCCGGAAAAAGCCTGTACCGGTCAATCAAGTCGCTTGGTGAGGAGCAGTTTGGTAAAGGCAACTTTGGTAAAAAGATCGTTGACACAATCCGGCTTTCAAAAGCG
>ERZ869925.1402-NODE-1402-length-10977-cov-4.594397_pt1 | contig 10977 bp, 14 predicted proteins | sample MGYA00579311_ERZ869925 | MGnify/ENA primary metagenome ERZ869925 (study PRJEB32216, sample SAMN09231817) | wastewater metagenome | place: USA: Maryland | collected 2016-07-30 | study: EMG produced TPA metagenomics assembly of the PRJNA472060 data set (Reclaimed...
CCAACGGCTCGTCTCGGCCATGTACGACTCTCGCCACGTACACACGGAGTGTATGCCGTGAGGAATGGCGCGAATGGGCGGCGCAGACTGACACCATGCGACATACTCGGGCGTCTTGTCTTGAATCGCAACCGCGTCGCGGTCTGGACAAAGCACGCCGTCGAAGTCACACATGTAATACGCGGTTTCCTCGTGCTGCCACATGTCCCACGGGAAAACTACGCGGTCAATGTCAATCGTCTCGCCCACAATGTCAAGGCACAAATTCGGGTTGAGCTTGACGTGAGACGCGCGGCATTCAAATACCGCTCCGGTGAATACGTCGTGTTGGTTCGTGAAGTTGTTCGCGAACTGCTTCGAGCGTGCGAACAACTTTTGGCCGGTAAATACCGACTCGTCCAGCAACAGCGACGCTTTGCCAAGATTGCAACACGGGTGCGTCGTCCCGTGCGCGAGGATTATCGGCGTGCCCGACGCGTCAAGCCCGCCGAGCGCGCAGTCGAGCACGTTCGCGAGCATCGCCGCCGCCGTCATTCCCTTTCGGGGCATTCCGTAGACTGCCGTTATCTGCTGCTCGCGAGCCCACGGCGCGATTACCGTTTCGACGATTCGCGCCATGTGCTCGTATGTACGAATCTCGCGGGGTTGGTGGTTCTCTTGCATTAGACCGCACCCCCTTCCTGCGCAGGTGCGAGGGTGTAGATAATGCAGTCCTCGCGAATGATGCCGCCCGCCATGTGCGCAGCCATTTTCGCTCGCCACTGCTTATCGTTGCCCGCCAGTTGGGGCCAACAATCTTGTCCCTCCCAGTGCTTGACCACTAGGCCGGCGCGTTGCGCAAGGTCCTGCACTTCCCACTGATTGACTTCTCGCACATGCGGACGCCACATTGCGACGGGTCGCCCCTGCAAGTGGTGATTGAGGCAACACCAACCGTTCGGGTTCGGCGTGCTTAGCACAAGCACGCCGCCCGGCGCGAGTATCTTGCGACACTCCGAGAGGAAATTGAGTTGTCCGGTGCCGCGAAACGTCGCTCGGCGGTCAAGCCAGTCCTGCCCGTTCTCGTCTTTTGTGTACGGCGGTAGCTCGCGTTGTACCTCTTGATCGGCGAGATGTTCGAGAACTTCGAGCGCGATAATCAAGCGGTACAAACCGCCTTTATGGTGCACGTTAGAAGCGAAGCAATACCGCAAGTCAGCTTCGCCCGTGTCGTGAACTTCTCGCCCGCACGCCTTCAACGCCGCGCGAAACGGCGACGGTCCGCCAATGTCGAGAATCGGCGCGTCAGGCAACAGCCCGCGATTGTTCAAATAGTTGTACGTCATTTTGTAACGGATCAAGTGCGGCTTTTCCCAATTGGGATCAACGCACAACTCCGTTACGGCTTCATGAAAAGACTTCGCCATGTTCAACGCTCCAAGTTTTGTTACACAACCGACCGACAGAATGCAGATACTTCGTTTACGAAGTCTGGAATTTCCAGCTTCGGCAATTGGCACAAGTGGTGTTGCGCTGCGAGAATCTTCTCGTCCGTCACCCACTCGTGCAGCGTCTTGACGTGATGCAAGCACTCCAAGTGCGATTCGCCAGGAATGTACAGCGGGTAGTCCGCGCCGAGATACTCGACAACGGCGGGGAGCTTGTTGACGATGATAGGTGTACGGCGCGCCATGCACTCAAGCACGACATTGTTCGCGGACGCTCCGAACAAGTACGTCAAGACAACCGACGTCGCAAACAAGTCGTCGTAATCGTCGTCTGATTGACGCGGGAGGTCGACAACTTGCGGGTTGATTTCGAGCCCGCCCCAATGGTGCATAAGCTCTTTATCGCGAGGCAGGTGCCAGTCGGCTTGCGGCGCGAGGCGTGCGTAAACCCATCCGTCAACGGGTTGCACCTTGAAGATTGCTCGCGTGTCGCGCAGGTAAAAGCCCGCTTGCAACAGCGTTCGCCGAGCAATCGGCGGTGCGAACTGCGGTTGATAAACCGTAGGGTGCCGCAGAACGTGTACGTGAATCGTCGGCGCTTGCTTGACGACAGCGCCCGCGAGGTTCGTCGACAGTACAATAAACCCTTTGCACTTGTCGAAAAGCTGCGGGTGCGCGTACCGCAACATGCGGTCCCACACTTGCCCGGCGTCGCCGCGAATCGGCGAGTTAATGGTTGCCGGTTGGTGAATGATGCCAACCCACGGCGTATGATAGTGCTTGTTGCACTCGTTTTTCTTGATGTTCAAATCAAGAAAATCGTCAAGCAATACCGGCGCGCTGTCGCTTTGTGCTGCTGCAAGTTGCGAGTGAACCGCTGGCCAACCGCCGCGTCCGTGGTGCGCCCCTACCGCGTGCGCAGGCACGGGCATTAAACGGTAACTCATACTGCTACCGCCTTGCGAATCTCCGACGAGACTCTGCCATAAGAGATAGCTCGGGCGTGCGACTCTCCCTGCGCTTGTCGCCCCTTCGCCGTTTTGTCTTTCGCGTTGTCCGCTTGCGTCCCTGCGAACAAGTGAAGAGGGTTGACGCATCGCGTGTTGTCACACACGTGCAAGATGCACGGCTTATCCACGGGTACTGATCCGTGAAAATGCTCGTACACCCATCGTGAAATGATTATCTTTGCGCCGCCTAACCGAAACCTCGGATAGGTTGTCCCTTTGCAATGGTAGTCGCTTTCCCAGCAACCCGTGTCAGGGTTGACCGAAATAGACTCCATTAGTTTTACATAGCCTTGCATCGCCTCTCCAAGTTTTCCAAGTTTCTTTAAGGCCCAGTGTAGGGTGTTATATCCGAGTCCCTCACGTCGAAATAGTATTCCTCACACCACGTAATCGCTTCGCCCCCGAACTCGCCGATTGCTTCGGCACGATAGTACCAGCGCCGGCCGATGTTCGTCAGGCTTTGCGGGAGCGGTACGAAAATGTAATACTCGCCCGTTGCTTCTTTGTTTACGTTGCCGTCCGGCCCCGTAGGGTATCCGTACTTGAGTGTCGGCTCGCCAGGGGGCGTGACGTAAACGACAATGCTTGTCTCCGGGTCCGGGTCGACAAGCGCTGCGCCGCTGCCCGGCGAGAAGAATTCAATCGGTATCTTGACGGTTTGCCCTTCAAGATACTGGTGCGGTCCGTCGACGGGTGTAGTCATACAGGTACAGTACCCTTTCCCAAGATTTTGCGCATTTTACGTGTCCGAGACACATTCGATTGCAGACAACTCGTCCGACACGCTGCACTCACCCGCGACGTCGTGCTCCGAGATGCACACGATGCACGCCAGGGAATCGCTCACGCTACACTCGCCACTCGCAAGCTCGTCCGAGACGCACGTTATCGCCGCAAGCTCGTCCGAGATGCTACAGATGCCGGTAATCGGCAACGTTGCAATCGGGGTGCGTGCCGACGCCGTGACTACGATACGGTGCAAGCTCGTGTCGACGTACGCAACGATTGCGAGGTACGTGACAGCTTCCGCCGCGACGTCGATACGGTGTAGGCGTGTTGCAACGGTAGACGTTACGGGCGGGGGCGTGTTGGTGACGTCCGCCGCGACGTCGATACGGTGCAACGCTGTCGCAACCTGCGCGTTGATCGCTCCAGGTGCAACGTTAAGCACGCTCGCCGCGACGTCGATACGGTGCAACGCTGTCGCAACGTCTGACGTAATCGGGTCCGCCGTTACGGTAACTGCGGCAATCTCGATACGGTGTAGGTCCGTGTCGACAACCGACGTAATCGCAGGCGCGGGCGTGTTCGTGACGCTCGCAGCAATCTCGATACGGTGTAGTGCGGTCGCAACGTCGCTCGTTACCGCTGCTGCGGGCGTGTTCGTCGCACTTGCAGCAACCTCGATATTCTGCAATGCGGTCGCAACGTCGCCCGTGATCGCGGGCGCGGGCGTGTTCGTGACGCTCGCGGCAACCTCGATACGGTGCAACGCCGTAGCAACGTCGCTCGTTACCGCTGCCGCTGGCGTATTCGTTACGTCCGCTTCAATCTCGATACGGTGCAACGCTGTCGCGACGTCCGACGTAACCGCAGGGGGTGCGGTGTTCGTCGCACTCGCAGCAATGTCGATGTTCTGCAGCGCAGTCGCGACGTCCGAAGTTACCGCCGCTGCGGGCGTGTTCGTTACGTCCGCTTCAACCTCGATACGGTGCATTGCGGTTGCAACGTCCGAAGTGATTGCAGGCGCGCCGCCTAACTCATCGTTGAACCCGTAATCGTTGAACGCACCCGCGTTGAACCCGCCGCCGACATGGAACACGGTCGGCGCAGGGGAGAACCGCGTCCACGGCGCGTTTGCCGCCGTGAACTCCGACTGAAAGAAATCGATAGCTGCGCGGTCCAGCATGCTATCGGTCCAGCCGACATTCGCGATCAACATCGCGGGCAATTCGCCGTCGAAATTATTCGTACCACCAGCACCGGAAAACATGCGCAGCGTCTGCGTAAGGCTTAGCACGTTGCCGCACGCAACGCTTGCCCATACGCCATCGCCGTTCGTGATCGACAGCACGCCATTGCGTAGCCGCATGGCGCACAACGCCCACGCTCCGACCGTGATATTTTTGTTGGCCGATTTCGTCGCACCATCGTTTACATACGACTGCAAGACGGGTTGCGTGTCGTTGCGCAGATAGATGCCGAGACGGTTGTTAGTTGTGGTACTAATCAACCCGTCGTTGCTCGTGACGGTTCCGCTGTTTTGCGTGATGCTTCGCGGGCGCATCAACCACATGAACGTGAAAGCGTTGTTCGCAACGTACGTCGACGCGGGACCGCCTAGCAATTGGTCCGGCGTGCCTGTTATGAGCGCGTCGATTAGGTCATTGCCGTTTAGGCCGGACCCTCCGAGTCGCGCAGTCGGCCGAGAGTTGGCCGAAGATTGCAGGAAGTTGTCGCCGCTGCCGTCGACGTTGACGCCGCCGATCGTGCCGCCGTTCGTCGCGGGCGTTGTGAGCGCGGTATCGCTAAAGAGTTGCGAACCGAAATACGACGGCGCAATTCCGCACGTATAACCGGAAAGTGTAGACGGATTGAGTGCGGGCATTTAATCGGTATCTAGTTTGCGCACTAGCAGTCGACATACCTTGCCGAGCGTGTTGATTACCTTTTTCATCGCCGCAAACTTCTGCGCGTTCGTCCAACCGTCCCAAGCCGCTTCGGCGGTTTCGCTGTCCGTGATAGCTTGCAGCAGCTTATTGCGGATTTTTTCTTCGTTGTCTTTCGTGTTCCAGTCGTGCGCCGCAATGATTGCGTTTATCTGCGCATCAATCTGCGGGGTGCGTTCAACACCTTCGGCAAGTTGTGTAATGCGAAACGTCTCGGCCGTGCCGCCCGACGACGACACAACGGAAGGCACTGCCGCCTTGATTTTGTCGTACAACATAAGTGCAGACCGTACGCTCATGACCAGCACTCCGCATTTAATCCGCTACTGAATTGTGTCGCACCCGTGCCGTACCCTAGAAACGTAACCGTCGCGGACGTTGCACACTCCAGGGATTGGTAGAACGACAACCCGCCTCGCACTGGTATCCTGCGGAATCTCGCCGTGATTGGCATATAGTTGCCCGCCTGCGGGTAGGTTGCTTGCCACCACTGCGCCGCGTTCGCGAGTGTACCGTTCTCGCCGATGCCGACAGTTTGAATGCCGCCCGTTGAATACGCCGTGATGCCGTACGTTGCTTGTACGGCGTCCTCTTGACGCCCTTGCACAAGCCAGACGCAACCCTGTCCCGGCGTCGTATTGGTGTTAGCTGCTCGGTACGACGCGGTGCCGTACGTCCAGCTTCCCGTAGTGTCCTGCGCGAATAGGGTTCGCAGAACACGGTTGTTCATGTTCCACAACAACCGCTTAGTTACGCTGTCCTCAGTCTGCCCGCTGGTTGCGCCGCACATAAACGTGCCGAGATACCGGCGCGTAAGCACGCCGTTTTGACACAACACGCCGTTTTGATATGCGAGCGACGTCGTGCGCGACGCGGGGATAACGTAGATAGTGCCGCCGCTAGTCCATGCGCCGTTGCCTACGCTGCCCTCAAGTGTGATCGTCGTGCCCGTGCGCGCCTGTACTCGGAAAATCTTGTCGTTACAGCTTGTCAAGCCCGCCATCGACTTGATACCAACCAAGTCGCCGACAGAAACGGAGTTAGACGCCATCGTTAGCACAACCGGGGCAGCGTTCGTCGCTGCCGTAATCGTGTAGGTCGTCTGCCCGCCGCTGTCCCACGCCGTATCTTCGAGCGTTAGCGTGCCCGAGTTGTCGTACACGAAGCGGTCGTATACACGGAAGATTGCACTCGGCACGGCAAGCGATAGTTGCTCAAATGTGTAACGCTTCCAGCGTGTACCATTGAACAACGTCAGACCGTTGCCCTTGTAGGGTGTGAAATAGATTGTACTCGCGCCCGTTACGTCTGACGATGTGACAGGAACGGCGCTTGTGAGAGTCAACCGACCTTCACACAAGCCCGCCATTTCTTGCCACTGGCCAGCGCCTAAGCCTATCCACACATGCTTGTTCGTGCTCGTGAATGACACAAGCGCGTTAGCGTTGCTGGAATACTCAACACTCGTCGAGATGCGCGTGAGAGTGTCAGGCGAGCCCGACGTAACGACGCCCCATCCCTCTTCCCACTCGCCCGACGAATCTTGCGCCTCGATAAAGTACGGCACGAGGGTGCCGCTTGGAATGTTCGCGAGCAACGTCGTGTGCAACGAGTCGATAGCGCCGCCGAGCGACAACGTGCCCGTTCCCGTTGTCGAGTTACACGTCTCGCGTGCGCGGCTCGCTGCTCTTGCTACCATGCGAACGTCCTTTGTGTGTCCGCGCTAGGCGGCTAGGGCAGGCAACTTATGTGGTGCCACGGTGTACCCTAGCGCGCTTCGCGGCCTCGGCCGGTATAGGCAGTCGCTATCGCGTGCTTACCGGACGCGATACGGTTTAGGCGGGAGGCAACGTCAACGTGAAGCTGCTGCACGACACGTTAGCGCCGAGATTGATCGACACGGAGTTTATCACCATGTCGAACGAACCCGGCGTAACGCCGACGCTGCCGTCATTCAACGGGGTGGTGCCGTCCGCTTTGACGGCGCGAAACCACGCTGCGGTCCCGGTCGCATTGGCCGAAGAGTCGGCGGTAATCGCGTTCGCGGTAAGCACGCCGCTGCTCGCGCTGCCGAACGCGGTCGCATTGAAACGAAGCTCGGCGAGCAACGTTTGCGTGCTGATTGCGGTCTCGGGCGTCGCGGGTTGCGAACCGTCGTAAATGCGCAGATAGCCGTTGTCGTAATCGTCTTTGATTGCGTCAAGCGCCTCGTTGATACGCGCGATTGCGAACTTCGGGGATAGTGTCATGGCGTGCCTTGTACGTTTGGGGGTTGACCGATTGAGCTATCCATCGCCAACGCCGTAGCGTCGGGTGTTAGGTGCGTTCCCTTGTTCATCGCGTCGATGCTCGCGAGCGTTACTTGCGTCTGCATCGCGTCGCGAAACTCTTGCAACAGCGGCGCACGTAGGTCGTTCGGCAACTTGCTAAACACGCGCTCCGCAATCAGTGCGATTTGGTGCACCACGCCCGCGAGGTTCGTAACACTGAATTTGTCTGCGCTGCTCGCTTCAATCTTCGCAACGCGCTCGGCCATGTTAGCGACCGACGCCATTGCGCTTGACATCATTGCGCCGGCTTGCAACACCAGAGAAAGTTTGCCCTCGGTGTTGTCCGGCAGTCCAGACACAAATGCGAAATTCTTCACTGTCTGCTCGGCAGCAAGTCGCGAGAGTTGTAACTCGGCGTAAAGCTGCACTTGCTCGCTTGGCGGTTGATTGACAGCCGCGTTTACAATGTCACGTAGGCACGGCGACAACACTTCCGCGTATGGGTTGCGTGCCGTGCGTCTATTGCTTGCGGGCGCAGGTTGCGGTTGCGCCGGCATGTCGATAAGGGTAAGTGGTGTTGCGTTTATCATGGCGCATCATTTCGGCCCGTCAAGACGCGTCAGTTTCCCGGTCGGCAAGACGCCGACCGTGGCGCGCTTGTAAACGCCTGCTCTCGCAATCCCGTCCTCTTGATGCTTCACGTAGACGCGTGCGCCTTGCTGCACGACGTCGGGATATTGGTCCCACGTAACATCGAAGTGCCCGACAAGCTCGTTTTCCGGCCCGAGCAACGTTACTTGGCTTGTCGGGTCCGGCGTGCTTGGCGCGGGCGCGTTGACGGGTACAAGCTCGGCCGCGTTCGCTTCCTGCTCAAGTTGTTCATCGCTCATGTGTGCTCCAAGTTTAGTGTACCGTCCAAGTATTCTTGCAAGACCGACTTTATCGCGTGCACGGCGGGTGCGAGAACGCACGCCGCCATTGCCCGATTCTGCGCTTTGCGTAGCAGTCCTCGCACAAGCGATTCCGATACGTTTAACCACTCGGCAAGCTCGCGGTACGTGTGCCCTTCAACGTGGTACAGCCGCAAAAGCTGGACGTCGAAAGGTGAGACGCCGCTAGCTAATACCGCCGCGAGGCTTTCAACATTTTTCGCCTCGTGCGCGTGCGCCGTGTCGAGTAGCTCGTCCAAGCGCTCGTGCGTTTGCGTGTTCGCAGACTTCACGCGTAGCTTGGAGAAATACCACTTGATAGACAGCACGATGTACGGCTCAAGCGGCGCAGCGTCGACGCGCCACGTTTGCAGCAGTTGGGGCCAGCGGTGCGTAAGCTCGTCCCAATACGTTTCGCGTCCTGCGCCGTAGCGTATCGGGGGCGCAAGCCGCATGAGTTGCGGGCTTAGCTGCTCGAAGATTTCCCAGCACGGGTCAAGCTGCATTGCGCGTGCTTGCGCGTTTTGATGTGCGCGTGCGTCGGCTCCCTGCTCGGCCTCGATAGACCGGCAGGGAGCCTGCTCGATAGGGGGAGGAAGGCAGACGGTAGCCAAACCGGGCATATACGGCTTCCCAGGTCGTTTCCAGGGGGTCTAGGCTCAAATAGGTCTCCAAGGCCAACCCGCCCGCCCCGGACGCTTCCCCGGCCTTGCCAGGGGTTCGGGCAGGGGGTTTAGACGGCTCGGCTTGGGTCCGGTGCCCGGCTCCCGCGTGCGAGGTCGCCAGCACTTGACCGTAGTACGTCTCGCGCACCCGCGCTTGGTACTTGCCGCTGCGCGAGGCACGCCGTTTCTGCGCCGACGCGAGCACAGGCGCGAGGTACTCGCCGCTGTCCTCGTGCCCGACACGCCGCATGTTGGTAATCCAACAACGTCGGCAAGTCGGGAACGTGTTCGGCAACACTTCGCCGTTCAAGCCGCACGCCCGCCACTGCACGCCGCCGACGCGGAGACACAGGGGGCAGGTCGTCGACTCGGGTTGTACTTTGCAAGTCATGTTCCGCCCTCCGTGCTAGGTGTCTGGTGCGTGTCAAGTGCTACCATTGTACCAGACACACGAGGCACGTCAAGGGTTCGGGCGCAACGGTCCGCCGTTGACTGTCCAACCATCGCGAGTAGCTCGGCCGACGTCGCCCATTACAGAACGGCGGTCGCGGTTCTCGCCGATCAACGCGAAGCACTTCGCAACCGCGTCGTTCGTGGCTAGCTCGGGGTCTCGCATCAAAACGCGGTCGTCAAGCAAGCAGTTTACCTCTACCGGCAACGCCCAAACGCCCCGCAACCGCACGGTGTAGTCTCGCGTGTAGTTGTCCCGCTCGGTTGAAAGTCGCTCGTCGGACAAGTACGGACAGGCACGGATAGCATCCGCCGAGTTGCCTGCGAGCACGCCCGTTTTATCGGCATGATACCGCAGAAGCATCGCCATGCGCCGGCCCGCTGGCGTGTTCGTTTCTTCATAGCAATCCGCTGCCATTCGCAGCATTTCTTCGGCTTGTGTAAAGGTGCTCATGTGTTGCACTCCGTTAGTGTCCAGCAATCCAACGCGTCAAGCTCGGCGAGACATTGCGCCGAGTGTTCTTTCAACGCAATAGCCTCGTCTAGCATCGCGGCTTGTGTTAGCGGGTGTACCTCGCGAAGTCTACGTGTACGCTGTCCGTTGTGGCACGCGAGACACACAACGCGAGGGAGAAGCAAACCGGGCGGAGACTTCGAGAACCGCAACGGAGTCGCGGGAAGGGAAAGCCCAACTTGCTCGGCGCGAATTTCCGTAATGCTCGCCGCTGGATACTCGCCCGGCATTTGTAGCACATGGCACGCCGGTGCAATGACGCAAGCGGACGTGTACAGGGTCCGTTCCCGCTCGCCGCCGTAAATGATGCTTTGCTGCTCTTGGACACGCATACACTCGGGACACATGCCGTCTTGTCGCTTGTACGTGTTGGCAATGAGCGCGAGCATGTTGGGACCGTATGGGGGTGGTCCGCATATCTCGCTGTTACGCCGCGTAACAGGGTCGCCCCACTCGCCCGGCTTGTTGTTGACATGACGCTCCCGACGAATACGCGAGAGGGTTTTGGCAATACGCCGCAATCGCTCCGTTCGCCCGCGTTTCTGACGCGCCCGATAACGCTCTTGCTTCGCCGATGCTTTCGCGGTTTGGTCTGCTTCGAGTTTCAGTTTGAGCGCTTCCGCAGCAATCGCGCGCAAACGCTCGTCCGGCGTTAGGTCGCCTCTCGCGATACGCTCGGCCGTTTCTTTCGCTCGACGCAGAAAGAACGCTTTTACCTCGCGTTTTGACTGGTTTTTGCCCATTTTCACGTCTCCAAGTTTGATTTCTACCTCGATTCGCTCTAAGTATAGGCAGAGTCGCCCCTAGAGTCAAGATTTCGCGGCACGGTTTTCGCGAAAAACTATTGGAGGTCCAGCCGGAAAGTACCCCCATATACCCCCATAAATAATTTTTTCTCATTCTGAGATTTATGAGAATGTTTGTTGTCGTCGTCGAAAAACGTACCGCGTACGCGTACGCGTAGCCTCTTTTTGAGCTTAGGGTAGATAGTATTTATAGTATTTAGTGTATTGGAAAGAAGGGGCTAAACCCTTACAGGGGGC
>ERZ869925.1407-NODE-1407-length-10930-cov-11.980506_pt1 | contig 10930 bp, 15 predicted proteins | sample MGYA00579311_ERZ869925 | MGnify/ENA primary metagenome ERZ869925 (study PRJEB32216, sample SAMN09231817) | wastewater metagenome | place: USA: Maryland | collected 2016-07-30 | study: EMG produced TPA metagenomics assembly of the PRJNA472060 data set (Reclaimed...
TTAAATCCAAAATAAAAAAATAATGGCTATTTTAAAAACAATCACCGAACTAACTTTAACCCCTTTACTATTCATAATAGTAGGTACAGCTAAGATAGTAGAGCATTATAAAATGGTAGATGATATGAATACTAACCACAATCAATAAAAACGTAAAACCTAATACAATGAAAGACCAATTTTTATTTTGGGGTGGAAATGATGAAGGTGCAGAAAGTGAAGAAGAAATGGATAACTTTACTGAACAAGGTATTTAAAGAAGTTGTGTTAATTTTATTGTGTGTATGGCTCGGAGGTATAATTACCGGGTAGGCAAGTAAAATCTAACCGGAGAGGATGAACCTCCTTGCAAGCCATCAGGTGACAACCAAAATACCTAAGAAAAAGTAAAGCGAAAGCCTTTGCTACACACAATAAACAACACAACAAGAATTTTAATCAGGATTAGGATGGCAGCGGTGGTTTTAGTACTTCCACTTGCTGCCGCATCCTGATTTAAAACAATGATAATCAATGAAAAAACTATTAATATCTATATCTATATTGGCTTTTGTAGGGTGTAAAAAAAATAGGGTGATGGAATGTTGGAAGTGTTCATTTTATACAGCAGGAGAAGTTGGAACAATAATTCCAAACGATACTACTTTTTGTATGGATAAAGGTAGCCAACTCCCATTGTTTTCAGATGTAAATGGGAAGCCATTAAATGCAAAGTGTGAAAGGAAATAAAAAACCCCACACAAAAGCATGGGGCAGAACACAATTAGTTCTTTTTTTTTTAAGTGGCTGCGGTTACTAAAGTTGCAACGGTAGAATCGGTATAGTACTTAGTACTTTTTTGATTCAGCCCTGTTGGCAAAACTTCAATTATTGCAGCACAAGTCACTTGGGCTGTACCCCTTACAGAAGTAGTTGGATAGAAATGAACACCAGAACTGGTAAATCCATTTAATTGTCCACCTGCTGCTGCAATATCGGTATTGCCCCCCGGTGCATCTATACCATAGATGTATGCGGAAAATGCGTTGTTTGCCATATTGAGTATGGTTTAAATCGTGAAAAAACTTTCGGCAAATGCCTTGTCGGGGTTAAAAATAATACTTTTTTTTTAAAATATGGATAATTTTATAACCTACAAAACATCATCGCCTGCCGGGGATTTAATTTCGTTCCTTGCAGGGATCAAGCAGATGCATAAAGAAACGGGTAAAAAAGGAGTTGTTTACCAACGGTTAAACATGGTAGGAGTTGGGTATGCAGAGGCTATTCACCCATATAGTAATCAAGAAGGAGAACCCGTAGCGATGACAAAAGAAGGTTTTAATATGCTTGTGCCGTTGCTTCGTTCACAAGATTATATTGAAGATTACAGAATTTACAATGGAGAGGAAATAGATATGGATTTTGACCTTATAAGGCTTGAAAGATATACAGGGCAACCAAACACTTCATTGGCACGTTGGTATAGTTATGTTTTTCCTCAAATGTCAAGTGATCTGTCTAAGCCTCATTTAAAAATATACGGGAAAGAACCTAACAATAAGGTTGTCATAAACTTCACTCAAAGATACCGTAACCACATTATCTGCTATAATTTTCTAAGAGAGTATCAAGACAAGATAATATTTGCAGGAATAAAAAAAGAACGTGATTTATTTTGTGAACAATGGGGATTAGATATACCTTTATTGGAGGTTAAGGATTTCCTTGAACTTGCAAGGGTTATAAATAATTCTTTGTTTTTTTTAGGTAATGCTTCAATGTGTTTTCAGATAGCGGAGGCATTGAAAGTTCCACGAATTTTAGAAACATTCCCACGTATGCCAAATGTTATTCCAACAGGAGAAAACGCTTTTGATTATTATGGTCAATCAGAGATTGAATTTTATTTCAGGAAATTAATAAACAAAAAATGAAAGGGAAGTCAGCAAAGAAACTAAAGCGTTTATCAAAATTACTTGGTAAAGGTAAATCTGAACAAGAACAAAAAGCATTATACAAAAGACTTAAAAATGTTCACAAAGCAAACAAAGGTGAATTATGATTGAATTACCAAGAATGACGACAATTGCAATTGATTGCTACAACTACGGATTAGCAACCGCAGCACTTCAAAAATGTAATGAACAAGTAAAAGCTGCAAGGACGGTTTTATTGACAGATATACCATTAGAAATTGATGGTATTGAAGTTGTACAAATACCTACAATATCAAGCAAGGAACAGTATTCGGAATTTTGCATAAAGGAACTATACAAGTATTTTGATACGGATTTTGTTTTAGTAGTGCAGCATGATGGGTATATATTGAACGGTGATGCATGGAATGATGAATTTTATAATTACGATTACATAGGCGCACCGTGGCTATATGTAGATGGGAAAAATGTAGGCAATGGCGGCTTTTCTCTAAGGTCAAAAAAACTTCAAGAAGCATTAGGTAAAGATGATTTTATTACTGCATCAGACCCCGAAGATCAGGCGATAGGGAGGCTATACCGTGATTATTTAATTAAGGATTATGATATAAAATTTCCTTCCGAAGAATTATCTGATACTTTTTCATTTGAATTAAGAGAGCCTAAGTGTAAAACTTTTGGATTTCATGGGTATTTTCATCAGCAATATCAACCAACGGTAATATTAAAACGTACTGCTGCTTTGGGTGACTGCTTAATTTTAGAACCAGTTATGCGGTACTACGCAATGAAAGGGTATAATGTGGTTCTTGATATTCCGTTATCATTTTTTGATTTATACACCCACCACTACTTTCCTGTAAAGCACATTTCTAAATTTGATAAGGGAAGAATAAAGCCTGAAAAAGAAGTAAACCTTGACCTTGCATACGAAGTAAAACCAAGACAGAATTATTTAAAAAGCTATTTTGAGTTTTGCGGAATTACTGATTATGAATTAACAAAACCAACACTTTACCCGTTAGTAGATGCTAAAACAAAAATGTTTAAGAAATATGCCGTTGTGCATATTGATGAAAGAGAAACGACACATAGGAATATTTTTGGTGTTAAATGGGATAAAATACAAAGGCACTTAGAAGCATACGGATATACAGTAATTCAAATTGGTAAAGGTGGTCATGAAATATGCGGAATAGAAATAAATACTCCAAGTGTAGGGTATATGAAGTTTCTTATTGCAGGGTGCGATTTATTTATAGGGATTGATTCAGCACCTGCCGGAATATCAGTTGCGTACAATAAGCCGTGTATATTATTTTTTGGAAGTGTAAATCCTGACTATATCCATCCTGACTTAACTAATGTGTATGTTATACAGCAAAAATGCATCAATCAAAATTGTTGGCATATAGAAGGAGGAACTAACGGTGTGCCATGTATGTTTGATGAACAAAAACCGCCATGCTGCATAAGTTCAACAGAAGAAGTTATTGACGCAATAAATTTATTTCACAAGAGATGATATACGATTGCTTTTTATATAACGGTGAAAAAGAATGCTTGCAGATAAGATGCGAAGAACTAAAAGAGTTAGATGTTACTCATGTTCTTATCGAAAGCAGTTTTACATTTTCAGGTAAAAGTAATGCATTAAAGTATTGGGATTTTGCTAACCTGTATTCTTATAACGTAAAACCATTCCTTTGTAATAATGTACCAAACAATGGGAATGCTTGGGATAACGAGAAGACGCAAAGGAATTACATTTTAACAGCACTTGAAATTTTGGGGGCAAAAGATGACGATATAGTTATTATTTCTGATGCTGATGAAATACCTTCTATGAAAGCTGTAAAATCTTACAATTCAGAAATGGGATTGACTGCGTTAAGGATGTATAATTTTTGGTACAAATTTAATTTCTTGACTGAAGTAAAAAAATGGGTTGCTCCTAAAATAATGACTTATGAATATTTAAAAAATACAACACCTAATGAAGTTAGAAATTCAGGATTCCCGTCAGAAATAGAATACGGTGGTTGGCATTTTAGTTATGCAGGAGATGCGGATTATGTCATAAATAAAATAAAAAGTTTTTCTCATCAAGAATTTAATACAGAACAATACATAAATAAAAAAGAAGTAGAAAGGAAAATAAATAACGGATTGTCTTTATGGGGTGAAAGCCAATTTCAAAAAGTTGAAATTGATGAATCTTTTCCTAAATATCTATTGTATAATCAACCTAAGTTTAAACATTTAATAGCATGAAAGTAATATACGGAGGACATTGGGATAATCCACCTGAAGGATGGGTGAGCATCCCTGAAGACGAGCAAGATTTAACATTGTCGTTAAAACAGACACAGGACAGCGTAGATTGTATTTTTACTGAACACGTTGGGGAACATCTTTCAATGAATGATTGTATTTGGTTTATGAGAGAATCATTAAAATGCTTAAAGAAAGGCGGGGTATTTAGAATAGCGATGCCTTGTATAGATAAAATAATCCAACTTAAAAACGATACTTTTGGGAAGCATTATAGCGATATTCAAACTAAACATTATTATCCTAATGAAGATTCTATATTAAAAGAATTGGGGTTGGAAGGGATACGGGAAGAACCTATCGCATTTATGATGGATAGTTTATTTAAAGGGCATCATCATAAATTCATTTGGACTTCCGAACTATGCAAAAAGGTTTTACAAAAAGTAGGATATAGTGAAGTTTATGTGCAAGAGCCGGGTGAAACTAATTTTAATAAAGAGTATTGCTTAGAGAGGGTTTTAAGAGGCGCAAATGAAGATTATTTAAGAAAAGAGTTCAAAATAAAAAGTGATGGTGTAATTAAATTTGATCCCGAAACAATGGTTATTGAAGCTAAAAAATAATATATGAATAAGTTAGAACAATTAAAAGAAATTATTGATACTGCAAGAAAAGGTGCAGGGAAATCTAAATTATCCAAAGATGCAATTGATGGCGTTGGTGGGTATATAGCCCCCAATAATAGGCATTTGTATAATAATTTAGGGGCTATTAGTACTCATTATTTAGAGTGCGGTTCTCATGTAGGTAGTTCTTTGATAAGTACGGTTTATGGTAATCATAATTTAAAATCAGCTATCGGAATTGATAATTTTTCTCTTTTTGATGAGGGGCATAATGCCAAAAAAGACTTTTTAAAACATTGTGATTTGCATATACCTAATATGTATAAACTACTTGAAAAAGATTATTTTACGGTGACAGAAAATGATATTCCTAACAAAATAGATTTGTATTTATTTGACGGAGCGCATGATTATGAAAGTCAAAAAAAAGGGGTTACGTATTTCTCAAAATTTTTTGCCGAAGAAACAATAGTATTAATTGACGACTTTAACTGGAATGAACCGCAGCAGGGTACATGGGATGGAATGCGGGAAGCTGGGTTAAAAATAGTTTGGGCTGCAATATTGGACAGCAGCGTCAGGAGCGATTGCGGAGATTTTGGGTGGTGGAATGGTACTGGCATTTTCCTTATAAAAAAATAATTATGGATAAACTTTGCGGAACATTATTTGTTTATAGGGGGGATACTTTTGATTACAGTTTTAAGGAAGCGATACAATGCTTACTTGAATTTTGCGACCATGTTGTTGTAGCAGCAGGCGGAGATGATGGAACTTTGGAAGATGTTATGGATATAGCCCAAAAAAATGAAGGCAAAATAAATGTTATAGTTATTACAAAAGAAGAATGGGAAAGCCAAAGCGGTAAAGAGAAATTGAACTATTTCACTAACGTAGCTATTCAGTATGCAGACAGTTTAGGCTTTCAATACAACTTTAATTTACAGGCTGATGAAATAGTGCATGAGAAAAGTTATGCTGCCATAAGAGAAGCCATACAGACCAATGAAGAAAGCTATATGTGTACAAGGGTTAATCTTTGGAGAACACCCTATATGCAGCTAAATGTATCACAAGAAAGAAAGCCATGCAGTACACAGGTATTAAGGTTGGGAAAGATAAGTTGTAGGAGTTACGGAGATGCGGAAAGCCTGATGGCACATACCTGCACATTTGATTTTACCGATAGGATAAGAATTTACCACATGGGATTTGTCCGTAAGCAAGAAGTAATGAGAAGTAAGATAATCAATATGCAGGTTGATGTTTTCGGTATGGAGCATTACGATAGTAAACTTGATGAAAGTGAATTATTCAACCCCGACTTGTGGTTTGACCCTAAAACAGATATTAAACCAATAGATGAACCATTGCCTAAATTAATACAAGATTGGGCAAAAGAAAGAGTATATAAAAATAAACTATGAGTAAGCATTTTGTAATAGACCCTAAGATAAATCATTTAAACAATGATGATATTTTTGCGATTGAAAAAGATCAGTTGTCTAAATCTTCCCAGGCGTGGGAACAAAGGGAACAAAAGTCATCTAACGCAATAAATAATCACGTGCCATTAAAGCATACATTCGGTAGGGTTATCGTAGTAGCTAATACGGAGTATAAAAACTATACAAAGTTAAATGATACTACTATCCGATTGGAAAGGCAGTACAATAACTTAAACAGGCGGGAAACCGAACCTGTAAATGCAATAGTTATTAGTGCGGGGAATATACCCAAAGGAGCAGAAGTGCTAATACATCATAATGCTTTACATGACACCAATAGAATATTTGGGGCTGAAAAATTAATAAATGGGGAATCATCAGCAGATGTTAAATATTACTCTATAAAAGAAAACGAATGTTTTTTATGGAGAACTGATAAGTCTGAATGGAATCCATGCACAGTATTTGAAACGGCATTGAGGGTATTTAAGCCTTACAATGGGTTACTTGAAAATGTTCCACATACAAAGATTAAAGATGTACTTTATTGCACAAGTGGAAAGCTAAAAGGCAAAGTCGTTTCAACTTTAAAAGGGTGCGATTATGAGGTAATATTCCAAAACGAAAAATTAATTGAGGAAAGAATTATACGGTTTAGACCATTTGGCGATAATGAAAATTTTAGAGAACCGGAAGCTATCGCAATAATGGATGATTTGACTAATTTGGTAAAAAATGGGAAATATTTTGTAGGTTTGAGTGATAAAGACTGTAAACCAATTTAATCATTAACCATGAAATTAAAAATAACAAAAGCGGAAGTTAAAGAAGAACCAAAGGATTCTCCTAAAAAGAAAGTGCTTCTAAAAGTAAAGGGAGGAGTAAAATCAGCCCCATTTGATATAGGAGAAGAAATGAGAACTAATGGTAAGTCGGTAATGCCTTATGATGAAAAGCCAACAATTGAAATAGTAAAATCAGCAGCTACTAAAATGGGAGTAAGCCCAAGTTTATTAATGTCATCAGCTTGGAGTGAGGGAATGAATAAGGCAGTTTTAAAACCAGACGATATTTCAGAAGCATACGCATCAAATGAAAAGAATTTAAGTGAGTTCCCTGTGGATGGATTTTTTAATTATGGGTTAGATAGATTTAGTGATAATTATAGTAACCTAAAAAAGTACTTACCCGTTGGGTTTGAAACTCAATTCAAATCCTTTAAGGCGAAAAATGAAAAGAATGAGGATATAAACACAGCAGCATTTAAAACTAATGAAAGTGCTTTAATAGCTAAAGCGGCTATGATTAGAGAAGCACAAGATAATGTTAATAATTATGCAAAAAACAAGGGATTAGTTTTAAATAATGATGAAAAAGATTATTTTACATTAGCTGCATATAATGGAGGTATGGGGAATGCCAAAAAAATGTTAGATGAATATAGCACATCTAAAGACAAGGGCAATTTTATTTCAAGTGGGCAAACAACAATACGTGGTGTCCATAAAAATATTATATCAAGATTAAACAATAGGAGAATAGCTGACGAATTATTAAAATGATAAAACTACTATTAATATCACTTTGCTTTTTAGGTATAACACCTAATGTAAAGTATGTGCATAAAAATAGTACCCATAAGGTAGTTTATTATACAAAAGATAAAAAACTTACATGGGATGATTTTACTGTTATTAATAATACAAGTAAGTTAGATGTGTCAGAATCAGTTACTCAAATAGGTATAGATATTAATTATGAAAACGATGTGGTATCGGAAGTTTTAATATCCTGCTTATTGCTTAAAGATGAATCATGGATTTTAAAAAAACAAATGAACAATTATATTCTTAATCATGAGCAAAGACATTTTGATATAGCATACATTTATTCAATACGCTTAATTAAATCACTTAATGGCATTTCTTCCGAATCAGAGATAAATAATATTTATGATAACTGTATTAAAGGTATGACGCTATGTCAAGAACAATATGACAATGAAACCAACCATTCTATAAATGTAGAAAAACAAAAAGAGTGGGATAATAAAATAATTTCATGGTTGGAACTTTCAAAAAACTAAAGCAGTAATTACCTAAGTATATTCATGCACATAGGACTTTTATACAATAAAAACACTAAAAAGAAAAACGAAAATCAATCGTAATTTATGGCAAGGAGCTTAGAAGAAGCAGAAAAAGTAATAAGCCTTTATGAGCAGAATGGCAGTGCAAAATTATTTTATGCCCTCAATCGTAAAATGAATGAAATGGCAGATATGCTTAATAAATCAAACCTTAGTACGCTTGATTTGACTGACCCAAAAGATAAAACATTTGAAAGGTTAAAGGTTGTATGGAATGATAGTGCAAGTATAGCAGTAGCAGTAAAAGCATTAGGAGATACCGCAGGTATAACAAATGATGAAGCTAAAGACACCAATACGCCTGTGTTTAAAAAAATAACCACTGCTGAAAGTATAGCTGATTCAATAGGGGAGTTGGCGGGTAAATCTAATAGGTAATGTACGATAAAATAGAAGGCGGTAAAATTATTGATGTTCAGGGGTTGCAATGTTGCTTACCTCCTGTTGGGTATGTTTATAATGTACTTACAAAGAAATTAGAACATAGAGATGTTTATTCACGATCTGATATTAAAGAAGAACAATATTGGGAAATACCTGCATTGCCAAGTTGGTATAAAGACACTATGCAGGCGTGGGATGATTATGATAAGAAAAAGAAAGATGAAGACCCTGATTTTTATGACGAAAAATTAGAGGAATTTAAAAGGCAAGAATGGGATAGAAGGCTTAATGGTTTTTGGTATAAAAACAATGGAGATGATGTGTACTTAACAGGTACGCATTATTTGTATATTAGGTGGTGGTCTATTGATATAGGGCTTCCTAAATTCCGTATCCCTGACTTAGAGAAAGCATATTTTATGCAATACTGCATAGAAGACCCATTATGTATGGGTATGGTTGAAGTTACTAAGCGTAGGTTTGGTAAATCATTTTGGGCAGGATTATTTTTGACAGAATATGTTACACGAACTAAAATGACATTTGGAGGTATCCAGTCTAAGACAGGTAAGGATGCTTCTAAATTTTTTGGCAAAACAGTAGTAAATCCATTTAGAAGATTACCTAAGTTTTTTAGACCCGAATATGACATGAGTTTAGGTGTTAATCCTAAATCGGAAATGCGTTTCCAAAAAACAAACGTAAGAGGTAAAAAAGCTGAAAGCGCAATAAGTAAAGATGAACTTGGCGGAGGTATAGATCATCAGCCATCAGATAAAATTTCTTATGATGGACAAAAATTACATAGATATGTAGCAGACGAGTGCGGAAAAACTGTGGAAGCAGATGTGTATGAACGGCATGAGGTTATTAGGTATTGCTTAATGGATGACGAAGGTCAAATAATTGGTAAAGCATTATATACTACAACAGTAGAAAAAATAGAAAGCGACAAGGATGGTGTTCAAGATGCGTTTAAGGCTTTATGGAACGAAAGTAATCAGAATAATAAGAAAGAGAATGGCATGACAGGTAGTGGCTTGTATAGGTTTTTTATGTCTGCTAAAAGAACAAGGTATTTTGACAAGTATGGATATGCTGATGAAGTAAGAACTGAAAGAGAAATACTATCTGATAGAGAAGGGGTAAAGGATAATCAAAGGTCTTTATTTGCACGTATTAGAAAAGAGCCGTTAACTATTGAAGAAGCGTTTAGTATAGATGCAGATAGCTGTATTTTTAATTCTTTCAATATGGCAAAGAGAGAAAAAGAATTAGAAGATAGCCCCGTACCTAAAAGAAGTATTTGGTTTTTTAGAGATGAAAATACTCAAAAGGTAAAATGGAGAGATATTATTAGTAAAGAAAAATCTTTTCATTGGAAAGTATCTCCTGACTTCCCTCTTTCAGAACAAACATCAAATAATTTTGAGATACAAGGGTCATTAAGAAAGCCATCTAATACATCTTTTGGGGCAATAGGTATTGATGGCTATTCCAATAGTCAAGGTGGTCAGAAATGGGGGTCAAGGGCATCTGCATGGGCAGGTAAAAGGGCTAAAGATGGTAAAAGGAAAAAGGTTTTTGGACATTTATATGGAAGACCGAATGAAAAATCATTATTGCATGAACAGGTATTGTTATGTGCAGAATGGTTAGGTGTACAAGCCTATTATGAGCATAATAGTGACGACTACTACTCATACTTTAAAGAAAGAGGGAGGATACTTTATTTAGGGCTGTATCCTATTATATTAATTGATCCTACAAAAGTAGAAAGTACTGAAAGACATAAGGGAGTTCCTACAACTCCGTATAGTTTAACAATACAGGCAGATATGGGTGTATCTTACTTTGAAAACGATTGCGACCAAATAGATTTTCAGGAACTTTTAGATGACGCCAAAACATTTGACCCTAATGATAGAACCAAATCGGATATAACGGTATCTTTTTTAATAACAAATGCGGTTTTAAGCGAAAAAGATATAACCCCTCCACCTCCTAAAACTCCATTAATAAATATTTACCATCAACAAGGGGTATTGGGAAATTATAATTAAAAATATTTCTTAAAATAGCTTTGGTAAATAAAAAATATCTATATTTGATTGGAAAACACCTATT
>ERZ869925.1408-NODE-1408-length-10925-cov-6.045538_pt1 | contig 10925 bp, 10 predicted proteins | sample MGYA00579311_ERZ869925 | MGnify/ENA primary metagenome ERZ869925 (study PRJEB32216, sample SAMN09231817) | wastewater metagenome | place: USA: Maryland | collected 2016-07-30 | study: EMG produced TPA metagenomics assembly of the PRJNA472060 data set (Reclaimed...
GCGGTGGCTGGGTTATCCCACTGCGCGTTGGGTTTGACCTCTTTGAGCCCGACGAAGCGGCGGGCATTGCCAAGAATGGCGAGGGCGAGGGTGTCGGCGGTCAGGAGAGAGGTGGAGGGAGGAGTGGAAGATGGGAGCGGGGGAAGAGGGGAGATTGGGAGGGAGGGCTTCCGCGAGGGCAGTTGCTGGTCGAGTGCTGCGAGGGTTTGTGGGCCTGGGGCACCGTCTGGGGTGACACCGAGGCGGCGTTGGACTTCTTGGGTAAAGGCGAGAGGGGACATGGGGGATTCAGTTTTTGCGGTTGGGGTCGACGAGCCAGAAGATGAAGCCGACGAGTCCGAGGAATCCGGCGGTGATGAAAAAAACCACCGCGAGGGGGTTCAGCGTGGTGGCGAGCAGTGTCATGCGGGTTGGTGGTTCCAGGCATACCAGCCGGCGAGGCGCAGGACGGTGTAGCGCATGGTGGCCCGCCATTTGGGCAGGCCTTTGAGGGTGACAAGCTCGTGATAGACGCCATCGGCCTGCTGTCTGGTGATGCGCTTGAAGGTGCCTGTGGTGCGGTAGTAGCCGCTGTGCCGGTAGAGGTAGTCGTGGACGCAGGCACCGCGTTTGCTTTGTCCGAAGGGTGGGGCGATCCAGGCGACGAAGGAGGGGATGGATTCACCGTCGAAGGTGAAGCCGGCGGGGACGGTGAGGATGTCGCCGAGGACCGCGCTGTACACGCGGAAGTCGTCCAGCAGTTGGAAGCGGTTGACTTCCGTTCCCTCGGCGACATCGAGGGCGCGCAGATCGGTGAGGAACTCAGCGGCGCGGGGCATGACGTGGGGTCAGACTCAGGGGAGAGCAGGAGGAGGGGAAGAGGAGAGCGGGGGAAGAGGGGTGGCAGGCGGCACCAGATTCACGGTTCCGGCTTCGCGCAGGGCTGCGATCTGCTCAGGGGTCAGCTTGCCGGTTTCCTCGGCATAATCGACGACCGTCTTGGAGATCAGGGCGAGTTTGGCGTCGTTGCCTTCCGTGGCGGAAGCATCGAGGAGCAGCTTGCCGCTGCGGCGGGCGAGGTCGGCCTGCTTGGCATTCACGACACCGCCGAGTTCAGCCAGGGTGATGGCGGTGTTGGCGTAACCGGCGAGGGTGGTCAGTTGTTCCTGCTTCGAGCCAGAGGACTGGCAGGATGATATGGAGACGCACGCGCAAACGAGCGCGAGGAGGAGGGCGGAGCGGGTGAGGCTGGATTTCATAGGGTGTGGGGAGGTGGGTTGGATCGTTGGGTTGGTTTCTTTGACGTGGGCGTCTGCCGCCCGAGATTATTGCTGCTGGGTTTCGGGATCGGCTTTCCAGGCTTGGAATTTCTTGGGTTCCTGATCCGCGTTGGCGACATCCAATTTCCGTTCCATTCGTGCCACCTGCATTCGCATGACGGCGATTTCCGTGTCATGCGCGAGCACCTTCTGCACCATCCAGCCTCCGGCGACGGGGATCAGATAGAGCGAGATCGTGAACATCCAGGAGTGGAGTGTCCCGAGTTTGATGATCTCCTTCTGGTCGTCGATGATGCTCATGGTAGTGAATCAGTTTTCAAGGCCGAGAGCATCCAGCAGCGCCAGCAACGGCGGGCCGACGGTGTAGATGGCGAGGGAGTCCTTGACGATCTTCTTGCAGGTGTTGCGTTCGTCTTCCGTGAGGGTGACTTCGCTGGTGGGTGTTTTGTCGCACCATGCTTCCCACTCGGCGGCTTGTGCTTGAGTGATCTCTTTGCCGAGCTTGGGGCGATCCGTGAAGCACGGAGCCAGTTTTGCCGCCACCGTGCAGGCGTGCCGGATGTCGTTGATCGTGGTGCAAACGCCTGGACGTTGGAGCGCAGCGTCGAGCAGGTGCAAGGAGACGTTGGAGACAGTGAGTGGGAAGGTCATGGTTGTGCGAGGGCGGCGAGTTGAGCGATGACGCCATCAAGAACTTCCTGCGGCTGATCCTTGAGGGCTGCAGTCAGTTGCGCGGCACTGGCGGAGTAGTCTGCATCTGCCCAGGCTTGGGCTTGATCGGTGACGATGGTAGTGGCAAGAGACTCCGCTGTAGCGTCTCCGGTGATGCGTTTGGCGAAAGCAGTCTGCTGCTTGTCGGTGAGGGTGATGGTGAGGTTCATGGTAGATTAGGCGAGGAGTCCAACATTGATAAGTGCGGCAGCAATTTGTCCCATTGTGTATCCGCCATAGGTGGCCGAGTCATCCACAATACCGCTTGAGTTGTTTGCGAAAGTCGCGGCTGTAATGGCAGTAGTCGGCTGCACGATAGGAGTCTTGTTCCAGAAGGCTAGTTTCTGACTATCAGCAGTCCCAAATTTTGTGCCTGTTGAAGCTCCGAAAGTAAGGTTAATGCCTTCCGCATAGGCAAAAAAGCCTTCGGCACTAAGTGTCAAAGCTGTTGTCAGAGTTCCCGCCACGCCAGAACCGCCTGGGGCGTAGTAGGACAGAAGAAGATTACCACCGTAGTCGCCACGGCCATTGCCACCAGAGATGGTGAGGTTTGCTCCGACCCCGTCGCTGGTGATGCGGTTGCAGGCTTTGAAGTGCTGGTTGGTGACATGTGCGGCATTTTCTCCCTGTTGGATTATGCCCGCACTGATACACTGGAGGGAGCCATCATTGTTACCCGAGGCACTAGCGGGGTTTGCTGAATCTGCCCACGCCAACTTGGTCCCACTGCCTATGTAGATGGTGCTAGAGCCATCCAGATATATGGCACCACTGTTGTTTAGTAGAAGCATCCTTCCCGGGCCGCCGAAGTTTGGCAAAATCATTGTGCTGCCGCCCGCCGTCCAGCCTGTGTTAAAATCTGAGTTGACGGCAAACTTACTGGCCCCATTGAGTTTGAAATCGACCAGATTGCCTGCGAACCCGCTCGGAGCATTTACACCAAACCCTGTGCCTGATGTATTCCAGCCTGTCGAAGTCGTGCCAGTTGGCTCAATGAGGAAGGCAGGCTTGGTTGTCGTGGATGATCCACCTGTGAAAATTGTGCCATTGAGCGTTAAAGGTGGCGTGGAAGCTGAGCCGTTCGTGGAGATGATCTGCTGGCCGGTGAACGTGTTGGAGGTAAGTCCAGCCATGCTCTGCCATGCGGCTCCGGTGTAGCCTTGGAACTGGCTGAGAGTGGAGTTAAACAGGAAGTCGCCTGCGCCTGCTGTGAGGGCATTGCGTTCGGTCGTGGTCAGCGAGTTCAGGCGGATGCCTGCGTGGGTCGTGCCGCTGAATTGCAGGAGCCCGGTCAGTGTATTAGCTGCCAGACTGGCCGCTCCTAAATTGGTGCGTGCCGCGGCGTTGTCCGCCGAGCGGAGAAAGGTGTCGATGTTGGCGGAGACGTTCGGCATAAAAAGGTCAAGTTAAGGGGTGGCGTAGTAGTCGCTGCCGTCCGGTGTGCGGTAGTCGGCGCTGCCGTCTGGCGTGAGATAGGCATCCCCAGGAAAACTGCCCCCAGATCCTGCTGATCCAGCGCCCAAAGTAGCCAGGGATTGCAAGGGTTCTGGAGGTCCGAAACGCATGGGGAGTTTCTGCTTTCTGCTTTTTTATTTGTGCTTTGGTTTTCAGTCGTCGAGGAGGACGATGAGGTCGATGCCGACGGTGCTGCCGGCGCCGGTGGTGACGGTGAGGGCTTCTCCGCGTTTGGTGCGGTAGAGGTAGTCGATCTCGGTGCCGCGTGACTGGACCCAGCCACCGTTGGCGACGATCTGCTTGGTGCTGCTGATGGCCGTGCCAGCGCCGCTGCCTTTGGAGTTCAGGGTGACGTTGGTGGCGGTGGCGCCGGCGAGGTGGCCGAAGACGGCGAGCACGTAGTAGCGCTTGCCGGTGACGGCGGCGAGGGTGGCGCCTTCAAGCGTGAGTGTGCCGTCCGTGGTGCCTGCGGCGACATTACCGATGGCGGTCTGGATGAGCAGCTTTTCACCGCGGGCGTTTTGTTGAATTCCAAGGCGGTTCATGAGTTTTGTTGGGGAAGTGCTCGGTTCGCGGTTCTCGGTTTGACGTGGAGTGATACTTGGTTGGTGGGGAAATCACAAGGCTATTTTTCAACGGCCTCTCGGCAGGCGGCCTGGATGTCGGTGAGCATGGCCTGGGCATCGAGCCAGCGCTGGCGGGCGAGGGGCAGGTCGGGGATGGGGCAGGTGGCGAGCTGCTTGAGCTTGATGGCGACATCGCCCTTCAGGTAGTCGGTCATCCAGTATTCGAAGTCGGCATTGCCGGCCAGGGACTTCAGGGAGTCGCGCAGGCGGTTGCTGCGGTCGATGCGCTCCTGCTCCTGCGCCTGGAGGCGCTCCTGGGCGTGGCGTTCGGCAGCAGCGGCGCGCTGCTGTTCGGCTTCGAGATCGGCGGGGATTTGGGGGTCGGACATGGGGGGTTGTTCTCGGTTCGCAGTTCGCGGTTCTCAGTTTTCAGAAGGGGGCCGTTGTTTAGATGCCGGCGGGGACGACGGTATCGGGGGAGGGAGTTGGGTTGCCTGTGGGTTTGGGGCGGCCGGTGATCTCTGGTTTGTCGAGGGCGGCGGGTCTGGCGGGCTGGGTTTGAGGTGGGGTCGGACCTTTTGGGGCTGGGGATTTGCCGGCGGGGTCGTCCTCGGTGTTGGTGAGTTGCTGCTGGAGGGCGGGGTTGCTGGCGACTTGTTCCTGGAGGGCGGTAAGGGCGGTGTCGGGGTCTTTTTCTTCGAGGGCGAGAAGCATCTGGATGAAGCTTGGCTTCATGATCTCCTGGACTTCGGGTCCATACATCTGGCCGACCTTGATGAAGCGCTCGTAAGTGACCTGGATGTTCTCGTTGGTCTGGACGATCTGGGTGGACTTGCTGCGGGTCACGACCAGTTCGACCATGTGGTGGATGCGGTCGGGCGTGAGTGTCTGTGCCCACTGGATCAGGGTCTCAGCGATGGGCACGGTGACGTCTTCCATCACGGGTTCTTCCACAGGCATGCCATCGGGTCCGATGGCGGGCATGGCCGTGGCGGGGTCCATGACGGGCTTCATCAGGGGCACGAGCAGGGGTTGGTTGTCGGGAGCGAGCATGGGCTGGCCTGTGATCGGGTCCAGTTGCGGCACCATGACCTGCTGCTGCTCGCCGGTGGCGACGCGAGCGTTGCCGAACTGGGCCATGACTTCGCCAGGATTGATGTTCATCAGCTCCAACTCGGCGAAAAGGCGGAGGAGTCCGATCACGCCATCGGTGAGGGTGATGCCGTCGAACATCTGCTCGCGGATTTCCTCGACGACTTCGTTTTTCACTTCCTGGAGGATCTGGAGGCCGGTGGCGGTGTTGGCGGCGAGTTCTTCGCCTTGGGTATCGCCGGGGGTCACTCCGCCGGTGCGGGACATGTAGGCGGTGATGTTGTTGGACATCGAGGCCTCGATGGGCTCGGTCATCGGGGTCACGGACACGACGCCGACGGCAGTCTCGGCGGTGTTTTGATCGGTCAGCTTGAAGGTGCGCGGGCTGCGGAACTCGATGGGCAGTCCGGCGCGGCCTTCTTCGGTGGCCTGGCGTTTCTCGAAGATCAGGTTGCCGCTCTTGGCTTTCTCAATGCTCAGGCGGTTCACATCGGCGTCGATCTCTTCGGCCAGGTCCTGGTATTTGGCGTAGTGGCCACGGCCATACCAGCGCTTGTCCTCCGGGTTCTCGCTCATGACGCCAAAGGGGTGCTGGCGGGTCTGGCTGTGCAGTTTCTCGTGCGCGTGATCGTAGCCGATGGGCCATGCTGCGGCGACATCGACCAGCAGGCAGAGGTCTTCACGGTGGCGGTCGTCGTCGAGGTCGTAGCGCTCCCAGATTTCAGCGTAGAGGCGGGTTTCGCTGATGTTCTCCGTGGCGACTTCGCTGGTGTTGCCTTCGGGCTGCTCGCCTTGTTTCCAGCGGTAGTAGCTCTGCTCGGCGCGCATGCGCATGGGGTCGCTGCCGCCGGGGGCTTGGACGGCTTCCCAGTAGGCTTCGGCGGCGGGGGTGAGCAGGTGCTTGGGGAGCTGGTCCCAGAGGTCGTCGGGTTTCATCTCGAAGAGATGCGCCTTCAGCGTGCATTGGTTCAGGTCCGGTTTGTCGAGATCGGCGACGAAGTCGGCCCAGAACGGGAAGGAGATGTCGCTGCCGTAGGGTTCGGCGACGGTGACTTCCACGGTGATGGTGTTCTCGGTGTATTGCGGGTTGCCGCCTTTGGGCCGGGAGGTCTTGGGATCGCGCACCAGGATCTCGCGCATCGGGTCTTCGCTGTGCGTGATCCACTGGTCGAATTCCGTGATTTTGCCGCCACGGGAGTCGAGCGCTGGTTCGAGTCCGCTGCCATCGGGTTTGGGGTGGAGTAAGACTCGGGTCTTCTGCTTGATGGTGCGGGTGCGGGTGTTCGGCAGGGCTTTGAAGATGGACTCGCCACGGATGAGTCCGCCACCGATGCCGTCCACCTTGATTTTGCGGCCCAGGCGGGTGCGCAGGATGCGTTCGCCCAGGTAGTCTTCGGCAGGCTTGAGGATGAAGGACTGGTCCTCGGTGCCTCGGGGTTTCATGGCGACGAAGCCGGTGCTGGTGAAGTCGCGGGAGAGCTTGGCCTTGTGCTGGTCGATGGTGACGCTGACGAGGTTCATGGACTTATTCGACACACGCCAGAGTTTGCTGGTGAGGTCGCTCAGGCGGTCGGAGAAGTCGTCGGCATAACGGCGGGAGGCCACGGCCCGTCGCCAGAGCCAGGAACCGCGCTCGTAGATGCCGACGGAGTTCCATCCCATCTGCTGGCGGGTTTTTTGCAGCAGGTCGAGCGAGTCCTGGACGAACTTCTGCTCCCTGGCCGCGTCGAGGCGGATGGATTGTGGGCGAACGACGACGCGGGGGGCTTGGGAGGGGTCCATGGGAGGCGGTTGGGGAAGTTCTCGGTTCGCGGTTCTCGGTTAGAAAGTGGCGAGGCGCTGGGCGCGGACCTGCTTGTGGCACTGGTAGAGGGGGAGTTCGACGGAGGGGGAGTTCATAATGGGGGAATGTGAGGTTTGACGTGGAGTCATACTTTGCTCGGTAAGGCTGGTCAAGGCTCGTCAGTGATCGGGGCGCGGGTGGTGGGTTTGATTTGTTGGCGGGCTTTGGCGAAGGCTCCGGGGGTGGCGGCGCGGGCGCGTTGGAACTCACGCAGGGCGGTGTCGAGGACTCGGCGGGCTTCGGGGGCGAGGGAGGCGCGGAAGGGGGCTCGGAGTTCTTTGGGGTTGATGACGCCGTCGGGGCGGCGGTAGTCGAGGATGTCGAGCACGTCGGCCACGGTGCGGACGGGCTTGCCGAGGTCGTTCAGGGACTGCAGTTGCTTGGCGAGTGCCTTGGGATCGGGCTGGGGCTGCACGAGTTCCTCGAACAGGGCTTTGCGGGCGCGGCCTGCGGCGTCGGTGGGGTAGGCGGTGTTGCCTTCGGTCACGGGCAGGCCACGGCGTTTACGGAAGGCATCGGCCAGACCGTAGATGTCGGGATCGGCGTTGCGGACATCGACACCGAGGACGCCACGTCCGACGGCCTGGGCTGGGGAGCGCAGGGCGAGCGTCTTGTTGGCCTGGCGGCGGGTGCTTTGATCGATCATGGTCCAGTTCGTGCCGCCTGGGGCGAGCGGTGGCACGGCGGTTTTCCAGGCGTGGCCGAGGATGGCTTTGGCCTTCTCGTCGCTGGTGTAGCTGCTGTCCCAGAGCGTGCGGTCGCCGAAGGGATCGCGGCCGGTGGCGGCGGTGTAGAGCGCGCCGAGCATCGGGTTGGCGAGGGCCGAGCGGCTCCAGGCCTGCCACCAGGGGTCGTTGTTCCAGTTCTCCACGCGATTGGCGAGGAAGTCGGCCATGGGGTGGGTGCTGCTCAGATCGATCTGCTGAAGCTGGCCTGATGAGGTGCGCCATGGGATAAGCATGGAGAAGATAGGCACGCCGGCCAGCGGGGTCATGCCAAGCAGCTTGGCACCTTTACCTCTCATGCCTGCCTTCACGTCTTTCATGTCTTCGTCGTCGAGGCCAAGAGCGGCCTGGGAGAGGGCGGTGATGATTGTTGGAATGGCGAGCGTGGCAGCGAGGGACAGCGGGCGCTCCTTGGCAGCCTTGGCACCGATGCGGGCGGACTCGCGGAAGAACGACAGGAACGGCATGGTGGTGCGTCCGGCGAACTTCAGTGTCGTGCTCGTGGGCTTGTCATAATACGGGAACCAGTCGCGCACATGCTGGGCGGCCTGCTCCTTGTTCATGCCCATGGCGCGGGCTTTGAAGAAGGCGGCGGCTTTGAAGAGGTCGTCCTCGAGTCGATAGGCCCAAAGCGCGCTACGGTAGATCGGATTGGCGGCGGCGGCGATGCCAGCACCTGCGAGGGCACCGAGGGGACCGGCGGCGATGAAGCCCGCGGTGGCACCGACACTGCCGAGGGTGGCGACGTTCGCCAGCGAGTGCGCCTTTCCCCATTGAGCCGCGCGATTGCCCAAAGCGATCAGGTGGCGGATGGGGCTGGTGCTGTCGTCCTCCTGCACCACGGGAACGATGTTTTCCAGAGCAGCGCGCAGTTCCGTGCTGGCGTAGTCGGCACCGAGCACGCCGGTTTCGTAGAGTTGGCGGTATTCATCGCCTCCCTGGCGCAGGGTGCGCAGCGCGTGGGCGTAGTGCGGCCAGTTGGCGGGGTTCAGGGCGTTGTTGCCGGCGAACTGGGCGAAGGGCAGGTTGCCGATGATGTTGCGGGCGTGGGTCGCTGGATTGAGGACGGTCTTGCCGGTCTTCCAGAGGCGCAGGAGGGTGTCGTAGAGTTGGATGACCTGGGCGGGCGTGTGGGCGAGCTCCATGACCTGGTCGGCGATGTCCTTGCGGACGTATTTGCCTGCCAGCGCGCCGAAGCGGTCGTTGTCGGGGATCTGGGTGAATCCCTTCATCTCCGTGGTGCTGGTCCAGTCGGGGTTCGTGTCGATCACGTTGAAAAACTCGGCCACGGCGTTGTCGTGGGTCATCTGCGCGAGGTAGCGCATGACGGCATAGACGGGGTCTTTGACGAGGTCCTTGGGCTCGTAGGGGTCTTCCTTCTTGAACTGGTTGCGGAGCTGGCGCTGGACGGCATCCACCACCTCGCGTTGCGATTTATTCATGGTGGCTGGGGCCTTCAGCATCTCGGGCGTCAGCACGCCACCACTGAACTGGAATTGGAACTGGATCGAATCAATTTTGCGCCCGTTGTTTTTTGATGACATGACCTCCAGGGTCTGGCGGTTGATGAGGTCCTCGTAGTAGGCATCGCGTGCCTGCTGGCTGTCGAAGCGCCATTTACCACGGGCATGGCTGACGATCTGGGGCAGGCCGTTCTTGTCCTTGCGGCTCGTATCCGTGATGTGGAACGCTGTGGAACGCTGGGCGAGGATGTCTTTCACGCCGAGTTTGAAGCGCTTGGCGAAGTCGCCGGCGGATGCCTGGGCTTCTTCCTTCGTGAACCTCGGCATGAAGTTGGTGCGCAGGCCTTCGAAGGTGTCGGGGTTCATGCGACCTTGCTTCACGGCTTCGCGTCCGGCTTCCACGAGCATCTGGCGCAGCTTGTGGGCGACTTCCTGGAGGGCGGGCGGCAGGGTGTCCACCTTGCCCTGCTCCATGGCGGAGAACATCGCCTCGCGGTGCATGGGGTTTTCGACGAACTCGGGCGGGTAGTGCAGGTCGGAGAACTTCGGTTTGTCGGAGAGGGCGCGGCCCACGTCGAGGGCCTTCTGCTGGCCCATGGACTGCTTGATCTGCATCTCGCGCATGGCGGACATGATCTCGCGCGGGAGCACGGTTTCCGGGAGCAGCTCGCGCTGGGCGAGTTCCTTCAGGCTGCGCAGGGTGGACACGCCGGGGGTGTCCTGATTCCACCATGCGCTCGCGGCCTGGGTGGCAGCGGTCACGGGGTCGCTGGAGGTCACGCGCTTGGCCTGGCGGGCGAGCGCGCCGGTGAACCAGCGGTCGAGGTGGTTGAAGGAGGCGCGGCTGGTGGTGTCGAGGATCTGGCGGGGGGAGGCGTGTAGTCCCAATGCTTCGACGTCTGAGGAATCCAGCCAGTCACGCAGCTCTCCATTATATTTCTCAAGATGAGAGTCCAACTCGTCTCCGAGTCCCATGTCATAAACCTTTTGGAGGGCTTGTTCACGAGTCAGAAACTTGCCTTTGTAGGTGAAGCCTTCTTCGATGTTGTTTTGATCATAGAAGCCGGGGTTTTTATCCAGCCACTGGCGGACCACTTCATACAAATTGGCATCTTCACGCAGATGGGCTGGAATCTTGTTTTTCCAGATCCATTGCGCGAGAGCGTCAAAATGGATTTCTCCGGCGCGCGCAGTGATCAAGGTTCCATTGATCTTGATGCTTGGTGCTAGGATGGATTCATTGGGTGACTTCGTGCTGCTCGCCAGCGGTTTGGTATCATTTGATACCACGGGTGCCTTCGTCACGGCCTCGCCCATCTTGCCGTGCTCGAGCCAGTGCTTGAGCTGGGGCAGGGTCATGGGGACGATGCTTTGGTAACCGCGCCAGCCGGGGCTGTAGCTGTCGAGGTAGCCGCGGGCGGCGGTGCCGGGGTTGGTGAATCCCGCCATCAGTTTGTGTTCATCAAAGTGACCGTTGCCTGGCTTCTTTTGGTTGATGACAAATACCATGGGGCTTTCCAGATCAGGGCCGAGGAAGATGTCCAGATGATCTTTATCTTTGCCGGTGGTGCCGAGAATGTAGCCGTAATGGTGCGGCATGGTGACTTCCCAGGCTTTGCCATTGGCATCGGTGCCTTTGCGGACGCTGCCTCTTGGGTTCTCGATGGAGATGGTCAGTCCGTTCCAGTTGAGCTTTCCTTTTGCGTAGTTGCCTGCCTGTTTTTGGGCTTCAGAGGGTGCCGTGTTGGTTTCGTTCGCCGCCTTTTCAGCACGTTGGTTGACTTCGGTTTGGCGTGGAGTCATACTCGGCG
>ERZ869925.1411-NODE-1411-length-10909-cov-5.709324_pt1 | contig 10909 bp, 22 predicted proteins | sample MGYA00579311_ERZ869925 | MGnify/ENA primary metagenome ERZ869925 (study PRJEB32216, sample SAMN09231817) | wastewater metagenome | place: USA: Maryland | collected 2016-07-30 | study: EMG produced TPA metagenomics assembly of the PRJNA472060 data set (Reclaimed...
TATTCCATAGGGTTCTAAATCTAATCTATCTGCTAATTCGTATGCGTTCATTTCATCACCTCTATTTTTCCCATGTATTTCCATTCGGGATAAAGCATTTTATTTGGGTGTTCGTCTACCCATGTCTTACCATCAACAGTATTGTTGTAAATATAAAGAGTTACCTTTTGTGGCTCGGGATTTGCTTGTGGTCTGCCATAAACCCCACTAGCCTTTTCATAAATCATGTCAGATACCAGTCTTTCCAACTCCGTTATGCGGTCTGCTTGTTGGCGGAGCATATTGCAAATATCCCCAAGCCTACCTTCCATCCACAATGTATCTTCACTATCAATTAAATCTGCTAATTCGTATGCGTTCATATTTCCCCCTTTTGTAGAATCTTATATCATTTCTACAAATATCTACTTAGTAGTTTCCCTAATGGTTCATATTTGATACATTAACAGCCTTTAGGTATCTTTTATGATACATATATTAACCTTTAGGTAATACTCTACTAAAGGGTGATAGCAGTTAATCTATCTACCTGATCCAAGTTATACCAAGATATAACTCCAATCCTTCCTGAGATAATGTTCTACTCAACTGTAGATTAGTTCACCCTATTATCTACAATTTTGTGCAGTCCCCATTTAAGGCTGCGAGGCTTGCCATCGGGTAATGAGCCTATCTTTTCTTCCATGCTGCCGATTTAAGCACATTAGTATCGCCTGGAGTGCGATCACAGAAACAAAAAACCCTTAGTGGGTGTTCTGAGTTCGACCCCTTTAGAAAAATGTGCTTGCATTAAACACTTTACTAAAGTCTCAAAACACCCATTAAGGGCATCTCTCACAGGGGTCGAATCTGCGATAAGTTAATTATAAAACAAAATTTCTCGACTTTTTTAAGATCCTTTACAAAAAAGTTGCGACTTTTTTACAATCAATTTCTATTTCTTTACAATCAAAACTCAAACTCTTTGTAGTCATATCTCCCATTTGGTTTCTTATACCACCCGATAACCAAGATTCGCCAGCCAGACCTTATGATTTCTGGCAACATAGGTGATTCGCTTATTTTTTTTATTCTTGTAGACATATTGGATTTTGAGGTGAGCTGGATTGCAATTGTCTCGCCTTGCCCAATAGCCAATATGTCGAAAATACCAAATAGGTCTTTTTTTCGCCTTGTAAAGGCATTGTAGGATTCGACTGTATCGCATTGATACCCTCTTTCCTCCATCAAGGCGATGGTTCGCTGGTTAAGACTAGGCAAGATCCTCAGGACTAATCCTGCCCTCAGATGCCACAATAATCGCTTTATGGTGCTTTTTAGGGATGCTGTTCCGCATTGACCAGGCATAGACAGTTACATACTTCATACCCAGTTTTTCGGCTATATCCTTGTAGCTGCCGAATACTTCTAGCAGTTTGTCGAAGTGTTGTTTTTGTGCGACAGTATCCATAGATTCTCCTTTTGTAGATCTTTGATTCTAGCCTAATTCTATAGAAATGTAGATATTAGGGAAAGTCCTTAGTAAATAGTTCTACAAATCTCTACAAATCGTGTATAGTCATATCTAAGCAATGTTGCTTATTTCTGTGAAGGGAAATAAAAATGGGCTACAAAATTGAAAAATACTTAAATGGCGAGCTAAAAGAATCTGTTGTTATCCGCAATTCTAAGTTGGCTCATGTAGATGTATACAACAGACTATTTGATGCAAAACCAGATCCAGTTAAGTATCCTACATATGAACTTAAAATTTTTATTGATAAAAAATTAGTATCTTGGGAAGATGCTATGACTTACATCGACCAAAAGTATAAAGAGTTTGAGCAGAATCGTAGTGAGACCCATAAGCAAGTATGGGTTCGGTTTCAAGGTGTTACTAATGCAAAGTCTAATTTCAGACAAGTTTGGGTTAAAAAGTAAGGGGAAATTATGAAAGACTACAAAGGTGAATTAAAAGATATATTGGTAGGCGCAGTTGCAGCTCTACTAATGTTCGGTATTCCAATGGCAGTATATGTTTACAAAACTGGGGGGATTTCATGAATAAGTATGACTATTGGTTAGAAAGCGGTGCAGATCAACAATGCCTGACAGATCAGCAAGAGTATGTATGGACTACCCATATGCAGCCTGGCAAGCCTTGTGATCCGATGGACTTGGATAACTTCCAAGAGTATCTCTTAGAGGCAACAGCATCTTATGCAGGATTTGAAAAATGGGAGAATCTCAGGCAATATGCTGATAGAGGTGAATGGGAAAAGTTTGGTCGGGCTATCTACTATCTAGTCCATGACCATATCGAAAACAAACTAATGAGTGAGGAAGAATAATGTCGAACTATATGGAACTTAGAAAGATTGATGTCTCAGACAAGATCGAGAAGAAGAATGGATTGTCTTATCTGTCTTGGGCATGGGCTGTAGATACATTGCTACAGCATGATCCGACAGCTACCTGGTCTTATGGTCAGCCTGTGATGTTCGGTGAGACTGTAATGGTATTTTGCACAGTCAATGCTTTTGGCAAGTCGATGACAGCACAATTACCTGTAATGGACTATCGGAACAAAGCAATACCTAACCCTGATGCATTTGCAGTTAATACCGCTATGCAGCGATGCCTAGCCAAAGCAATTGCTCTGCATGGTCTTGGTCTGTCTTTGTATGTCGGTGAGGATCTTTGGGATGATGTCGAGCCTGTCAATGCCGATGAGTTGATTGCCAAGATCCTAGCATCCAAAGATATTGCTGAACTAAAGGTTAATTTTGCATCGGCTTACAAAGAAGTTGCCAAGGACAAAGAGGCATTAAAAAAGGTCAATGATGCAAAAGAAACTAGAAAGGCACAGCTAAGTGAGACTAGCTGACAATCAGCCAGATAATGTATGTTTTGATTGTGGAGAGAAATGGGGTCTCAGACCACTAAAGAATGGGGAGAGCCACCGAATATGGATAGACCAATGCGATGTATGTTCAAAGCTCACAGCAGTAGCAGATGCATCGGAATATGGATATATGAAGGAAGGATGGGATGGAGACGAAGTGGTGTCATAGTTGCCAAGTTGCTAGGGCAAAAGATGGTTTTAAGTTGGTGAAGGTTGGGAGTAGGAGTAAGCCTATCTCTCGTTGGATATGTAAACAATGTGTAGAAAGAAAGGCAAATAGAAAATATGAATCCAAAAAATGAATACATTTATACCCCTAGTTCCACAGATATTACTGTGCGCTGGAGGAAGCTCTATGGATATGTGCCAGCAAGCGAACAGGCTCGGTATATCAAGAAATGGGCTGATTTTCGGGCTATTACAAGCAAGACATTAGACGATGTAGAAACACCATCGGTTATGGGGATTACGCAATGGCAAAAGCGATCAAGATACTCGTAACCATTGGGATTTACTTTTTTGTGCCTTTTGCGATAATTAAACAATCTTGGGATTTAGCAAATACCTGGATCGAGGAAATTATTAAATGAGAAACAAGCATTGCATGGAAGCGTTCTACGAGACCATTAGGCATATAGATATACCTAAAGGTCAGGTCATGTTTGCAGAAAACTTTTTTGCAGCAGGATGGGATGCAGCCATTGATGCTTTGTCTCTCGCATATCAGAGGCAATTTGAAGAAGATGGAGTCGATACTCAGCTTATTAGGAGAGAACCGCAAGAGCCACCATCAGACGATGACCAAGAATGATTGGTATCCTGTTTGTTTCCACAATCGGTATGAATACGCAGCTTGGAAGTATTATCAGAAATGGGGTGATGAGGTTTGTAGCGTGTGCGATGACTGCACCGATGAGTATCAACAACAGATGAAACGACAGAATAGATGTTTTATGGCAGAAGCGATGGAAAGGTCTAGCAATAGCAAACGATATGCAAAATGAACCAGTATCCGAAGCAGTAATGATAGTGAGGGAAGTCGAACCCTATAAGTTTACAGTAGATATAGAGGGGTCAGATTTGTCGTTAGAGGTGTCGCAAATTATGGTAAAGTTTCTGAATGACTGCTTACAGCAGATTCATCAAGATACAAAATTGCATTAAGTGAAGAAGGGTATGGGGAATGGAACAAAGAACCGAGGAATGGTATCGGGCTAGGGTTGGCAAGGCAACTGCAAGCAGAATTGCCGATGTCTTAGCCAAGATCAAGACTGGTGAAGCTGCATCTCGCAAGAACTACAAGATGGAGTTAGTCGTTCAGCGATTGACAGGACAGCCAGGCGAATCGTTTACGAATGCTGCAATGGAATGGGGAACTGCCACAGAGCCACAGGCTAGGATGGCATACGAGGCTCATACAGGCAATTTTGTAGAGGAGAAAGGGTTTATAGACCATCCAACTATAGAAGGCTTTGGATGCTCTCCTGATGGGGTTGTAGGCGAAGGATTGATCGAGATCAAGTGTCCTAATACTGCAACGCACATAGAGACAGTCTTGGAGAACAAAGCTCCAAGTAAATACATCCCACAAATGCAATGCCAGATGGCAGTTACAGGTGCGAAATGGTGCGACTTTGTATCATTCGATCCAAGAGTGCCAGAGGACTTGCAGTTGGTAGTAGTAAGGGTCGAGAGGGATCAGGAGTATATCGACTCTATGGAAGTAGAAGTAAAGCAGTTTTTAAGCGAGGTCTTAGACCTATTTAATCAATTGAAAGCGAGGCAGAAATGACCTATGAAATGAAAGATGGCAGCTTTAGTCTGTTTAAGAATGACAAAAAGCTCACAGAGAAACACCCTGACTATAAGGGTTCGATCAAGATCAATGGAGTTGAGCATTGGTTTGATGCTTGGTTGAAGGAAGGCAAGAAGGGGAAGTTTTTATCTGGTCGGATTGGCGATCCTAAGAAACAAGGATTTACTCCAAAAGGCAATGATGAGATGCCAAAGAGTAGTGGCATTCAAGATGACGAAATTCCATTCTAAGGAGAATGATTATGAAAAAAGCAATCTTAGTAGTAGTAACAAATATGTTACTAATCGGTAGTGCTCTAGCCTGTCAGACACAGACTTTAGTAGTCGGAGGTAAATTACAGGTATGCACTATTTGTGGTTCTGTTGTAAGCTGTATGTAAACCCCCAATGAGATCGGCATACAGAGGCGCAATGCCTCTACCCTTCACAAGGAGTGCCACCCCCCTTCCGATCAGGGTGGCATTATGAGCTTTGAAAAAGACCTGGCTATAGGCTTAGATATTGAAAAAAGAGTCTTAGCCATTCTCCAAAAGAAATATCCATCTGCAAGCCTTATCAATGCCTATAAAGGTTACGATATTTGGATTCCTGAGATAGACAAAGCAGTAGAGGTGAAGTCAGACCAAAAAAGCCAACATACAGGGAATATTGTTATTGAGATTGAGATGTATGATAAGCCATCAGGTTTAATGGCAACACAGGCTGATTACTGGGTTTTTTATGATGGGGAGATGTTTGTAATCATGCCAGTTAAAAATATATTTAAGTGTATATTTGACTGCAAGTTACAGTATGTAGAATTTGTTGGAAAAGGAGACACCAGATCCAAGAAGGCATTTCTAGTAGATAAAAATACCTTATTTAAGTATGGCAAGATTCTATGATAGATACAAGGCTGATTCAGATTCTCTGCGCCTTGTTAGCCCTCGTAGTATTTTCCCACCTGCTTTGTTCCATTTTAGAAACTCTTGAGCTGCTCCAAACACATCAGATCTGTTGTGTTTTCGTCTTAAAGTAGAAGCCTGTAGATTACCTAGCCCAACATTAAACGCAAAGCTGACGAGTGCATCAAAGCGAGGCTGAGTAAGATTATTAGGGCATAGTCGTGATACCCCTCTTTCAAACCTTTCAAGATCATTTTTAAGTAGTTCATCTACTTCCTCTTGCGTAAACCTTCTAAACCACTCTATAGGCAGAGTTTTGCCATCGCCTATCAGATGCCCATATCCGACTGTCCAAAGCCCTATAGGGTCTCTATAAGGCTCGTAGTGGCATCCTTCGTAGTGCTTGATTAAGTCTAGCCCTTTTTGGCTAATTTTCATCTTTTGCTAAAAGCTTGGCTGCCGAACCAGAAGGCAATAATACTTGACCAGATTGTGATGGTTTCTTCTGACCACAGGATCTTTAGTGCCTCATCAAACGGAACAGAGTGATACCAGGCATACCAGAATCCTGCTACTTCTACAAATAGGAAAATAAGGAACATTCCATAAGTAACAGCAGGTCGAACCATAGCCCTAGCATTTATAACCCACTTGTCTGCACCTTTAGCTAAGTCTGTATCATGCTGATACAAAGCGATCTTTTCGTCTCTGTAGGCTTGAATACCGATTTGGTCTGTGCGGATCTCCTCCACCCTAGCCTGGGCTAGATAACCCTCTTTGGATAACTGGAGTTCTCTTTCGGTCTGTAGACGAGCCATCTCTAGCTCATGCTTTTTGTCTGATCGGTCTTGAAAGAAGTCTAGAAACTTAGGTAGACCACCAGCAAGAAAAGAAAGAAGTGTAGAGACTAGAGTAATCATTTCTTAAATAGAAGTTCTGCAAGCCAAGTAATAAATCCTCCAAATACAGAGGCTGCTCCCATGATTGCCCAGAGTGAACCTTTGGATCTTTCTGCCATCATTACTAGCTTTTTGATGTCAGCCTCCATAGTGTCAATCTTTTTCTCCATTGTCTCGACCTGGGCTACCAACTTACCATATTTGTAAGGGTCTAAGAACTCATCTGCCATATATCACCTATGGCAAAGTAGCTACAAATGCTTTAGCCTGTTCCGCAGTCATCAAATTACCATCGGCATCCTCAAGCTGTGCTTCGTCAGCGTTGATTTGCTTTTTGAAGTTTGCGTAGTCGGTGTTGGCTGGGTCAAATGGGATGAAAGCGTTGTCTGATAGACGCTCAATCAAATTAGCATGGCTGCCATCCATATTTAATACGGTTCTATAAATCATAATTCAATAGCTCCCTCTAATTGAACCGCAGCAGCCGCAGATGCATAAGTTTGAATAGTAAATGCTGATGTTGGTGAGTAACTGCCAGCCTTTAAAGCACCACCAGAACCAGTACTTCTTTGCTTAATTGTTATTGTAGGACTTGCTCTTTTTTCAACCTTCCAGTAACCAGCAGCATAAACTCCAGATGCAACAATTTCATAGTCTGTCAATTCATAATACCGTTGGCAAAGTTGCAGCTCTGTAGTGTAAGGTCTGTAATCAAAGCTAGTAGCGGTAGAGCCTACTTCGAGTTGAACTCCTGTGATGTAGAAGGTTGCTCCGTTTGTGCCTACTACGGATGTTGCTCCTGTGGCTGATACAAAAGTGCCAGCAGCCCAAACACCAGCGGTTGCACTATATGTAGAGCCAGCACCAAGACTAAAACGAACAGCAATACCTATTCCGTTTGTAGTTAACCAAGTTCCTGATGTGTCACCTGCAATTGTGATTGATTTCTGTTCCCATGTATTTGCTGCTGAAATTGTATAGCTAAAAGGATAGCTTCTATCAGCAGCGCTATTAGATAATGCACCACCAAATGTCCCTGTTAAGGAGCTGCGTACCCAAAATGATAAAGTTACGGTCTTAGCATTAGCAGTACCCCATGCTAAATCTGAAATATTTAACCCTTCAATAAACTGTCTGAAAGAAACAAATTCAGAAGCCCCAATCGTATATGCTGAAGTTGAAGTAGCAAGAAGTGAGTTTACAAATCCAGAGGGTGTAACAGTTGATCTTTGTATAGTTGCTTTTCCAGCAGCCAAAGTGCTAAATTGCCATCTATCAAGCGTATATTCTGCGTTTACTGGAGTAACACTAGCACCAGCATTACGCTGGTCAATCATCATCGCACCGTTGATGATGCGGTTTTTCATATTAACAAACCCATCTAATCCTAGGTTTGTTCTAGCACCTGCTGCTGTTGATGCTCCTGTTCCACCATCGGCAATTGCTAGGTCTGTAATACCTGTAATAGTTCCACCAGTAATCTTGGCAGCAGTCATGGTATATGTGCCATCTCTGATGCCATCTCCGCAGTCTCGGATCTGAGCCATCATGTCTCGCATGGTGTCGTTTACTGCTGATGGGAGCATCCCCTCTGGCGCACCATCTGGAGGTGTCGCTGTATTATTAGCAGGGGTTAGAGAATATTTTGTATATGCCATGATTTTCCTTACTGTTGTTCTGTTTGAAATTCACCAGATAATAAGCCACGCAGTCCTGTAACAGGGACATTATAAGTTCTTGGTTGGAGTTCTGGCATCCTTCCAAGGCGCATTTGTGCTGCTAGGTTTTCGATTGCTGTTCTACGCATTGCTTCTGCGCCCATACGAGATGCTGCTGCACCTGCTGCAAATGGTGCGCCCAATGTTGGCTCATACGCAATTGCACCACCTGAGAAAATGCCTGATACAACACCTGTAGGAGCAAAGCGACCATAGAACTTTAATAGGTTTTGAGTCGTGCCACCTTTAGCTGCTTTTTCAATGGCATCTTGCTCTTGCTTGGTAAATAAACGCATTTTCTTGTCGTTTTTAGCCAACTGTCGTAACTGTTGCGCCATTGAGTTTTCTGCGCCTGATGCTGTAAATTTAGACTGGTCTAACTGAGCATTGTTTAGCATATCCTCAAAAATCTCTGATTTTTTAAGTCTGCCATAGGATGTTCTAGCATCTTTCCACATCTGTAATGCTTCTTTACTGCCACCAATAATGGCAGAGTCAGGAGCATTTAGGATGGTGCTATCAAACTCATCTACAAGAATAGAGGCTAATCTGCGCTCTTGTGGGTCTGTGCTTGCTTGTGCGCCCTTAATAATCTTGCGTAAAGACTGTAACTCTGTAAAGTCTTTAGGTGTAGCAGGATTGGTTAATTCCTCAATTGCAGATGCAATCTTAGGATAGGCTTTAGGTGTATATCCTTCTGCTCGCAGATCCTTACCAATCTTATCCATTCTGTTGATAAACGCATCAGATTGGAATAAAACACCTGACTCAGATGCTTTGTTAAACAGATTTGTAGATTCTTGTGCCAACTGTTCTTGTGTTGGTGCGCCTTTGGCTTTGCGAGTAGCTGTTGCGCCAAACGGAGCAGCAGTTGTAACTCCAGCAATCATACCTGCTAATGGGCTACCTGTGGCTTCTGTTACATACTGAGCAGCGGCAGCCGATGGTGCAGATGCAGCAACTTGCGCCCTTGGTGCTTCTGCCAAACGCTTAGACACTTCTCGCGTAACAGGACTAACCGCTTGTTGTCCAAGTCTTACTAAAGCAGGTAATTGTGCCAATGTAGAACTAATGCCACCAGCACCTGCCTCAATCATTCTTTCGCCTCGGCTCTCAGGCTCGGCAAGACCCATCTGTGTCATGGCTTGGCTTGCAACTTGGCTAGGCATCTGTAGACGAGGAATCTCTGTGCCAACGACCCTGTTTACACCGCCTGAAATCATGTTTACAAGCGTATTTAAGGCATCGCCAATAGGTAGAGCCATCGAACCAATCAATGCGCCTGGTGCGCCTCCTACTGCGCCTCCAGCAAGTGCGCCCGGAACTGTCTGAGCCATGCCTCTGGTAGCGATCTCTGCTGTGCGAGCCAATGTGCCCTTTTCTTGCTTTGTCTCTATATTAGCCTCATCGTATAGTTTCTTGGCAGCTTTATTGATCTCTGCCTCAGACATAGAGTCTGGAAACTCGACTTGCCCTACTTTTGGGATGTCAATAATCATTCTACTTTTCCTGTAGCTGGATTAAATCTTTTAACTTTACCTTGCGGAGCTAATGGAGCAATTGGGCTAATTCTGTAAAAATCAACAATGCTAGACATTTCAGGGTTTTTACCTAAAATGTCTAATCGTCTGTTGTATTCACCGATTGTGTATTGAGCAACTCGTTTAGAGGCATTGGCAATCTGCTTAATCTCAGCAGGTGTCAAGCTGTCAATATCACCCGAAAATGCTCGTTCTGCTAATTTACCTTCGGCTTCTGTAATCTGACCTTCGCCACGCATTGATTTACGACCTTGCAATGTAAGTTCTGCAAATCCACGAATAGCTTGGCGAGTATTAGCAATAGTTTCTTCTGTATTTCGACCAGTAACACCCAATGTAGATCCTAACTGAGCAAGTCTCATCCTTGGTGTTGCCATTGTTCCAGAAATAATCTTATTAGTATCTACTGCGCTAATGACTCGATCCGCAGCATCAACTTGCAATACAGAACCTTGAGCTTGTGCTTGAGCATCTTTAAGAACAGGCGCAATCTGTGCGAGTCCTTTGCCTGTGTCCACAGAAATATTTGTGGAGGGAGTTTTTCGTGCAAGGAAATCTGTATATGTTCCCTTGAATCCATCTCTGACTGCAAATTCATATTCCTTTACCGATGATGGTGCTTTATCTTCTTTAGACATCAGCTTTAATGCCTCAATTGGGCTTTCCATAGCTGCTGCTTCTAAAAGTTTGTTCTCATCTAATGTTAGTTTTGTTGGCAAATTAGCTCTGAGTGCTGCAACAGTTTCAGGAGCAGCCATGTCTCCACCGAACTCTGGGCGAGACAACATCTCTAACTGCGATCCTTGACCTGTAGCCATTGGAATTTGTTGAGGAGTTCTTGTAAATGCGCTTTTTGCAAGTTCTTGGGCTTGCCTTCTACGCTTGAAATCCTCCAACTGCATCCCTGTAACCATCTGCTTAAGGGTGCGGTCAAATGCTTGGTTATAGCCTTCTGATCCTGCGCCCAACATACCAGCCAATACTTGTCCTGTGCTAATAGGTTGTCTTGTTTGACCAGTCATTGACAAAGCAGAGATGGCTGCATTTAACAATGCTTGCTGACCTGCATTACCTCGCATCCGATCAATTTCGGTCTGTGGTAAGAAAGCAGAATAGTCTGGTTGCTGACCGAATATAGCTGATAGATCAATTGCCATAATTTATCCTA
>ERZ869925.1413-NODE-1413-length-10896-cov-3.853796_pt1 | contig 10896 bp, 13 predicted proteins | sample MGYA00579311_ERZ869925 | MGnify/ENA primary metagenome ERZ869925 (study PRJEB32216, sample SAMN09231817) | wastewater metagenome | place: USA: Maryland | collected 2016-07-30 | study: EMG produced TPA metagenomics assembly of the PRJNA472060 data set (Reclaimed...
AGACGCGCTGGCCCGGTGGATCACTGAGCGGTGCGTGGCCGGGGAAGACAATGAGATGGGGACCAATGAGGCGTTTGCGGACTTCCGCGAATGGTGTCGTGAGAATAACGAGGCCAAGGGCAAGGACTGGTCACAGCGTAAGTTCAATGCGGAAATGAAAACGCATGGCTATGAACCCGCAAGGGACCGGGTGTCACGTACGAAGCGTGTGTTCCGGGGTCTTGAACTTCTCATTGGGGATGAGGATCACATGGTTATTAAGTCCATGCTAGAGCCGGATCACGAAGAGTTCTTTGGCTTTGAGATTGAGTTCAAGCCCGGCGATCTGGAAGATGACGAGTAATCTAGTGGCTAAACCTAACGAGAAAGGAGTGTCGGCCATGTATGGTAAGGATTATGTAAGGTATAAGGACATTCGGGACGCGCTTAATGAGACGGATGGTCCCGGCGCTGATCCCGTAAATAGTCCCTCCCACTATAAGTCCGGCGGCATCGAGGCTATCGAAGGGATCGAAGCGTCGATGGCTCCGCTGGCATTCGAGGGCTATCTCAAGGGCAACGTCATGAAATATCTGTGGCGCTATGAGAAGAAGCAGAAGCCCATTGAGGACTTAAAGAAGGCCCGATGGTATCTCGACAGGCTCATCTCGGCTTGGGAGAAAGAGATTTGAGGGGGCATGAAGCCCCCTCTTTTTTTATAGGCTTCCCGGTGCTTCATAGCCCGTGGCATTTTTGAAAGCGGCACGAGCCTCAGCTTCGGTATCAAAGCGGCCAAGGAAAACGCGCTCGCCCTTGACGATAGCGTTAGCTTCGAACAGCGTCACCCCCATCTTGTGGAATGTCACGCGGCCCACACCATGCGCCGGGACTTGATTGTCCTTTCGGGGAACGGGCTTGCGCGTGACTGGATCGCGTGTGCGCAGAGGCGCACGGACTTCTAAATTGTCCCAGCGGTTATCAAGTTTGTTGCCATTCACATGGCGGATAGGGTGCTGAGGCCATTCGCCTGTCATGATGTTCCAGATGATCCGGTGGGCTAGAGTTTGGCTTCCAGCAAATAAAACGGATATGCCGCTGGCGGTGGTCTTACCGGCTCGGCGTCCGGCGGGGAGAGATCCTTTTGGCTTACGATACGTCAACGCTCCAGTGTCGGGGTCGTAGTCGAAAGTTTCTTTTAAAGTTTCATGGATTGTCACGAGTGTTCCTCCTTCGGGCCGGGTTGGGCCGGGTTTAGAAAGTTCGGGCCGGGTTTGGCTTGGCGAAAAACCACGCAAAACTGCCATCCGTGCCGGGTTGTACCGGGAGTGCCGGGATTTCCTACTTTTGCCTCCTATACGTAGGGTATATATACCTATACTATCTAGTTATACAGGTGTAAATACCCAAAACGTATAGTGCGAAGTCAGAAAAACCCGGCACTCCCGGTACAACCCGGCACGGATGGCAGAAAACAGCCATTTTTAGAAAGGCCAAACCCGGCACGGATTTTTGCAAACCCGGCCCGAAAAGGTCAAACCCGGCACGGATTGCAGTTTTCCGTCAATCGTCGTCAAAGACGCCGGGTAAGTCGTCCGCATCGAGGTTATGCGAGCCGACTTGCTTTGGGGGCGTGAGGTCAATGACCTCTGGCTCTGGCGCTTCGAGGCTGTCGAGCGCGTGAGGATCGTTGTTCGCCAAGTTTAGCTGGCGCAGTGCATCCAAGTGGAGTTGGTTGACGTTGACTTGGACCGCTGCGGTTGGCTTGGCTTGGAATTTCTCCGGTGCTGTAACACCAGCCAGCCACTTACGCGTTTCGATCTTGAGCCTGTCAGCATGGGCCGTGGTGTTGTCCGATGCGTCCGCAATGTCGAGGCATTCGTCGGCCCATTGATCCGCCGCAATTCCCCGCGCCTGTTTAAAGCGTTCCTCCCGATCCGGATCTTTTCGTATCCAGTGGTAGAGCGATAGGTTGCTGATATTTAGTTCGCGGGCAAGGCCAGCCATTGTCATGCCGCTGGCGATCTTTTCCAATAGGACAGTCTCACCAACTTTATCTAGGTTCGAGGCAATGGTGCGCCGCTTAATATGTCCTGCCATTATACAATACCCTTTATAAGCCCATATAAAGCCCATAGAGAGGCATAGAGGGCGATTGCTAGGTTACGGTCCCGTTTATAATTAGGCACGCTCAGCGGCCTTTAAAAAGCCTTGCAGCAGCATTGAAACGGGGGCCGGAATTGCCCGGCCTCCTTGTTCATAATACCGCACAGCCCGTTCCGATAGGCCAATCTTATAGGCAAGCTGGCCTTGAGTGAGGCCGAGCCGGTCCCGCGTCTCTTTAAATTGTTCGGGTGTCATTGTTCACCTTTCAATAACGATCAAAAGTTATGCCGTCATAGAATGGTAGCGTCTCGCCTTTGGGCGTGGTGACATACCATTTATGCTTTTCTTGATAGACGCCGTATCCGAGCGCGAATTGCCGAGCGGCTTGGTTCATCTTGCGCTTAGTGGTGACAGTTTCCCATCCGCCACTGTCAAGCGTGATCTTGTTTCCGTTGCGCTTGACGATTGCGGTTGAAACATACGTCACCGCCAAGTCGTCGCCATTCTCGACAACGGTTGTCCGATACGTGCTAAGTTTGTCCATACGTGGCATTGATCTTTCCTTTCCCTTTTTGGCCTATCGCCACAGTTACCGCGCCACCGTTGCAGCGGCGCGGTAATTAGGCGTTAGGCTTTATGCACTACGTTAAAGAACGGCGTATATGCTTTGCAATTTTGAGCCAACGCAACGGCCTTGGCTTCCGCCTCGCTGTCGTATGCGCGGTCTAAATGCGCAACGTGCTTTCCATCACGGTATGTTCGAACAATATATTTGGCCATGTCACTTCCCCTTATAGTTACGGATTGCATCAACTACAGCGTAAACGCCAAGCGCCACGCCAGCGATAATCAGACATTGCATGAGATAATAAAGCATTTGGTTACCTTCCCGTCTGTTGGTTCCCGATACATACCGGCACAATGTTCCGGTTTGCAATAGACAATCGAAACCACATTGGCGTGAACTAGCACCAACATGGTTTCACATTGCAATGTGACCTTGCCCTATAAATATAAAAAGCAACCGGCACGTTGTTCCGCTTTAACATGGTGGAGAGACAGCGCCGCGCTTGCGTTTCGACGTGCCTCTGAACCCATTTGGTCCAACACTAATATACTGTTACAGTCTGGAAACCGCAGAAATGCGTGCTTTTTTCGCTATACCGGGGGGGTGGCGTTTCAATTTTACCCCCCCCGGCCCCGGCTTGCGCGGGGGGCGTGTGCGTATAACCTGACAGACACCGAAATGTGACCCCCACCCCCGGTATGTCCTTGATTTTTTGGCCTATCTCCAAAAAAATTTTAGAACTTTTTGCTTGCCAAGGTGTAACAATACGGTGTAACAGCGAAACAGCATCAAAAACGGGAGAAATACGTTGGCTGTTTATGGTTACACCCGCGTCTCGACGGAAGATCAAATCGAGAATACGTCCCTTGAGGATCAGGCACGCCAAATAAAAGGCATCGCCCTCACGCATAACTTGGAACTGGACCACATCTACGAAGAGCGCGGCGTGTCCGGCGGCGTTCCATTGCTGCGCCGAGAAGAAGGCTGCAAGTTGGCGTTCCTCCGGCCCGGCGATACAGTCATAATCTCCAAGCTGGACCGTATGTTCAGGGACGCACGGGACGCACTAAACGTGATTGCCGATTGGGATACGGCGAACATTAATCTCATCATCAACGGTTATGGCAATGTGACCGACAAGGCGAACCCGAACGGAAGGTTCATGCTTGAGATCATGGCCGTGTTCAGTGGTGAGGAGCGCCGACGCATCCGTGAGCGCGTCACGGCTGGCAAGCGCGCCAAGAAATCGCAAGGCGGCTACATTGGTGGTAAGGTTCCGTTTGGATTTAAGAAGTCGGGCGCGGGCCGAGCGGCCAAGCTGAAGCCCGATCCAAATGCGCAGGACGCAATGATTACAATGAAAGCCGCACGCGTTAAAGGCCATAGCTACCGCGATATTGCCATTATCGTTGCAAAGCGTCATGGTATCACAGTCAGTCACCAGACAGTCGCACGCGTAATCCGGGGAGATAAGAATGACCAAATCTGAGCCGAACTTCTTTTTGGAGTTCTTAAAGAAGTATCGTGACGATCCGGCTGGTTTCGTCCGGGACATTCTTCGCACCAAACCCGATCCGTGGCAGGTGAAGTTCCTCGAGGCCATCCGAGACGGCCATCGCCGCATCTCCGTTCGCTCCGGCCACGGTGTTGGTAAATCGACTGCCGCATCATGGGCGATGTTGCATTACTTCCTTACCCGCTACCCGGTGAAGGTCGTGGTTACAGCACCGACATCTGCGCAGTTGTTCGACGCGATGTTCGCGGAACTGAAGCGATGGGTGAATGAACTTCCCGATGTTCTCAAAACCTTGATCGAAGTCAAGGCAGACCGCATTGAATTGAAAGCAGCACCAAGTGAAGCCTTTATCTCCGCGAGAACGTCGCGTGCCGAAACGCCAGAAGCACTCCAAGGTATCCACGCCGATAACGTATTGCTTGTCGCCGACGAAGCCTCGGGTATCCCAGAAAGCGTATTTGAAGCGGCCTCCGGTTCTATGTCGGGACATAACGCTACGACGCTCCTACTCGGGAACCCAACACGGAACAGCGGTCTATTTTACGATACCCACAACCGTCTTAAGGGAGAGTGGAAGACATTCCACGTTAGTTGCGTTGACAGCCCGCGTGTCTCAGAGGCTTTCGTTAGGGAAATGCAACTACGCTATGGCGAAGACAGTCCGGCGTATCACGTACGTGTTCTTGGCAACTTCCCGCCACGAGAGGAAGATACTGTAATCCCGGTTGAACTTATTGATGGCGCGATGAACCGCGAGATTAAGATCGCCAAGCAGACGCGAAGTGTCTGGGGGCTGGACGTGGCGCGTATGGGTTCGGACAGCAGCGCACTCGCCAAGCGTCGTGGACCAGTTGTCGAAGAGATACAGACTTGGAAAGGTCTGGACTTGATGCAGCTTACCGGGGCAGTGGTCGCCGAGTATGAGGCGTTGCCGCCATCAGAGCAGCCGACGGAGATACTTGTTGATAGCATCGGGCTTGGTGCTGGTGTGTTGGATCGTCTACGCGAATTAGGTCTGCCAGCGCGAGGGATCAACGTCGCTGAAAGTCCGGCGCTGAAAGGAACTTACGCCAACCTACGCGCCGAATTGTGGTTCAAGTGCAAAGCATGGCTGGCGAACCGCGATGTGAAGATACCGAAGGACGAGCAGCTATTCGCCGAGTTGGCTTCGCCGCGTTACTCGTTCACGTCGTCTGGTAAGATGCAAGTCGAGAGCAAGGAGAGCATGAAGAAGCGCGGCCTTCCTTCGCCGGACAAAGCGGATGCTCTTTGCCTGTGTCTGGCGACAGACCTGTCAACTATAATGCACGGTTATTCAATGGCGAATAAGACGGGGCCATTGCGTCGGAATATACGCGGAGTTGTTTGACAGATTTAGAAGATGTGTTATATTTATTTTGTTGCACAAGTTTTCCTCTCCCTCCTTGTGCAACGTACCTAAACTTGGGGCAGCGAGGCTTATAGCCGGTAATAGCGCCGTGTAGTGCTGGACATCACTACCCACCGCCGCCGCCGCCCCATCTTTTTACTTAAACTTTACATAACCCCATACTTTGGTGTATACTTATCCACAGGGATGGGGGTTTCCTGCATGAAGACTTGTAGAGGATGCGGCGAAGTAAAGCCGCTAGACGAATTCGATACAGGTCGCGCTAAGTGCAAGCCATGCCGCCGTGCAATACAGCGGGCCTATCGTAATTCACGTCCCGGCTATCACCGCAACCACAACTTAAAACAACGCTATGGCATCACGCCGGAAGAGTATGAAAGCATACTCTCCGCGCAGAATTTCATGTGCGCGATTTGTGAGGTAGAAATATCTCACGCTTTAGAGTATAAGACTGGCAGGACTGTCGCGGTTGACCACAATCATGAAACGGGTGAAATTCGCGGCATACTTTGTTCTAAGTGTAATTTGGTTCTCGGCCACGCAAGAGAAAGCACCGATATTCTTTATAAGAGCATCGTTTACTTGAGCGAACGTGGGACTTATACACCGAAGAGGTAGTCTTTGTTTATGGTTGCGAAGCGGTATCAAAATCCAAAGGGCGGCCTGAACGAAGCCGGACGTAAACATTTTAAGCGGACTGAAGGTGCAAACCTGAAAGCGCCTGTTAAGTCCGGTGACAATCCACGGAGGGCCTCATTCCTAGCGCGCATGGGAAATATGCCGGGACCGGAGCGTAATGCGAAGGGCGAACCGACCCGACTTTTACTATCGCTGCAAGCGTGGGGTGCGTCATCTAAAGCAGACGCGAAGGCCAAAGCCAAAGCTATATCCGCCCGTAACAAGGGGAAATCCAAATGAAGGGTCTTTACGCGAATATCCACGCGAAACGGGAACGGATCAAGGCTGGCTCTGGGGAGAAGATGCGTAAGCCGGGGACTAAAGGCGCGCCGACGGCTGCTGCCTTCAAGGCTTCTGCTAAGACGGCCAAGGGGAAGAAGAAATGAAGAAGTATGACGACGCGGCGAAGAAGATCGCCAAGGTCATGGGTGAATATAAGCGCGGGAAACTGCACGCTGGCGTAGACCCCAAAGGACCGAAGAAAGCCCCGATGGCTAAATCCCGCAAGCAGGCGATTGCGATTGCTCTGTCTGAAGCTGGCAAGTCCAAAAAGAAGTAAGGCGAAAACATGGCATATCGCAATAATCGCAAGCCGACTAAGGCCGAGATGGCTAAGAACCAGTCGATGTATCAGGACACCGGCGTTCCCAATGCCAACTCCGAAAGCGACGACGGCGAGGCCATGTCCTCCGACGAAACAGAATATGAACTTCCCGACGGCACTGAAGTATCTATCGAAGAGCCGGAGATGGAAGAAGATACCGAGACTACGCCGGTATCTGAAGAAGAACTTGAGAACATTGTCCGCGCTGAGATCGACGACGCGCAGGAATATATCGACGACGTAATCAGCCCAGAGCGTGCGCTTGCGGGCCAATACTATAAGGGCGAACCCTTCGGCAACGAAGAGGAAGGCCGCTCTCAGGTTGTCTCGATGGATGTGCGCGATACGGTGCAGGCCATCATGCCGTCGATCATGCGTGTATTCTTCTCGGCCAGCAATGTCGTCGAGTTTGCGCCGAATGGCCCGGAAGATGTAGCCAACGCTGAGCAAGCGACGGATTATGTCAACTACTGCTTGACGCGTGACAACAACCTTTTCACCGAAGCCTATGCCTCGTTCAAGGATGCGCTGATCCGCAAGAATGGCATCATGAAGGTTTGGTGGGACGTAGAGAAGAACGTCGATACCTACTACATGACCGGCCTCGACGAAGCCGCGTTCTCCGTTCTTCAGTCCGACCCCGATACGGAAGTCAAGGACGTAGAAATTCGCATGAGCGAAACCACCGTCATGACGCCGATGGGCGAAATGACGCAGGCCGCGCCAGCGATTTACGATTGCACGATTGTCCGCAAGACGGAGAAGGGCCGCCTTCGTGTCCAGTCCGTCCCGCCGGAAGAGTTCCTGATTGACCGCCGCGCCCGCAACATCGAAGACGCAGAGTTTGTAGCCCACCGTCGCTACGTCACCGTCTCCGATCTTGTGAAGATGGGCTACGAACTGGACGAAGTTGAAGACCTCGGCTTCGAAACACTCGACGACTTCGAAGGCAATCAAGAAGCGTTTGACCGTAACCCGCAGGCATTTGTCCAGATCACGGGCCGTACCGATGTATCCAGCCGCAAAGTCCTTTACATCGAAGGTTATCTGCGCGTTGACATGGACGGCGACGGGATTGCCGAACTTTGCCGCGTTTGCGTTGCAGGGACCGCGAATAAGTTGCTGTCGTGGGAAGCCTGCGACTTCATTCCGTTCGTAGATTTCTGCCCCGATCCCGAGCCGCACACCTTCTTCGGTATGTCGGTCGCCGATGTGACGATGGACATTCAGCTTATCAAGTCGAATATCCTTCGCAACACGCTCGACAGCTTGGCACAGGCGATCCACCCGCGCACGGGCGTTGTCGAAGGCCAAGTCAACATTGAAGACGTGATGAACACCGAAGTTGGTGGCATCATCCGTATGCGCGCACCGGGTATGGTGCAGCCGTTTGCGATGCCGTTCGTCGGTAGCCAAGCGTTCCCGATGCTGCAATACATGGACGAAATCCGTGAGAACCGCACGGGTATCTCCAAGGCCGCAGCGGGCCTCGACGCCAACGCGCTACAGTCTTCGACACAGGCCGCCGTTGCCGCGACGATTACTGCCGCGCAGCAGCACATTGAATTGATCTGCCGCATCTTTGCCGAAACGGGTATGAAGAACCTGTTCAAGAAGTCGCTGCAACTCATCACCAAGAACCAAGACGCACCGCGCATGGTGCGTCTGCGCAATAAGTTCGTGCCGATTGACCCGCGCGTTTGGGACAGCACAATGGACGTTGTTGTCAACGTGGCGCTTGGCTCGGGCAGCAATGAAGAGAAGATGGCTTTCCTTGGCTCCATTGCCGCCAAGCAAGAAGCCCTCATGGCGCAGGGCGCACCGATTGTAAATATCCAGCAATACTACAACACGCTGTCGCAGATGATGGCGTTGGCTGGTTACAAAGACCCGTCGTCGTTCTTCCTTGACCCGGCCATGTTGCCGCCTCCCGCCCCGCCCGCACCGCCGCCTCCGACACCGGAACAGATGTTGGCGCAAGTTCAGATGGAAGCGATCCGCGCTGACATCCAGAAGAAGGCAGCCGAACTTGAGTTGCAGCGCGAAGAGATGCTGCGCAAGGATGATCGTGAGCGCGATAAGCTAGACGCCGACCTTATGATTAAGGCTGCGGAGATTGAAGCTAAGTATGGCGCGCAAGTCAACACGGCCAACATCGAAGCGTTGATGCAGCGCGACCGCGAACTGGTTCGGCAGACTGGCGAACTTGAGCGCGCTGTGATGCAGGCGCAAATGCAAGCTGCGCAGTCGGCGACTGCGGCCCCCGCCCCGGCCCCTGAAATGCCGATGGACCAAATGCCCCCTGAAGGAATGATGTAATGGCGACATCCGCAACCGACGCGCTTTATCAGCAGTACATTGCGGCGGGTATGTCGCCGGAAGACGCCCGGACTATGGCGGATTTTGATCTTGCTAAGTATCAGGCCGACTATCAGGCGCAGCAGCAGTTTATTGCTAATGCTCCAAAATATACCGTTCCGGGCGCTTACGACTACACCACTCAGTATGGCGGGATGGATATTATCCCCGGCATGACATCTGGCATTCTGGCAAACTTGGGCATTCAGAACCCAATCGTTCCGGTATACCAATTGCTTGGTAGCGAGAACGATGGAAGCCCACTTAACGCCGAAGAGCGTATGCAGTTTATTGCTACGCCGGGTGCGACTTACCGCCTTAAAAACAACGAAACTGGCGAGATTGTAGGCACGGCTTCCACGCCAGAAGAGATTTCCTCGCTTGTTCAACAGTCCAATGCGCTATCGCAACAGCTTGGGAACAAAGCTAATTTAACTGTTGAGCGTTCCAATCCAGAAGCACTTGGCGGCGGGTATACAGAGATGTTTACCGATACGCCCGACAAGGTGATGAACACACTCACTAAACTGGCGCTGGCCGGTATGGTTGCGGCTACTGGCGCGGGCCTGCTTCAGCCGGGTGGCCTTGGTGGATTGGGTGCTGCTGGAACATCTGGCGCGGGTATCGGGACAACAGGTTCGCTTGCCGGTGCTGGTCTATCTTCCTTGCCCGCTAACCTCGCTGCCATCCAAGCTGGTGCAAACGCTGCACTAGCGGGCGCAGGACTTGGAACTGCGGCTGGACTTGGAACTGCGGCTGGTGTTTTGGGCGCGGATGCGTTGCCGGGTATTGTTGTTACTGGCACGACTGCTGGTGGCGGCGCTGCCGTACCTATCGTCGCGGGAACAACCGCCGCAACAGGGGCTACCGCCGCTGCAACCGGCGGGTCGGGCGCAGGCACTAACGCAAATAATCTAACTAAAAATGAATTTGGCAGCAAGGTTACGCCAGAAGGCGAGATTGTGGCGACCGCAGGTGGCGGGACATCGACCCCAGCTATTGTGGGCGGAACTGCCGCCGCAACCGGAGCAACTGCCGCTGCAACCGGCGGCGCGCCAGCAGGTGCGACAGACGCCGCGATTAGCCAGAACGTCCAGAACGCCGTAGATACGGCTTACACCAACGCCCAAACGGGAGCGGCCAGTAATACGACTGCGGCTGGGTACAACGGAATGGGAGCAGGACCGTTTGTCGCTCCCGGCGCAGGCGCTACTGTCGGCAGTGGTGTTTTCGGAACCGGCCTGTCACTTGCTCAACTCGCCAGCATCACGGGCATTGGTGTCGATTTGCTCGGAAGTCTGATCGGCGGTGGCGGCGGTGGCGCGGCTGGTCCGACAACACCATATGTTTCACCATTTGGCGGAACAGGCGGTGGCATGGCCGCTGGCGACTTCCGCGTTAACCCCAATATCACAGACTACGAACGCTATGGCTTTGGGCCGGAAGCATCGTTCTTTGGTCCGGGCTATTATGGATTGGTGGGTAGTGGCGCGAATATGGGCTACACACCGCCCGCTGGTACAACTGCGGGTACAACTACAGGTACGACCACAGGCACAACTGGTGGCACAACTGGCGGCACAACGACAACCACCCCGTCCGTCCGCCCGCCCGGGTTTACTGGCGTAATGGCCGATCAGAAGATTGGTGATAAGCAGGTTGTTGACGGCAAGACTTATGTCTGGGGCGGCAACGATAAG
>ERZ869925.1414-NODE-1414-length-10880-cov-10.751132_pt1 | contig 10880 bp, 9 predicted proteins | sample MGYA00579311_ERZ869925 | MGnify/ENA primary metagenome ERZ869925 (study PRJEB32216, sample SAMN09231817) | wastewater metagenome | place: USA: Maryland | collected 2016-07-30 | study: EMG produced TPA metagenomics assembly of the PRJNA472060 data set (Reclaimed...
TTTTCGGCAAGAAGTCGCTTACTGAAGCTATCGGCAAGGGATTGAAGAACGCTGCCGTCAGCGGCTTTCAGACAATCGGCGAAGACGCGAAGAATTACGGCGCAGGATTCGCTGCACTCAAAGCACCGCTTTCGCTGGCGGCTGGTCTTGGTCGTGGCGTCGGCGACGTTGTCGGCGGCGTTCTTGAAACAGCAGACGACCTGACTGACGAAAAGGTTTCCGGCTTCCTAATGCCGGTCGTTGAAAGTGCGGTCAATTCTGACGTGGGACAGTACCTTGTGAAGAAGGGTATCGAATTCGATCAGGCAGGGCGCGGCATTCCGTCTGACATTCTCGACGCAGCAAACCTGCTCGGAATTACTGCCGTTGCGCGCACTGCGCCGGCGAACGCTATCAAAGAAACGATTTTGAATACCGCAAAGAACGCGGTCGAGACTGGCGCAAAGATTCGTACCGGCGGCAGCACCCTTGCTGACTTCCTTGTCACTCGTAAGGCAGTCGCGCCGGGCGTTTCTGAAATCACTACGGGTCTTGGGAACATTGAAAAGCTGCTTGCTGAAAAGCTCGATAACTCACTCGTCGTCGGCGCGCTTCAGGATATCAAGACCGCGATTCAGTCAGGCGACCGCGTCACGTTCGCAGAAAACACCGCTTCGAAGCTCGACGACCTTCTGAAGAAGGGCGACGCGCCGCTTACGCCTGAAGAAAAGGGCGCGCTTGATTCGTACCTGAAGGAAATCGAAGGCGTGCTGAACGATCCTGCGAAAAAGGAAGGTATCGAACCTTTTCTTCGTGAAGGTCTGAACCGTCTCGACAAACTTTCAGGCGGCGGCGTTTCTGTTATCGAATCTCTTTCCGACGATTTTATTGACGCGTCTATGAAGACGATTGAAAACGTGAAGGCGATTCCGGCCGCTATCTCTGAACGCGCGAAGGGCGCAATCGACCGTCGTATCGTTCGCGTGACGGAAGCAGACCCTGAAGCAGCGAAGGCGAATATCGTCGACTTGTACAAGCGTGGCGTTGTTCCGGGCGTCAAGAAAAAGGCGAAGACGATTACGAACATCAAGTCAATTGAAGAAGCGGTCAAGCGCACCGTTCCTGAACTCGCAAAGAAGTACGACGTGCAAGACCTCGAAGACTTTGCGAACGCGATTTCCACAGAAAAGAAAGCGATATTCGCCGAAATCGAAAAGGGTCTAAAGGCTGCCGGCGAAGAAGGCCGCACGATCAGCACGGAACCTATCGTGCAGCAGCTTGACGAGCTTCTAAACAGCGAGCGCGCTTCCCTTTCGACGCCGCTTCGCACCGCGATCGAGCGTGCGAAGAAGGAACTGACCGAACAGAACGCTGACGGCAGCATTTCCGTACCTCGTCAGATTACGCCGTCAGGCGCGCAGGACGTTATCGCCGACCTGAACGCACAGCTTCAGGCGTACTATCGCGGCTCTACGTCAGGCACGAACGCTGACGTGATCGTCGACAACCTTGTTGTGAACAATCTTCGCAAGCTGACTGACGACGTGGTCGACGACCTCGGCGAAGGTTCCTTCAAGGAACTGAAGGGACGCTACGCCGACCTGAAGAAAATGGAAGACGACGTGGTACACCGCGCCGTCTTCGAAGCGCAGAAGGGCGGCGGGCTTGCTGACTTGACTGACATCATTTCAGCCGGCGACGCAGCGGCAAGTATTATCAACCCTGTCTTCTTGGCTAAGAGCGCAGCGCAGTTCTTCACAAAGGAAGTTCTGAAATCGCTCTCGGACAAGAACGAACTCGTCCGGCAAATGTTCTTGTACGGCAAGAACCTGAAATAATCAGGCTCGCGCGAAAAATATCTTCTTTATGACCAACGCAGCAAGAAACAACGCAATCATGACAAGCGGGAACGCGACACAAAGCGCGATCACGCCGACTGCGGCTGCGAGCAATAGGCCATATATTAGGTATTGCATTACGCCAAGTATAACGTAAAGGATTATGGAAGTCAACAATACACTTATACAGGCATTGCGGGTACTACAAAACGGCGATTTGCTGGTAAAATTCCTAATGAAACAATATGCCCGAAACAAGTAACAACGCCGCTGAACGTCAGAAGAAGATCGAAGCATTCTTGCTCGATCCTGAAAAGACGATTTTTCAGACGATAACTGAATTTGAAGGCGCGGTCACTGCCCTGACCGACATTCTTTCGCGTGTCGATCTCGATTCGCTCGATAAGTTGCAGGGTAAGGACGGGTACACGCCTGAACGCGGCGTCGATTACTTCACTGAAGACGACCTTCAGGGCATTCAGGATTTCATACTCTCAAAGATTCCGAAAATCGGCGTCGACCTTCCTTCTGTAAAGCAGGCTGAAGACTTCGTCGCGCGTGAAGTCGCAAAGATTCCGCGTATCAAGGGCGATAAGGGCGATTCTATAAAGGGCGACCCCGGCAAGGACGGTTCGCCTGACACGGGTGCAGATATCGTCAAGAAAATTCGCGCGCTCGGCAAGAATCAAATGCTGCGTATCGACGATATTCGCGGCCTTGAAAACGTGCTGAAACGTTTTGTGACTGACGATCAGTTCGAAGAGCTTCGTACGCTTGTCGAGAATCAGAAATTCGTCATTCCTGCGAATCCGGGCGGCGGCGAAGGCGGTTCAGGCGAAGACGCGACCGCGATCCATACGGACGGCGTCGACGAATTCGCTTCTATCACAGAAGACACGACCCCGGCTGCCGGCGATTACTTCATTGCTGAACGCGCGTCTGACGGCGTGAAGATCAAGGTTCCGTACAGCGCGCTTGTCGGCGAAGGAACCGGCGACATGCTCGCTTCAGTCTACGACCCCAACGAAGTCGCAGGCGACGCTTTCGACATGGACAATATGGTCGAAGGTACTGATACGAAAATCCTTACGGCCGCAGAACGCGCGAAGCTCGCAAACATTTCTGTAACGCAAGCTGTCGACCTCGATACTATCGAGACGCAGGCAGCAGCAGGCGCAGCTGCAAAGGTAAAGACCGACTATATCAGCGTTACGCAGGCAGTCGACCTCGACGCGCTTGAATCGCAGGCGGCTTCTGCTGCTTCTGACGCTACGGCGGCAAAGACGAAGACGGATTACATTACCGTAACGCAGGCCGTCGACCTCGACGACATTGAAACGCGCGTCAACGGCCTAGACGCAGCTGTCGTCTTGAAGGGGTCATGGGACGCTTCAGCAGGAACGTTCCCCGGCGGCGGCACGGCGCAGGCAGGTGCTTCATATATCGTAAGCGTCGCAGGCACGGTCAACGGCGTTGCCTTCGCTGTGGGCGACCGCATTATTGCGATTACTGACAACGCGTCGACCTCGACGTTCGCTGCGAACTGGTTCAAGGCTGATTATACGGATCAGGTGCTTTCTGTGGCCGGCAAGACAGGCGCAGTTACCCTCGACGCGGCTGATATCGCAGAAACCGCCGGCCTGAAGATTCTTACCGCCGCAGAACGCACGAAACTTTCGAACACGTCCGGCACGAACACCGGCGACGAGACGACCACGACTGCGGGTGCGCTCATAAACGGCGCGACTGGAAAGACGACGCCTGTTGACGCCGACTTCCTCGGCATTATGGACAGCGCGGCTTCGAACGTGCTGAAGAAGCTCTCATGGGCGAACCTGAAGGCGACCTTGAAGACGTACTTCGATACGCTCTATCAGGCAGCCGGGACATACCTTACGCCTTCTTCGTCAAGCACGCTTACGAACAAGACAATGATCGACGGCACGAACGTCGTTGAAGAAATCACGACGACGGCTTCTTCTTCGACGCCGACGCCGACCGGCGGTTCGCTTCGTAACTTCTTCACAGTTACTGCCCTTGCCGCAGGTGCGACGTTTGCTGCGCCTTCTGGTACGCCAGCAAACGGCAACCGTCTCGTCATTCGTGTGAAGGATAACGGTACGGCGCGTACGCTCGCATTCAACGCTATCTACCGGGCGATTGGCGTTACGCTTCCTACAACGACGGTAATCAACAAGACACTGTACCTCGGCTGTATCTATAACAGCGCAGATTCGAAGTGGGACGTAATCGCTTATGCAGTTGAAGCCTAATACAAAAATAGCTTCCCTTATCTCTCGGCTGACGGGTAAGGCGCGGTATACACCGGAACTAGAGCTTTCGAAAGACAGCTTCGTATTCAGCGCGTTTCGTCTCTTAGAAAGCGTGATAGGGCGACAGACCGGCGTTCGCCGTGAATCTCTCGTTCGCGCGTTCGAAGACGAAGAAGGAAACTTCGTCGTCGAAAGGAAATTCTTCACACTTGAAGCATTTCTCTGTTATGCAGAAAGTGTCGTAAGGACATACGCGAGCAAGGCATTCGAACCTCGTCCCGAATTTGGCTTCCTTCCGCAGCCTGTATTCCTGACGCTCGTAATTCTCGGAATGAAAGTATCGCTTTCCGGCGACGCGAACGGAATGATCGCGCCGCTTATCGGAATGGCGATCGCCCGTGACAACTATTCAGGCGCGTTTCTTGGCGGCTCGACAAACTCGCACACTATTTCTCATACGGTCAGCGGCAGCAATCGCCTTCTTCTTATCGGCTCGTATGCTGGTACGAACGGCACGACGGTAAGCAGCATGACGTACGCCGGAAACGGCACGACGTATATTGACCGTGGTAAATACAACGCGAACAGTTCGTGGGTATACGTTCACTATCAGACTGCGCCGGCAACGGGCGCAAACAATGTCGTCGTCAGCTTCAATCAGAACTGCTACAAGGGAACTGTCGCGGCTTCGTATTCCGGCGTGGATCAGACGACGCCGATAAACGCGTCAGGAAATACTTCGACGACAAATACAAACAATCTCACGAAGTCACTCACTTCGACCGTCGACAACTGTTGGGGTGTGGCCTTCATGGAAGGCTCGAACTGTGATCCGGCACTTATCACGGTCAACAATCTTCTTTCGTTCGAAATGGCCGAACAGGGCGACGGCGTATACGCGGCTGACACGAACGGCAGCGTGGGTTCGGCAGGTTCAAAGACTATGGGCTGGACGCAAAGCACCGGGTCTAACCTAAACGGCATGGTCGCAGTTCTTATCGCGCCGGCTGCGGCTTCGCAGAATTCTGCCTTCCTGCAATTCATGGCGTAATACTTTCCTAAATCTGAACTTCACGAAGTGAATGTCTGAATGTAGAAATGCCGCTTATGAAAAAAATCCTTAGAAACCTTCGCCGCATTCTCTTCGAAGACGATTTCGATATCGTCGAGCTGTTCGCTTCCGTAAACTCTGTCGGCTGGGGTCTTTGGTTCATTTCGCACCCGGACTTGTTCGATTCGGGCGCGACTGTCTACCGTGTGATATCTCAATTCGGAAACGAATTCGCATGGGGTACAGCCTTTCTTTCAGTCGGCGTTCTTCGTTTCGTGGGCGTCGCTCTCGATCGCTACCGCATACGAAAGTTCGCAGCGATGGCTGGTGTTGTTTTATGGTCGTTCATTTGTGCAAGTTTTTATCAACAGAACTCTGACGCTGTGGTGGTTCTCGTTACGGCGCAAAATGCGATACTGTCAGCATGGGAATACCTTCGACATTCTCGCCGTGCGCGTATTCGTAAAGAGGTCAGGGAAGAAATACACTCTGATCGACGCCATGTATAAATGGATCAAGCAACGTACACAGCACTGATAGCACTCGGAACGGCGATATCGACTGGTATCGGCGTGCGTTTGTTCGATTGGCTGATTGCGTGGCGCAAAGGACGGGACGTACTCGCAGAAAAGAAATTCGACGACGGCGTTCTGCGCCGTCAAGAACTAATAAAGGAAATCGACTATCTGCGCGAGCAGATCAAGGGCAAGGACGCTGAAATTTCGAAGTACCAAGAAACCCTTGAAAAGCACAGAAATGAATTCTTCGAAATCTCGATCAAGTATACGCAGCTGCAAAGCGACTATAAGGACGTTGCCGAAAAGCTCGAAGAACTGAAGCAGCAGATATCCTCGCGGGCGACGCTATCCGCACCCACGCCGCCTTCTACTAACAATTAGTGGTATAATTTTACTATCTATGGCGAAGACAAAAAAGCAAAGCAAGGTGGTCGCGGTCAACACAGAATATAAGGGTCTTGGCGCGCTTCCGAACCCGTACGACGAGCGCGATATCTCGCTCGCGCAGGTGCAAGCACCTGTCGCGCTTCCGAAAAAGTATCAGACTGACATTTCGAAGCTGATTCGCCGCGATCAGAAACAGACGGGAACATGCGTCGGTCAAGCAGGCGCAGGCGCGGTCGACTTCTTCAATCTTATCGAGCAGGGCAAACTAGCCGGCGCAAGTGCGCGCGGCTTGTATGCTTTGTGTAAGCACCGCGACGGCCTGAAGGAATCGGGAACGTACCCGCGTATTCTAGCGAAGGTGCTGACCGAAATCGGCGCGCCGACTTCAAAGACCGTCAAGGAAGACTTCACGCTTTCTGAAGCACAGCTTGTCGACGTTCCTGAAACGCAAGAACTTCTTGAAGACGCGTACCCGTTCCGCGTCGACACGAATTACGCGTGGGTAAACGAAGCGTCGACTGACGCGCTCATGCAGGCGATCTATCAGAACAAAGTCATTCTCGCTTCCCTGTTCGTCGGAAAGGATTACAGCGACGGACGCATGACGCCGGTAAACGGTCGCGGTCGTCACTATATTCTTCTGTACGGCTTCGAAGTGAAGAGCAACGGCGACGTGAAGTTCCTGTTCCTGAACTCATGGGACGAAGATTGGGGTAAGGACGGCTGCGGCTACTTCTTGTGGTCTGAAATGAAGGGCTTCATTTACGACGTGCTTGCGTTCGTCGATATTCCTAACGAGCTTCTTCAGAAGGCGAAGACGACATTCAAATTCACGAAGACACTTACGCCGGGCATGTCTGATCCTGACGTTACGGAACTTCAGAAGCGGCTCGCGCAGGAAACGGCAGCTGACGGCAAGCCGTGTTTCCGCTATCCGTCTTTTACTGCCTTTTACGGCAGCGAGACGCAGAAGGCCGTTCAGCGGTATCAGATTCTGAAGGGCATTATCGTCGGTCAGAACCCTGAAATCGTCGCTTCGCCGTCCGTCGTGAAGAATACAGGCTTCGGGCAGGTCGGCACACTGACGCGCGGCTCGCTAAACGGCTCTGTGCCGGTCAAAATCGGCCTGTACCCGAAAGTAGCTGAAAAACGTGACCAGCTGGTCGCAATCATGCAGGCGGTCGGCTATCCGGTCGTTGTGACGGACGAATATCGCACGTTCGAACAGCAGGACGCACTGTACGCGCAAGGACGCACGAAGCCCGGTTCCGTCGTGACGAACGCGAAGGGCGGCGAAAGCCTGCATAACTATCGCTGCGCCTTCGACGTGGCGTTCAAGAAGGGAACCGGCGTGTCGTACGACGGCGACTTCGCCATGCTCGGCACAGTCGGAAAGATTCTCGGTCTTGAATGGGGCGGCGATTGGGCGTCCTTCGTCGACAAGCCGCACTTTCAGTTCACTGCTGGATATTCGCTTGCGGATTTCCAGCAGGGCAAGATCGACGAATCCGTGTTCGGCGTCGTTTCGAAGGTCGCTGAACAGAATTTATTCAGTAGCATTCTAAATATGTCATTTGTACACCGCCTGAAGTCAGCAGCAATCACGCTCGGTTCGATTGTCTTTACGGCAATCGTTACTGTGGCCGTTACAAACCCCGGCGCACTCGCAGACGTGCTGACCGTCGTACAGCAGTACGTCGCGTCATGGGGTCTTCCTAGCGCGTTCACGGTCTTTATCATGCTCGTCGTCAACGAGCTTGTGCGCGCGTTCCTGAACGCTCGCAAGATCGCAAAGGCGTCGCGTGCCGGCCTTAGTGCCGCGTCAGCTTCGCGCACCGCGCAAGCAATCGAACTCTACTAAGACGTTCACAAAGAAAAGACCCGTGCATAACGCGCGGGTCTTTTCTTTTATTGTGGCGGTATACTGATAGCGGAAAGGAGTACCACGTCATGCGTCAATGCCTTCGTTGCGGAACGCCTGCGAGCAACAGCGAGAATGAATGCACCTGCGGAAGCCGAACGGTTCCCATGCAGCAGCTTCAGCTTCCTGTTCACTTGCCGCCTTATGCGCGCGATCAACGCGACCTGTTCGAAGACCGGCAGCAGCGTTTCATTCAATCTGACGAAAGGAGGTGATCCGATATCTACCGGCCGCGAACATACCTGCGGCCGGTTCTTTTTATGCCGGCACGCCGCCCCAGCCGCTGCGATCGTCTTCGTCTTCGTCGTCAGTGCTGAATGCTGAATCTTCGTCGTCTTCTTCGTCGTCGTACAGGTCGTCAAGCTGATAGGGCGAAAGCTCTTCAGCGTCCATTGCCTGATCTGAAAGGAATTCGCCGTCTTCTCGATCGTCCATATCAAGAATGTTGATTTATCCACCTTACAATCTCATTCACTTTTTCGATTACGGGATCAGGTCGACGTGGCGGGATTTCTCTTCCGCTTCGAATGTCTGAATCGCCCGCGCCGCAATCAGGACAGCCGTATAGGTTGCCGACAAATATACGATTTCTGTGCAGACAGAATTCTTCGGGTAGCGTTTCCATATATTACGCAGTTGGGTGCTGGTAAGCCGAAACTTTGCGGTACAATACGTCTACCGCTTCGCCCTTTCCGATATAGTCCGTTTCAGGATTGTACGAATTGTCGGCAAGCCATTTCTGATATGCTTCTGCGCGCGATCGTTCAGCTTCTTCAGCCGCCTTTTGCGCGGCTTCGCGCTCGGCCGCTTCTTTACGTTCCGCTTCTTCTTTTTCTAGCCGCTTGCGCTCTTCTTCTTTCGCCGCTTCCTGCGCTTGCTTGATCTCTTCCTGACGCTTTTCTTCTTCACGCGCCCTTAGTTCGGAAGCCAACTTTTGAATAGCGTCACTCGATTCGTCGACGAGCTTATTGAACGCTTCGTCGTCAATACCGACAATTTCTGCTTCTAGAACAGAAATCTGGTCATACTGGAATGCGGAACCGACCTTTCTGAAACCTATAGCAAGCATTCTCTGAACTCGCAAATTGTGACTACGTTCTGCGGCAAGGCGCTTTTCGGCTTCAATCTTCTCGCGTTCGTCCTGAAGCCGTTTGTCTTCAGCTGCGCGTGCGGCGTCTTCTTCTGCGCGCTTCGCGTCGGCAGCAACACGATCCGCTTCGAGCTTCGCGCCTAGTCGCTCGTTGTAATACGCGTCGCGTCCGTTCGGGTCGAGCGACAGAAGGAACGCGTCGTCGACTTCAACGCCGTCGCCGATTGTGTCGAGCTTCGCGCGGAATTCCGGCAGCGTCTTCTTGCGCTCTTCCTGCATGGCGTACTCTTTGGCCGCAGCTTCGATTTCCTTCAGTCGCTGCTCTTCCGGCTCGATAATAGCGATCAGGTCTTTTTCATACGCGATAACGTCACGCTGAAATTTGACTGCCTGTTCGCGCACTTCCTTGCCGCGCTTCTGAATCGCCGTGCGCGCCTTCACTAGCTTGTTCTTCGTGGCGTTCACAAGCTCGAAGTCTTCCTTCGTCATTTTCGCGGGGTCGGCCGTGATCTGTGCTACTTCAGCGGCAATCGCGTGCAGCTGTTCCTTGTTTGGGTCGAATACAGCAGGGCTGAATTCGAGGTTTGAAATATCGCTCATAAATATGCGTTATGCGTTACTGTTGGTATACCCCTATAATAATGCAAAGTATTCTGCAAAGCAAAAAGCAAACTGTTGATAACTCTATTGTACCCCTTTTTAGTAGTGCTATTATAGTACGCATATGAAGGCAGAAACAATCGAGGTAAAGAAGAAGGGTCGCAAGCCGTCGAATGCTGCGGCGTTTGCCCGTGTTGCGGCCGTGAAGAAGGGTCAGTCAATCGTCATTACTCGCGCCGAATGGAAAATCAAGACCGTGCCGGGTCAGCATATTATTCGTCGTCACACGGGACGCGAATTCAAGGTCGAGACGCTTGCTGACGATTCAGGGTGGCGCGTTACCGCGCTCGACTAAATGGCGCGTCATAGGTACATGCCGCGTCCTACGGCGAAGCCTAGACAGCAACGCGAACGCCCGTGCAAGCCGGGCTTTTCGCATAAGTTCAATACGCCTTCACTCGATCCGAATTACGTCTTGTGCGACTATTGCAGCCTGCCGCGCAAGAAGAACGACTACTAAAGACGCGGAAGCTCGCCGGCGAAGTCACTGACTTCAGGCGCAGCGACATACAGGTGCTTATACGCGGCGAAGTCTTCTTCAATCTCTCGTCCGACTTTCACAACTAATGCGCGCATTGCGGCGCGATCTTCTTTTGTGATTACGCGCGGGAATTCGAAGACGTTGCCTGTCAGGACGATTTCGGTCGACGTGCCTTCAAGAACGTGGCCGTCCATTTCGATACTCTTCACGGCGTTTTCTGCTTCAATATGAATCAGCGTGCATTCGTCGTCGACGAAGCCGTCTTCTTCTTCTAAGAGCAGGGAATACAGGTCAAGCTGAAGGTGCTTTGCGACCTTGTTCGGCGTCCATTTCGTCTTGCCGGTCTTGTATTCGTAGAATTTATTTATCGTGTCGTCGATACTGTCGACCGCAGCCTTCACGGGAATACCGTCAATGACGACGAGCATTTCGCGCTCGAAGCGCGGGTATCGCGGAATGTATGCGACGTGCGGTTCGTTCCGCGCCATTGCGAGCGTCGTATCGTTGCCGAACTGCATTGCAGCGGTCGTCGCAAAACTGACGCCGCCGTAATACTTCTTGCGGTACGTTTCCTTACTTCGCAGCCATAGGTCGATCTGCGAAAACGAAAGGTGTTCTTTTGGTAGCTTTAGATCGTGCATACTATTTGAAGATTACGACCATTGAAGGAAACGGCGCGGCA